>Ga0210377_10003003_pt1 | contig 14570 bp, 10 predicted proteins | sample PLM4_65_b1redo_FD_155480 | JGI IMG/M metagenome (GOLD analysis project Ga0210377, IMG submission 155480) | Groundwater sediment microbial communities from an aquifer in East River, Colorado, USA - PLM4_65_b1 redo | ecosystem: Environmental > Terrestrial > Soil > Riparian zone | place: USA: East...
AGATTTTTACGGCAGGATGGAAAATTCGACCCGGCCTTCGCCCGTTGCGCCGGGAGGCGGAGTCTTCTCCGCCGCTTCCAGCCGCTTCGCGTCGGCTCCCGCGGAGCTGAGCCGCTCGCGCACGACTTCCACGCGCCGCGCCGCGAGCTTCTGCGCCTGTGTTTCCGGACGCGGCTCCACGTCGCGCAGCACCGCCACGACTCCCTCGACGCTATCCGGCGGCTTGATGGTGGGAAACCTTTGCCGGAAATATCTTTGCGCCGCCGGCGCCATCTCCGTAAGCTTCTGCTCTCTCTGGAAGGCCTGAATCTTAGCGGTCACTTCCTGGGTCTTGAGAGCGCCGAAATCCGTCTCGCTCACCACGGACGATAGAGAGAGTCTCACGAACGGCGAGTTGCGCAGAAATTCGCTCAGCCGCTTGATCTGCTCGTCCATCGCTTCGCTGATCGCCGTACTTCCGGGGTCGAAGCGGACCGGATCGACCGAGAAGCCTGTAATCTTATCGCCCGAAGTGAAGAGCCGGCCGATCGCCCGGAAAGGCGCGGCGAGGACGTTGACGATCACGTTCTTGACCGCGGTCCAAATCGCTTCGCTCAAGCTGAACTCGGGCGCGTTTAGACTCCCCGAAACCGGCACGTTGACGCGGATCTCTCCGCGGGCGTCCTTCATCAAGGCGACGATCAGCCCGAGCGGCAGGCCGATCTTGTCTTTCGCCTTGTCGTCCCCGCTCACCTGGACGAGATCGAGACGGCCGACGACGATCTCGGTTTTGGCGTCGAGCTTGTCGCCGTCTAAGCGGAAGTGCACCTTGGTCCCCAACTGCCCCTCACGCGCGATCCAGGAAAGAAGCGGGTTCGTATAAGGATTGACGCGCGGAATCGCGAAATCGCGCAGCTCGCCGTCGAGATCGAGCCAGAGAGTTTCTCCCAAAGGCGCGATCTCGCCCTGGAGAGAGAAAGCTCCGGTCGCGCCGATGACGCTTTGAAGCGTAAGCGTTCCCCGTTTTCCCGGCGCGTTGCTCAGGCCTTTGATGTTGATGGCGAGTCGCGAAAGTTCTTCTGTGTATGGCTGCTCTCCGGTGCGATCGATGAAGCGGGCGAATCCCTCTTCGACCACGACTTCGCCGATCTCGATCGCCGTCTTCGGCGGCTGGGGCTTGGCGGATGGCTTGGGCGCGGGCGTCGCCGCAACATCCTTCTTGGCCGGAGGAGCCGGCGCCGCCTCCTGCTTCTTGGTAGCGTCACCGGCGGGCGCGGCCTTCTGATTCGATTCGTTCGCCGGTGCGGCTTTCTGTTTTGTTTCGCTCGCCGGGGCGGCGAGCATGGCGCGGAGCGGCAGCGTGCCGTCTTTATTGCGCTCGATGAGCGCAGAAGGCTTTCGAACCTGCACCTGCCCGATCTTAATCTGCGTCGGCCAGCGAACGTCTATCGTCGTTACGTTCGCCTGCTCGATCGACACGACCGGTTCTTTCGGCGGACCCAATGCTACGCGGCTGACACTCGCTCTGCCATTGGCGGTCACCCGGAGCGCGCCGTCCATAGATACGACCACAGCCAAGTCGGTCTCGGCCCTGCCCGCTAAAGGCGCCGAGATCGGAATGTACCGTTGGTACGCGGCGAGATCGACGTCTTTCAACCGAACGCGCAGATCCGCCTTCACGGGCTTGAGCACGACGGTTCCGCCGACGTCCAGCGCGCCGCCCTTCGGAAGTTGAGAGTTGATCTGGAGAAGCGCGGGCTCGTTCTGCGGCCAGGTCAATTTTTCGACGGAAACTTTCAACTTGCTGAGATCGAATTGCGACGGCGGCGATAGACTCGTATCGACCACCGTCGGATCGCCGGACACTTCGACCGCGGCGATGTTGAAGACGCCGTTATTCACATTGATATTTTTGAGGTTGATCTTGAGCTCCGGCGCGGAGAGAAACGGACGCGCCCGCCCTTGCTGCAGCACCGCCAGTTTTTCCAGGCGCACGTCGCCGTCCAACTGCGTGCCTTCTTTACCGTACTTGAGCGTGAGCGCCACGCCCAGGCGTCCGCTTTGCAGCGTCGCGGGCGTGTCGGAGGGGACATAGGGAAGCAGTAGCGCGAGATCGAATCCTTCGAACTTCAGCGCGGCCTGGCCGTTGGTCGGCGTCAAATAAAGCTCGGATGCATTGATAGAAATCGGCGTTCTCGCCAGTGTGAGATTCAACGTCGCGGTGCCCGCGGGTCCGCCTTTGCGTGTCGAAACGTTTGCGACGTCGAAGTTCAGCCCTTCTGCTTTCCACGACTTCGCCGGCGTAATTGCGCTGTCTTCAAGGACGATGATGCCGCCCGACAGCTTGAGGCGATCGACGGTGATATCGAACCCGCCCTTCTCTTTTTTCTCTTCCTTTTTTTCACCGGCGAGCAGGTCCGAAAAATTGAACTGATTCGCTCCCGTGCGGGCCACGTTGATGGCGGGCGATGTAAGATTAAGCTCGGCCAGCTTTAGATGACTACGAAAGAGCGGCAGGTAGTAAAACTTAAGCGCCAGGTCTTTGAATTGAACGAACGCATCCGACCGCGTCTTATCGGCCAAACGGAAGCCTTTGATTGCAATCCGCCTGGTGAAGAAGTTGATATCGACGTCTTCAATGGCAACGTTCCGGCCCATCGCCGTGCCGATCTGGCTCACCGCAACCCGCCGAACCACCATCGGCAAGAACGTGACCACCAGCGCGAGCACAACCAGCACACTGGCAGTAATGATTCCCCATTTCTTCTGTCGGCGAGTCAGAGTCATGACGTTTCCCCCCGGCGATTCGCCTCACGTCATATCACAGCGAGTTTCATAGCCGCAAGGAAGCTGATGGTACTATACCGTCGCCCGTATAGTGATTCGACCCTTCGATAAAACTCAGGGCCCTGAGCAAGTGGAAGGGCACGCTCACCATCCTGAGCCCAGCCGAAGGAGAGAATAGGTCGCCGCCGGATTTAGATTAAGAGGCCTGTGGGTCTAGCGATCCCGCGCCTTTTTGTTTTTACTTGACGCGTATCCTCAATTTCGACTAACCTTGGCACAATTTACGGCTGGGTGTCTCAAAATCATTGGAGCTGTCGCGATAGGAATTTGTTTTTTAGGGGCAGCCACCGAGAACCCAAAATTACCCCGACGACCGAGTGCGGGCGCGCGCTCAAGAGCCTCCAGTGGCCGTCAGAGAAAGCGAACCGGCTCCGTACCCCCCATTTTTAGGCCGGACAGTATCCGATAATGATACGTCATGTCAACTTGAACGCGATCTGTAGGTAGGGCTGGACATGTACCCCCAATTGGAGTAATCATGGCTTCAAGTCGACGGTCCGTCTCTACGCCGGCGAGCATCCGTGGTGCTCTTTTCATGCCGCATCCGATCAGGATCAGGCTATGTTTCGTGATTTGTTGGGCCACCGGCTGCCTCCCGGGAATCGGAAGATTAATTAATAGTTTTCAGCCCCGAAGACTTTCCTCGCCTGGCTCGTATCAACCATTGAACAGGAGTGTCTCCGGCCTTATCTTCGGAGCCCGCTGGTTGTATGATCGAGCAAGTACGTCGCAGCCTCAAGTCAGATAATCCAACGATATGGCGACAGCTTGGCCGGAGAAAGACGACCACGAACTGCTCGCGCTCATTCAGGATGGCAACGGCCAAGCCTTTGCGACACTGGTTGAGCGGCACACCGAGCGCTTTTACCGTCTCGCGTATCGCTACCTCCAGAGTAAAGCAGGGGCCGAAGACGTGGTCCAAGACGCCTTTGTCAAATTATGGGAAAATCCGGCGATCTGGCAGCTCGAGCGCAACAGCAAATTTACTACCTGGTTTTACCGCGTTGTGGTGAATTTATGTCTCGATTCGCAAAAACGAAAAAGGCCAGTGGCTCTCGATGAAGAGATTTCGTTGGTCGATGACCGAGAACCGGTGGATGAAACGATGATGAGAATTCAGGAGCAAAAAGCCTTGGAAAAAGCGATCGCAGCTCTTCCCGAGCGCCAGCGCACGGCCTTAAATCTCTGTTTCGACGAGGGCATGAGCAACCAGGAAGCTGCCGTGGTGATGGGCGTGAAATTAAAAGCACTGCAATCGCTGATCATGCGCGCCAAGACGACTCTGAAAGAACGCATGAAAGCCTATTTGTGAGGTGGGTATGAGCGATAACCGTGACGAAAAACTCGACGAGATCCTTCGTTCTCGTCGCCTTGAACCGGCTGGTCCCGATTTGGCTCAGCGGATTATTCTCAAAGCGCAGGCCATACCGCAAAATAAGACCATGCCGTTGTGGCAATGGATTAGGCAAGTGTGTACCGAGTTTCACTTGCCGAAACCCGCGTACGTTCTTGCCAGCGCACTGATTTTTGGCGTGGTGATCGGGTTTAGCACGCTTCCTGATATCAATCCGGCTACGGATGACAACGTTCAAAGTTTCTTGTCGGCTGATGAGGCACTGCTATGACCAAGTCATTTAAATTGGTTTTCCTCGCCTCGCTCGTCCTCAATCTCCTTTTGCTCGGCGTGATCTTGGGTCGCGTGCCCGGCGCTTTCGAAAGCAGTTCCCCTCGCGAGCAACGCATGGAGCAAGCGCTGAAGAATTTACCGGAACCGGCGCAGACGCGCGTTCGCGAGAAATTTGCTCAGATTCGCGCCGCCGGCGACCCGCTGCGGGAGCAGATGGATCGAGCGCGCGCCGAGGCGCTGCGCTTGCTGAGCGCCGAGCCCTTCGATGAAGCTGCCTACGATCGTCAGGTGAGTAAAATCGGCGAGCTGCGGCTGAAAATGTTTAAGCGCATGGGACAATCCGTCAAGCAAACCGCCAAAGAGCTTACGCCTGAAGAACGCCGCATGTTTGCCGACGTGCTGCACCGCCCGCCGCCACCGCAACGCTAACTAACATCAACCGCCTTACATGCGGCTTCGGTCGCCGGCATGCTCAGGTAGGGGGGTCGGTCTCATTCGAGGGGCTCGAAGAAGCAGAACTCGAGCGGTTTCGGGTCCGCTATGAAGAACTCGCGCGCACTGCGCGCGAAGCGTTAGGTCGTGGCGAATTGGATACCGGCACCCCGGAAGTCAGGCCGGATTAGATCACGCCGATTCGTTAACGGCCGTTCCCTAATCAAATTCGACCTTTTGGTCGAGCGATTCGACTCCCGCGACGGTTCTTCATCCTTGTTTCTCTAAAACCCGAAAGAAGCGGTCGGAAACTACAGCCTTTTTGGAACCACAAGTTCTGGCACACAACTTGCGTTTATTAATGAACCAGATGATCTGCATCTCGCTCTGGCACTTGGGACAGGTAAGGGGATCGGTCTCATAGAAAACGTTTGGCACGCAAAAAGCGCCGGTCACTCCGACGCTTTTTTTTGCGCCTGCCGCGGAGACTTCGGCTCCATCGCTCGTATCAACGGGTAAGAACGTTCCGGAGGAAAGGCAAACACTATGAATTGGTTATCGAAGACACGACGCAACAAGATTATCGGGTGCGTAACCATAGCGGCGCTCGCGGCCGGCGGCTGGTACTGGTACAGCAACGCGGCCCAAGGAGCGCAGGGCGATGTGGTTCGCCCAATCACTATAACCCGGGGCAGCATCGAAGAGGTCGTCACTTCCCAGGGGAAGCTTGAGGCGAAACAATACGTCGACGTCGGCACCCAGGTCTCCGGACAGCTTAAGAAAATCCACGTCAACATTGGCAATACCGTAACCAAAGGCCAATTGCTCGCCGAGATCGATCCGCGCGTGTATCAGGCCCAACTGGAAGCAGGCGAAGCCCACCTGAACAGCCTGCGCGCTCAGCTAAATCAACAAAAGGCCTCGGCAGTCTTGGCCGAACAAAATCTCAAGCGCAATCAGAGTCTGATCGCGGTCAACGCCGTTAGCCAACAAGCGCTGCAGGAAACCGAAAGTCAGGCGGCGGTGGCGCGCGCCCAAGTAGACGCCATCAACGCGCAGATTCAGGAGACCGAATCCAATCTGAAAGCGAGCCGCACCAACCTTGGCTACACGAAAATCTACGCGCCGATGGCGGGCACCGTAACGACTTTGCCGACTAAAGAAGGGCAGACGTTGAATGCCAATCAAAGCGCTCCGACCGTTCTGCAAGTGGCTAATCTAGATGTCATAACCGTGCGCGCCCAGGTGGTCGAAGCCGATGTCAGCCGCATCAAAGAAAACATGCCGGTCTATTTCACCACGCTCGGCAATAGCGAGCAGCGCTGGCCCGGCAAGGTAAGACAGGTCTTGCCGTCGCCGCAGATCGTCAACGACGTGGTGCTCTACGATGTCTTGATCGATGTCAAAAACGAAGCGCGCCAGCTAATGACCGGCATGACAGCGCAGGTATTCTTCATCTTCGGCAAGGCGGAAAATGCGCTGATCATACCCGCCGAAGTGCTCACCCGCCGAGTGGCCAAAGAGGATAACCAAAACGGCAAAGCCTATCGCGTCGCGGTTATGACGGACACCGGCCGAGAACAGCGAGTCATCCACGTCGGCTTGCAAACGCGCACCCAGGCCGAAGTCATCGACGGACTCAAGGAGGGCGAAAAAATCGCGGTGAATCGTCCCGCGGGCTCCGCCAACCAGGCCAACAACCAGCAACGCGTTACCGGTGCGGCAAATGCGCCGCGCCCTAACCGAGGACCACAACTATGAATGCTACTATTCTAGATCTGCACGATATTCAGAAGCACTACAAAAACGGCGACACCACCGTGCGCGCCCTGGACGGCGTATCGCTGAAAATCCGCCGGGGTGAATTCGTCGCGATCATGGGGCAATCCGGCTCAGGAAAGTCGACGTTGATGAATATTATCGGCTGCCTCGATCGCCCGACTTCCGGCAGTTATAAGGTGCTCGGCAGAGAGGCGGCAAATCTTGAGCCGGACGAGTTGGCGGCGCTGCGGCGCGAAACCTTCGGCTTTATTTTTCAGCGTTACAATCTTCTCGCCACGGCTACGGCCCAGGAGAATGTCGCGATACCCTCAGTGTATGCCGGTCTGCCAAAACACAAACGCACGACGCATGCTCACGAGCTCTTGCAGCGGCTCGGTCTCGGCGACCGCACCGATCACCGGCCATCCGAACTATCCGGCGGCCAACAGCAGCGCGTCGCCATCGCCCGCGCCTTGGTCAACGACCCGCCGGTGATTCTCGCCGACGAACCCACCGGCTCCCTTGACAGCAAGAGCGGCGACGAAGTCCTGGCCCTGCTCAAGCAACTGCATGGCGAAGGGCGGACGATTATTCTGATCACCCACGCTGAAAACGTCGCGCAGCGTGCCGGCCGCATCGTGCGCATCCAGGACGGGCGGATTATTGAGGACACCGGAATCGTCAACGACGAACCGGCGGAGAATTTCGCGGCGGACAATCACATTTTCGAAAGCGCCGTCAGCTTGATGGCGAGCGTGCAGGAAGCGCTGGTTACCGCCGGGCGCTCGCTACGGGTCAACATCTTTCGGACCATTCTCACGCTGCTTGGTATCATCATCGGTGTCTCGGCAGTGGTTGCCATGCTCGCCGTCGGCGAAGGCAGCCGGCAAAAGGTGCTCGACCGGATCAGCTCCTTTGGCACCAACTTGATATTGATACGGCCCGGCGCCGCCGGCATTCGCAACGCCGGCGATATCGCCACGCTCGTGCCGGATGACGCCGCCGCCATCAATACCTTGCCGAACGTTGAAAGCGCGCTCCCCGAGCGCAACGGCCGAGCCACGGTGCGTTTCGGCAATATTGATTATCAAACTTCGATGCAAGGAACCGGCGTGGACTTCCCATCGGCGCGCGATTGGCCGGTTGCCGAAGGACAGTTCTTCAATGCCGATGATATGAAACACTATGCCGCTGTCGTGGTGCTTGGCCGCACGGTGGCAAAAACCCTCTTCCCCGACGGCAGCAGCCCAGTCGGCAAGTATGTGCTGATGAAAAGCGTGCCGTTTGTCGTGATCGGCGTTATGAACGAAAAAGGCGCGTCGCCCAACGGCAGCGATCAGGACGATGTCATTTTCGTGCCGATCAGCACCGGCTTGGTCCGGCTCTTCGGCAAAAACTATCTGAGCAGCATTACCATCAAAGTCAAAGATGCCACGGACATCGACGCGACTCAGGAACGCGTCGAAACCTTATTGAAGGCGCGTCACAACACCACGGACTTCAGCGTGCGCAACATGGCCTCGTTTCTCCAGGCGGCCATGGAAACCCAGGACACTTTTACTTTGCTCTTGGGCACGGTGGCGGCGATCTCTCTGCTCGTCGGTGGCATCGGCGTCATGAACATCATGCTCGTCAGCGTGGTCGAGCGCACCCGTGAGATCGGCATTCGCATGGCCACCGGCGCGCGCATGCGGGACATCATGCTGCAATTCAACATCGAAGCTGCGGTGGTATGCGCCGCCGGTGGAATCCTCGGCATACTCGTCGGCATGCTCGCCGGACTGGTGCTGCGCTATAGCGGCATGTCGGTGATTTTCTCCGTCACGCCGGCCGTGCTCGCTTTCGCCTGCGCGTCGGCGACGGGGCTTATCTTCGGTTACCTGCCGGCGCGCAAGGCGGCGCAGCTCGACCCGGTCATCGCTTTGGCTTCAGAGTAAGAGGGACTATGAGAAACCATCTTCGTTACGGAACGATTTTTCTGTCACTGACATTGTCGGCGTGCAGCCTCGCGCCCAATTACCAGCGGCCTGAGATGACGATTCCTGGCGGCTGGTCGACCGTTCAGGGCGTTGGAATTAATGCGCAACCGAGCACGACGCCGTTCTGGCAGGAGTTTGGAAGCGCGGATCTGAACCGCTTGATCGAGTTAGCGCTGGCGCAAAATCTCGATCTCGAGGCGGCGCTGCACCGCATCGAACAGGCTCGCGCTCAGGCGAAGGTTGCCGCCGCGCCGCTCTATCCATCGATCAGTGCCAGCGGCTCAGCTTCACGTACTTACCAAGATCCGAAAAATGCCGAATCCGTGCGCGGTGGCGGCAGCCTCAGCTACGAGCTCGATCTTTGGGGCAAGAACCGTAATTCCGCCAAGTCGGTCAACTACCGGATCGATGCAAGCCAATTCGACCGCGAAGCGTTGCGCCTCGTGGTCACCTCCGATGTGACGAACTTTTATGCTCAGATTCTGAGCCTCAACGACCGTATCCGTATCGCCGAATTCAATCTTAAGAATGCCGAGGAAATCCTCCGCATCATTGAAGCGCGCTTCGCCCAAGGTAGCGTCTCGGGCCTTGAAGTTTCCCAGCAGCGCGTCGCTGTGAACGGATTTCGCAGTTCGCTCGCCGCGCTCGTCGAGGCGCGCACCACAAGTGCTAATGCGCTAGCGATCCTGCTTGGACTAGCGCCGCAGAATTTGCCGGCGCCGACGGCGCAACTCGCGTCATTAACGATGCCGCAAGTTAATCTCACGCCGCCGGCAGTCCTGCTCACCGCCCGTCCGGATATCGAGAGCGCCGAGGCCGGGCTGCGCAGCGCCAATGCCGACATCGGCGTAGCGCGGGCGGCCTTTTTCCCGTCGCTCACGTTAGGTGTCGATACGGCGATCGCGGCCGGGTTTGGCGGCCCAGCGGCGGCGGCAACGTCGCTCGCGTCGAATTTGTTCGCGCCGATCTTTACCGGCGGCAAGCTCACCGGCAATCTGGAAAACGTCAGCGCGCGCCAGAAAGAACTCGCGGCGCAGTATCAGAAAACTGTTCTGGTCGCGTTTCAGGAAGTCGAAGACGCCCTCGCCGCGCTCAAAAGCAACAACGACCAGGCCGCGCTGTCGCGTGAAACCGTGGCCGAATCGCTCAATGCGTATAATATCGCCAAGGCGCGCTTCGACGCTGGCGCCATCGATTACCTGACGCTGCTCGAAACCCAGCGCAGCCTGTATCAAGCGCAAGACAGCCAGATCGCGATCAACCAAGGACAGCTCGCGGCCTTTGTCCAACTGCGCAAAGCGCTGGGGTCGTGAGCCCTCACTGTCCAAATCTCGCGCGCAGTCGTTTTAAACAAAAGAATGGCAACCTATTCGGTTGCCCTTCTTTGCCTCTTTCGCGGTAACGTAAAAGCGGAGTCGACTGCGAAGCGAGCAATCTTCAACTCTTTCTGGGATTCCAAAGCTTGATGCTTATTCCACCGGAGCCTAGTTGAAGCCTCTAGACCGAAGTGTTAATCTCTTGCTCGTCAGCAAACTACTCGGGCGTGAAGCCGTTAAATATCAGGTGTGAAAAACGGGTCAAGTTACGGGATGATAGGGCTTTCCAATCTAGACAATCTTATCGCGAGAGTTTTTTGCATGGAAAGAAAAGGCGCCGAGCGTCAATCCGGCATCCGGGGGGTGAGACATCTGACAGAAGTTTGCTCTCAGTGCTGTAAGGATGGGGCATCGACCTTCTTTGACCGCGGCCTTTGTTAGTTGCTCGCCGTTGGCGATTTCTAAGATCGTGGTGGGGAGTATCCAAGAATGAGGGGGTGCTGGGACGTCGTCCGCTTCACGCTTTTTTAGATCGGCGCGTGCTACTTCTTTTTATCAAAGCCTCCCTCGCGCGCCATCCGTTCAACTATGGAATCGTCAACAAAGGTCTCGCGAGGAATCCCTGGTTTCCCCATGAACTCGAGGATCGTAGCGATTGCTTCCGACTCGACGCGGGGGATACGGTCGAGATTGGCTACCGAGTCGCGGTAATGCTCCTCAATACCCTGGGCGTCGGCTTGGCGCGAATATTTGGCGATCACTTTAAGCGCCATGTCTTTTTGGTTATGCAAGGCAGCCACGCCTGCTGTGTAGGCTCTGATCATCCCTTCCACGACTTCCGGATTGCGCCGGTAGTAATCGCGCGACACCGTGATCAATTGCATCGAATAGGGAATGCCCAAGTCAACGAGATTGACAAGAATCTTCGCCGGCAGTTTGGTTCCCACACGAAGGTCGGAAGTGACAGCGCCGGCTATGACCCGCTGCTGGAATGCCGCTCCTACCGCGGCGGTCGCCCCCAATTGCCGAACGGTTACCGCGTTTTCTAGGTTGTTCTTTCGGAGCAAGATGCGCGTCAGGTTATCCGTGATAGCGCCGAACCGCGTGACCCCTAGGGTCTTGCCCCGCAGGTCTTCTAACCGGTTGATTTCAGGCTGCACGTACAGTCGGTGATAGGGCCGATTGGAGGTTCCCGCGACACCCAGGATGGGTGCTCCGTTCAAGATAGCATTGATGACAGCGTTGGTCGCCGCACTTCCCCCCTGAAGATCTCCTCCGATGAGAGCCTGGATGACCACGGGTCCGGACGAGATATAAATGAGATCTGCATGAATCCCCTGTTTCTCAAAAGCTCCAATCTCCTTCGCCATCCAAAAGCCGGTTGCCATGGGGCCAATACTGGAATAGCCCAAGGTAATTCGCCTTAGCTCTACCGCCCTCGCTTTGACGCCCCAAACCAACAAGACGAATAATACAGCTACGGCAAGCTTGCCATAATTCCCGAAGCGACTCACGTTACGGTTTCGCAGCATAATACTTGTCCATCTGGCTCTTGACACCCGCCTTGACGCAGGCTTCTTCAAACATCTGCCGCACGATGGGGTCTTCATCTTCATACTCGATCTGATTGCCGCCAAGCTTCATATCCAGGTCGGTCTTTGACGACGTTTCTCCGGTGATCCCATAATACTTTCTGCTGCCCCAGCGAAGCGCTAGATAGCGCGCCGGTCCATTACCGGAATTAAAATGCTGGTGAAACCAGTTGGCTGGAGGCACGATCATACTTCCAGGCTTCCAATCATACCGCTGGATCGGTTGCCCCTGTGGGTACATGAGAGAATAGCCTTGGCCCCCGAGAATGACCACATGAGCGCCCGGGCCATGAAAATGGGCCTTTTTGTAGGTGCCCACGGGAAACTGCGAGACATGCGCACACATCGTATTCTCTGAAATCTCAAAGCGAACCTGGGAGCCTCCGGCGCCCCGTTCTTTCCACTCTAGAAGTTTGAGACTTCTCACGTCAGGAATAAAATTAGTCTCCCATATTCTCCCCGCGTACCAGGTTCCTTCGCCATTGAAGTAGTCTTCCTGAGCATGGTACCGGTCTTTGAACACATAGTCGCAGTTAAGGATAAAATCTATATTGTGAAGCAGGTTGATCATGAGCGGCGCGCTCGTAACCGCAAAGTAACGCGCGGGCTGATCGCCGCTCCCGTTAAAGTGCTGATGCCAGCTGTTGAGCGGTGGAGAAAAGAGCGAACCTTCCTGCCATTCGAAGTTGCGCTTCGGTCCGCCGTCTTGCCAGATCGTCGTGGCACCCCGGCCGCTCACGACGTAGATTAACTCTTCAAAGAGATGCCTTTGGGGTTTGAGATTCTTGCCCGGCGGGATCTCGCAGATATAGGAGTCATTAGTCTCTCCAGTACCCTCCAGACAGATGCGGACTCCCAAGCCTCCCTTACGGTCCCACGGATGCAGCGGCACTGTCCTCAGATCTTCGATAAAAAACCCCCCTATCAGCGGCACACCTTCGACTTCAATCCACTTACGATAGGAACTCTTCTTTTCGGCAATCGGCTGCGTAGAGATCTTTGGCTCCATTATCGTTTCCTGCTTTTTTCTACTCTATCGTCAATTATCGGTATGCGATTCGAGGCTGACCGCGTATCGCTCAACTTAGCACCCAGGGAAATTCCGAGCTATAATTTTTAGCAATGATAAGAGAAAAACCTGCCCGCACCCTTCAGTCTCGGAAGTTCTAATCAAAACTCCGTAAGCATGGCACGCGCTCTTATTTATCTTGAGTGCTTTTCAAGATACGCCGAGAAGTCGTTTGACATTGCCGCCCATGACTTTTCGCAAGTCTTCGATTTGTAGATTCAGATGCTTCTGAGCGTGCTTTACTATCTTCGTTACTTCCCAGTCCATCGGATTAAAAGGATGATCCGATCCATACATGACCCGGTCAACGCCGGCCCAGGCGATTGTTTCACAGAAAAACGGTAGCCATCCAACCGCCGAACTATCCATGTACACGTTTTCGTATTTTTTGGCCGCCTTCACGGCCTCCCGGATCCCCTCTACGACACCAGAATGGCCCATGATCACCGGTAATTTAGGAAAGTCCCTGGCCACCTCAGCTATTCTCGCGGGGCTTGCATAGTCACCCAGTCCACAATGAAAAAGGACGACAAGCCCGTGATGCTGTGCCGCCTCCATCAGAGGGTAGACTTTTTCCTTGTCGTTCGCCGGACATTTTTCGATAAGCGGGTGAATCTTTATTCCTTTCAGGCCCAGTTTGACTCCTTCCTCCAGCACCTGCAAAGTATCTTTCGGACCTTTTGCCGGGTTAAGACGCATAAAACCGATGATACGATCAGGATACTTTTCCATTGAACTGGCGATGTAATTATTGGTGTCTCGGTAGTCCACCGGCTCACCCGCGCCGATAGCGAATGTCGCGACCTTGTCGACGCCTGCCTCATCCATCGAAGCAATCATGTCCTCTGCGGTGAATTTCATAATACGGGGTATCTGATGCACTGCTAATTTATTTCTCGAGCCCATGTGCGAATGGGCGTCGATCACTTCTATTTTTTCACCGTCCAACGTGATCATGCTTTCCTCCCTCTAGACTTAATTACAAATGTTTTACTCGAACACTAGAATTGTTCTTACGCTTCAACCCTGCTCGCATCAATCTTCAAAACAAGTTACCCGAACAACTCTTTCCATTTCTTAATCACCTTTTGCTTCTCCTCCTCGCTGGATTCCGCGACTCTGGGAAAATCGTCAATCCAGTCGTAGGGCCGGGTTGCATCGATGATAGCGCGCGAACCAAAGAATTTCCGCGGGCCTTTGGGATAGACCGGGTCGAGGGAGCTCGAATACGTACTGCGAAGAAGGTCAATGTCTCTTTCCGGATCCGATCGGGTGCCCATAGCCCAGATGACGTCTCCAAGGTTTGATGGATCGATGTCGTCGTCTACCACGACGACGTAGCGCCCAAGATGACCGGCCGCCGCCTGGCATTGGGCTGCCAGGTAAGCAGCCTGTCTCGCGTGTCCCGGAAAGCGCTGCTTGATCGAGACCACCGCAAAGAAATTCACTCCCGAAACTTCGTGAAACCAGACGCCGCGAACGTCCGGCACGCCATCCTTGACAAGAGATTCCTTTACCATCACCGACCTGATCAAAGAATACATGTACGAATAATCGTGAGGCGGCCGGCCCGGAGGGGCGCCCAGGTTGATAGGGTCATTTCTGAAGTAAGCCGCTTTCACCTCAAGAATAGGTTCCTGCTCTTCTCCCGACCCGTAGTATCCGGTGAATTCCCCGAAAGGCCCCTCGCTTCGAGATTGGTTCGGCGGGCAAAACCCTTCTATGGCGAATTCGCTGTCGGCCGGAATGGGAAGACCGGTTATTTTCCCCGAGACGACCGGGACCGGCTCTCCGAACATTGCCCCGAGATATTCGTACTCCGATACTCTATACGGAATGCCGATCCCACCGATCACCAGGTAAACCGGGTGATGGCCCAAAGATACGGCTACAGGCGCGGGCTCGTTTCTGGCGCGATATTTCTTAAGATTGATCGCGCCGTGGTGTGCGGAAGAGATTTGCACCGTT
>Ga0210377_10003004_pt1 | contig 14567 bp, 9 predicted proteins | sample PLM4_65_b1redo_FD_155480 | JGI IMG/M metagenome (GOLD analysis project Ga0210377, IMG submission 155480) | Groundwater sediment microbial communities from an aquifer in East River, Colorado, USA - PLM4_65_b1 redo | ecosystem: Environmental > Terrestrial > Soil > Riparian zone | place: USA: East...
AGAGCAACCCTTTGGCGGCTTTCATCAGGACGCGGTCGCCGTTCAAACTGCCCTCAACGGACTTCACGATTACGATCCCCTCATTCGCCGCGTTTCCGCAGAAATTCTCGGTCATCTTTCCTTGCCTGAATCTACGAATGCGCTTGTGGATGGATTAAGCGATGCGGACTCACCCGTACGCGCCGCCTGCTTAAGAGCCTTATCCCAATCCAAAGCAGCTCCAGCCTTGTTGGACATCGCCGTTTCTCTTTCGGACCCTGAGCCTGATGTCCGTTTTGAGGCTGTTTCCGCCCTTTCGGCTTTATCTGCTTCGTCGCGCGGGCTGACAAAGTATCTTGCCCCTCTGCTTGATGATTCGGATACGCGCGTGAGTGTGCGTGCAGCAATTTCACTTTTACTTATTGATCACGGATTTGAACAGGCAAAATCCCATCTTCGCAACACTGCGGCATTTGGGGATGTCGGCGCACGTCTCCATGCAATTCAGGCGATGGGTGAATGGCGCGACCCCCAGGCCTTCGACTTTCTCTGCGCGGAACTATATGATCTGAGCGAACCCGCCGCAATTCGATGCGCCGCGGCTGAGTCACTGGTGCATGTGGACCCGGTCCGCGCCCTGCCTCATTTGTTTGAAGTGTTGGATGATGCCGATACGTCCGTTCGATATACGCTGGCGCAATTGCTGGGTCAGATGGGTACACCCGCCCTGGAGTCTTTGCTCGCCGCGCTGTTTGAAAAGAACAAGGAGGATGGGGCATTGCGCGCGCTTGAATACATGCCGCGTCCGCAACCCAAGCCGATCCTGGATTTTGCGCGTATGGCGGTAACCCGCGCGAGGGAGTATGATGCCTTGATGCGTGGGATCAACCCTCAGCCCAGGAACGAAGCGATGAGTCTGTTGGTCGAGTCATTGCATGACAAATCACATCAATATGGGATCCAGGCTTTGCGTGCCATTGGTCTGCTTGGCGACAGGGATGCGATGAGCCTTGCGATTGAGAATCTGCAAACGCGAAACGCAAATCAACGCGCGAATGTATTGGAAGCATTGGATTCCATAAGCGCCAGATATCGCGACATCCTTCAGCCATTGATGAAGTTATGGGAAGATGAAAGCACAGGGAATCAAGAGGTCGATTGGGAGCGTCTGCTGAACGATGAGGATGCATGGATTCGCGAGTGCGCCGTCTTCGCGAAAAGCTATGGAGAAACGAACATGGATACTCTTGCCACTTTGTCTTTGATGGATAGAATATTGTTTTTCAGGCGTGTACCGTTATTCGCGAATCTTTCGCCCGCCGACTTGAAACAGGCGGCTTCGATCGCAACAGAAGAGGTCTTTCCCGATGGAGAGATCATTGCGCATGAAGGTGAGCAGGGTGACGCGATGTTCGTGATCGTCTCCGGTGATGTGCGTGTTTGCATCACAAAAGATGGCCGCGAAGTGGAAGCCACCCGGCGTGGACCAGGTGAATATGTGGGTGAGTTATCCGTTATCAATCGTGAGCCACGTATTGCGACCCTGATTGCACATGGCGATGTGCGCGCGTTGTGCATCGATCAGAAGAGTTTCGAAGGATTGATCCGCGAACGACCGGATGTAAGTCTGGTCATCATCCAGGTGTTGAGCAAACGCTTGAAAGAGGCAACGGATCAAAAATAAGCTAATACTCGCGCTGAGCGGAGTGGCGCCAAAGGCGCCACGCAGTCGAAGCGTATGGTTTTCAGGAGACTCGCGCTTCGTCTTCATTCCTACTCTGCTGGTACGCTGCCGCTGTCGCTCATCACTCCGCTCTGCGCGAATGCAAATAAAGGAAAATCATGAAACCATATTATCGTTTTTTATCCTTGTTCTTCGTTATCTGTTTTTTGCTGTCTGCATGTGGCGAAGGTACACAGACACCGACTCCCGGTGTTGATATCACCCAAACACCTGGAACCGAACTCACACCGATTGACTTGCAAGTGGGTTATGGCGTGCGCGGCTCATGGTTCGAGTTGTATTTCACCGATCCTGCCAATCCCTTCTCCTCGCAGGGCACAGGGGGTGTCGACGGCCCTTTGGTTGAAGCCATTGACGCGGCGCGCCTGAGCATCGATGTTGCCGCGTATAGCATCAGCTTGAACAGTGTGCGCTTTGCGTTGATCAACGCGCATAAACGCGGCGTGCAAGTCCGCATCGTCATGGAATCAACGAACATGGACCGCTCTGATCCGCAGGCATTGATTGAAGCGGGCATTCCCATTGTGGGAGATAATCGCCAGGGTTTGATGCACGATAAATTCATGGTGCTCGATAAATCCGAAGTCTGGCTGGGCGCGATGAACTTTACTGACTCGGGCACATATGAAGATAACAACAATATGATTCGAATATTGTCGACGAAGATCGCAGAGGATTACTCACTTGAATTCAAGGAGATGTTCGAAGATGATCTGTTCGGTCCCGATATCAACGCTCAAACGCCGAACCCAACTGTCACGATCGACGGCACGCAAGTCGATATTTACTTCTCACCCGACGACGGTGTTCTCAACGCACTTGGTAATTTGTTGACCCGTGCTGAAGAAAGCATTTATTTCCTTGCCTTCTCCTTTACTTCCAATGAGCTGGGAACACTCGTCCGCGACAAGGCGGAGGCTGGTCTCACGATAGGGGGTGTGATGGATGAAGAACAGATTTCATCCAACACCGGGACGGAGTTCGATCCATTTCGCCAGAAGGGTTTGGATGTGCTGATCGATGGCAATCCCGGGCAAATGCACCACAAACTTTTCATCATCGATGAAAAGATCGTTGCGTTTGGCTCCTATAATTTTTCGCAAAGCGCGGAGGAGAAAAACGACGAAAACATCATCATCATTTACAACGCTGATATCGCTGAACAGTTCATGTACGAGTTTTTCCGCGTACAGTCGCAGGCACACGAATGATGGCTGAACCTTTAAAACTGCTGGTCATCTTTGCGCACCCTGATGACGAATCAATCGGGATGGGCGGCATGCTCGCGAAAAATTCCACCGAAGGGATGAAGACTTACTACGTTTGCGCTTCATAACGGGAGAGAAGCTGGTTCGGTCCCGAAGAGCAAAATCCCGGCTTGAGCCAAAGCAGACTTTAGCAATACAGGAGGCAGTATGAACGACACATTGAGGTTGCTAGCGGTTTTCCCGCATCCGGATGACGAGACGCTGGGACTGGGTTCCACGCTGGCGCGTTATTCCGCGCAGGGTGTTGAAACATCTCTCGTATGCGCGACGCGCGGGGAGCGAGGATGGTACGAGAGCGAGGGACCAGACCCCGGCTTCGAAGGAGTCGCCCGAATCCGCGAAGCAGAATTGCGTTGCGCGGCCGAAAATCTTGGTCTGCATGAGGTCAACCTTCTTGATTACATCGATGGCGATGTGGACCAAGCCGAGCCAGGCGGAATCATTGCAAAGATCGTTACACTTATCCGCCGTATCAAACCGCAAGTCGTTGTGACATTTCCTCCCGATGGCGCGTACGGGCATCCCGATCATATTGCGCTTTCACAATTCACGAACGGTGCGCTGGTCTGCGCGGCTGATGAAAGTTTCGCGGATGGACTAAATCCGCATCGTGTTTCAAAGTTCTATTACATGGTGGATTCGATGGATATTGTAGGGGCGGCGAACGAGGCTTTTGGTGGTATCAGCATGGAAGTGGATGGGTTGACGCGTCACCATCAGGGGTGGGAGGATTGGCAGATCACGACCTGGCTCGATAATCACGAATACATGGATATCATTCAAAAGGCAATCCACTGCCATAAATCTCAACTACCTGGTTATGGCCCGATTGGGGAGTGGTCATTGCAAGAGTTATCGAAGGTTTTTGGAACTGGTCATTTCTATCGCGCTTTTAGTCTGGTGAATGGCGGCAGAAAAGTGGAAACCGATTTGTTCGAGGGGTTGCGTTAGAATAATTTTTTTTCGCCAAGGAGGACGAAATGAATCTTTTTCTTTGTCCACGGAACGGCGATGGCAATCGCTTTCATGTTGCCGAAGGAGAAGGACGCGAATAGCATGAAAACCCGGCTCAACGTCACGGACATCCCAATCGTATTATTAATGGTTGTACTTGTTGCATGTCAACCTGTTACGAATACCATTACAACGCTGGTGCCTCTTTCGACAAAAACCTTTCTCCCTGCACAGATACCTTCCTCAGCCCCGACAGCCACAGTTACACCCACACCCATTCCAACCATCCCTGTTTCAGTTGTTGAGTTGGATGGCGCTGAGGTTCCTGGGGGATTTTCATTAATAAAATTTACTGAGGTATATCGTCCCACTGCGCTCACATTCGATGGGCAGGGAAGGATGTATGTCACCTCGACCGATAGCAATATCTATGTCCTGAGTGACGACAATAAGGACGGCCGTGCCGATTCACAAAGTGTTTTCGCAACCGGATATACTCTCTCACTGGGAATTACAGTCCATCGCCTGACTGGTGATGTGTATGTGTCGCACCAGGGTCGGATCACAGTTTTGCAGGACATAGATCAGGATGGTGATGCAGATTCGAAAAGGACCCTTGTCAGCGGTCTTCCCTTCGATCTTCACCAAAATGATAATCTCAAATTTGGTCCCAACGGATGGCTCTACATGGGGATAGGCTCAACTTGCAATGCCTGTTCGGACCCTGATCTGCGTAGCGCTTCGATCGTGCGATTCAATGTGGATACAGGCGAAAGCGAAGTGTACGCGACAGGTTTGCGCAACCCATTTGACATTGCGTTTCATCCCGTGACGGGAGAGTTGTTTGCAACTGATAACGGCCGGGACGATTTGGGGATGGACGCGCCTTATGAAGAGTTGAATCACATCATTCAAAACGGGGATTATGGCTATGCCAATTGCTGGAATGCACAGGATGCCGCAGGCTGTGAAAATACCATCCCGGCTGTGGCATTTTTTGAATCACATTCATCAGCGGACGGATTGGATTTCTACGATGGAAATCAATTTCCAGGAGAATATCAGGGAAATGCCTTTGTTTCGATATTTGGCTCGTGGCTGAAGCCCGATGTACAAACCGGGATAGCACGAGTGGTTCTTTCTCCCAGTGGTAACTCGTACAAAGGAGAAACAAGCTGGTTTGTTCGTTTCCCAGCGGGAGTCATGCCCCTGCCTTTGCTGTTTGGTCCGGATGACGCGTTGTATGTAGGCGATTACATGAACGGCGTCATATATAGAATTAGTTATGGGGTTCCATAACTTTTCCTGTTTAATCAGGCAATGTGTTCATCCGAGCTACTTCCATTTGCGCGCCGAGGCTGACAAAAATATCCCGTGCTTCCTGCCACATTTTCAGGCCATGTTCATTTTCCCCTCGTTTGAATTTATAACGTGCCCATTCACGCAGTGTACGAGCTTGGTCCATTTTAATTTCTGCATCTGCAAAGATTTGTGCACTTCGGCTGAAACAAGACTCCGCGTTGTAATCGCCTTTTTGGTGGGTTTCCCAATCTGAAAAGCGGACAACATCATCGGTCCTGTCACAGATTACACCCAGCGTACGCCATGCCATGCCGATATACTCAGGCGTTTTATCCTCCTCCGCAAGGACCAGTGCCTGACGCGCCGAATAAAATGCCTCTTCGTAATTTCCCAGCCCGGTGAGCGCTTCCGCATGAAAATTGAAGGTGAGCGGCATGCACCATGAACCGGTGACACCTGCGAGACCGATCGCCTGCCGCAGGTCGGTAACTGCTTCAGGATACTTTTTAAGTGCAACCAATTCACTGCCCCGGTTCGTCAGAAATACGATCTCACCATCCCGATAGCCTGTCTGGCGGGCTATTTTAAGCGCACCGTCATAGCGCTGGAAGGCAGTTTCATAGTCCCCGCGCGCATCCGCGATCGCGCCCAGGTTGCTCAATAAATCCATGCCTTGCTGGCGATTTCCCAAATCCTGGAAAATCTTTAGCGCATTACCCCAGTACGTTTCAGATTTATCAAACCTGCCGGTTACATAATGAACCGCGCCCAACAGATTTAAACAGCGGGCCATTTCATTTTGGTCGTTCGAATCCGAGGAAATGGCAAGTGCCTGTTCTGCCAGGGACAATGCCTTTTGGGCTTCCCCGAGCCTGAAATAAGCTGACCCCTCCATCGTCAACGCCCTGGCAAGTTCGAGGTTTGCGCCAGCCTTGCGCGCCAGAGATTCTGCGCGTGTTGCATTATCAAGCGAGACTCGATGATCGCCTTGAAAACCCAGCGACATCGCCAGGCTATGCAAGGCGCGCGATTGTGCAACGAGATCTCCGCTTTCCTCCGCGACCTCCAGCATTGCATGATAGATTTCCACAGCCTCTGTGTAACGCGCCTGCCAGTTCAGCACTTCACCCAAGTGCAGATAAACTTCAAGTATCTGTTGAACTTGTCCTGATCCGCCATGTTCCTTGAAGAAGCCGAGCGCCTTTTGGTAATAGTTTATGGCTGAGTCAGAGACGTATGTGTTTTGCGCCTGCCTGCCCGCGCGCGCGTACCATTCCGCGGCTCTGACCCATTTTCTGGCACGCTCATAATGTTCCCCTACACGTCCTGAATATTCCATGACGCGTTCACCGCCGATATTGATCAAACCCTCTGCGGCTTGAAGGTGATAAATGGGACGCAATCGCAACAGCACACTTTCATAGGTTACATCATGAAGGATCGCATTCTTGAATATGAATTCCATCGCCTCTCTGGACGCAGATTCTTCATAGCGATAAATCAGTTCCTTTGACCGCAGGACCCCCAGGCGGTCTGTGATTGGTGAGGACATTTCTGTAACCTGAAATTCCGGGTTATGCATCCGCTCAACAATATCGGTCCAGAACACACGCCCCACTACGGAGGCTTGTTGCAGGGTCTCGCGCACATTTGAATTTAGACTATCGATACGCGCCTGCAAAAGACCCGTCAACGTTGCCGGGACTTTCAGATCGGAGAGCCGGTTCAGATTCACCGACCACTGTTCACTGCCTCTGACGATGACACCGCCTTCGATCAATACCTTGATCAACTCTTCAACATAGAATGGACTTCCCTCCGCTTTTTTGACGATCAGGTCAGTGATGGCCTCCGGGATTTCAGTAACCTTTTGCAGGATCTCGATGACGAGTCGGTGGGTATCGGCTTCAGATAACGGGAGCAGGCTCAGGCTTAGATGTTGAGGCGCACCTGTTCCCCAATCTGGTCTTTGTTCAAAGAGGGCAGGGCGCGTTAATCCAACGATAATCAGAGGCAGGTCGGGCTGTTTTTCCATGAGCGCGTCGAAGAAATCAAGCGAACCTGCATCTGCCCAATGGATGTCTTCCAGAAAGACGACAGCCTTTTTTTGCCGCGTACTATCTGCAAAGAATTGCGCCGCATAGTGGAAGGCAAGATTGCGAACCTGTTGCGCGTCGCTGAGAATGCCTTTCAGGTGCGGGCTTGTGGAGTAATCCAACCCTATCAAGTGACCAATGAAGGTGGCGTAGAGGGTGGCGTTCTCCTTGTCCCCAGTGAATTTCAGTATGCCACGCTCGAGTTTCCGGCGTGCCAGCGCGGCGCTATCACTTTCCTGAATTTCAAACGTGGAGGATAGGATACCGCGCAGAAGCGCATAGGGGATTTGAGAAGTCTCCTGCGCGGCACGACCTTTGAAAATCAGTACGGGTTGACTTAGGGTATCGAGCCATTTACCAAACTCGAAAAGCAGGCGTGATTTTCCAATTCCCGCTTCTGCCACCAGTGTAACCAGATGTGTAATGTGTTGGGAAACCGCCTTCTCAAAGGCTGTTTTCATCTGCGCAAGTTCTGCGTCACGACCAATCGTGCGCGTTTCGACGCCTTCGAGTCCGCGTGTGGTGTCGCGGAAGGAGCGCGGCTTCACACCTTTGACTGTATATACCTGGATTGGTTCACTTTTACCTTTCACCGTAATTGGATCAAGCGCGGTGACATCGAAAACGCCTCTCACAAGCTGGTGTGAATCACTGGAGATCAGAATTCCACCAAGCGGTGCGGCAGTTTCCAGCCTGTTGGCGAGATTCACTGTATCGCCTATCGCGGTGTATTCACCGGTTGTGCCAACAGTACCCAGCAAAGCCGGGCCAGTATTAATTCCGATGCGCAGGCGGATATTTTGAATTTGTGATTTGTAATTCGGCAGGGCTTCAGACTGTTCCTGCTTCCACTCCTGAATCTCTGATTGGATTTGCAAGGCAGAGCGAATGGATCGTTCGGGGTCGTCTTCGCGGGCGGTTGGCGCACCAAAGAGTGCCATGATCGCGTCTCCGATATGCTTGTCGATGCGCCCACCGTGGTCGAGGATCGCCTTATCCACGCGCGACCAGAGGGAGTTGATCACATCGTTGACAATCTCATGATCCATCGTCTCAGCCATGGCGGTGAAACCTGAGACATCTGCAAAAAGCACGGTGACCTGTTTCCGTTGCTGGGGTTCATGGACACCCTGCGGTCTGATACCTGCCAGTTTTTCACGCAGGGCAGTCAGGGCAACATCCACAATCTCGTCTCCCAGCAGAGAACGGTTTGCCTGGAGGGTGACGATTGCCTGTTCAAGAAGTTCGCGTTCTTTTGAGTCAGCGGGTTTTTTCGGGAGGTTCATGCAAACTCATTAATCATGACATCTCAATACATAGGATCATATTAATTGTAACCTTTTAGTTATGTAAAAGTCTTGCAATATAGGTAGAATATATCTGATTATCCAACATTTTTTACTTCTCCGCAACAGGTTGACACAAAAAGGAGGTTACAGAAGGAACGTACGTAAAATAGAATAGTCGATTGTTAACAAGCCGTTAGGATCAGTTCAAAGTTATATGAGGAGAAATATGAAAAAGAAATTTTTTTCCATGATGGCAGTATTGCTCATCACAATACTCATGACCTCAACTGTTTCGGCGGGTGCCGCGATCAAGCTTAGTAAGACTGTAGATTGGACTCTTGGTTCACTCGATGCCAGCGGGTTTGTCTTTGGTCTTGGCTACACCGATGTGACTGTTGTGCTGAATGCGCGCGGAATCCCGGAGGTTATCTGTACCAACCAGGGTGGCAACCAGGCTCCCGGTCAGAATCCGGCAGAACTTGCGGCAACAGGTTCCCAGGTCCTGCCTGGCGATGACCCACTGAGAAAGAACGGTAGGAGCCCATTTAGTGTCTCAGCGGAACCACCGGCTACTCTACCCGGGTCGCAAGGCGGCTGTCCAAATGACAATTGGATAGCAGAAATCACCTTTGTATTCTGGACCAACGCAACAATCTCTGTATATCAAGGCACCGACCCTAATAATCTCGGACCTCTGCTCGAACAACAGAATTACACCTGTGTCACAACTCACAATCCTGATAGTGTAACTTGCACACCGGTTCCATAAATCAAAGTCGCGCGATAAACAAAAATTGGGTTCCTTATGGGAACCCAATTTTTTTATCCCATGTTCTTCTTCATGGAATACTTCAACGCGGTTTTATAAACATTGCTCAACTTTTCGCCAAGCGCTTTGGCTTCTGAGTTGCCCTGTCCAGCTGCCTCTTCCACCTGCGCGACCAGCCCGATCAATGCCTGCATGAATTGATCGTTGATCAGATCCTTATTGGTATCCAGCATTTGTTCAAGTGTTGCGTTATCGGGTGCATCGAGCAGGTGTTCAATGAATTCCACTTCGGGAGGGGTGGATGCCTGACGCAAGACTTCGACCATCTTTTGCAGTTTGCCCATCCGTGTATAGTCGTTCTTCTCAGAGGCCTGTCGCAACAATTGGTTGACTACATCCACGGCGTCCTGTGTGAACTTGTTCAGATTATCCTGAATTGCCTTAACGACATCATCCTGTGCGAGAATGGATTCGACAAGTTCCTGAGCCTGCTTGTAACGCGCTTCCAATTGTCTGTCCATTTCGTTGGTGAAGTCGAGCAACTTCTCACGGATGGATTCAAGCTTGGTTTTTTCTTCACCTGTGGCCTTGTCGATCCTTTCCGTGAGCATTTGGAAGAAATGATAATCCATGCCACTGCGAACGAGGCTGACATACGCGCGCACACGGGCATCACTTGGGGATGCAATGACCAGCTCCAGCAGTTTCTCCTGTGTGAGACCCTGCCCCGCCTCTTGCAGGGACTTTTGGGCTGCTTCCAATTCACCAACGGATTCCTTCAGCCCGCGGCCAAATTCCGTCTCTTCGAGAAGTTGTTTCTGGATTTCGACCATCGCGCGTGCCACGGGTTCCTGTCCGCTCCCGGCTGCGCTTTGCGCGATACGACTGAACATCGCGAAGAACTGCTCATCGAAAAGTTCAATATTCTGCTTGATGATCTCACTGCGTATTTCATTTGAAGTGGCTTGCAGGAGTCTCTCGATCACCGCGACGCGGTCCTGCTGCTCCTTCAGCATTTCAGGGGTGATTCCGTCCTTCCCAAGGATCACCTGAATCATTGATTCATAGGTGAAATTCGGCGTGGGTTTGAGTAGGTAGCCTTTGCGTTTTTCAGGGGGGAGTCGATCCGTGATCTGCTTGATCATGGGACCGATGATCCTCTCCTGCTCATTGAGAGGCATATTCAACTCAGGGGGGAAGAAGGTGAGGAGCAACTCCTTATCATTGTCATGATAAATAATGGGGGTTGCAAGACGACCCTGATATCCGCAATGCGGACAGCGCGCTACATTCGATACGCCGCCGAGCAATCTCTGCTTGGCCTGCGGATCCTGGGTCACATCAAAGAGTTGTTCAACATTTGCCGCGATCATCTGGCGGCAACGGGGACAGGCAATTTGTGTTTGGGGCATGAATTAATTTCCGATTTCTGAATTTAGATTTATGAAGATTGTTGGTTTCGATACGCCCTCGGCTTGCACTCGGAGCTACTCAACCAACGGTCAGCTCAATAGTTTTTCCATACGATCAATATAACTTTCCATGACGGCAAATGTTTCTTCAACGGCTTTTGGTGTCGTCAGATCAACCCCGGCTTTCTTGAGTACATTCAGCGAATAATCGGATGAACCTGATTTCAGGAAGCCAAGATAATCATCCACTGAATTCGATTCACCGCGCAGGATTCGTCCTGCCAGCGCGTTTGCTCCCGAGATGCCGGTCGCGTAGGCATAGACGTAATAATCTGCGAATAGATGACCGAAGGTTGCCCAGGTCATACCGACGCGTTCGCGATCCATGTCAAAGTTTGGACCAAATCCCTCGGCAAACAGATCAGCCATCAGATCGATCATTGAATCGGCGGTGAGCGGTTCACCGCGTTCTGCGCGTTGGTGTGTCTCCAGTTCAAAGCGCGCCAGGGTCGGCATCTGGAAGAAGTAACGGAAGAAGTTCCCGCCGACAGCTTCTTCGATCAGCCCGAGCTGAAAGTTCTTATCCTTGACTGAGTTGAGCAAATGACCGCGCATCATGGCCTGATGGAAATTGGATGCCACTTCAGCGACAAACAAGGAATAGTCGGTATAAACGAACGGCTGGTGCTTCCAGGTGAGATAGGAATGCATGGAGTGACCCAGTTCATGCGCGAGGGTGCTCATGCTTGTAATTTCATCCGTATAGCTCATCATGATGAATGGGTGTGTGCCTTGTGAACCGTCTGAGAACGCGCCATGTCTCTTGCCTTGATTCGGGTAGACATCCACCCAGCGGTCTTCGAGACATCCTCTGCGGACAGTTTCCACATATTCCCTGCCCATTGGTGCCAGGCTTTCGCAGATCATATCCACTGCTTTTTCGTAGGGAACTTTAGCTTTCTTCTTCGCGATTGGAGCCCACATATCGTAGTAGGCAAGTTTTTTCAAGCCTAACACTTTCCTTCTAATCTCGAAATACCGATGCCAGACAGGCAGATTTTTCTTGAATGTGTTAATCAGATTATGGAAAACATCTGTGGGGATGTTCAAATCGAACAACGATGCCTCCAGCGTGGATTCGTGCTTGCGCGCCTTCATGTAGAACACATTTGCGTTGATCGAATTTGCAAGGTTGCTGGCGAGCGTGTTCTTGTGTTCCACATACTTATCCATATAGGTTTGGTATGCGGCTTTGCGTGCTTTGCGGTCTGACAGTTGCATCAATTGTGTGTCAAAGTTCCCCTGCGTGACATCGATCATTTTGCCGTTGCTGTCTTTGATCGACTTGAATTTGAAATCCGCGTTCGTGAGCATGCTTGTTGAATTTCTGGATCCTTGTAATGGTTCGCTCACCAGGCCGAGCAATTCTTCCACTTCCGCTGAGCGCACATGTGCCTGTTTGCGGAAGAGATCATCAAAACTGTGTTTGAAAACTGCCAGTTTTTCGTTTTGGCTTATCCATTCATGGAGTTTTTCTTTTCCGATACCCAATATTTCCGGTTGCAAAAACGACACGGTGGACAGTACCTGACTGTACATTCCCTGCGCTCTTCCGCGCATGCCGGCGGATTGCTGGTCGGTTGTGTTCACAGCATAAGAAATGCTTGCGTATATGAACGCGGTCTGCGCACGGGAGACCAAATGATGCAACGCGCTCAAAGCTTCCAACAAAACAGACGCACTTTCAGCTAGCCGCCCTTGATATTGTTTAGCTTGTGCAACATCATCGACAATCTGGTTGACTTCCTTTTCCCATATTTCTGTGGATGCAAAAACACTCTCTGCGTTCCATGTAAATTTTTTATCCATCTTGTTTCTTGGTGGAACTGTAATCGCCATAACTTTTCCATCCTTAAGGATTTGGATTCGCTTCGGACTCACGATCGGTTGATTCCGTTTTATTTGATTTTACCATCCCGACAGCATTCCCCTCTCCTTCTAGGAGAGGGGTTAGGGGTGAGGTTTACCGTGGCAGGGAGAAACAGATCCTTGCACCGGAATCAGGCTTCGGGTCGGCCCAGATGCGCCCGCCATGGGCCTCGATGATGGCGCGGGCAAGATAGAGTCCCAGACCCGCGCCTTTCGTCTGTTTCACAGCTTTTGTCGAGCGGTAAAAGCGATCGAAGATGTGCGGCAGATCCTTGGCCTCGATACCGGGACCCTGGTCGCTTACACAGATCACCACCTGTTCAGGATGCAGTTTGCCGCTGATCTTGATCTCGCCATCTGCTGCATACTTGAGCGCGTTGGAAACGAGATTGATGACCACCTGCTCGATACGCGTTTCATCAGCAAGCACGATGGGAAATTTTTCCGGGAAGTCTGTGGTGATCGTATGTTTTTTGGTCTGTATGGCAAATCGCTCGGCTACTCTTTTTGAAAGAATGGGAAGCGATACATCAGCCCGGTTGAGGCTAAGTCCGCCAGCCTGTAAGCGAGAGGCATCAAGCAGATCGTCGATCATTTTACTGAGGCGGTCTGCTTCCTCTTCAATAACAGCAAGCGAATCACTGATCGTGGATTTATCCCACTTGGCATCGTCACGTCGTAAAGTTGATGCGTATCCTTTAATGAGTGTAACCGGCGTGCGCAGTTCATGACTTACAATGGAAATAAATGTGGCTTTGATCTCATCAGCCGTTCTGAAGTGTGTAATGTCACGTATGCTGACGACAATATTGCGAAGCTTACCTTCGGGGGAAATCAATGGCGCATAAGTGACACCAACCGGAACCGGTGACGGGAGATCGCGTTCCAGGTCGCCCTCCACATAAAGGGTCGCGTTCGGGGTTAGAGGCCATCCGTCTGCAATGGCTTCATTCAATGTCGAGCCTTGTGGCTCGTTTACCCAACGAATCACTTCATCATGTGGCAGGTTGACAAGTTGATCGTGAGTCTTTCCGTAAAGACGCTCAAATGCATCGTTCGCGCGTTCTATGGTGAGGTCCGCGTTGAGGATCAGGATCCCATCCGCGGCTGAGTCGAGGAGCGCGTCGAGTCGTTGTTTTTCGAAGGAGATCTGGCCATAAAGCAGCGCATTAAATACCGCGATGGCGGCCTGGTCCGCAAAGGATTGCAGGAGCACGCGATCGTTTGGAGTGAAGAGATCGGGATAATTGCGGAAGATGAAAAGGACGCCAATGACCTGTCCATGTGCGGCGAGGGGCAGGGCTGTGCCATTGAGGAGTCCCATGCTGGCGGTGTAGGTTAACTCCTTCAACATACGGTTGAGCTCGCGCACATCCAATTCGCGGACGTTTTCTTCGGCCAGCAACGGGGTAAGGTAGCTTAGAAAAGCGGGGGCAATGCCATGGGCGGTCGCGACGCGCCAGCCTTCCTGTTCTTTTAACGCGATGAGTCCGGCCTGCCCCGCTAGCATCTCGATGGCGATACGCAAAATACGCGCGAGAAGTTTCTCAAGGTCAAGTTCCTGAGTAAGGGCACGGGATATTTCAAGCAGGTAGTCGCGTTGACGGACACGAAAATCAGGGAGCATGGTGTGATTTTATCACCGGCATGTTTGCAGAATGTAAGAGAATCCAATCCTGTAAAAAATTGATGAACCTTGTTCCGCCTACATCCGATTCGTAACAAATCCATATTAATCTCGTCTTGAAGTACGCTTTGCCTGACAATTTTGGAGGCGTTCGTTTGCCCTGTTCGCTGCCCGCTGTTTAGTGTATTGTTGACAATT
>Ga0210377_10003005_pt1 | contig 14567 bp, 3 predicted proteins | sample PLM4_65_b1redo_FD_155480 | JGI IMG/M metagenome (GOLD analysis project Ga0210377, IMG submission 155480) | Groundwater sediment microbial communities from an aquifer in East River, Colorado, USA - PLM4_65_b1 redo | ecosystem: Environmental > Terrestrial > Soil > Riparian zone | place: USA: East...
GACCTCAATGCGCACGCGCTCAGAACCTTCCAGTACATCCAGCCGTCGCAGGAAGTAGAGAGACCCGCCCGTGCCCCGGAAGTCATCGCGTCCTGCGACGGTTCCCGGTTCAGCTCCAAATCCATCCAATACCAAGCGTGGCTCGCCGAAACTGGTAGTGCCAAGGGGCTGGTAATGCAGATTGGCACCATACAATCCGCGGTTAACATGCGCCAGGTCATTATCGGTATACTTGACCATGAAGTTGCCCCAGAGCCCATACGTTTCTTCTTTTTTCATCTTGACATAGAACTTTCCGCTGGTCGGCGCATCTTCCGTGACGGTGCTGTCATCACCGAAGGTCGGATAGTGATAATCCGGATCCATACGCCGGAACAGAGCATCCGGGGATTTGTCCAGGAAATTGGAAAAGATCTCATCCAAGGAGCCTTCCCGCGTATCGGCACTCGCCGTCAGCGACCAGCCATTCTCGAATTTGCCGTTGGTGTAGAACGCCAGGCGGCCCTGCAGGCTCATGTCTTCACTGTATCGGGGATTATCCGGTGCCAGCAGTTCGGCCGGACCGCTGGTTTTGTTTGCGGACAGGGTAAGGTCCGCTATCCCGACGGTGAACCAGTCGCTCTTTTTCAGCGCCAGATCGCGCAGGAACAGCTCGCCGTTGCCAAACTTGTCGAGAACCGCCATTTCCACGGTATGCATGCCTTCCGGCAGGATTTCTTCGGCCACGAAACTGCCCTTATCGTCCACGGGTACCGCATATCCGGCCATCCACACCCCGTGTCCTTCGGGAATTGCGGTGCCGCGGGCCTGCACGGTACCGCCATGGAGAGGCATATTGTGGATGGCGATACGACTCTCGCCATAGCCTGCCAGCAGGTTTTTGCCAGAATCGGCCTCGGCAACCGATGGCTCGATTTGGTCTGCCACCCACATGGGTTGGGGAGTTGTTTCGTCAAAGAGTCCCTTCTTGTCATACACCCGCACCAAATATTTCAGCTTGCGCACCGGCGCGGAGAATGATTCGAAATCCGGCTGCCATTGGGCCATACCGTCAGCATCCATCTCGATGACGACGATGGGAGTATCATGGACGGATTGCGCTTCTTCGAATACTCTGACCTCCGCCCGCTCAATAAAGCTCCGGTAGTTGATGTACAGTCGGAAATGAACCAGATTTTCGGCAAACGCCGTATCAGGCAAATCCTGATAGCGAATCGTAATCGGCCACGCGGTCACGTTCAATCGCGGAACCAGCTTCAGGCTGTCGTACTTGAACTGGATTTGGGCATTTTCAAGAGCCACGTCGGTACAGCGCTGCACATCAGAACTGCATTTGCCTGGATCATCGATCGGCTTACCGTCCACCGTGATGCGCATGAGATTTAGAGCAAAGGGGTTGGCATTGGTCACCTCGCGAGTCAACGGGGTGATTTCTACCCCCTCATAGTCATCGCGGAGAATTTGTTCATCGTAGACTACCTGCACCTTGACTTTTGAAGTATCGGATTCTATAAATCCAGAGTTTACCACGTCGTCGGATTGGACGTAGCCCCTGCCGTCAAATTCCGCCTGGCCTTCCGTTAATCCCATCAGCTCACTGACGGCCGCCATGGATCGGCGTGCACGCGCCATGGATAATCCGATTTCATCTCCGTAAACCGCAGCCGTACGCCGATCAAGGCGCTTGTTGCCGGTATATCCGACAAACTGCAGGCGGACATGCGTCTTGTCGCTGATCTCGTCCATGATGCGTCGCAAATGTTCGGTATAACCGACCGGTATCGCAGGTTTACCGTTTTCAAACAGAATCGGATCAATGCCGCCCGATGCCGAATCGTAGACACGGGTTACGGTTTCGGCACCAGGGGCATCGGGGCACAGTTGGGGCGCATCGGGAAGATCCTGCAGCGGATCATCGTGCCAGAACTCCACTTCCACGCGTCGATTCAGCGCCCGTCCCTGTTGCGTATCGTTGGAAGTAACGGGCTGCGACGCTCCGCGGCCCTCGGTTTCAATGGCGGCACTGGGCAAGTGCAGTTCATCCTGAACAGCGAGCGCGACGCGCCGGGCAACCGCTTTTGTAAAACCGACAGGATCGCCATAGATGCGTTCGTCCCGTCCTTTCAGCGGAATGTTATCCGTGTAACTGGTGAACTTGACCACAATATTCTGTTTGCCGCCGAGATTTTTCATCGCTTGTCTGACCTGCTGCTGAAATTCAGCTGGAACTCGCAACATATCCTTGTCGTAATGAAGAGGGGATATCAAGTTCTTAACGCGCGCGCGATGAGTATGGCCGTCTTTGTAGCGCAATTTACAGACGGTTTCGGTTCGACAGACCTTGACGCGATTTATTTCGCGGGGAATGACCACTTCCTTTTCAACCTGCTTTTGACTGATCTCGTCGTACCAGACCTGCACTTCGACACGCCTGTTGAGACGTCGCCCTTTCTCGGTGGAATTATCTGCAACCGATTGGCTGTCGCCAACTCCTTCGTATGAAATGGCTTCGGGTGGAAGATTCAGCTCGCGCTTGCAATATTCGGCAACTGTTCCCGCCCGTTCACGCGACAGCCCTACATTGTCGCCGTACAACCCAATCATTTCGCCTCTCAGCGGAAGGTTATCGGCATGACCGACAAAATGAAGCCGCACATTGGCGCGATCACGCATGCTGTCGAGCACATCGCGAAGCATTTTAAGATATTCCTTGGTAACTTCAACTTCACCCAGACCGAAATGGATCGAAGGAACAAGGTTATTGAGCTTGATGGTTTTGACTTCTTGTTCGACAACTTTGCGTTTCTCCGTGCTATCTCCCTCGTCTTTTTTAAATATGGCCAGGTCATGGATCCATGGGGTCAAAGACTGGTCGGCGGGCAGATGCATTTCCACCGCATCTCCGACAGCAGCCGTTTCCCTAACTCCTGTCTCCACGCCTGAAGCAGCCTCTACACCTTGTGCAATGAAAACACACAACCACAAGATGGCGATACTGTGCTTCAGCAAGAATCTCAATATGTATAGGTTAGTTAACATAGATGCCATTATCCTGTTAATCAGTTATCACTGACCTGATGGCGGAGCACCGCGTCGCCAGAAAATTTCGATTTCAATGGCCAACCGGTACCAGCCATCCGACTGCTTCCATTGTTTGGTGATTTTCTTCTTCAGCGCATCAAGACGTTCCCGAACCAGACCTTTGGGTTCAACATCGCCAAGATAGGACAGGCGCAGCACTGACGGCGCCTTCTTCAGTTCTTCGAGCAAGTGGTCGATTTTGTGAATCCATTGCATCCTCAGTTCGGTTGTATCGGGCTCGAACACGCCGTCGGCGATATCGATGCGCACTACTCTATGGATGGTAGCGCCGAAGTTGAAGCGCAGCATCTTGCCGCGTGTAGCTCGCAGAACGCGCGGACTCTCTGTGGTCAGGCGATATCCGGTGGGCAGGCTGCGTTCGTCCAGCTTGAGGATGAAGTTGCTGCCGCGATCCTCGTCCGGTACTGCCGCACAATCGATGTGAAAACGTCCATGTTTATCTGAGGTAGATATCAGACCGCGCGCCGTCACCACACGAACCCCTGGCAAGCCTTTTTCGCCCGGATCCTGCTGCCCATTCAGGTTGCCATCGTCGAACACCTTGCCGATCACATCGGTGCAATCGAAGTCCGGATCGGGAACGACCCGAACGGTGGCCGTCGCTTCCTCAGAAATTGTGGTGCCGGCTGTGGTGTTGCGCACGAATGCCCGGTTGACGTATTCGCCTTCGGATACGCCGGAACCCACTACCAGCAACAGCCGGAGGGTGTATTTCGCGTCAACCTGTAATTCGAGGCCATCCCAGACCAGTTCCCGACCGTTGATCTGCGGCTCCACCGGATTGCCGTCCAGGCGGGCGGAACCGACCACGTATTTAAATCCGGCCGGAAAACGATCGACGATACCGATGTTATACAGCGGCACTCCGTATACGTTGGTCGCGGTGATTGTATAGGGTACCAGCGTCCCCTTGGTCACGTCGGTCATGGAGGAGATCTTGGTGATGGCCACGGCCCCATTCAGTATCGGATCGACGGGAATCGGATTGTTGTAGATCTGGTTTTTGTATCCCGGCTGAGCGTTGTTCAGCCTGAGACGCAAATAGTAAGTGGTATTCGGTCCCGGCGACACCGAGGTGGCGGGCACCAAATCGGAGGCCAGCGCTTCGCAATAATTCGGAGTAGTCATTACTGCATCGCTACGGCAGGTCGGGACAGAGTATGCCGCAGTGGAGCTACCGCTCGTCGGCGGGATCACTTGAGACTCGGTCGCGGCGTAGCCCGCACCGGGCGGTGTGACCTGGATCAGATAGTCCCCGTCAGACGGGCAGGAAGAAGAATCACTAAAGTTCAGGTCGAACTTGTAATAGCCGCTGCTCGTCGTCACCTGGTTCTGTTGCGCAGGGTCATTGAAGCAACTGCTGGGCAGCGGCATCTTATTAGAGGCCCGAACCATGGTCAGTGTCGCACCCGCCAGAGGTACACGCGTCATCGAGTTGTAAACCACGCCATTGGGTGTCAGTGGTAGATTCAGGCCCTGCAGGCTGCTGCCCGAAACCGCAACGATGTTAGAAATACGCTGCATGCCGTTGGTGAAGTTGTAGGTTACGGGGGAATCGGCCCAACCCATCATTGCTGTGTTCAAACCTGAGCCCGGCGCCAGGAAGCGAAGCTCGTACTGCATGGTTCCGGAGCTAGGCGTCAGACCGGTGAGCTGATAGGAACCATCGGTGCCGGTATATACCGTGGCCATCAGTTGGCCGTTCAGGTACAGATTCACGGCCCAGTTGGATAATTTCTGTTCGGTGCCATCCTCGAATATCTTGTCGAAGTTCGCGTCCTGCCAAACCTCACCGTTCAAGCTCGCGCTACCGGGTATTCCGCCGACATTTACGGATGCACTGGCGGGTGGTGCGGTCTGCACGGGCGAATTCCAGCTGGCCTGGGCGGTATTTGTGACGGTGGTCCCGACTACCACGTTGCTGTTCAATTTGACTTCGAACCGCACGACGACCGAGCTGCCCGATGCGAGCGAGCCATAGGTTGTGCCGTAATTCGCCGTGATCACTGATGAGATGAAGCTCACGCCATTTGTGGAACCGTTCATGGTCGCCGAACCGGCAACATAGGTGGCCTGTGCCGCGAGCGGTGTCAAATCATCCGTAATCACCACGTTAGTGGCCGGAACCATGCCGATGTTGGTGGCTTGAATGGTGTATTCCAGCACGCTGCCCGGCAGTGCTGCGCCACCGCCCACGACGACGACCGATTTGGTTATGGAGAGCTGCTGTGCGTTACCGACCGTGACAACAGTCGGCTGGTAACCGTTGGAGGCATTGCCGTCCGAGTCGGTCAGCAGCGGCAGCAATTGCGCGGTCGCCACACTGCCTTGGTTGCTGATGATCGTGCCCGAAGGCAAGGGCACGCCTGGGCTAAGCTCCGTGTTGACCGTTACCTTGAAGGTCACGATACCCGTGCTGCCTGCAGCCAGAGTACCACCGCTAGAAGGGGGCGACGGAGGCGTGAGGCCGGAGGAAACGACGCCGATGCCGTTGATGAGCGGCGACACGCCTCCGTCGGGTTGTGCCACCGATGCGCCGTTCATCTGCACCGAATTGGCTACATAAGTGGTATAGGCAGGAACGGCGTCAGTCAGCACCACGCCTGTCGCCGATGTTGCCCCCGAGTTGGTCAGGGTGAGGGTGTACTGAAGCGTGTCGCCCGGATCAACGTAACCATTACCATTGACGTCGACGGCGAGCTGGACGGTCTTAAGCGCGTAGACCAATGGCAAACTACCTACGACGACTGTGGTCGGATCGTTTAGCACAGGAGTCGCCGGATTGTCGGACGGTTGTTCGGTGAAGGGTCCACTATTCGCGCCGGAACCGTTCACAAAGCCCTGGTTGGAGATGATCGTGCCGTTGATCACACTCTGGCTGATTTGCACATCGAACGTAATCGTTGCCACATTGTTCGTGGTTGTGCCGGCGTCCGCAGGCATTGCACCTGCTGTCAGATTCGCGGGCGAGTTGATCGACAGACCGTTTTGCAGTGCGCTGACACCGGCGCCGGGATCCGCCAGAGCCACTCCGTTCAATTTGGTACTGTTGGCGACATAGGTCGTGTAAGCCGGGATCTGATCGCGCAGTGTCACTCCTACCGCGTTCTCGGTGCCGATGTTTTTTACCGTAATGGTGTAACGCAAGGTGTCGCCTGCCATGACGGTGGCGGTACCGGACGTAATGTCTTGCGCCGTCTTCACCACACGGAAGGCCGGCGCCGATGCGATGAGCGTCTGGGTCGGATTAGTAGTTCCGGCGATGGACGGATCGTCGCTTAACTGAGTCGGCAATGTGGATGAGCCGATCTGTGCCTGATTCAGCACGACGGAACCGCTGGTGATCACCGGCACAAGCTTGGCCTGGAACTCGATGACCAGGTTGTCGCCGGGTCCGCCCAGCGGGCCAATACTCAGGTTGCTGATACTCACCAGACCCGTGCCCTTGGTCCCACCGGTCGCCGATGTCAGCGTAGTGTTCGCACCCGTGGGAACGGTGACGAGTGTCAGGCTGCCGGGCACGAACATGGCGGATGCATTCAGCTTGTCCAACTCGTCCGTCAACGAGAAGTTCGTCGCGCCCACCGAACCACCGTTCTGGATTGTCAAGGTGTACTTCAGCGTGTCACCGGGTTTGGCGTTGGCGCCAGACAAACCGGTAGTCACGTCGTATACGGTCTTGTCAAAGGTAAGGACCGGCAACTGCGTGATAATGCTGGCTACTACTGGGCCGAGGAAATAATTATTAACGGCTGGCGTGCCGCTACCTGTGCGCTCATAGGTGTTAACCCCATTGAGGCCGGTCCACTGGGCTGAGGTGCTGGCAGCAAGTGTCTGTCCGGATTGTACATTGTTCAGGACCGTCACATCGTAGTAGACAGTGACCATTGTCCCTTCTGGAATGTCTATATTTGCGCTGGCCGATCCCCAGCTGAGTGACTGCGGAGTGGTAATACCATCGCCCGTAATGATCGGCGCTGATATAGTATTGCCCGCACCACTGACTGCGACGTTACCGGTATAGGCAAGGCCAAGCGTGAGCGCTTCCGCGATAGTCAGATCAAATGCGCTTGAGTAGCTGTCGGTTGTGGCTCCGCCCGCTGCTTGAAACACAAGCGTATAGCGCAGGATGTCGCCGACCGTTGGTGCAACACCGGGACTTGTCTGGTTACTCACGCTCTTGGTAAGCGTCACAACTGGCTCGATGATTCGCAGCGGCAGGGCGGTTGTTCCGGTGCCGCCGCTCAATTTCGCACCGCCAGCCGTGTTGGCATAGGTGTAGGTGGCGCTATTGAGGAAACTCACCCCGGCCTTCGCCGCGCTGTTATTGGCAACGCGGGCATGCAATTCGATAATCGCCTGTTTACCTGCCGCGATCTGCGCTATGGTGAGATTCACCTGACCGGGCAAAACGCTGCTATCGGTAAGGGTATAATTATTGCCGCTCACATCAGTCGCACTGATGTACTCCAGCGCGCTGTTGAGAGTATCGGTCACCGTCACGTCAAAAAGTGCGGCATTAATAGCCGTAGTTGGCACTGTAATACGATAGACCACCTCATCACCGATCGTCGCTTCGCCACTCGCTGGGGAGTAGAGCGTCTTGGACGGTTGGGAAATGGTGGCGCTGTTGGTCATGGTGAAGGTGGCCGGACCAAGCGCTCCGTATTTTTGCCCAGACTGCAGCGGCAGTGACCAGTACTCATCGAGAGTGACGGTGTTATTCCAGGTCTGGTTGGGGCCGAAGTCTGTATAGAAACCGATGTTGTAATCGATGGTGATGCATTGACCCGGATCGACCGGCGAGCTCAGCACAAAGGTCATGGTCCCGCCGCGCGATGCAGGCGGTGTATAGGTGTAATCGCTCCCGGCAGTGAGGGTCGTACCGCCGACTCTCACGGTGGGCGTGGTGATGGTTGTTTGGTTCAATTGGCTCGCCAACACATCGGTGAACTTGACGCTGTAAGCCGGCGCGGTTCCGTTATTACACGACCCCAAGCTGAACTGCATAGTATCGGTAGTTACATTGATCTGTGCCGGACTGGTGCGTCCAGCACGATCGATCTTCGTCGGCGTGCTCATGATCGGCTGCCACACCGTGATGTTGGCGCTGCTGCTGAGTAGAGAGCTGCCGGTGTAGGCAAGCTTGGCGCTGTTGCTCAGATTCGTGGCGAGCTGCTGTATAAGCGTGTTTGTTACCACGCGTGCTCGATATTCAATGACAATGGTGTTGTTGGCGGAGTTATAGTCTATGGCGTTGGTGATGTCGCCAAAGCTCCAGGTGATGATATTGCCGTTTATCGTCGGTGCAGTGAAATTGTTATAGCTAAACGGCGCGACTGAGGTGAACGGCGCGGACGTGTCGCCATTGATGCTGATGACGCTGTCGAAGGCAAGGCCAGCGGGGAGCGTATCGGTAACCACTACATTCTGGAGCTGCCCTTCGCGCAGAGTCAGACCGAGGCGGTAAACGACAGTGTCACCGACGCGAAGAATCGAGTCGGTGCTGGTGCTGAGTCCACTGCTCCAGGAATCGGAGACCACCGACTTGATGGTGGTGGTGGTATCGACCGTCGGGAAAGTGGTAGAAACCGGGCCATAGCAATAGTTGTTTGGCGAGGTTATGGTCGGGCAACCGGCGCCGGTGCGCTCTCCACTTTGTACGTCCTGCAGCGAGGTCCAATCCACGTAGAAGCTGTTGTTGATCGGCAAGCCATTGGCATACACCACACTTACGCGATAGGTCAGCACGAGCGACTGGCCAGCCGGTATGTCGAGCGTGTCGTCACCGTTCTGACGTCCCCACCAAGCCGGGGCGCCGCTTGCCAAAATCGTTGGATTCACTATAAAACCAGTGACTGAAACGCCGTTAATCTGCGCTGTGGCGGAACCGGAGACGAGTGATTCGTTCACCGGCAATATGTCGATGACGTCGGTATCATACGCGGTGGAGCTGCCGCTGTTGGGAATGGTGATCACGTATTGAAGGACGTCGCCTGTCGCGGCAGGATCGGATGCCAGTTTGCCCGCCGTGACGTTGGTGACCGTCTTGGTACCCGCCGTTACGGCCGGTTCGACTACGTTCATGTTGGTGGCGACACCCGCGGGGCCTGCCATTTGCGTCGAGTTGATACCGTTTATCTTGTTATAGGTATAGGACGCAGTGTTCGTGAACGTCAAGCCACTGTGATTGGTGGCGGTGTTCTGCAAGGTTACCGTAACCTGGATGACCGCCTGGCCGCCGGCGGGGATATCAATACCAGTGTTCATATCTTGGATGACGAGATTGGTGGCAGTGCCGGTATTGCTCAGGTTCCAAGTGCCGCCGGATACGACTTGTGCACTGGGGACAAAGCTCAAGTCGGCCGCAGAGAGGCCAAGATTGTCGAGGATCCTCACGTCATACAAGGGCACGTTGATCGGGGTCGCGGGCACCGTAATAAGGTAACTGAACTGCTGGCCAATAGTCGCAGTGCTTTGGGTATTCGCCTTCGATAGCGCCCCGGGCGCCTGGATCGTCACCTTGGTCTTATCTCCACTCAAACTAAGCTGCGCCGGGCCGAAAGTAAATGGATCATCGCTGACACCGGTTACAAGACCGCTTATATTGGTGCCTGAGAGGCTCGCCTGATTGGAGACGATAGTGCCATTGGTGAGGGCCGAACCAAGCGTAACATCGAACTGTATCTGGTACTGGGTATTACCCGGCAGGTTCAGATTGCTGATCGTAATTTGAGGGGCGCCATTCGTACCGCAGGAGGCACAGGTATTCACTGTGGCGGTACCAGGAAGGTTACTGCTAAAGATCGAGATACCCGAGACAAAGGCCCCCGAGGTGTTCAGGCCCAGGTCATCGATGATCGTTATGTTGGCAAGTTCGGGGACTTGAAAGTTTTGGATCTGCAGTGTGTAGCGGAGGGTGTCGCCCGGAAAGGCCGCAGTAGCCGGGAAGACGCCAGTGGTCACGTCCCCGACCGATTTCAGAAAGAAGTAGCCTGTAGTCGCAGAGGTTATGGTGAAGGCATCCTGATAATCCTCAGTGCCCGGAGTGCCGGTTGTCAGCGTGTACGGGCCATACATGTGGCGGCCAGTATCGCTGCTTTTAGCACCGAACCACTGGGTAGCGCCTGCGATGTTGGTAAACGTTAGGCCGGGTTGGATACCGGCATCGAATTGGACACCATAGTTGATGATCAAGTGCTGATTAGGCCCGATCTGGTTTGCAGATGTGTCCAGCATGGTTAGGATAAGCTGGCACGGAGCTGCAGTACCCCCTGTCCAGGTGAGAGAGTAGTCAGTGCCTTGGACCAGATTTGAAACCAGGGTGGTGCCGTTCGACGCATATAGATTAGCGGTGAACGAGGTGGGAGCATTTGTGCACATGCCTGCGGGGATATCATCAGTGATTGTGGCGTCCCAAGCAATACTGCTGCCGATATTCTGAACATCGATCTTAAAGGGTGCAGTCGACCCAATATTGAGGTTCGTCACCGTGCTTGTCTTGCCAACCACGAGGTTTGGCCCGACAATGGTCATCGGAGGCGTTGTGCTTGGCCACGCGTGGAGGTTGGTCATGGGTGTCGAATTGATGGTTTTGTCGAACCGCATATCGACTGTGTTCGTGAACGTATTCCCCGGATAGTTCGCAGTTGTGTTATTGTCGAGGACGACCGTGAGGTCGATCTCAATGTGATACCCTGCCGGAATAGTGACAAGCGCGGGGTTGTTGGAATGGGTGAAATTGAGCTGTTTGTTCGTCCCCGAGTTAACCAGTGAGCCCAGAGGCGTTCTGACGCCGGTGCTCGCATTCACCAAGTATGCGGTGTTGGCTACATAGGTAAGAGCTGCGGTATTCCCCTGAGTGAGATCGTCGGTGATAACAACATTTGAGATGTTGTACGCGTCAGAGTTGGCGACGTAGTTGAAGGTGCCCGTGGAATCCAGTTGCCCCAAGTACGGCGCCGTGATTGTGTACGTGAAGGGGACACCAATCGTGGCTGTTGTCTGGGCCGGGGGGTTCTGCTTAATAACTGCATCCACCGGCACCATAAACTCCTGGCAGGCAGGACTGATGTTGTTATACCCACCGGGTGCCCAATAGATCCAAAATGTTGATTGGGTTGGGTCGTTACACGACATGTTGCCGTAGTAGTAGACATTGTCGAAAACAATATAAAAAGACTGCTGCCCGGGAAAATTAAAGTTGATATTGACGATTGGAAACCCGCCCATGGACTGCGGAAAGTTCTTTACCGTGCAGTTCATGTCGATTCCGAAAGTGGAGTTGGATTGAATGGCTGTTAAGGTGGCGGGATTACTACCGTCAACGACTCCGCCGAAGTCGGAGCAAAGAACACCCGCCGCCTGCACGGAAGAGGCCGTTCCCAGCACCAGGGCGAAGAGGAGCAGCAGCGGGAAAGCGAACCTGGCGCGGCGTGCTGTCGGGGCCATACGGAAACCTTGCCACTTCCACGCCTTCCAGTTCGAACACATCCGGAGTTTTTCCTCCTTTCTAATAGGCTATGATCCGCAGGCAGGACTGTGTATGTTGCTGCGGTTGTGGGATAACCTTAACAGATGTCAATCGCCCCTGTCTCGGCTTTTTATGATATGCCCTCGGCTTTTTATGCTTTTTTCGGCAAAAAATGACTTCGGGGGCAGGCTTCTGAATGCGGAAGGCGTATGGCCGGTCAGCTTCTTGAAAATTCTGCCGAAGCCGGTTAGGTCGGCAAAACCGAGGGAGACGGCGATTTCGGTTACGCTCTTAGCGCTGTTGCGGAGAAGGTTCTTGGCCTTCGTGATTCTTCGGCTATTGAGATAATCCTGATAGGACAAGCCTATCACCTTCTTGAATATTCTGGAAAAGTGGGCGGGGGACATTCCGGCCTCCTGGGCGGATGCGGCGAGGCGGATATCGGTTCGGTAGTTGTCGTTGATAAAACGAACGGCCTGCTGGATCTTATGGTGCTGGCTGAGGGTGACGGCGGCAGGTGGCGTTCCCGGCTGCGCCGGCGCATCCGACCCGGGAAGGATGTTCTTTCCGGGCGATGGCTTGGATATGCTGAATGGCTTCTTAAGGTAATCGCGGGTGCCGCTCTTGAATGCCTCGACCGCCATCTCCTCGTCGCCGTATTCCGTGACGATGATAACGAAAACGGAGGGCTCAACGTCCTTGATCTCTTTCATGATATCGATGCCGGACATGTCGGGCAGAAGTTCGTTCCTCTTCGAACACATCCGGAGCTTTTCCTTTCAAATGGACTCTGATCCGCAGGCAGGACTGAATTGTGCTGCGGTTGTGCGATAACCTTAACAGACATCGATAGTTCCTGTCTCGGCTTTTTATGACATGCTCTCGGCTTTTTATGCTTTTTTTGGCGGAAATTACTTCTGGGGCAGGCTTCTGAAAGCGGAAGGTGTATGGCCGGTCTGCTTCTTGAAAATTCTACCGAAGCCGGTTGGGTCGGCAAAACCGAGGAAGACGGCGATTTCGGTTACGCTCTGGGCGCTGGTGCGAAGAAGGTTCTTGGCCTTCGTGATTCTTCGGCCGTTTAGATAGTCGTGATAGGACAAGCCCATCACCTTCTTGAATATTCTGGAAAAGTGGGCGGGGGACATTCTGGCCTCCCAGGCAACGGTGTCGTGGCTGATATCGGTTCGGTAGTTATCGTTGATAAAACGAACGGCCTGCTGGATCTTATTGTACTGGCTGGGGGTGACGGCGGAATGTGGCATTCCCGGCTTGGCCGGCTTATCGGACCCGGGAAGGATGTTCTTTCTGCGCTGTTTATCAGCGTGCCTGAGGGCGAGATAAAAGTCGATCTTCGTGGAAAGCTCGGACATGCTGAAGGGCTTCTTTAGGTAATCGCGGGCGCCGCTCCTGAATGCCTCGACCGCCACCTCCTCGTCGCCGTATCCCGTGACGAGGAGAACGAGAATGGAAGGCTCAACGTCTTTTATCTCTTTCATGACGTCGATGCCGGACATGTCGGACAGCTGATAATCAATGACAACGAGATCGATGTCGCTTCGCCGTTTCACCCGCTCGATCGCAACCCTGCCGCTCTCGGCCGTGACGACTCGATAGGCGTCGGAAAGACTCTCGACATAACACTCGAGGAGAGCTGTATCGTCGTCAACGATCAATATCTGAGAAGGTTCAGTGTTTCCCACGGCGGATGGACGCGCTTTTTTTCCGCCCTTCCGGCGATACTTCGTATCGTGGTTTCTCGATGGCTTGTCGATCATTGTGGTCATACAGCCCACCCGTCTGTCCAGACTCCGGTACTGAATGGTCTCGGAGATATGATCGGAGAACCCGTTCGACTAGGTGACACCTGAGGATAGTAACTTTTTCCTCGGGTGTATAGTTGTGAGGTTTCTTTTGCATAGGCTTTGCAATTTATACAAATCATGGTACCCTTTGACCCCACAGTATAGGAATTAATTCACTCGAAGTAAATATATCATAAAACCCAGATATTCAACAGCATTTTCCATCAGTCTGTGAAGCCCCCATGGTTGTTATTCCCCTCGACTAATAGGCAGCCGCTACCAGCGCTGTGATAAATGTTTTTCATCTCCGCTCAGGGCAGACCACGAGGGGCTGGCCCCATCGTGACGGAAGTGCGTGAGATTCCCCCCTCAGCTCTACCAAGTAATCAAAGGCTTAGCTCCTTGAGTTGACCCTTTTTCAATTTAAATGTGCTATATTTGTGTTAGATTCATTTCTAATAATCTTGTTATCAGAGGGTTTTCGTTCACTTCTCTTTAGCCTTGCATTATTCGAAAAGAGATAAAAGCTTTTCCCTATAAGACGGTGTATGATGCTTGTATACCAGAGAAGTGCAGATTCAGACGTCTCTTCGAATTCACCCATTTCTTCGAACAGCTTCAAGGACAAAAATCCGTCAGAAACGACACCATACTATGAGGATGCTCTGGTTTATCCGAACTTTAAAATCTTCACTCCTGATCTTGTTATCGTTTTTCAGCATACATCTCTGCATGATCGCGTTCGATATCATAACGTTCTGATAACAGTATTGATATTCTAATCAGGATAAACCTGAAGCAATTGGCGTCTCTCGTACCCTGCTCTTGCGATAACGCAGGCACAAGCAGAGCACGCGGAGGACGCAGAGTTAAATCAAAACCTTTAAGTCTTGCATTAACCCAGAATATTTTTTGAGCTTTTCGCTGCTAAGTCTGCACCTCTACGAGATATTTTCTTTCCACTAAGGAGCGTATTCATTGAAGTTGAGCAAAAAAACCATTCTCAGGAACCTGCCCAATGTGCTGGTCCGCCTTCAGGGTAAAGACCTGGAAGCACAGTACGCTGTGTACGAGCCGCCTCTACGATCGGAATTGTTCAGCAGCGACCAGATGAAGCAGCATGGCAAGACCCTGGCGGGTATGCACACGCTCCGCCCGGGACACGCACGTGACCGGCTTCTGGCGCGGCT
>Ga0210377_10003006_pt1 | contig 14567 bp, 13 predicted proteins | sample PLM4_65_b1redo_FD_155480 | JGI IMG/M metagenome (GOLD analysis project Ga0210377, IMG submission 155480) | Groundwater sediment microbial communities from an aquifer in East River, Colorado, USA - PLM4_65_b1 redo | ecosystem: Environmental > Terrestrial > Soil > Riparian zone | place: USA: East...
CGCGATCCCGTACGGCGAGACGCGCACCTACAGCGAGGTCGCGCGCGGCGCCGATCGCCCGCGCGCGGTGCGCGCCGCCGGCACCGCGACGGGAAACAACCCCGTGCCGATCGTCGTCCCGTGTCACCGCGTGATTGCGGCCCACGGCAGACTCGGTGGATTCTCGGGCGGGCTCGACGCCAAGCGCCGCCTGCTCGCACTGGAGCGCGCCTCGACGGGTGAGCTGCTCTGAACGAGCGGTGACCCGAAGGCCCGCCGCAAGCCCAGCCTCCGGCTGGGCGCGCAGCGAGGCGCAGCCGAGCGTAGGAGGACCGCGCGCGGACGCCCGCGCGCAGGTCCGTCAAACCCTGAGTAGGGCTTGCTCGATATCCCGGATCAGGTCGTCGGTGTCCTCGACGCCGCACGAGTAGCGCACGAGGTTGTCGCGGATGCCGAGCTCGGCGCGCTCGGCCGGGGTCTTGTCCCAGTACGAGACGATCGTCGGCTGCTCGACCAGCGACTCGACCCCGCCCAGGCTCGGCGCGATGTACGGAATGCGCAGCGCGTCGATGAACTTCGACGCGCTCTCGAGCGTGCCGCGCACCTCGAAGCTGACCACGCCCCCGAATCCCGACATCTGCCGCTTCGCGACGGCGTGATCGCGGTGGCTCGGGAGACCCGGGTAGTGCACGCGCTCGATCCGCGCGTGCTGCTCGAGGAAGCGCGCGATCGCCAGTGCGTTGTGATTCGCTCGCTCGACGCGAAGCGCCAGCGTTTTGACGCCGCGCAGGATCAGATAGGCCGCGTGCGGGTCCATGACGCCGCCGAGCACGCCGTGCAGGTCGCGCACCGTCTTGATCAGATCGCGCCGGCCGACGAGCGCGCCGCCGAGCACGTCGTTGTGCCCGCCCAGGTACTTGGTCGCGGAGTGGAGCACCAGGTCCGCGCCGAGCGCGAGCGCCTGCTGGTTCACGGACGTCGCGAAGGTCGAGTCGATCACCGTGATCGCACCGCGAGCGTGACAGAGCTCGGCGATCCGCGGGATGTCGACGACGCGCAGGTAGGGGTTCGTCGGCGACTCGGAGAAGAACAGGCTCGCGCCCGCGTCGAGCGCTCGCGTCATGCCGTCGAGATCCGACGGATCCACGACCGTCGTGCGGATGCCCATCTTCGGCAGCAGCGCCTGGATGAACTGACGCGTCCGCCGGTAGCAGTCGTGGGTGGTGAGCAGATGGCCGTTCTGCGGCATGAGCGCGAGCAGCAGGGTCGTGACCGAGTTCATGCCCGATGCCGAGACGACGCAGTCCTCGCCGGCTTCGAGCTCGCAGAGCTTCTCTTCGAGCGCGCGCGAGGTGGGATTCCCGTAGCGCCCGTACTCGAAGCTCGGGTGGCGACCTTCCTGGTAGGCGATCACCTCCTGGGTGTCGCGGAACCAGTACGTCGCGCTCAGGACGATCGGCGTGGTGATCGAGTCCGAGACGCGCGGCTTGCCCTCGCGTTCGCCGCCGTGGACGGCACGCGTCGATTGCCCGCCCTTGTCGCGCTCGCTGCTCATGAGGGGCGGCCGAGATTACTCTCGACTCCAGGAGGGGTCAATGCGGCCGCGTCGCGGCGAGCCGCGACGCGCGCCGCGAACGCGTCATAGACGGGCCGGCCAATGTGCATCCCGCCGGCACGTCCGCGCCCTATCTCTATTCCAGGGCGGTCCGCGCCGTGAAAGTCGCTGCCCCCGGTCTCGAGCAGCTCGTACGTGCGCGCGAGCCGGCGCAGCCGGCGGATCTGCCCGGGGCGGTGACCCGGGTGCCAGATCTCGAGTCCGTCGAGACCGAAGGGCAGAAGCCGCTCGACGAACGCCTCGATGCCGCCGGGTCCGTCGATGCCGCCCGAGAGCGGCGGGTGCGCGAGCACCGCGACTCCGCCCGCACCGTGCACGAGCGCGATCGCCTCGCGCGCGGACAGCTCCGGGTTCGGCTCGTAGGCGGGGCGGCCACGGCGCAGATAGCGGATGAACGCGTCATCCTGGTCGTGTGCGGCGCCGATCTCGACCAGCGCGCGGGCGACGTGCGGACGCCCGATCGTGCCGCCGCCGGCGATCGCCTCGACCCGCGCGAGCTCGATCGCGATGCCGAGTCCCTGGAGGTGCGCGACGATGCGCGCCGCGCGCGTACTCCGGCCATGACGCGAGATGTCGAGCCGCGCGCGCAGCGCGGCGTCGTCGGGATCGATTCCCAGACCCAGGATGTGCAGTGCCAGCGCGCCGTCCTGCTCGCTGACCGAGAGCTCGATGCCGGCGATCACCTCCACGCCTCGCGCGCGGCCCTCGACTTGCGCCGCGCCGACGCCGTCGGTCGTGTCGTGATCGGTGAGCGCGAAGGCCGTGACGCGGTTCCGGTCTGCGGCCTGCACGAGCTCTTCGGGCGACAAGCTCCCGTCGGAGACGTGCGTGTGGGTGTGGAAGTCGTAGCGCTCGCTCACGGCGCCCCCGCTTCGCGGCTCGACCAGCGGCTGACGCGCTCGACGAAGAGCGCCGCGAGCTCGCTCTCGCGCGCCGCGACCGCGTAGCTCGCTTCGCCGCGTGCGCCGGGAGCGCTCTCGAGATGGCCCCGCTCGGAGCCCTCGCGCGCGCAGACGTGCAGACGCTTCTCCTCGAACTCGAAGAGCTCGGGCGCGAACGCCGCCGCGACCGCGCACGGGTCGTGGAGATACGCGACCTCCGCGCCGGAGAGCTCGCGCTGGGCGCGGCAGAGCGCACGGACCGCGCCGTCGACCATCACCGCACGCGGCGTGGCCGACGCGCCGAGCGCCGGCAGATCGCGCGCGCGCAGCGCCACCTGGTTCGTCACGTCCAGGCCGATGACGCGGAGCCGCACGCCCGACGCGAGCGCGAGCTGCAACGCGCGCGGGTCCGCGTACGCGTTGAACTCGGCCAGCGGCGTCACGTTCCCGCCGCGGAGCGATCCGCCCATCCAGACGACCTCGGCCGCGCGGAAGAGCTCCGGCTCCGCTTCGAGGAGCGCCGCGACGTTGGTGAGCGGGCCCAACACGATGACGCGCTCGACCCGGCGCTCGACGAGGCTTCGGCGCAGCAGCGCCTCGGCGGGCCCGGCGGTTCGCAGCGAGTGCGGCGCCAGCTCCACACCGCGCCGGCCGTCGGCGCCGTGGAACTTCGAGGCGTCGATGGCCTTCAGCGCGAGCGGACCCGACGCGCCGGCGCCGACCGGGATCGCCTCCCCGGCAAGCGCGACGAAGCGAAGCGCGTTCTCGGTCACGGCCTCGAGCGACGCGTTCCCCGCCACGGTGGTGATGCCCTCCACCGAGAGCTCGGGCGAGGCCAGCGCGAACGCGAGCGCGAGCAGGTCGTCGAGTCCGGGGTCCGTGTCGATGTGCACGCGCAACGCGCTCATCGCGGCGCCGCGCCGTAGCCGGCTTCGTCGAGCTTGCCCTCGAGGATCAGGCGGCGCCGGCGCTGATAGTCGGACTCCTTCACGAGCCCGCTCTGCCGGGCCGCATCGAGCTGGTCGAGCGCGCGGATCTGCGGATCCGACAGGTTCGCGGGTGGCGCGGCCTCGGTCGGCGCCTTGGGCTGCTCCTCCGACGGCATCTCCATCAAGACGGTCCGCCGCCGCGCCGCCCCTCCGCGAAAGGAGAGGTTCACGGGCCTGCGGTAGTAGTCGTCGCGCCAGGCGACGAGGACGCCTCGGTCGCCGAGCGTCCGCTGCGCCTCTCCGGGCACGATCTTGAACTTGGGCGCGAAGGAGGGCATGGCCGTGGGGATCTCGTACTCGCGCGCGCCGAGCCGCGAGCTCTCGCGCTCGAGCGGCTGCTCCACGCCGTAGAAGTCGATCTGCATCTCGTCGCCGACCAGCACGAGGCGGAACGCGGTCACGTGCTCGTTGGTGAAGATGCCGAGCGTGCGTTCTTCGGGGAAGCACGCGGCGGCGACCTCGTCGGAGGGACCCGCCTTCGCGAGCCCCGCGGCGATGCCCTCCGCCAGGTCGTAGACGAACTCCGACCGGAGGAGCGGCTGGCGCTTCTTGTCGTCGTCCTCGTAGGAGAGGCTCGCCAGGATGTGCGCGATGCGCACGTCGGAGATCGTCGCGGGCTGCGCGTAGTCGCGCGTCACGATCTCGCCGTTCTTCTCCTCGTGACGCAGCTCGACGCGCACGGTCGGCTTGTCGAAGACGCGCTCGCGCACGAACGTCGGCGCACAACCGGCGAGCGCGCACACGGCCAGGACGGCCAGCGACAGGCGAACGGGGGCGATCCTCATCTGCGCCTACTCGTACTCGCTCTTGAGCTGCCGCGAGCGCAGCTCGACCGCCGCCTCGATCGGGTCCTTGCCCTCGAAGAGCATCAGGTAGACGCCCGTCGAGATCGGCATGTCGACGTCCAGCTTCTGGGCGAGCTCGTACGCCGACTTCGCGGTGCGCACGCCCTCGGCCACCTGCGTCAGGCCCGCGAGCACCTCGTCGACCGTCTTGCCGCGCCCGATCTCGAGGCCGACCCGCCGGTTGCGCGACAGGTCCCCCGTGCAGGTGAGCACCAGATCGCCCACGCCCGAGAGTCCGAGGAAGGTGACGGGGTTCGCGCCGAGCTCCACACCCAGGCGCGTGATCTCCGCCAGGCCGCGGGTGATCAGGGCCGCGCGCGAGTTCAGACCCGACTCCATGCCATCGGCGATGCCGATGGCGATCGCGATCACGTTCTTGAGCGCGCCGCCGAGCTCGACGCCCACCACGTCCGTGGTCGTGTAGCAGCGGAAGAGCGGGGACGAGATGAGGGTCTGCGCCGCGATCGCATAGGTCTCGTTCCGCGCGGCCAGCGAGACCGCCGTCGGCCGGCGCTCCGCGATCTCGCGCGCGAAGCTCGGCCCCGACAGGAAGCAGAGGCGGTCGTGCATCTCGCGCGGCAGCGTCTCCATCAGGATGTCGGAGACGAGCTTGCCCGTACCGACCTCGATCCCCTTCGACGCCGAGACGATCAGCGCGTCGGGCCGGACCAGATCGCGCCCCTTCCCCCAGACCTCGCGCACCGCGTGGCTGGGCACGACCGAGACGATCAGCTCCTTCTCGTCGAGCGCCTCCTCGAGCGAAGCGGTCGCGCGCACCGAGTCGGGCAGGACGAAGTCGGAGAGGTAGCGGGGATTTCGCCGATCGCGGCGGATGGCCTCGACCAGCCGCGCGTCGCGCGCCCACAGGTCGACGCTGTAGCCCTTCTCCGCGAGCAGGATGGAGAGACACGTGCCAAAGCTGCCCGCGCCCAGAACGGCGCAGCGAACCGGATTCTCGGCGCTCATCCGGCAAGCATAGACGTGCCTTCCGCCGGTTGACAGTGCGCGGACCGCCTTCTACGCTTGCGCCGCGTTTTACCAGGAAATCCGCGCAGTTTCGAGCGAATTCGCTCTAGCTCGGACCCTGGGTCCAAGTCTGGTTCGCAGAGGGGTCGCGGGGGAGTCGGATGGGGGAATACGCCGGTCTCGGACTCTTCGCGCTGCTCGGCTCCGGTGCCGTGCTCACGTTCCTGGCTCTCACGACCTTGCTCGGCCCGAAGCTCGTCTTCCCGGAGAAGAACGAGCCGTTCGAGTGCGGCGAACACCAGCTCGTGTCACCGAACCAGCGCTTCAGCGTGAAGTTCTACATGGTGGCCGTGTCGTTCATCATCTTCGACGTGGAGGTGGTGTTTCTCTTTCCGTGGGCGGTCGTCTTCAAGGACCTGGGCTGGTACGGCATGCTGGCGATGACGCCGTTCCTCGCCGTGCTCGCCGTCGGGCTCGCGTACGAGTGGCTGCGCGGCGGCCTGGAGTGGGAGTAGCGCCTTGAGGCCGGAGACCCGCGCCGAAATCGAGTCGCTCTTCGAGCGCTATCCGCAGAAGCGCGGGGCGCTGTTGCCGGCGATCTACCTCGTCCAGGCCGAGAAGGGCTTCGTCGACGCGGAAAGCACGCGCGAGCTCGCGGCGCTCTTCGAGATCGCGCCCGTCGAGGTCCACGAGGTCCTCTCCTTCTACAACATGTTCTACACGGAGCCGCAGGGACGGCACCACGTGTACGTGTGCACGAACCTGCCGTGCAGCCTGCGCGGCGCGCGCACGCTCCTGGCGGGACTCGAGTCGCACCTCGGCGTGCACGGCGGCGGCACCACGCGCGACGGGCGCATCACGATCGGCCACGAGGAGTGCCTCGGCTCGTGCGGCACGGCGCCCGTCATGCGCGTCGACGGCCGCTACCACGAGAACCTCGACCTCGGCGCCGCGCGCCGCATCGTCGACGAGCTGGAGTAGGGCGTTGATCGTCGAGCCGTACGTGAAGAACTACCTCTCGGAGCACTACGGCGACGACGCGTACCGGACGCTCGCGGGCTACGAGGCGAAGGGCGGGTTCGCGGGCTTGAAGAAGGCGGTCGCGCTCGCGCCCGAGCAGGTCACCGAGCTGGTGAAGACGTCGGGTCTGCGCGGCCGCGGCGGCGCGGGCTTCGCGACGGGGCTGAAGTGGAGCTTCATGCCCAAGACGAGCGACCGTACGAAGGTCATCGTCGTGAACGGCGACGAGTCCGAGCCCGGCTCGTTCAAGGACCGGCTGATCATGGAGCGCGGGCCGTTCGAGGTGCTCGAGGGTCTCTTGATCGGCGCCTGGGCGATGGGTGCGCAGCGCTCGTACATCTACGTTCGCGGCGAGTACGCCGAGGCGATCCGCGCGCTCGAGTCCGCCGTCGCCGAGCTCTACAAGAAGAAGCTCCTCGGCAAGAACATCCTGGGCAAGAAGGGCTTCGAGCACGACGTGGTCGTGCACAGCGGAGCCGGCGCGTACATCTGCGGCGAAGAGACGGGCCTGCTCGAGTCGCTCGAGGGCAAGAAGGGCCAGCCGCGCAAGAAGCCGCCGTTCCCGGCGCAGCACGGCGCCTTCGGCCTGCCGACGACGGTGAACAACATCGAGACCTTCGCGCACGTGCCGTTCATCCTCGAGCGCGGCGTGGAGTGGTTCAAGAGCCGCGGCACCGAGAAGAGCCCGGGCACGACGCTCTTCGGCGTCAGCGGACACGTCGAGCGGCCGGGGCTGTTCGAGCTGCCGCTCGGCACGCCGCTGCGCGAGGTGATCGGTCACGCCGGCGGGGTGCGCGGCGGCCGGCGCCTGAAGGGCGTGATGCCCGGCGGCCTGTCGATGCAGATCCTGCCGCCGACGGAGCTCGACGTGCCGATGGCCGAGGAGTTCCTCTCCCAGAAGGGCACGCACTTGGGCACCGGCGGCGTGATGGTGATGGACGAGAGCGTCTGCATGGTGCGCGTCGCGACGGTCGTCTCGTACTTCTTCCGGGACGAGTCGTGCGGACAGTGCACGCAGTGCCGCGAGGGAACCGCCTGGGTGCACAAGCTCTGCCAGCGGATCGAGCAGGGCCGGGGCACCGAAGCCGACCTGCGGCTGCTCACGGACGTGCCGAAGCTGATGGAAGGCCAGACGATCTGCGCGTTCGCCGACGCCGCGGCCTGGCCGATCCAGGGTCTCTTGCGCCACTTCCGCAGCGACTTCGAAGCGCACCTCTCCGAGAAGAAGTGCCCGTTCCCCGAGAGCTTCGAGCTCTAGCCATGCCGACGATCACGATCGACGGAACCGAGTACGAGGTCCCCGAGGGGCGCATGGTCCTGCAGGCGATCGACGACCTGGGCCTGCTGATGAACGGCGTCGACATCCCGCACTACTGCTGGCACCCGAAGCTCACGATCGACGGCTCGTGCCGCCTCTGCCAGGTCGAGATCGAGGGCATGCCGAAGCTGCAGATCGCCTGCAACACGCCCGTGGCGAACGGCATGAAGATCCACACGAAGAACGACCGCGTGCTCGCGGCGCGGCAGGGCGTGATGGAGCTCCTGCTCATCAACCACCCGCTCGACTGCCCGATCTGCGACCAGGCCGGCGAGTGCAAGCTGCAGGACTACGCGTTCCAGTGGGGCGTGCCGGAGTCGCGCACGCGCGAGCCGCGCCGCCCCGCCAAGAAGGCGGTCGATCTCGGTCCGACGATCGTCTTCGACCAGGAGCGCTGCATCCTCTGCCGGCGCTGCGTGCGCTTCTGCCGCGAGGTTCCCAAGACGGGCGAGCTGGGGGTCTTCAACCGCGGCGACGAGTCGTTGCTCGAGGTCTTCCCCGGCAGCGAGCTCGACAACCCGTACTCGATGAACGTCGCGGACATCTGCCCGGTCGGCGCGCTCACCACGCGCGACTTCCGCTTCAAGATCCGCGTCTGGTTCCTCGACGACGTGAAGAGCGTCTGCAACCAGTGCTCGCGCGGCTGCAACATCGTGGCGTCGCGCTCGAACAACAACGTCTACCGCTTCGTGCCGCGCCGGAACGACGCCGTGAACGAGACCTGGATGTGCGACCACGGCCGCATGTCGTACAAGCTGAATGCGCAGGGGCGGGTCGCCGCGCCGCGGATCGACGGCCGCGAGGTCTCGTTCACCGACGCCGTGAAGCGCGCCGCCGAGCTCGTGCGCGCGACCTTGGATGCGAAGGCCAAGATCGTGGGCGTCGCCTCGCCGTTCGCGTCCAACGCGGACCTTGCGGCGTTCCGCGATCTGCTGACGAAGCTCGGCGCCGGGTCCGCGCGCTTCTCGGTGCCGCGCGGCGAGGCCGACGACGTCCTGATCGAAGCCGAGAAGGCGCCGAACGCGGCCGGCTGTCGCGCGCTCGGGATGACCGAGTCGAGCGACCCGGTCGGGCGCGCGGACCTCGCGCTCGTGCTCGGGCACACGACGACCGCCGAGGTCTTCGGCGACGTGGGCAACATCGTGCTCGTCGACTCGCACGAGTCCGCGCTCTCGGCCCGCGCCGCGGTGGTTTTGCCGGCGCGCACGTTCCTCGAGAAGACGGGCGCGTTCACGAACTCGCGCGGGCTGGTCCAGAAGTTCGCCGCCGTCGTCGAGCCCGACTTCGAAGCCTGGTCCGAAGCCGACACGCTCGCGCAGATCGCAGCCGCCGCGGGTATCTCGTAGATGGAGACGCCCACGGTCTTCGTCTCGATCTTCCTGTTCGCGCTGGTGCTGCTGGTCTTCGCGCCGATCATGACGTGGGTCGAGCGCAAGCAGAGCGCGCTGATGCAGGACCGGATCGGCGCGAACCGCGCCAGCATCCTCGGCTTCAAGGCGCTGGGACTCATCCACCCGCTCGCCGACGTGATCAAGATGATCACGAAGGAAGACACGATCCCGACGGGCGCGCACAAGCTGCTGCACCTGGTGAGCCCGTTCATCGCCGTCGCGCCCGCGATCATCAGCTTCGCGGTGATCCCGTACGGCGGCACGTACGAGATGTGGGGCGCGCACGTCTCGCTGTGTGTCGCGGACCTCGACTACGGCGTGCTCTTCATCTTCGCGATCGGCTCGATCGCGACCTACGGCTCGATGCTGGCGGGTTGGGCCGGCAACAACAACTGGGGCATGCTCGGCTCGATCCGCGTCTCCGCGCAGATGATCTCGTACGAGGTCGCGCTCGGCATCAGCGTCGTCGGCCTGTTCATGATCTTCGGAACCCTGCGGCTGACGGAGATGGGCCTGCTGCAGCAGGAGACGTTCCGGCTCTTCGGCTTCCTCGAGCACTTCGGCTGGGTGGCGCAGGGCACGGCGTGGATCGACTGGATCACGATCCCGATGTGGGGCCTGGTCCTGCAGCCGCTGCCCTTCTTCATGTTCCTGACCGCGCTCATGGCGGAGAACAAGCGCGCGCCGTTCGACACGCCCGAGGGCGAGTCGGAGATCGTGGCCGGCTACTTCATCGAGTACTCGGGCATGAAGTTCGGCCTGTACATGATGGGGGAGTGGATCGAGGTCGTCGTGATCTCGGCGCTGCTCACGGCGATGTTCCTGGGCGGCTGGACGCTGCCGTGGCTGCCCGAAGCGAGCATCATCTCGTACATGACGCCGCTCGTCGGCGAGAACATGGCGAACGTCGCGGCGATGGTGCTGGCGGTGCACGTGTTCCTGATCAAGGTCATCGTGCTGATCTGGTTCCAGATGCTGATCCGCTGGAGCATGCCGCGCTTCCGCTACGACCAGGTGATGGACCTGGGCTGGAAGATCCTGCTCCCGCTCTCGCTCGCGAACGTGGTCATCACCGGGCTCGGCATCCTGATCGTGCAGGAGGTCACGCGCTGATGCGCACTGCGCTGTTCTGGGTGTTCTCGATCTCGGCGGTGGCGTCGGCGCTCGGCGTCGTCGGCAACCTGCGCAGCCCGATCAACTCCGCCCTCTCGCTGGTGGTGTCGATGCTCGCGCTGGCGGGGCTCTACGTCCTGCTCGAGGCGCAGTTCGTCGGCCTGATCCAGGTGATGGTCTACGCGGGCGCGATCGTCGTGCTCTTCCTGTTCGTGATCATGCTGCTCAACCTGCGCGGCAGCGGCACGCGCGGCGCGGAGCTCCAGCCGATCATGAAGGCGATCGGCTCGCTCGTGGTCTTCGGCTCGACCCTCTGGCTCGTGCGCACCCTGGCCGCGGACCGCGCGCCGTGGCCGGACGTCGACGCGGGCTTCGGCACGACGCGCGCGATGGGCGAGGCGCTCTACACCGACTACGTGCTCTCGGTCCAGGTCGCGGGCGTGCTGCTGCTCGCGGGCATCGTCGCCGCGGTCGTGCTCGCGAAGAAGAAGGTCGACTGATGGGCGACATCTCTCCCTTCCACTTCCAGGTCGTCGCGGCGCTGATCTTCATGATCGGCGTGCTCGGGGTGCTGACGCGCCGGAACATGATCGTGGTGTTCATGTGCATCGAGCTGATGCTGAACGCCGCGAACCTGTCGCTGCTCGGGTTCAGCCGGGAGATCGGAAACGACCAGGGGCAGATCCTGGCCTTCATGGTGATGGTCGTGGCGGCGGTCGAGGTGGCCGTCGGGCTCGCGATCATCATCAGCCTCGTACGCAACCGCGACACGATGGACATCGAAGACGTGAGCCAGCTCAAGTGGTAGAAGCCGTGACCGAGAACGCCGCGCTGCGCTGGATCCCGTTGCTGCCGCTGATCGCGGCCGCGATCTCGGGGGCCTGGCTCGTCTTCGGCCGGCGCGAGCTGCCGCGGGTGGCGGTGATCGCGCTCGCCTGCGGCGCGCCGATCGCGTCCTTCGCGATCGCGGTCGTGCAGGTCTTCGCGCTGGCGACGGAGCTCCCGGCCGACGCGCGCTTCTACGTCGACAACCTGTACACGTGGATCTCCGCGGGCGACTTCCACGCCGAGCTCTCGTTCCTGCTCGACCCGCTCTCGGCCGTGATGGTCCTGGTCGTGACGGGCGTCGGCTCGCTGATCCACGTCTACTCGGTCGGCTACATGGACGACGACCACCGCGACGACCGCGGCTTCCAGCGCTTCTTCGCGTACCTGAACCTGTTCATGTTCTCGATGCTGATGCTCGTGCTCGGCGACAACCTGCTGGTGATGTTCGTCGGCTGGGAAGGCGTCGGCGTCTGCTCCTATCTCCTCATCGGCTTCTGGTACCTCGACGACTACAACGCCAAGTGCGGACAGAAGGCGTTCGTCGTGAACCGGATCGGCGACTTCGGCTTCCTGCTCGGCATCTTCCTGTTGTTCTGGTCGTTCGCGCAGGCGGGCGTGCCGACGGTGGAGTTCCGCGAGATGGCGGCGAACGTCGGCCTGCTCGCGAATCAGACGGTCGAGCTGCCGGCCTGGCTCTCGTTCCTGCCCGGCTATCCGAACTGGGGTCTGCTCACCCTGGCGTGCCTGTGCCTGTTCATCGGCGCCGCCGGCAAGTCGGCGCAGATCCCGCTCTACGTCTGGCTGCCCGACGCGATGGCCGGCCCGACGCCCGTCTCGGCGCTGATCCACGCCGCGACCATGGTGACCGCGGGCGTGTACATGGTCTGCCGCATGTCCTTCGCGTACTCGCTCGCGCCCGGCGCGATGGCGACGGTCGCGTGGATCGGCGCGCTCACCGCGTTCTTCGCCGCCACGATCGGGCTCGCGCAGACGGACATCAAGAAGGTCCTCGCGTACTCGACCGTGAGCCAGCTCGGCTACATGTTCCTCGCCGCGGGCGTCGCCGCGTACAGCTCCGCGATCTTCCACGTGATGACGCACGCGTTCTTCAAGGCGCTCCTCTTCCTGGCCGCGGGCTCGGTGATCCTGGGCATGCACCACGAGCAGGACATCACGAAGATGGGCGGATTGCGTCGGCGCATGCCCGTCACCTGGGCGGTGTTCCTCGTCGGCGTGCTCGCGATCTCCGGCGTGCCGCCTTTCTCAGGCTTCTTCTCGAAGGACGAGATCCTGCTGTCGGTGAACCTCGCGCACGGAATTCCGGGTCACGAGTGGCTGTGGCTGATCGGGCTCGCGACGGCGTTCCTCACCGCGTTCTACATGTTCCGCCTCTACTACCTGGTCTTCACCGGCGAGAGCCGCGCCGATCGCCACACGCAGGAGCACATCCACGAGTCGGGGAACTGGATCCTCTTCCCGCTGGTGGTGCTCGCCGTGCTCTCGGTGATCGGCGGCTTCTTCGGCCTGCCCGACGCGTATGGCGAGCTCTTCGGCGTCGAGGAGTCGAACAGCCTCCACCACTTCCTGCAGCCGGTGGTGAACGCGGCCGAGCATCACGTCGACCACGCGACGGAGTTCGGCCTCGCCGCGATCACGACCGTGGTCGGACTCGCGGGGATCGCGCTCGCGACGTTGCTCTACTACTGGCGGCGCGACCTCGTGCCCAAGCTCGTGCAGGCCATCCAGCCGCTCTACGCGCTGGTGCGCGATCGCTACCGCATCGACGAGCTCTATGACGCGGCGATCGTCCGGCCGCTCGCCGGGCTCTCGCGCGCGGTGCTGGCGCGGATCGTCGACCAGGGACTCATCGACGGTGTGCTCGTGAACGGCACCGCGAACTTCGTGCGCGCCACCGCGGACGGCGCGCTCAAGTACCTGCAGACGGGTCAGGCGCAGTCCTACCTGTTCGCGATGCTCCTCGGCGGGGCGCTCTTGATCGCCTGGCTGGTGCGGGGCGCGTGATGGAGAGCATGCTCGACTCGCTGCTGTCGGTGCACCTGCTCAGCGCGATCACCTTCCTGCCGCTGGCGACGGTGTTCGCGCTGGCGCTCTGCGAGGTCATGTTCCGCCTGCCCGAGGCGGTCTGGAAGTACACTGCGTTCGGGGCGTCGCTCGTGGGCTGCGCGCTCACCGCGCTGCTCTGGCAGCGCTTCGACACCGCGGCGATGGGCATGCAGATGGTCGAGCACGTCGCCTGGATGCCGAGCTTCGGCATCCACTACACGCTCGGCATCGACGGCATCGCGCTCCTGCTGGCCGCGCTCACGAGCTTCCTGCTGCCGGTCGTGTTGCTCGCCTCGTGGAACGACATCCACGAGCGCGTGCGCTCCTACCTCTTCTTCATGCTGGCGCTGCAGACCGGCATGCTCGGCGCGTTCTTCGCGCTGAACCTGTTCCTGTTCTACGTGTTCTGGGAGCTGATGCTGATCCCGATGTACTTCGTGATCGGCATCTGGGGCGGGCCGCGGCGGATCTACGCCACGCTGAAGTTCTTCATCTACACGATGGTCGGCAGCCTGTTGATGCTGGTCGGGATCATCGTGCTCGCGTGGCTGCACCATCAGCAGTTCGGCGCGCTGAACTTCGAGTACTACGGAGCGAACGGCGCGACGGGCCTGCTGGATCTTTCGATCCCGACCTCGGGCGGCGCGTGGTGGCAGCGGCAGGGCTTCCTGTTCGCGGTGTTCGCGCTCGCCTTCGCGATCAAGATCCCCATGTTCCCGTTCCACACCTGGCTGCCCGACGCGCACGTCGAGGCGCCGACGCCCGGCTCGGCCGTGCTCGCGGGAGTGTTGCTGAAGCTCGGCACGTTCGGCTTCGTGCGCTACGCGCTGCCGCTCTTCCCGGAGGCGTCCCTCACCTGGGCGCCGTGGATCGTGGGGCTCGCGGTCGTCGGCGTGGTCTATGGTGCGCTGGTCGCGTGGGTGCAGAGCGACGTGAAGAAGCTCGTCGCCTACTCCTCCGTCTCGCACATGGGCTTCATCGTGCTCGGGCTCTTCGCGTTGAATCCGCAGGGCGTGTCGGGCGCGGTGCTGCAGATGGTGAACCACGGCGTGTCGACGGGCGCGCTCTTCATCCTCGTCGGGATGATCTACGAACGCCGCCACGTGCGCGACCTGGCCGCGTTCGGCGGCCTCGCGAAGGCGATGCCCGTCTTTGCGGCGTTCTTCGCGATCGCGACGTTCAGCTCCATCGGGCTGCCCGGCCTGAACGGCTTCGTCGGCGAGTTCCTGATCCTCCTCGGCGCGTTCTCGAACCTGCGCTGGCCGACCGTGATCGCGACTTCGGGCGTGATCCTGTCGGCGGTGTACATGCTCTGGGCGGTGCGAAAGATGTTCTTCGGGCCGCTCGCGAATCCCGCGAACCAGGGGCTCGTCGATCTCGGGCTGCGCGAGAAGGTCGTCGCGGTCGCGCTGGTGATCCCGATGATCTGGATCGGCGTGCACCCCTCCACCTTCACGAACCCGATGGACCGCGCCGTGACGGAGCTGCTCGAGACGATGACCCGGCGCGGCGCGAACATCGCCGCGTGGCAGGGCCGCGATGAAGCCGACGAGCCCGT
>Ga0210377_10003007_pt1 | contig 14564 bp, 9 predicted proteins | sample PLM4_65_b1redo_FD_155480 | JGI IMG/M metagenome (GOLD analysis project Ga0210377, IMG submission 155480) | Groundwater sediment microbial communities from an aquifer in East River, Colorado, USA - PLM4_65_b1 redo | ecosystem: Environmental > Terrestrial > Soil > Riparian zone | place: USA: East...
GTCCTCGCGCTCTCTGGCCCGGCGACCCGGTACGACCCCACGTACTTGCCCTCGGCCTCGAGCGCGCGCTGGAACGCCCCGTGGCGCTCGATCACCGACGCCTGCTCGGCGGCGGTGAGCTCCTCCTACGCGCCTCCGCCGTCCCCCATCAGGATCATGAACTTCGTCGCATCCTCCCGAATCTGCGCCGCGCCGATCATCCCTCCGCGCGCAGCCAGATGCACTTCAAATACGCGCCTTCGGCGAAGCGGACGGGATGGTCCGAGGCGTGCGCGGTGCGCAGCCATTCGCCGAGGCGGCGCTCGGCGCGCGCCGCGCCGGACCGGATCGCAGCGGCCAGCGCGTCGGCGTCGACACGGGCCGAGCACGACGCGATCACGAGCTCGCCGCCGGGAGCGAGCACGCGGCAGCCGAGCTCTGCGAGCCTGGCGTAGGCGGAGAGCGCCGTCGCGACCTCGCGCTTCGCCTTCGCGAAGGCCGGTGGATCGATCACGACGAGCTCGAATCGGCGGCGCTCGTGGGCGAAGCGGGCGAGCGCGCTCCACGCATCCTCGCAGACGAGCTCATGCGAAGCGCGCGCGACCTCCGGCACGTTCGCGTTCAAGGCGAAGTTCTCGAGCGCCTCGTCGAGCGCCGGGCGGCTCGAGTCGAGCGAGACGACGCTCGGGGCGCCGCCGCGCGCGGCGTAGAGCGAGAACCCGCCGGTGTACGAGAACGCGTTCAGCGCGCGCTTGCCGCGCGCGAGCTCGCCGACCCGCGCGCGGTTCTCGCGCTGGTCGAGGAAGAACCCCGTCTTCTGGCCGTGCACCGGATCGCAGCGGAAATACAAGCCGTTCTCGCGAAAGACGATCGGCGCCTCGAGCGGCGGCCCGGCGAGGATCGCGCCGTCGGCGAGCCCGGCGCGCTCCTCGGTGGTGCGCGCGATCGCGCGGGCGAGCCGAAGCACGAGCCGCTCGGGCGCGAGCTCGCTGTCGATGGCCGCGCGCACCTCGGCCAGATGCGGCAGCCACGCGGCGGTGTAGAGCTTGAGCACGAGCGTCGTCTCGTAGCGGTCGAGCACGAGCCCCGGCAGCCCGTCGCTCTCGCCGTTCACGACGCGATACCCCGTGGTCCCCTGACTCGAGAGCCCCGCGCGCAGAGCCAGCGCGTCGCGCAGTCGCTCGGCGAAGAACGAGCGGTCGATCGGCCTCGGCTTGCCGCGATGCAACACGCGGATCCGGATCGGCGAGTCGGGGTCCCAGAGGCCGAGCGCGAGCAGCGCGCGCTTGTGGTCGAAGATCACCGCGAGGTCGCCCGCCTCGCCCGCGCGCGATGCGGAGCGAATGCTCTGGGCGTAGAGCCACGGATGCTCCATGCGCACCAGCCGCTCGGCCGAGTGGGTGAGCCGTACGGTGAGCGTGGGCGCAGGCACGCCCGCGAAGCTAGACGCGGGCGAGCAGCTTCGCGAGCGCCTCGAGCGAGTCGCACGACGGCAGGTCGCGCTGGCGGCGGAGCTCGTCGATGTACGCGCGATCGTGTCGCTTGTGCCAGGCGGCGAGCGTCGCGGGGTCCGCCGGCGTTGCGGGCGCCTGCTCGAAGGCCCAGAAGGAGTTCGCAGTCTCGGGCGCGAGCGCTGCGGTCAGATGCGTCCAAGCCGAGCCGCACGCGCGCGCGGCGTCGGTGGCGAAGTCGGTGTCCGCGAGGTCGCGAAAGACGATCGTGCCCGTCGGCCGCAGGCGCGCGTCGAGCTGCACGAGGATGTTCTGCGGATTTGGCGTCTGGTACTGAAGGCCGTAGCGCGCGAGCAGCTTCGCCTTCGCGCGGCCGACCGGTTCCGCGTAGCCCGCGCCCCAGAACGCTGCGAACGACTCGCCCGATCGCGCTGCGAGCGCGCGGCCGACGAACGGAATGCTGAAGGCCGGCAAATACAGGTGGCCGTCGCAGAGCGGCGCGAGATCGCGCACGAGCAGGCCGCTCTCGGAGCCCGGCACGGAGACGCCGATCGATTCGGTGAGCAGGAGCAGCTCGGGGTCGCGCCCGAGCCGCGCATCCACCGCGCGGACGTGCTCGGCAAAGAGCAGCGCCTCGCGCACCTCTTCGCGCAGGCGCGTCTTCTCCGGCTGACACACATCCGTGTGCGGATGGTCGGTGGCGAGCTTCACCGCGAAGGGCCGCGCGGCGTCGCCGTCCCAGACCACGAGCGTGCGCGACGACGTGAAGCGCGCGCGCCAGCGTTCGGACGGGGCGACGTCGCGGAACGCGACTCCGGCGTCGCGGTTCAGCGGGTGCCTCGGGAAGAGGACGTGATCCCCGCACAGCACACGCTCGGCCAGCTCGCGCGCGACCGGACCGGCCGTGCGCACCTCCACGCGGCTGCGCTCGATCCGCGCGACCTCGAGGTCGATCCACCGCGTGGTCGTGCGGAAGCCGGAGAAGTTGCTCTGCTCCTCCCAGAGGAGCCATTGCGCGAAGCACGACGCCGATTGCGCGAGGGGGTGGTGGGGGGCCACTTCCTGTAACGCTTCGGCACCGGGGCGTTCGAAGTAGAAGGGCGTTGCGCCGCCCGATGGCGCGGGATAAGCTGCGCGCTCGATCTCTGGCACGGAGGGGCACCGATGATGAACACCAATGCCGTCGCGCGCCCCCGCGCACCAATCGGCGCACCAAGGATGAACGCGTCCGCCAGAGCTTGATCCTCCCTGGATGGGGATTCACCGAAGGCCGCGGACGCGAGAGCGACCGCGGCCTTCGGCTTTCCGTGTAGGTCCTGCTCATGTCGGCCCAAGCCAAGACTCTCGGCGACACCACCGCACCCGTGCGCGGAAGCGCACTCGAGGTCGTGTCGCTCGCCTTTCCCGTCGTCATCCAGTCGATCTCCGAGACGATCATGCAGCTCGTCGACTCCGCGATGGTCGGCCAGCTCGGCGCCACCGAGCTCGGCGCGATCGGCTTCGCGGGGATCTGGATCTGGACACTCTTCGTGCCCTTCACGGGCACGGGCCAGGGCGTACAGGCGTTCGTCTCGCGCCACGACGGCGCCGAGGAGAAGCTGCACTGCGGACCGTGGATCTGGCAGGCGGTCTGGCTGCTCGTGCCCGCGATGGCCGTCTGGATGTTCGCGGTGGCGGCGCTCTTCCCCCTCCTCGTGCATTGGATCGGGCCGTCACCGGAGCTCTCGGCGGCCGCGATCGGCTACGGCTACGCGCGCCTGCCCGGCGGCCCCGCGGTGGTCGGAAATTTCATCCTGACGAGCTTCTTTCGCGGGATCGGCGACACGCGCACGCCCCTCTACGCGGCGCTTGGCGGCATCGTCGTGAACGTCGCGCTCGCCTATGGCTTGATCTTCGGCGAGCTCGGCCTTCCGCAGTGGGGCGTCGCCGGCGCGGGCGTCGCGGTTTCGGCGGGCAGTTGGACGATCCTCGCGATCCTCGTCGCGGCGGCGCTGCGCCGGGAGATGAGAGCGCGCTATCACACGCAGCCGTGTCGCCCCGAGCGCGAGGCGATCTTGCGCTTCCTGCGCACGAGCGCGCCGATTGGCGGTCAGTGGCTGCTCGACATGACGACGTTCGCGATCTTCGGCTCGATCATCGCGCGCATGGGCGATGTCTCGATGGCGGCGAGTCAGGCGATGCTGCAGCTGCTCTCGGTGTCCTTCATGCAGGCGATCGCGATCGCGATCGCGTCCGGTACGCTCGTCGGTCGCTACATCGGCGCCCGCGATCTCGACGCGGCTGAACGCAGCTACCGCTCGGCGCAGGCGCTCGGCCTCGGGCTCGCGGCGCTCGTGGCGGTGCTGTTCGTGTCCGCGCCCGAGGCGCTGCTCGGCATCTTCACGCGCGACGCGCGTGTGCTCGAGCTTGCGCGCCCGCTGCTCGTGCTCGCCGCGTTCTTCCAGGTCATCGACGCGATCGGCATCATCGCCGGCGGCTCGCTGCGCGGCGCGGGCGACACGCGCTGGCCTTTCTACTTGCAGGCGACGCTGGCCTGGGCGCTGCGGCTGCCAGTCGTGTACGTCGCCGCCATCTGGCTCGAGGGGGGCGTATTCGGCGCCTGGGTCGGCGAGCTGATCTACGTGCTCGTGCTCTCGCTCGCCTTCGTGCTGCGCTTCCGGGCCGGGCACTGGCGCACCGTCCGTATCTGATCTCGCGCGCGCTGGTCGATAAGGTCGACATGCATGAGCTCGACGCGCTCGGCGCGCCCGGACTCGAGACGATCGCCTTGGCGTCGCTCTCGGACGCCGGACGTGTGCGCGCCGAGAACCAGGACGCCGTCGCGCTGCTCGAGAACACCTCGCGCGAGCGGCTGCTGCTGGTCGCCGACGGCATGGGTGGACATCGCGGCGGAGAAACTGCCAGTCGGATCTGCATCCAGATCGCGGAGCGCTCCTTCCGCGAGCCGCACGGGACGCCGGACGAGCGGCTGCGCCGCGGCCTGGAGCTGGCGAACGAGGAGATCTACTCGCACGCGCTTGCGCATCCCGAGCTGCGCGGGATGGGCACGACCGTGGTCGCCGCGCTCGTCGCTCCCGATGGCCGTGCGTGGGTCGCCTGGGCGGGCGACAGCCGCTGCTACCGCCTGCGCGCCGGTCTGCTCGAGCTGCTGACGCGCGATCACTCGCTCATGACCGAGTGGATCTCGATCGGAGTGATCACGCCCGAGGCGGCGGAGACACATCCGCGGCGTCACGAGCTCACGCGCGCACTCGGCCAATCGCCCGACGTGGCGGTCGACTTGGTCGAGGTCCCGCTGCGTCCGGGCGATCGCCTCCTGCTCTGCTCGGACGGTTTGCACGGCTACGTGGCCGAGCGCGCGCTCAAGCTCGCGCTCGCGCGCGGCACGCCGGAGGAGGTCACGCGCGCGCTCGTCGACGCTGCGAACGCGGCGGGTGGCTCGGACAATGTCTCGGTCGTCGTCGTGGCGCTGCCGGCGAGCTCTGCTGCGATTGCGGAGCCATTGGCCACTGTAGCGCCCGCGGTGGAGGAGACGGCGCGCGAGCTCGCGGGGCCGCCGCCCGAGCTCGATTTCGCACCGGCGTTCGACCTCGCGCCCGAGCTTGCGCCTGAGCCCGAGCCCGAGCCGGCGCCGATGCCTGCGCCCGTGCCGGAGCTGACGCCCGAGCCTCCGTCCGCGCTCGAGCCGCCGCCGGAGGCGTCGTTCGCCGATCTCGAGACGGAGATTGCGGAGGTCGTCGCCGATTCGCCGATCGAGTCGGAAGTCGCGGTCATCGAGACAGCTCCGACTCCGGAGCGCGAGCCCGGGTTCCCGCCGCCCTCGGCGCAGCGGATCCAGATTCCGCTGATGACCCCGGTCGCGTCGCGTCGCGGGTTCGACGCGACGTCGCTCGTCGCGGGCGCCGGCGGGACGCTCGCGCTGGTCGCGCTGTGCATCGGCGTCTGGCTCTACACCGGATCGCGTAGTGCGAATGAAGAGGCAGCGGCGCCGCGTCCGATCAGCGTGCACGCCGCGAAGCCGGCACCAAGGACGCGGCCCGCCGCGCCGCAGCCAGCGGCGGAGCCGCCCGCGGCACCCGTTCCCGCGGAAGTCGCGAAGCCGCCTGTCTTGCCCGAGATCGCGCCGGCGCCCGTGCCGGTGCCGCAGATCGCGAAGCCGCCCGCTGCTCTCGCGGCGCGTGCGGCCGCACCCGTCGCGCCGCCGCGGGCAGCGCACACGACCGCGAGCGCTCCCGCTGCCGCGGCCCTCACGCCCGCGGCGCCGCCGGCGAGCGCGGCGGGCTTCGAGCTCACGCCCGAAGTCGAGCGCTTCGTGAACGCTTGGCTCGCCGCGCTCGAAGCCGACGATCGCGTGCGCCTCGCGGCGCTCGGGTTCGCGGAGGAGCCGGCGGCCTTCGCCGGCACGCCCGGCACGCGCGACGGCTTCCGACTCGTCGCCGCCTCGATCGACGAAGAGCGCTCGCAGGCTGGACGCGTCTACCTGCGGCTGATCGTGAGCTACGCGTTTCGCGACGCCAACGGCCGCTTCCGCACGCAGGACGAGCAGCGCCTGATCCTCCGCGCTGTCGCTGGACGGCTGCGCTTCGAGGGGCGCTGGCAGTAGTAGACAGCGCCGTGGCCGCGCGCCGAGAATGGCGCATGCGCGCGGGACTCGTCACGGGACGACAGAAGCTCGAGCTCGTGGAGATGCCCGAGCCGGCGCCCGTGCCGTCGCGTCGCTCGGCTACCTGCACCAGGAGTTCGAGCTGGCCATGCGGTTCATCGCCGGCGGGCGGCTCCGCGCTGCGCCGCTGCGCACGTCGACCGTCGGCCTCGACCAGCTCGACAGTGCGTTCTCGAGGCTCGCGAAGCCCGCGGGCGAAGTGAAAGTCCTCGTCGACCCCAGAAGGAGCTGACTCGATCATGACGATGCAACGCACGCCTCTGCTCATGTCGCGCCTGCTCGACCGCGGCGCCCGGCTCTCGCCCGACGAGGAGATCGTCACCGCGACCGCGAACGGCCCGCATCGCCAAACCTACGCACAGACGCGCGCGCGCGCCTGCCAGCTCGCGCACGCGCTGCGCCGGCGCGGGATCGCGACCGGCGAGCGCGTCGCGACGTTCATGTGGAATGGCCGTCGCCATCTCGAGGCCTATCAGGCCTTGCCGTCGATGGGCGCGGTGCTGCACACGCTCAACATCCGGCTCTCGCCGCGCGAGCTCGAGTACATCATCACGCACGCGCACGATCGCGTGATTCTGGTCGACGCGGATCTGCTGCCGCTGCTCGAGAAGCTGCGCGGAAAAATGCCGAGCGTCGAACTGATCGTGGTCGGCACCGAGTCGGGGGGCTTCCACACCGAGCTCGAGAACGCCGTCGACTGGGACGAACTCGTCGCCTCCGAGCCGATCGACTACCGCTGGCCGGAGCTCGACGAGAACGCGCCGATGGGCCTGTGCTACACGAGCGGCACGACCGGGAACCCGAAAGGCGTGATGTACACGCACCGCTCGACGTATCTGCACACGATGGCCCAGTCGATGACCGACGCGATGAGTCTCTCCGCGACGGACAGTGTGTGCGGCATCGTCCCGATGTTTCACGCCATGGGCTGGGGGCTGCCGTTCAGCGCCACGATGCTGGGTGCGAAGCAGGTCATGCCCCACCGCTTCATGGACCCGAGGACGCTGCTCGATCTGATGGCGTCGGAGCAGGTCACGATCTCCGCGGGCGTGCCCACCATCTGGCAGGGCGCGCGCGCGGCGATCGAGGCGGAACCCGCGCGCTGGGACCTCGCAGAGCTGAAGCGACTCACCTGCGGCGGCTCGGCGCCGCCCGTTTCGCTGATGCGCTGGTACTGGGACCGACTCGGCGTCGAGATGATCCAGGGCTGGGGCATGACCGAGACGAATCCGCTCGGCACGCTCTCGCGCCGCGTCGCGAAGCGGCGGCATCGCGAGCTCTCGCTCGACGCGCAGTTCGAGAACGTCGCGAAGGCGGGGCTGCTCATGCCGGGGCTCGAGCTCGAGATCGTGGACGACGACTGGAAGCCGCTCCCACACGACGGCCGCGCCGCGGGAAACCTGCTCATCCGCGGGCCGTGGATCTGCTCGGAGTATTTCAACGACCCGCAGCCCGAAAAGTTCCACGACGGCTGGCTCGTCACCGGTGACGTCGCCAAGATCGACGCCGACGAGTACCTGATCATCGCCGATCGCTCGAAGGACCTGATCAAATCCGGCGGCGAGTGGATCTCGTCGGTCGACCTCGAGAACCACATCGTGTCGCTTCCGGGTGTCGCGGCGGCCGCCGTCGTCGCTCAGCCGCACGCGAAGTGGGACGAGCGCCCGGTCGCGCTGGTCGTGCGCGCCGCGGGAAGCCAGGTCTCGGCGGCCGACATCGCCGCGCACTGCGCGCGCGTCTTCGCCAAGTGGCAGCTGCCCGACGAGATACTCTTCGTCGACTCCGTCCCGCTAACCTCGACCGGCAAACTCGACAAGAAGGCGATCCGCGCGCGCCTCGCGGCCGAGGGCTACGTGCTGCCGGATCTGCGCGGCGCTTAGCGCTCGAAGACGTACTCGCTCATCGGATGTGACTCGACGCGATCGAGGTCGAGGAACGCCTGACAGCTCGCGATCATGCGACCGAGGTTGGCCTGCAGCTTCTGCTTCGAGCCCTCGGCCTTGTACCAGGCCATCGGGTCGCCGACGGCAACGGCTTCGAAGCCCTCCTCGACGATGCCCTTCCACGGCGGCGCGCCGGGCGTGAGCGCGCGCACCACTACGTTGCGCACGTATGCGTAGGTGGCCTGCGTCTCGAGCGCGACGCGGCGGTGCGCCTCGAGCCAGTGGTCGAGCCAGGCGCCGTAGGCTTGCCCCGACTTCGGCGCGATGCAGGCGATCATGTTGATTCCGGGCGTGCGTTCCGCGGGCGGGGCGACGCGCGTGGTGTTCGCGAGCGCGACGGACTCGAGCACCGAGTAGCCGGCCAGTTGCGACGCTTCGCGCGCGAGCGCCGCCTCGAGCGGCGCGCGCGCGTCGACGGAATCGAGCCAGAACGAGACGACGGCGGCGAGCGTCGGGTCGAGTCGCGTGATGCGCGAGCCGAGCTTCGCGGCCACGTGCGAGTCGGAGACGTTCACCGCGATGCGCCGCGCGCCGTGTGCTTCGAGCGCGTGAGCGAGCGCTGCGGGCTCGGGCGGCGCGGGACCGAACAGGGCGTAGACGAGCTTTTCCATGCCGGGTTCCGGTGCGGAGGAGATTGGCGGAGAGAGAGGGATTTGAACCCCCGGTACCCGTTAGGGTACAACGGTTTTCGAGACCGCCCCGTTCAACCGCTCCGGCATCTCTCCGCGGCGAACCCTAGCACAGGCGTCGGATGCGCTGCGACAGCACGAGCAGCGCCGCGAGACCGCGCTCGCCGCCCTCGATCTCGTCGGAGAGACGGGCGATCTCGACCGCTTGTGTCTCGAGCTCACTGCGCGAGACGGAGCCTCTGCCGCTCGCGCTCGAGAGCTCTCGCTCACACAGCTCGCAGAGCACGCGCGTCATGTCGAGCGCGAGCGCCGCGGCGCCGACGCGGCTCCAGGCGTCCGGTCGCTCGACGCAAGCGAGCCGGTCGAGCAGCCAGGCGATGCGGGTGCGCTCACCGAGCTCCGACCACACTTCGAGCGCGCGTGGCAGCGGCGCGCCCGTGCGCAGCGCCGCGACGAGCGCACCGAGCGAGCGGATCAGGACGGGCAGCGCCTCGAGATCGCCGCCCGCCGGAGCGATCCGCGCGCGCAGCTCCGAAAGGCACTCGCGCCGGCGGGATAGCTCGTCGGGCGGGAGCAGCGCGCGCCGCTCGAGGCCCAGAAGCAGCGCGCCGGTCTCGCGCACGGCGTCCTCGACGCGCAGCCGCAGGCGAAGGCGCTCGTCCTCGCTCGCTTTCGTCGCGTCCACCGCGGCGCGCAGTGTCTCGCCACCGAGCAGAAGATCGGCGCTCCACCAGGCGGCGAGCACCTCGCTCGGGTCCGCAGCGAGCGTGCGCGCCAGCTCGGGGATCAGCGTCACGCCGGCGTGGTCGACGACGCGATTCACGAGCACGAGGGCCGTGATCTCGCGCCGCAGCCGGTGCGTATCTATCTCGCGCGCGAATCGCTCGCGAAGCTGTCGCGGAAAATAGCTGGGAAGCAGCGGCGCAAGCGCCGGGTGATCGAGCACGCTCGAGCGCGCGAGCGAGCGCTTGGAAAGCAGCTTCGTGTAGCCGAGCAGGATGGCGAGCTCCGGCCGAGTCCAGGCGCCGAGAGCACCGCCGCCTTCGATTCGCGCGTGGAGGGCGGCGCGATCGGGCAGGCCCTCGAGCGTGGCATCGAGCTCCGCGTTGCGCACCAGGAATTCTGCCGCCTCGGCGATACGCTCCGGCGCCTCGCGCCCGCGCAGCGCGTCCAGTGACAGACAGCGGCTCTGACTCGCGTTGTGCGAGAGCACGTCCTCCGCCGCCTCGTCCACGCACGCCCGCAGCGCTGCATTGCGAGTCTTCGGGTCGAGTGACCCGTCGGCCAGGCTCGGCGCGAGCAGGATCTTGTAGTTCACCTCGTGATCGGACAGGTCGACGCCGCCCGAGTTGTGGATGGCGTCGGTGTCGAGGCGCACGCCCGCGCGCGCGAGCTCGACGCGCGCGGCCTGCGTCAGGCCCAAGTTTCCGCCCTCGACGACGATGCGGGCGCGCAGCTCGAGCGCGTCCACGCGCACGCCGTCGTTGGCGCGGTCACCCGCCGCTGCGTGCGCCTCCAGCGACCCCTTCACGTAAGTGCCGATGCCGCCGTTCCAGAGCAGATCGACCGGCGCGCGCAGGATCGCGCGGATCAGCTCTTCCCCCGAGAGCGTGTCGGTGTCGAGTGCGAGTGCATCGCGCGCTTGCGGCGACAGCACGATGCGCTTCGCGCCGCGCTCGAAGACCCCTCCGCCCGCGCTGATCCGCTCGCGCGCGTAGTCGCTCCACGACGAGCGCGGCAGCTCGAACAGCCGCTTGCGTTCCAGCCACGAAAGCTCCGGGTCGGGGTCGGGATCGAGGAACACGTGGCGGTGATCGAACGCGGCGATCAGCTTCGCGCGCCGCATCAGCAAGAGGCCGTTGCCGAAGACGTCGCCCGACATGTCGCCGATGCCCGCGACGCTGAAGACTTCGCGCTCCGGATCGCGACCGAGCTCGGCGAAGTGGCGCCGCGCGCAGAGCCATGCACCGCGCGCCGTGATCGCACAGCGCTTGTGGTCGTAGCCGTTGCTCCCGCCGCTCGCGAAGGCGTCGCCGAGCCAGAAGCCCGCGTCTTGCGCCACGCGGTTCGCGACGTCCGAGAGGTGCGCCGTGCCCTTGTCGGCGGCCACGACGAGATACGGATCGTCGCCGTCGTGCCGCACGACGCGCTCGGGTGGAACGACGCGCTCGCCGCGCACGTCGTCGGTCAGCCCGAGCAGTGCGCGGACGAAGCGCGCATACAGCCGGTCCGCTTCGCCGCGCGCCTCGCGCGCATCGACCGGCACGCGCTTCAGCGCGAAGCCGCCTTTGGCGCCGACCGGAACGATCAGACCATTCTTCACGCGCTGCGTCTTCCACAGCGAGAGAATCTCCGTGCGCAGATCCTGCAGCCGGTCGCTCCAGCGCAGACCCCCGCGCGCCACCTTGCCGCCGCGCAGATGGATGCCGATGAACTCGCGCGAGTGGACGAAGATCTCGCACAGCGGCACGGGCGCGGGCAGGCCGGGGATCGCGCGCGAGTCGAGCTTGAGCGCGAGCTCGTGCGGCGCATCGATGTTGGCTGGCGCGAAGAAGCTGGTGCGCAGCGTCGCGGCGACGAGCGACTCGAGCACGCCGAAGGCGCGGTCCTCGGCGGCGCTGGCGATCGGGCTGCGCGCATCGCCGAGCGCGCGCCGGGCTGCCGCCACGATCGGCTCGCGAGCGGTCGCGAGATCCGGATCGAAGCGCGCGCGGAAGAGCGAGAGCAAGGCCCGCGTTGCTTCCGGATGGCGCACGAGTGCGTCGCTCGCGAGCGCTCCGGCCGGGGCCTGGCCGATCTGGCGCGCGTACTCGAGATAGGCGCGCAGAACGTCGACGGCGCGCCAGTCGAGACCGGCGGCGAGCACGAGACGGTTCAGCTCGTCGCTCTCGGCGCGCCCCGAAAGAACCGCGCGCAGCCCGTCGAGAACGCGCGCCTCGACGTCGCCGGGCGCGCCGTCGGCGAGCGTCATCGGCTCGATCCGGAACGACACGATCCAGAGCGAGCGCCCCGCCGGTGCGGCGATCTCGGTCAGCGTCGCGTCGACCACGCGCACGCCGAAGCGCTGCACCACCGGCAGCACGTCGGTCAGGTACGGGCGCTCGCACAGGTAGAGCTTCAGCCGGTGGGTGTGCACGTCGCCGTACGCGGTGGCGAAGTCGAGGCCGATCTCGACGCGCGAGACGCCGCTGCGCAGCCGTTCGAGGTGTCCGACGTCGAGCACGGCCTCGGCGGGCGAGGTGACCACGCGGTACGCGTCGGGGAACGCGTCGGCGTAGGCCTCGGCGATCTGGAACGCGCGCTCGCCGGGATCCGTCTCCGCAAGCGCTTCCTCGAAGCGATCCTGCCAGCGCTCGACCAGCTCGCGCACCTCGCCTTCGAGCGAGCCGAGCGCGTCTGTCGCGAGCTCGGAGTCGCAGGCGCAGAAGAAGTGCATGAGCGCGAGATCCTCGTCGAGGAACGAGCTGCGGTGGTCGATGTGACTCGCCCCGTGCCGCGACTCGAGCAGCCGGTCGATCTCGCCGCGGAAGCGCTCTTCGTAGGTCCGGCGCGGCAGGACGACCGAGACGAAGAAGGAGCGGTTCTCTGCATCGGCCACGCTCACGACCTCGATCCGGCCGAGCTCGGCCGCGGCCACGATGCGTGCGACCACGCGCGTCACTTCGCCGTGCTCAGCGGGCAGCAAGAACTCGAGCGGCAGGCAGTCGTAGGCCTCGAGCGCGAGCTTGTGCGTGTGCGAGCCGGGCTCCGTGCGAAGCGCGTCGACCACGCGCGCGCGCCGCGCCGCGACCACGGCCAGCGCGGAGGGGCGCATGCGCATGGCGCGATTGGTGAGCAGGCCGACGAAGCGCCCGAAGCCGACGACCTGCGCCTTCGGGTCGAGCAGCTTTACCGACACCGAGTCGAGCCGCCCGCGGCGATGCACGCTCGAGTCGCTGCGCGTCTTGTCGAAGAAGATCGCGCGCTCGTCAGCGAGCCTCGCCGCGACGAGCGCGGGCGCCGCTTCGCCCGCGTCCGGCTCGGTGAAGCGCGAGTCCTCGACGTCGCAGAGGATCCCGAGGGCGCTCGCTGGCTCGAACGCCACGCGCCACTCGCCCGCCTCACGGCGTGCGGAGTAGCGGCGATAGCCCATGAACAAGAAGCCCTCGGACGCGAGGAAGCCGAGCATCTCCGTCAGGCCGCGCGCGCGCTCCTCGCCACCGCGAAGTGAGCCGGCGCAGGCCTCGATTCCAGCGACGTGTTCGCGCACGCGCGCGAGCATGGGCGCGTGGTCGGCGACGACGCGGCGCGCGTCGCCAAGCGCCTCCTCGAGCTCGCGCGCGAGGCGCGCATACAGCGCCGGGTCGTCCAGCGCGTGGAGCTCGGCGTAGACGTACGACTCGCGCGTCCGCCCGACGGTATCGCGGCCGAGGTTCGCGATGCTGCCGTCGACGTCGCGTTCGAGGGCGAGCAACGGGTGCACGAGAACGAACTCGCGCTGGCCCAAGCGCCGCAAGCACAAGCGCACGGTGTCGACGATGAAGGGCTGGTCCGCCGCGAGAATCTCTACCGTCGTGCGACCGGCGCGATGGCCGCCAGGTCGCGCCACGCGCACGCGCACCTCTTCGGGTCTACGCCGCGCGGCGAAGCTCGCGGCGTCCTGCGCGAGCTCGAAGAGCGCGTCGCGCCCGCGCCGGCGCAGCTCGCGCGGGTCGAGCGCCGACTCGAGCTCCGCGAGAACGAGGGCGTAGAGCGCGTCTTTCTTGGCGGCCACTGCCGGCGCTTATCGGCCGGGCGCGCGTCGGAAGTGGAGCGCGTGAGTGACAGCGGTCGCCAGTGATAGACTCCGCCGCCATGAAAGCCGAGCTGCTGCGCGCGATCTACGCCTGGGACCAGCTCCGCTTCTCGCTCTGGCGCAGGCGCTTCGGCGCGCGGCTCGACGTCGGCGTGTCCGTCTCGCCGAATCTGCGCCTCACCGATCTGCGGATCGACGTCGGCGCGCGCGTCGTCGTTGGCCCCGGCTACGCGACCGAGCGGCGGCGCGCGAACCACGTCTGGGTGCAGTCCGGCGGCGTGCTCGCGCTCGGACGGCGCGTCTGGCTCCGCACCGAATGCGGGCCGAACTACATCACCGTCGCGGACGGGGCGCGCGTGGAGCTGGGCGCGCGCTGTCTGGTGAACGGCGCGATGCTGCACGCGAACATCGGCATCCGCATGGGCGACGATTCGATGATCGGCTTCGGCTCACGCGTGCTCGACTCGGATTTCCACAATCTCGACATCCATACACCGGAGCGCTCGAGCCCCGTGACGATCGGCGAGCGCGTCTGGATCGCGTCGGACGTGACGGTGCTCGCGGGCGTAACGATCGGCGACGACGTCGTGATCGGCGCGCGCTCGGTCGTGACGCGCGACATTCCGCCGCGCGTGATCGCGCTCGGCCACCCCGCGCGGCCGGTCCGCGCGCTCGGACCGCGTGCTAGGCTGCCCGAATGAGTCTGCGCATCGCGCTTTTCGGTCAGGCGGCCTTCGGCCGTGAGACGCTCGAGCGCGTGCGTGCGAACGGTCACGAAGTTGTCGGCGTCTTCGCGCCACCGGACTCTGGGCGACCCGATGCGCTCGCCGAGCGCGCGGGCGAGCTCGGAGTTCCGCTCGTGCGCCGGCGCTTCTACCGCAAGAAGACGGGGGAAGCGATTCCCGCGGCGCTCGACGAGCATCGTGCGCTCGAAGCCGACCTGAACGTGCTCGCATCGGTGCAGGTGTTTCTGCCGCGCGAGATCACCGATGCGCCGCGCCACAAGAGTCTCTGCTTCCACCCGTCGCTCTTGCCGCGCTTCCGAGGCGGGGCGGCGCTGCAGTGGCAGATCATCCTGGGCGAGCGCGAGTCGGGCGTCTCGATCTTCATCCCCGACGACGGTGT
>Ga0210377_10003008_pt1 | contig 14564 bp, 16 predicted proteins | sample PLM4_65_b1redo_FD_155480 | JGI IMG/M metagenome (GOLD analysis project Ga0210377, IMG submission 155480) | Groundwater sediment microbial communities from an aquifer in East River, Colorado, USA - PLM4_65_b1 redo | ecosystem: Environmental > Terrestrial > Soil > Riparian zone | place: USA: East...
ACCTTACCCCCTTTGCGCCCGACCAGGCGCAACTTGATCGGCTAATCGATGCCAATCAAGCGGTAACTCATACAGTTACCAGATCTTAGTGAAAGGAGACCACTCTCATGGCGGGTAAAGCCGTACCTATCGTGGTAGCAAGAACCACCACTGATAGTCAGCCATCCATCCGTCGTTATCAAGAGAAGGCAGCTCAAACATTCAAGTTTGGGACCCCTGTCTTTCGAGATAATGCCGTTGATGGCGGGGTTGCAGAATGGTCGGGGGTAGTGGCAACTAGCAAGGTTGCTGGGATTGCCATTGAGCCCGCCTCCAATCTGACCACCGTGGGCGTCAAGGAGACCTTGACGTTCGGGGAGGTTCAAAACCAACCCTTAGCAGTAAATATCCCTCGCGGGGCGCCCATCAATGATGGGAAGATTGGTGTCCAGCTCGCTGATGACACCACCGAGTTCCAGGTTCAGACCTTGGACACGGTCGCCGCCTTGGAGACGGATGTCGGTAAGGCATTCGGTCTGACCAAGGACACCAACGGGTATTGGTTCATTGACAAGACAAAATCAGACAGCATCGTAATTACCGGGGTCTATGCCGGTGATGCTGGTCGTCTTGGTGGTCGGGAATTTTTCCGATTCATCAGTGCGGCCGCCCAGATGGGAGGTGCATAGTATTATGATGACACGCGGAAACTATGCCCAACTGATGGCGCCTGGTATCCATGAGTTGATGGATCAGCAGACTCAGTTGGAGGCACGGGACTCGGAGTATGACAAGATCTTTAACACTCCGACGTCTGACAAGGCCTATGAGGACGACGTTGAGTTCGCAGGCCTTGGCCCAATGACTACCAAGGATGAGGGCCAACCGATCAACTATGACGACGTGATTCAGGGCGGTTCGTACCGTTATACTCACTCGACGTTTGGGCAGGGTGTGCGGTATTCATTTGAACTCCTGGAGGATGACCAGTATGGGCTCATCCAGAAAGTTCCGATGAATTTTGCCCGCACGGCGACGCACACCAGGGAGACCAATGCTTGGAATGTATTGAACCTTGGGTTCACCACGCAGATTACGGTGGACGGTGTTTCTTTGTTTAACTCGGCGCATCCACTCCTGGGTGGGTTGCCTGCGACGGTGGCTGTTCCGGCCTCCATCATCGGTGTTGGTGCCTATGTCCAGGGTACCTATCCCAACCGTCCGGGTACGGACATCGATCTGAGCTACTCTGGTTTGCAGTTGATGATCAACCAGTGCGAGCGAATGATTGATGGTCGTGGCCTGTTGGTGAAGCATACCATCAATACCATCGTGGTTCCTCCGGAGTTACGGTGGGTGATTGAGGAGATCCTTGGTTCTGAGTGGAAGCCATACACCGCTGAGAACACGATCAATGTTATCAATAACAAGGGCCTGTCACCCTTCATTGGTCGGTATTTGACGTCCACGAAGGCCTGGTTTGGTCTTGCGGAGAAATCTCGCCACAAGCTGAACCATTTTGATCGTCATCCACTTGACGAGGACTATGCTGATGACTTCGACACCAGGTCGCTGAAGCATGTTGCATTCTATCGTGCCTCTGACGGTGCGTCCAATTGGCCCGGTACCTGGGGTTCTGCAGGGACCTAAACCCTTAGGGTGGTGGGCAACTGCCACCCTTACTCTATCAAGGAGAGTGCTTATGGCAAAACCAACAACGAAGAAGCTCCAGTTTAGACCTGGAGAGATCATCAATCATGAGGGTAACGTTGCTATCGTGCTCTCAAATGACGGGAAGTGTGCAAAATTGTACGTCTTTCCGGCGCACTCAGCCAATGCCCAGATCACGGCTGAGGAACCTGAACCATCTAAAGAGGAGTAGAGCATGGTAAACCAGATTGGCCCGCGGCATTTCTTGATCGATACACCAGGTGTTGATCCGTTATGGATGGCGCAATTAAAGGTCACGAGCATCACCTGGACTGGTGCGACCACGGCAGGGCACTCAGCAATCGTCACAAATCAATCTGGGACCCGCGTGATCTTTGATGCGAAGGCCTCTGAGGCCAATGACTTTGAATCCTCAGTCTATGACCCTGGTTGGGTTGATGGTCTTGCTGTCCCAACCCTCCAAAGTGGTAAGTTGATGATTGTCTGTGCGTAGGGAGGTGTTTAATGAATAAGAAAAAGCCTGGGGTAAACAAGGGGCCAAGGGCAGGTGGAAAGAAGGGCTCTGACACTAAGAAGACCACGAAGAAGTCAGAGTACGGGGGTTATTGATATGCCATCCAGGGCTGGGGCGATCGGCGTTCCGTGGCACAACTGTGATCGGTGCGGCATCATGACAAGGACCTCTCAGTTAGTCTTTCAGAATGGTATGTTCCTCTGTACCATTCGAGGTTGCCTTGACAATCCTGAGGGATTTAACCGGTATGAGCGCATCTCCGAGGTGCTAAGTGATGGAAAGACGGAACCCCAGCACTGGTTGGAAAACCGGGTTCTTAATGATGGTCTGGATGGCAACGACAGGTGATGATATGCCATTAAAGAAAGGCATCTCAAAGAAAACACGCTCTGAGAATATTGCCATTGAGATGCATGCGGGAAAACCACAAGATCAAGCCATTGCGATTGCATACTCCCAACAGCGTCAAGCAAGGAAGCACTCAAGGCCCAACGCCCCAAAGAAAAAGGAGTAGACCATGGCGTTCAGCCAACCATGGAATGAGAATGATCCAGCGGACACTGATCTTGCGAGTCTGCTTGGTGACGACATCCGTGACCTAAAGTTGCAGGTTCGTGAGCGGATTGATCTTGAGCATTTCTTTCCGATCACAGACAACGCAACCACTGGGTATCATCGTCAGGGTTCAGCGCGCCCGTTTTATCAGGGTGCACCGCCTGCCAATAATGCTGATGCGCCAGGTGCCATCTGGGTTAACTCTACTACTGGTGCGGCATCTCGTGATAATGGGGCCACCTGGGATGATCTCTCTTTCGGTATTCCACAGGGCGGCATCATCATGTGGTCTGGTCTCATCTCGGCCATCCCAGCGGGTTGGAAGCTTTGTGATGGCACGGCGGGCACGCCTGATCTTAGAGATCGGTTTGTTCGAGGTGCGGCGGCTGGTGTAGACCCAGGGACGGTTGGTGGTTCAGATACACACTCACACGTGATGGGTCCCATGACCGCGGCCTCAACCGTGGTAACGGTGGACGTGACGGTACCAACGGTGAATGTGGCCACCGCGGGGCACAATCATACTGATTTTTCTGATAACCAGCCTAATATTCCGGTTAATTTCGCCGTCGCGTTCATCATGAAGGCTTAACATGAACTTTAAGGGTTGGTTTAAGATCACCACCAAGAAGGGCACTTGGATTGTTAAGAACCAAGAGACGGATGTTCTGCGGGCACGGACAGTACAGGCATGGAATGGTGTGACTCTTTCATCGTTTATTTATCTGGCGATTGGGACCGACGATACGACCCCAGCTCAAACGCAGACCGCGCTCTTCGCGGAGGTGTTACGGTTTTTAACGGTGGCGATCATCGAGACAACGGCCGTGGCAGGAGATACTTTGCACCTAACAGCTTCATTCGTGGCGGCCGCTGCCTTTAACATCTTTGAGCTTGGTGTCTTTGACGCGGCAGTAGCCGGTAACATGGCAGCGCGGGCGGTGCACATTGATGAGAATGGGGATTCATCTGCCTTTAACATCGGTGTTGGTGAGGGGATCACGTTGGAATATTATCTTCAGGCCTTATAGGAGAATACCATGGCAGTTGGCGACGCGATGCCAATCCCTCGTAAGAATGTGGCGTACCGTCATTATTTTGAGATTCGCGATACAGCAGGTGCGTTGATCTCTGGGGCCACGGGCCTGGACTCTGAGGTCTCAATTGATGGTGCGGCGTACGTTGACATGACGGCTGAGGCCACGGAGATTGGAGCGAGTGGAACTTATTTCCTTGACTATTTAGCCGCAGAGATGAACGGTGACAGCGTGGTTGTGATCGTTAAAACCACCTCTGTCACCGCGATCATCCCGGTGATTGTGCTGTATCCTGAATCATTAGGGGATCTCCGCGTTAACGTGGGTCAATGGAACGGCACCGCTGTCCCGGCAGAGGACACCGCAGGCTACCCGGTGGTCACCATCAAGGATGGTGCTGGGGCAGGTGAGGTTGCGCTTGCCGCTGGTAAGGTTGATGTAGGCCTATGGACTGGCACAGTAGTGGCGGCACCTGATACTGCAGGTTATCCGGTGGTCACCGTCAAGGATGGCGTGGGCGCGGGGGAACTACAACTTAACGCTGGTCAAGTTGAGGTGGCCGCCGCCCAGCTGGTAGTGCTCATCAATGCATTTTATGATGAGCTCACGGCGGAGGCACGGACTGCTGGTTCTTATGGCCAGTTGCTTAAGGATAATTTGCCAGTATTGGTCACGCCGGCGAATAAGTTGTTGACCGATGCGGCTGGACGCATCGAATTGCAAGCCGATGGTCTTGACCAGGTGGTCGTTGAGACTGGGGTGAATGCTCGGCAGGCACTCTCAGTGATTGGTTCTGCCTTGGCCGGCGTCTTGGCAGGCGTTGGTTCAGGTTCAATCACTATTGAGGCGATGAATAACCCGGGTACGGTACGTATCACCTGTGTAAATGACCTGCTTGGTAACCGTAACACTGTTGTGCTTAATTTACCGGTGTGATATGTTTCCTAAACCGATATTTCCAAATGATGTATTCACTCAGGAGTACTTTCCGAGTGGATCATCAATTTCAGTGTTTCAGAATTGGACCGCTCGAGATGGGATTCACGTGGCTGATCAAAAGTTCAGTGGTCAGCGTCAATCATTTGACTGGACCAGAGAGAAGGACGTCGTCAATATTCAAGAGGTGAACAACTCGTGGGATACAGAGACTGGAAAATTACCACCAAGATAATCATATTGTTTGCTGTCTTCTTTGTTCTGCTTTTCCCAGAGAACCTATGGCCTGCGACGTACGAACACTTCATCTATCAGGTCAGGAAGACCAATGGTGATGTAGCCCCTGGGGTGAACGTCCGGGTCTTTTCACCTGGGACTAGTTTAACGTTTACTGTCTACAGCAACATTACTGGGACCACCATCAAGTCACAGCCCATGTTGACGGATAGCCTTGGGAACGTTGACTTTTACATTGGTGATTCGGTTGTAGACATCTTGTTCACTGGTGGAACGATCCCGACATATAAGTTGTTGAACGTCACGCTTACCGCATTAGCCACTGCAGGCGTGCTTACCGTACCTAACGGTGGGACAGGGGCAGCTACGTTTACGTTGAATACGGTGCTACTGGGCAATGGCACTCTCCCCATAAAGACTAGTTCCGTTGGGTTGGCTAACCAGGTCTTTCGTGTCCCAGCAGCGGGCGGCCAACCTGATTTCGGTACGGTGAACCTGAGCTCATCAGCCGCGGTGTCAGGCGTACTGCCCACTGCAAACGGTGGTACAGGGTCAAGCTCAGGTTCATCGCTCTCAGTTCAGGAGGTTGACGGTTCCCCGAACGTCTCTGGGGTTATCAATATCAAGGTAACCGACGGGACCTTGATCAATAATGGTGGTGGTTCGGTCACGATAGATGCGGCACCACCATTCTCAGATATCATTCCAATTGTTAAGGGATCTAGTGACGTTTCTAAGTTACTTAGATTTGAGGTAGATGGTTTCACCGCGGCTACTACCCGAACTGTCACCTTCCCTAACGCGAGCATTGTGGCAGCGGCCACCGACTTCTTAAATTTATGGGGAGATGGCGTCAAGCAGACGTTTAACCCAAATGGTACCAACGCCGGGTTTAACGTTGGCGCGCACGCCGCTGACCCATCAGTTGGGGTAAACGGGGACCAGTACTATGACTCAGTTCTAAATAAATTTCGATGTCATGAGAACGGTGCCTGGGGTAATTGTATCTCAGCAGGGACCTCACCAGGTGGTGCTGATTCCAATGTACAATATAACAATGCTGGTGCCTTTGGTGGTGAGGCAGACTTCGTTTATGATGATACAAATAAGTTTGTGGGCATCGGGGTGCAGGCGGCCCTGACGGATGAGGGCCTGAGCGTTGCGAGCGCCGGCACCCATAATGGTGTGATCAGCTCTCAACGTGCTGACGCAGATGCCCCTCCTGGTAACTCAGCCGGGTTCAGGGCATATAAGTCTCGTGGGACCATTGGTGCCCCAACGGCGGTTAACTCAACTGATTGGTTGCTTGGTCTTTCATCGAACGCGCATGATGGTACAGGGTTCTTTGGGACGGCGCGTTTATTTAGTGAGGCGACTGAGAACCATTCAGCTACAAATCATGGGACCCGTTGGGTGTTCAGCACGACCCCAAATGCAAGCACCACGATCACTGACACGGTGCGCATCCCACATGACGGTGGTGTGCAGATCTTAACCGGCACAAAGCCAACCTGCGACTCTACAAAGCGTGGGTATCTCTATCATGTTGCTGGTGGCGCGGGTGTCGCGGACACCTATGAGGCATGTGACAAGGACGTGGCAGACGTCTATGCCTGGCGTGACATCCATGCGTCAGGCGGTAGTGACCCAGACGCCGGCAACTTTAACATGGCTAACCATGCTTGGAGTTATCTGTTCGCTGATCGAGTTGGTGTGGTCACCACGATGATCATCAACGTCGGTGATCTATGCTCATCTGGTCTGTCAGTTGTAGGTACTGCTTCAAACATCAAGGACTCTGGCGGTGCCTATGTCCGACAGTTGAGTGCTGCGGCACTCAATAACCGCGGGTCGTTCATCTGCGCTCAGACCCAGATACGCACGGACTGGGAAGGTGAGATGCAGTTTAAGATTAAGACGGGCGGGGACATCGCGAGTGTTAGGACATTTGTTGGGCTAGAATCAACCGATATTACTGATGTTGGTGATTCTGCCCCACAGGCGCATTATGCAATGTTTAGGTACGCAACGGATGTCGATGGCACGGCGTTTTGGCGTACCATGACTAATGATAATGGTGTCACTCCAACCGTCACCACGACGTCCGTCGCGATCGCCGTTGATACAGTTTATTTCCTACGAATTAGGTGGAATGCCGCCGCTGATGAGATAAAATTTTATATTGATGATGTGCTGGTAGCGACGCATACTACTGATCTACCAACCTCATCTACATCATTAGGACCCGTGGTTAGTGTGAAGACCTTAAATGGTAATGTGAAGGGAATCTTGTGGGGATACTCGAATCTCTACTTCAAATAAGATGCCACCGAGACAACCGCGTCTACAACAACTTGTGCAGGCCTGCCCGTTTGGTGGGATCAATCTTGAGTTACCGGCGTGGCGGATCGAGGATAAGGACTTCCAGAACATTGCGAACTTCTTCTGTACTGAGAAGGATCTTCGCACTCGGCCTGAACCTTTCTTTACCGCCGTGTCAGATGAGGCGATCAATGGTCAGGTTGACGGGTATGACATCGATGGCGCCCGACATTTTCTGTTGGCGACAAAGACGAAGGCGTATGGGTACATCGGGACGAACTGGCAGCTCTTGACCGGCACGCTGACCGCGACTGACCTTAACCTTTACACAGGCACGTCCCTACAGGGGATGATCCTCTTTGCAAATGGCGTTGATAAGATTAAGCTCTGGGACGGGGTTAGTGGCGCTTTCACGGATGAGAATGTGAATGCGCCCATCGCTAAGTTCGTCACGACGTTTGGCAACCGGGTGGTTGCTGGCTTTACGGTTGAGGGTGGCAACCCGTTTCCACAACGCATCAGGTACACGGTTGATAGCTTTCCACAGGACTGGGTCAACGTGGGCTCAGGATTTCAGGACCTGATTGAGGGCACGGACCCGCTTACCGGCTTGGTCGTGCTTACCAATCGGCTGGTGATGTTCTTTCCAGAGCGGATCGTGTTTGCTGATCGGACCTTCGATGCCTTGAACCCGTTCACGTACATCAACTACAGCAAGGAGGGTGTTGGGAACATCTGTCCTTACTCATTGGCCCAGTGGGGGAACATCTGTTGTTTTGTGGGTCGTGATGATGTGTACATGTTTGATGCACAGACCCACCAACGGATTGGCAACAAAGCAAGGAAGGCGATCCTTAATGATCTGTACCAGGGAAATTTTGACCTGGTCATGGGAGGCATCACGGACAGTACGGCAGGACGTGACTTTTTGACCTATTGGTTGATCATGCCGAATGGGGCGATCTGGACCTTTGATTTTAGTACACAGGCTTGGACCCGCCAGTATTTCACCGGTCGCAAGGCGACGAGCGTCGGTAGGTTCAAGACGATTCATGGGGTTCGGATCATTGATCTGGTGGGCACGATCGTTCAACAGAACTGGGTCATTAACCTGGCAGGTTCTCAGATCAGTGCAGATAACCTGACCCTTGGCTTCTCGAATGGTCAGATCGGGGAGCTTGATTATAGCGAGTCGATTGATGACACCTGGGTGATTGGCCCCAGTAAGGAGTTTGATTACGGGCAGGGCTCATGGAACAAGACGCTGAAACGAATACAGTTCGTTTACCGGGACCTTGGCGTTGGCCAAGCCGAGCTGTCACTCTCAAACGAATTTGGAAGCACGGTGGTCTTGACTGTATCATTCGGTATGCTTGGTACCGGAACTATCAAGAACAAGATCATCGATTTCACATTATCGGGTACAAGGTTGTTTTGGACCTTAAGGGGGAACTTCCCGATTGCAGTTCAGGAGGTGGTCCATAGCTATTATATCAGGGGCCCGCTTCTTGCGAGGCAGGCATGAGAGTACCGGAGCAACTAGATGTCTCAAATTCAGGCGACCCTCAGGATTACACAAGCCTCGTTGATCGCTTCCGTCAGGCGACAAAGAAGTATGTTGAGCGCCTTGCGAATATTCTCAATGGTCAAATTAGCTTTGGCAATGGTACTGCTCTGGATAATATGCAGGGAAGATGGATCAATGCCATCACGCCTGTTGCTCCTGACACTGACTTTACTGTTGTGCATTCTCTTGGTAGAGTTCCAGTGGGTTTCATCACAGTATCGGTTGACAAGGCGGGAGTTATCTATCTTGGAACGGTCCCTGCAACGACCATCAACCTTACACTTAAGTGTAGTACCGCGTCAACGACCATAAGAATCTTTGTGATCTAAATATGGCCATCATTCAAGATAGTGTGTCTAACGTAGTAAAGCGGATCAATCGTAGTGATGTGGATGTTGATGCCTCCGCGGTCACATGGTTATGTCAGGCCTATACCGACATCGCGTCGCGATATCCGTTTGTTGAGTTTCAGCGGTACTTTAATCGAGCCACGGTACAAGGTCAACGGGAGTATCCATTACCAGATGGGGTGCGTGCCGTATTGGCGATGGTTTTGCAGGATACAAACATCACGAACTCTAACGGGACCCCGTTAACAAGACGGTTGAAGAAGACCTCATTTAGGGAGGTGATAAAGGCAAACTTTAATGTGGCATCAGCACCTTATCGTTATGCCAGATGGAATGATAAGATCTTTTTAGACCCCATCCCAGACCGTAGCACCTACACGGTGATCATCTATTCATGGGTCTATCCTGACGTAGCAAGTCGAGATAACACGACGGTGATGATCCCACCTGAATGGATTGAGGTGATGGAATGGGAAGCTGTATGGCGTGGTCATAATGAGCAACTTGATTATGACGCAGCGCGCCATGTCATGGAGAAGATCATTATACCCATGACGACCTTAAGGTATCGTAACCTTAAGAGCTACATTGAGTTGCAGGATTGGGACATCCCGGTAGCACAACTCGTCCAACGCAGCACACCTGTCAAATAAAGGAGAGTTTATGGAAACAGTCGTGCGCCTCATTAGGCAACTACAACCCGCCGAGTTGCCGTTAGTTTTAGACATGGCTCACAAGTTCTTTGCTGAGTCTAACATCGGTGGTGAGTTTAATGATGAGACCTTCATCTTGTCTTGGACTGGTTTTATGAAGTCAGGGAATGGCACGATCTTTATCCTGACTGAGGAAGGGCAGATTGTTGGTGCAATCGGTGGTCTCACCTATAGGGATATCAACACAGGTAAGGGTCTAGCCTTGGAAACCTTCTGGTACGTTGATACTGAGTTCAGGGAAAAGGGGGTTGGTGGTCAGCTCATCTATCAACTTGAACAATGGGCTAAGTCAATGTTCTGCACGCGTTTGATCATGGGTGCATTGATGAATGCTGAGTTTTCAAAGATGGAGAAGTTTTATACTGCTAAGGGGTATAAGATCATTGAGGCGAACTTTAGCAAAGATCTGTAAGGAGTTGTAGGATGATTAAACCACCTAAAGGATGGGAGTTACAATGTGAACCTTGCATTGCGGCCACAACCGCGGCGATTGTGGCTGCTAGCATCGCGGCTGGTGGTTCTGTGGCCAGTGGCGCGCTTGCAAATAGAGGGCGTCAGAATCAACAGGACCAAGGCCAGCAACTTCGGCCAGCGAATCCTGAGCTCTACAACTCATGGACCAACTACCTAGGTGGTCAGATCGGCCAAGGGGTCCCTGGATATCCTGGTAGGCAGACCGCGCCGTTTAATCCATTCTTTCAAACCGCTGGTGCCACGGCTGCCCCATTTAGTGGCCTTGGTCCGGAGCAGGCCGCGTTGGCTCAGCGTTATATGCAGCAGCCGCAGGTGGGCGCTGGTCAGTTTGTTCGTGAGATGCTCCCAGAGGGTGGTTCTGCCGCCTTCCAAAATTATCTTGCTGGTATCCCACGCGCCTCCATGGAGGCTGGTCTGCAGTGGGGTCGTGGTGGGACGGGATATCTTGAGGAGATTGCCAAGACAGGCATCCCGGTCAGCTCAACCGATGCCTGGCAGAATATGATCACCTCACAGGAGCGCGGCATTGGTCAGCGCGGGGCACAGTTGGCCGAACGTACCGCGGGTCCAGGTGGACGGTTTGGGTCAAGTTATAACCAGGCCATGACCGACTTTTCAGCACAGACGGCCAAGGATCAGAATGCCCTGATCGCACAGATGGTCTATGGTTCAGGTGAGGCCGCCGCGGGTAGAAGGTTGGGCGCCGCCACTGAGCTTGGTCGTCAGGGTCTGGAGGGGATGAATCTTGGGATGACCGGTGCGATCAACGCAGCACAGATTCAATCTCAGCAGGAGGCGCGCGACCAAGCACGTGCGCAGCTCATGTTACAGGGATGGGGGCTAGACATTACGAAGGCAAGGACCGGTGCAGAGATCGCTAACATGGGCATCCCGGGGTTTAATGCCAATATGCAGTTGGGAGCGGTCGGCCAGCAATATGATCAAGATGCACTCAATCGTTCTTACACAGAATGGATTCGCCAACAGCCATACTCAAACCCTTGGAATCAATACATTGGCGCGGCGGCCACCCAGTTCCCAGGTCAAATGCAGCAATACCCACAAGGCCCGTCGCCATGGCCGGGCGTCGCGCAGACGGGACTTAGCATGTTATTTGGAAGTCCATGGTTCCAACCCAACGCTAACACGAATACTGGCGGTTGGAGCACACCGGGTTGGGGCACACCGGGTGGCAACCCGGCCACGTTGCCCCAGGGCCAGGTACCGCCATGGATGCTTGCTCAACCTAACTATGGTCTTCCACCCGGTTATGGGTCTTAATAGAGGGGGTAAGTGATGCCAGATGATCCTTTTACTGCACAGCTCAGGGCGGCCCAGGGCATGCAGGCGATGAAGAACGTGGCTGGTTATCCGTACATGCCCTACGCGTCGCAGGCCACGGGCTATGAACCTCAGACTGGGGGTCGGCAGGCTGCCGACATGGTTGGAAGTGTCTTCAACGCTTGGATCGGGAAGAAGGCCAATGATTACCAGAATGAGGTTAAGGAGGCTGAGAGTGTCTTTACCCTGGTTAAGATGGGTTATGATCTTGGTGATCTGCTTTCTGACTCTAAAAAGCGCAAGGCGGTGGAAAAGGTGCTGGGCATCTCTTTACCACAAACTGCAGAGGGGGACTACGGACCACAGAGTGTCGAGCGCATTCAACAGAACTTACGGAAGGCGATCCTCAAGGATGATCGTAATCAGCAGACACTTGCGCGAATCATGCCACAGGCCCAGGCTGAGATGGCCCAGCCATCACAACCGCCGATGATGGGTCAAAACTTTCAGGACGTTAGCACGGCCCCAACTGCTGGTCCAGGGTTGACCGCCATGCCACCGCCACCTGGGGCAGGTGGACCACCAATGATGCCCCCGGGACAACCACCACAGATGGCGCCACCTGGGCAGCCTCCAATGGGACCCACTGGGCAGCCTCCAATGGGACCCCCTGGTGTGGATCCCAGGATGGCACGCATTCTCGCGGCAGACCCACAACATCAGGGCCGAATGGAGGAGATCCGGGCAACAGGTGAGGCTGGCATGGCCACTGCTGGGATTAGAGGTCAGTATGACCTGGCTCAAGAGACCATGAAACAGCGGGTCGCGTTCCAGAAGTCGGTGGGCGACAATGCCCAACAGTTGTTCCGTGACTATGGTGGTACCCTACCGGCGCAGTCAGCACAGGACATGTCCATTTCTCTGATGACTGGGAAGGAACCAGCCAAGGGCACTGTCGAGGCGTTTACAAATGCGATGTCTCCTGAGCAGCGTGAGTTGCAGAAGTCACTGTTACCAATCTTAAAGGAAGCATTCCCGAATCTTGCGGATGCCCCTGGTCACATGTCTCTCTTAGCTGGCATGGCAGCGCAGGGCAAGGAGATCCCGGTGGAGTTCTTACCTAGTAAGGACGTCACGTTTACCGACCCAACAACTGGTCAGACGGTGACCAAGGCAGTCCCGTTAAATTACCTGGCCAGCAACGCGGCGGTGAACCTTGAGTTTAAGAAGGTCAACACACAGTATGCTAACCTTCAGAGAGGCCAACTGCAGCAACTCTTGTCGACCCCTAGTAAGGTGATGGTGCCTGATAACAAGGGTAACATGGTATCCTTACCGATGGCCCTGGCGCGTGACGCCCAGATGATCGAGGAGAGCATGGAGCGCGTTCGTGCCTCTAAGATGGATATTAAGAACATTGACGCCATGGTCACGTTGATGAAGAGCACTCAACTTACCACGCAGGATAGGTCGGTGATCTTACAGACCCTATCTCAACAACTAGGGTTTAAGTCAGCCCAAGACCCAGGCTTTATCAACTGGTTAAAGGATTATAACCAGTGGCGTGTCCTTCCTCCCGGACCAGGTGCAGGACCAGCCGGTGTCCAACCCGGTGGAATTCCAAGACAGAGGTAATTATGGGTACCGTACCTCCGATCGGGCGGACTGGGATTCCTGAGATCGACCAGATCTATGACTCTTGGGAGACCCAGGCTGCCATCCAGCCTACACGTGATACCTCACTTGATATCCCACGTGACATCCTTGAGAAGCGTCACGCTGCCAATCAGGCTGAGAGCGCAAAGTCATGGTGGTCTGGCTTTTACGACGCCCTAAGTCCTGAGCGAGAGGATGTCTCAATGGCATCGCATCTCGCCTCAGAGGTGATTCGTGGCTCATTTGGTCAGGGCTTATCTGGGCTTGCGTCTACCTTTATTGATCTACCTGGTAAGATCCTGTCAGGTGCACAGAACCTACCTGGGGCGCTGCAGCAGGCTGGTTACGAGGGCCGGAACGTTGCGGACACCCTCAAGGCCCAGAGTCCAGAGATCGCGGCGCAGATTGAGGAGACAGTCAACGCGCTCTACCCGGTAAACACCGAGATGACCAAGAGCTTCTGGGCAGGGGACCTACCGCGTGGTGCCGGTTCTCTTGCCTTCAATCTCTTGGCTGGACCGTCAGGGGCCTTGACCTTAGGCGCCGCGATCATGGCAGGACAAGGGTTTAAGGAAGCCGAGGAGGCGGGTGCCTCATTCCCCGCGGCCCTTGGGTCCCTGGTGTCCAATGGTCTACTTGGCGCGACCGAGGCTGCCCCGATCCTAGGCGTTTACGACAGGGTCGCGAACAAGCTCGGTCCATTGGCCATGGAGAAAATTCTTAAGAAGTATGCCAATACCACGCTGGCCGCTGGGATCGCAGGGGTCCTTGAGGAGGGTACCCAGGAGGTGCTGCAGCAGTTCGGGTCCAACGTGACGGCCAAGATGCTATATGACTCACAACGAGACCTGATGGAGGGGGTCACCAAGTCTGGTGAGGTGGGTGGCATCTTGGGTTTTGTCATGAATGCGGTCGCCAAGAAGATTGGTCATCTACGTACTTCGAAATATGATAAGCCAAATTCCAGGTCGCAGCCCCCAGTCGCGACCGACATGGAGAAACGGGAGATCATCACCCCACAAGATAACCTTGGTTTGGAACGTCGTCTTCAGGCCTCGCAGGATGAGCTGAAGTATCTGAACACGATCCCTGAGTCATCCACGGTGTTGTCAGGTAAGGACCTTGAGACCTCACAATTGGTCGGGCCCACCGTGACGTTTAAGGACGGCACCACCGCTGGGATGAACCGTGAGTGGGAACCTGAGATCAAGGCAAAGTTCATCCAAGAGGTGATGAAGGCAGGCAAGCCGATCACCGATGTTGCTGGTTCTG
>Ga0210377_10003009_pt1 | contig 14563 bp, 13 predicted proteins | sample PLM4_65_b1redo_FD_155480 | JGI IMG/M metagenome (GOLD analysis project Ga0210377, IMG submission 155480) | Groundwater sediment microbial communities from an aquifer in East River, Colorado, USA - PLM4_65_b1 redo | ecosystem: Environmental > Terrestrial > Soil > Riparian zone | place: USA: East...
GTGTTGCGTCGTTGCTTTTTTCTGTCAGGAGTATTTTTGTGTCAAATCCTTTTTCCCGCAGGAAAACAGAGGCAGACTCAAATTTCTTGAGTGATGCGCCCCGTGCGGCTGGATTACCTATCAATATGATCGATGATCTCATCTATTGTCCGGGGCCCAAAGCAGGGGGAAACGCTGTTTATGATCACAGGAGTTTTTTCGAGAAATTCTGATACATAATCGATATCAGCATCTTCATCAAGTAAGAATACCCTTCCGCCAGTTCTTGCACCTTTCTTTTTTATGTTGGGGATTCTAACATATCCGTATTTTTTTGACGATATGTAACCGGTTGTATATCCGGGGTCGTCAGATACACAGAGTTCTGCTGTGACCTGTCTGCATGCAGCGACTTTTGAGGCGAGGATTATCGCTTCCTTAACCGTGGTATTGTTAATCCCGTGCTCTTGAAGATTCCGGGAGAGAATTTTATCCGCATATCTGCTTATTCCGAGCCTTGATGCCCGGATGCCCCGTTCTTTGTCGTGCTCCTTTCTTCTGCCTGATTTAGACAGCACAAGGGCAGCGCCTCGCATGGTGTTTGAGCTGTCTATAACGGCAAAAGAGGTGTTTATGGCACAGTCGGATATGCCGCAGGAATTCAGAAGTTTACGGACCAGGCCGCGGGCCTGAAGGGGTGACCTGCAGACTAATGTCCTTACCGGAAGACTTTGTATTGACTGAGGCCTCTGTTTTATCTCTTCTAAAGAGATTACGATACTGTCTGGCCTGCCTTTTTGATGACCGAGCGCCCTGAGCGTATACTTTCTGATGATCTTTGCCATCTCTTTTTCTTCATACATACCTTCAGCTCCTGAAACGTGTATTTCAAGCAGCCCGCTGTCCCTGGCTGAAGTCTCCGGAATTTGCCTTTTGGATTTTCTTGATGCCCTCATCCGTATATTCCACATGAGTGAAATTATACTACAGAGCTTACGCATAAACAATTCACAGCTTCAATTTGCCGGGAAAGAAGTATTAAAAAAAGAGGTGACTTGTTTGAAATTGGAATAAAGTAAGGTTTTTTATTATAACGAAAGTCAGGCATTACGTCCTGACAAGCTGGAATAACCGTTATTAATTATTTTAAACGGATAGCGAGCGATATTACCCGTGGTCTTGCCACGGGGTTAGAGAGCAAGTATAATGAAAAAAATATACCTTGTATTGATTCCCTGCGGTCTTGCCCGAGGGAGTCTTCAATGTCTTGCAGGTGCAACAGAAGAAGATCACATATAAGTGAGACTTTCTTTTCTTAATTCCTGTCCCCCCCTTATCTGCCCGAAAGATTTAAGTTTCAGCTTTCTCTTCTCTCCCTGATTTTCAATTATGTTTTTCACAAGATTGAGCAGCCTGATCTGATCTGATGTTGTCATCCCTGCCATCTCCGCACAGTCCCTGAATCCTTTTCCTTTAAAAAAGGCGATGCAATCCTCCTTATGATGTTTGACCCATAAATCATCGATAGACTGTAAAATAATTCCTTCGGCAAGTCCCTTCAATCCCATGATATCCTACCTTTCATTAAGCATTTTCATGTTGCTGCCAGTTCGCTGTTTATAAAGGAATCCCTTTTGCCCATGAATTTTCTTACGGACTGCAATAACTGTTGACGAATAAAAGGCTTTACAATCCAGTCGCTGACACCTGCTATTTCGGCTTCCCTTTTTTTGAAGTCCGAAAATTCGGATGTCAGCATAATTACCGGAACGGACGCGTATGCAGATTCACTGCGGAGTTGTTTTATGAATTCAATGCCGTCCATCCCAGGCAGGCGAAGATCTGTTATCACCAATCCAAAGTCCCTGTCAGTCATTTTGCTGAGCGCATCATCTCCGCTTACAGCCTCAATCACTTTATATCCCGCGGACTTCAATATAATTGAGATAATCTGCCTTATCAAGCGTTCGTCATCCACTACAAGGACATTTCTTACCATGCCACTGGCTCCATCTATCAATTTATTTTTGTCAGTCTTCCTGAACATATTGCCTTGCATCTGCCTTACAGGCTGCCCGGACCCTTTGAAGAGGATGAGGGCGCTTCATATTTCAAAACCTTTTGACCCGGCAATTTTTCCGTAAATGTCACACTGTTTGAAGTTGCCGCCGCAGTAATTGATGGTCGCTTCTGTATATAAACTGCTGGTGCTTGTGCAATAGCAGCCTTCAAACGGTTTATTGATAAAGGGACAGAGTGTTCTGTTAACAGGCCTGCTTAACATGCTCTTCTCTATTTCATTGTTTTTTTCCATTAGTGCTCCCTGATTGTTCGCCATCTCACCATTGTTTTAAAATAATTCCGCAACTTTATTATACAAGAACTATGCCTGAGACAAACTGGAAGGAGAAATCAGATTTAATTTAATTAAAACAAGTACTTATAATATTTAGATGGATTTTGAGCTATGCCGTATATGTGGCATGCTACAGTTGTGATGACCACACTCCTGTGGCATGCCACAATAGATTGGCACGTTTTTTATGGAAAATCATATTAATCTAACCCATATAATTCATAAATTTCGGACAAATCGAATCAGAATAAGGCGGAACATAGTATTCGAGCGGATTTTTTTGCCGATATTCCGACAGCATGTTTCTCTGAGATCAAGAGGCAAAAGCCTCGGAGCGCAGCGAGAATGAGCGAGAGTACTATGTTCCGCCTTATGCTTACCATGGTTTATGAGTAATGTGGGCTAAAAAAAAGTTAACCACAGAACTCGCAGAGAACGCAGCCAAAAGTGGCCGAAAGTAGGTAATCATTCATAGATCGCGTTATCGATGCCAAGGGACGACTTAGCGCCTCTAAGCGAGGAAAATCAAGGCGTTCGGGTCAAAATCGGGCCCACCATAATGGTGGATTATGTTACCATTCCGAGTCTTTGTTTTTCTTTGCAAACTCGCTTAGAAGCGCCTACTGTTGGTTGAGACTTTGCGCAAGAAACTGCTGTTTTAAGAATTCTTGGCGCATAAAGCAGGATTAAAACTCATCAGTTCAAGGACCCTTTGGTTGTAATATTATATCTTTCAATTTTTCTGTAAAGGGTCTTTCTGTCCATACCTAGAAGCCGTGCAGCGCGGGATTTGTTGCCGGCTGTCTTTTCAAGTGCGCTCAGGATTTCCTTTAGCTCGTTTTTGGCCCCATCACCGCCTGAAATCTTTTCCGTTTTTTTCAAGTCCCTGAACTGTGCCGGAAGGTGGTCGACTGTTATAATATTTTGACGGCAGAGTATGACCGCATGCTCGAGCGTATGCTCCAATTCCCTGACATTGCCGGGCCATGGGTAATCCATAAAGATTTTGCTGACGCCCGATGATACACCCGAAACCTCTCTGTTGAGTCTCTTGTTGAACTTGTTAATAAAATGGTCTACAAAAAGCGGTATGTCTTCCATGCGTTCTCTGAGCGGAGGCATTGTTATCTCTACGACCTTGAGCCTGTAGTAAAGGTCTTCCCTGAACTCCCCGCTTCTGACCTTGGCAGAAAGGTCCTGGTTTGTAGCTGCGATGACCCGAACATCCACCCTCACTGGCGTTGAATCTCCGACGCGTTCGAATTCCATATCCTGAAGTACCCTGAGAAGATGGAGCTGTATCCTTTGTGATATGTCACCTATTTCATCGAGAAATATAGTGCCGCTGTCAGCCATCTCGAACCTGCCTGTTCTGTCTCTGACAGCGCCGGTGAATGCGCCCCGGACATGTCCAAAAAGTTCACTTTCAAGAAGGCCCTCGGACAGTGCGGAGCAGTTTACCTTTACCAGCGGTTTATTGCTTCGCGCCCCTTTGAAGTGAAGCGCCTCTGCAACCAGTTCTTTGCCTGTGCCGCTTTCGCCTGTGATGAGAACGGTTGACTGCACATCCGCGAGATCTTCTATCAAAGAATAAACATACTGCATCTTTTGGCTCGCACCCACGATCTTATGGAACTGCTGCCGTTCATTGATGTCGCGTTCGAGGTCGGCCAGACGCGTCTCGTCCCTGACTACTATAACGGCCCCTGAAAAAGTGCCATGGTGGTCAAGGAGAGGAGAGGTTGAAACAGTTACAACCTGACCCGGACGGCCCCCATGCCTGCACTCAAGGCGATAGATTTCCACAGGTATTTTATTGTTAATAGTTTCTGACAATGCTTTGAAGCATGTACCTGCACAGTCGGCAGTGAGGGCACTGAACTGCTCGCCTATATTCTTTCGGGACAGGCCGCAGATGGACAGGGCAGTTTCATTGACTGCCACTATTTTCAATTCTTCATCTACGGTTATTATCGCGTCTTTAACACTTCGGAAAATCGCATCCAGATTGGAACGGTATTTCTCTTTTTCGTCATTTATCGCCTTATGCTTCAGGGCAATTTCAGTAAGATGTATAAGCGTATCCTGGCGTACGGGTTTGGGAATATAGTCAAAGGCCCCGAGGCGGAGGGCTTCTGATGCGGTTTCGAGACTGGGATCACCTGTAATCATTATTACAAGACAGTTCAGGTTCCTGCGTCTTACCTCCCTCATTACATCGATCCCGGTTTTAGCTCCCAGTATTATATCCGCGAATATCAGATCAAAGTCTGTTTCGCCAATGACAGCAACGGCCTCGTCATAGTCCTTTGCGGTAGTCACCTCGTGTCCTTCGTCCGTTAGAAAACTTTCGAAGGTAAATCTTATGCTCTCTTCATCGTCTATGACGAGGATTTTTCTCTTATTTTCCATCTCTTCCTTTTGCAGGCAGATCAATGATTATTCTTGTAAATTCAGCCGCCATGCTTTCAATTTGAAGACTGCCTCCATGGTCTTTAATAATACCATGACTTATGCTTAGACCCAGGCCAGTTCCCTCGCCGCCTGGTTTGGTCGAAAAAAAGGGGTTTAACACTTTATCAATGATGTTTGCAGGTATGCCAGTGCCCTGATCATAAAAAATCAAGCGCACATAAGGACTGCCGTCAATCATGAGTTTTTTATCGGATATTTTAATTGTCTTTGCCTCATGAGAGCCCGGGTATTTCTTGTTAAGGGCATATCTCGCATTGCTTATTACGTTCAGGAAGACCTGCTGGATCTGCTGGGGGTTAGCTATAATTTCAGGCAGGCGAGAGCTTAAATCCATCTTCAGGATGATACCTTCTTTCCTGATCTGTACCTCCGTCAGAGTAATAGCATCATGAAGAATTTTTTCTACGCGTACAGTGGCTTTTTCCTCTTTCCTTTCGCGCGCGAAGGAGAGAAGGCTGCTCACGATGACGGCGATCCTGTTGCCTTCTTTTATAATCCTGTTGGCTATATCGCTTTCCTTACTTCTCTTTTCGCTTTTATTGGCTATTATCTGGGCATAGTTTATTATGCCGTTGATGGGGTTATTTATCTCATGGGCCACTCCTGCTGCAAGTTCGCCAAGGGAGGCGAGGTGTCCGGCACGTATAGCCTCGGCCTCAAGGTTTGTCTTTTCAGTGATATCTGTGACTACGATTATGACATTTTGCACATTATTGTCATCACCCTTGATCGGGAAGGCCCTTGAGTCGAGAAGCCTTTTATTATAAGTCGTTCTTCTTGAGCTTTCGGGTTCTCCGGTGCTAAAACATCGTATTACATGACAGTCTTCGCAAGGCCCGGAGGTCTGATGCCACAGTTCGTAACAATGCCGTCCCTCCAGGTCTGAGGCCTCCATTTTAAAGGCCGAGGCAGCAGTCCTGTTGGTCCATAGAACTTTCAGATCAGTCGACAGCAGGAGCAAAGAATCGGGTATGGCGTCAAGGAGCGTATGAAATTCCTGCGAGAGTCTCTTGAATCTGGTCTTGCTCTCCTTCAGAGTCTCTTCAGCCGTCTTGCGGACATTGATCTCCTGGGTAAGTAGCTGGATAGCTGTTTTGAGCTCAAAAGTGCGTTCTTCAACCAGTTCCAAAAGGTGTTCCCGGTGGTTTTTCAATTCTTCTTCTGTTTTTTTGAGTTCTGTGATGTCCCTGATTATTCCTATCATAGCAATGGGATCACCACTGTCATTGGTCACTATTGACGCAGATAGCCATATCAGAAATTCCCTCCCGTTTTTGTGGTAAATCCTGACTTCGCCGTTCCAGCGCCCCTTCTCCCTGATACTCGGGATTATCACCTCCAGGTCGAAATTCTTGTCCACGCTCATTTCATTGACACGTTTCCCGATGAATTCTTCTGAGGTGTAGCCGTACAGCTCCTCAACTGTCTTGTTCGAATAAATTATGTACCCGTCAAGATCTACAATCAGAACTCCGTCCATTGCCTCTTCGATCGCCTTAGAGAAAAGCTTCAAGTTCTCTTCTGCCCGTTTTCTCAGTGTAATGTCCCTGGCGATCCCCTGAGTCCCGATGATCTCTCTCATCTCATCCCTGAGTATCCGTACATTATGAAGCATATTTATCTCGCTGCTGTTCTTCGATAAATACCTGTTTTCGAAGCTGAATACGTCCACGCCTGTTTCGATCATCTCTTTAATTTTCAAAAGAGACATATCCCTGTCTTCAGGATGGACCACACTTATCCACGGTTTGCCTATGATCTCCTCAGGACTGTATTTAAGCCTTTCGTATCCCGCATCATTCAGATACACCTGGTTGCCGTCCCTGTCGTAAATATATATGATGTCCGAGGTCAGTTCAACGAGATTTTTATATTTCTCCTCTGATTTTATGTGCGCTTCCTCTGACTGTTTGTGCTCGATGCCGAGAGAGATAATATCCGCGACTGATGCAAGGGCCTTCATCGCACTATCCGAAAGCGGCCTGCGGCCGAAAATGGCCATAACTCCGACAGTCCTGTCTTTGACGATGAGAGGGTGACCGGCAAAGGAGACGATTCCCTCCTGCTCTGCCCAGGCCTGCTGATGAATTAGGGGGTCGCCTATGACTGCGTTGGTAATATGCGGACGCCGCTTAGCTGCGATGCCCCCGATCTTGAACTCGCCCACAGGTATGTGGCTGTGAAAGCCGTTTAAATGGGTATAGAGCCCGGCGCTCGCCTGCAGATAGAGGGTCTGGTCCTGGCTGTTTAGTGTCCAGATGCGTGCAAACGCAGCGTCGAGATGCTCAACTAGAGCTTCTGCACACCACTGCAAACTCTCCTGTATGGTGAAGCCTTTTGTGAGGGCTGCTCCGATATCAGAGCCCAGTGCTGCAAGCCGCGCTCGTTCGACGAGTGCCTTCTCAGTGGTATGTTTGAAAAGGGCCATATCAATGGTTATATGCATCAACCGCTCGTCAAACGGCTTGACAATATAACCGTACGGCTCTGAAAGCTTCGCCCTTTCAAAAGTCTTTTGGTCGGCATAAGCAGTGAGAAAGATGACCGGGATGTCAAGCGCGTGTATCTTATCAGCTGCCTCGATTCCGTCCATTTTACCCTTCAGGACAATGTCCATGAGGACCAGGTCCGGACACAACATTTCCGCGTCTCTGACAGCTTTCTCGCCTGAAGAGACCACGGATACAACATCATATCCCAGGCTGTTCAAGCGTCTTCGTATGTTCTCTGCGATTATGCTTTCGTCCTCTGCTATGATGATCCTGTATTTAGTCATAGCTGCTCTCTTGAGAAGAGAAAAAAAGCTGGATCGTTGAAGAAAAAGATATAGTCTGTCTTGCCTGCAAAGAAGTCGATCATGACAATTTAGTCCCTGTTTAAATAATTCAAAGTTGCAATCAATATGACATCTTCGTCATTCCGGCTTGTCCGGAATCTTTCGTTGCTTTCAGAAGGATTCCCGACGCGCTTCGCTTGCGGGAATGACAACTTAAACACTTAATGGAACAGGATGCCCCTAAAACCGAAACCCTACATTTTATTAAACCAGATTCTCCACATTTTTTCCCATCTTCTGAAAAAATATCAGAAACTTAACGAGCTGATTATAGTACCTTTAGACCGTACTGATTTATTAATTCCAGATCATCTTCAAAATTTCTTCCAAGGGTCGTGAGGTAATTTCCGGTGAGCAGTCCGTCAGCTCCGGCAGAGAAGATGAAGGAGTTGAATTCGCCGAGCGTTTGGATACGGCCGCCGCACACCCGTATCTCTTTGTCAGGGAGTATGAACCTGTAGAGACTGATTATTTTCAAGGCATCAAAAGGATTAAGAAGTTTTTGCACGCCGAGGCTGGTGCCTTTCACCGGCGTCAGGAAATTAATCGGCACAGAATCAGGGCCGATCTCCCTGAGCGCTAAGGCCATATCTATCCTGTCTTCCCAGGACTCGCCAAGACCGAATATGCCGCCTGAACACAAGGAAAGACCTGACGATTTTACTGCTTTTATTGTTTCGAGTTTGTCCTGGTAGGTATGCGTGGTGCATATCTCCGGGAAAAAACGTTCAGAGGTTTCGAGGTTGTTATGGTAGCGTTCCAATCCAGCATCCTTGAGCAGCAGGAGATCTTTCCCCGATAAAAGCCCCAAAGTAGCGCAGGGAAGCAGACCGAGCTTTCTGACTGCTGATACCATCTCAGCGATTTTATCGAGATCAGTTGCAGATGCCTTTTTGCCGCTGGTCACAATGCAGAAACGTCTTGCGCCGCCTTCTTTAGCTTCCTGTGCCTTTTCAAGAATTGTTTCTTTTTCAACGAGACGGAAGGTCTTGATCTCTGCAGAGCTTTTGGCAGACTGGGCGCAGTAAGAGCAGTCTTCCGGGCAGGCGCCTGATTTCGCGTTTATGATTGCGCAGAGGTCAACTGTATTACCCCTGAAATGTTCCCTTATCCTGTTTGAGGATGAAAACAGATCGAAGATGTCCTGACCGGCAAGCGATGCGATAAAAAGGGCCTCATCTCTGGATATTTTGCCGCTGTCCAAGATCTTTTTCTCCATATTTTTTAACATCAGATATTTTTACAGAAGGTGGATTTATTGTCAACCAGATGAGGTGAGCGGGGTTACTAATCAGTATCGGATCTCAAAGCCTTTAAATTCTCCCGAGGATTCTTCCCATCGCACATCGATATTTCTGACTGAAGAACCGGCAGGGCCTTTCCAGCATTCCTGAATCGCCTGCTCGATCAGTTCCCTGCTGCCTTCGAAAAGCGCCTCGACACGACCGTCATAAAGATTTCTTGCCCAGCCGTTAACTCCCAGTCTTGCTGCAAGATCTTGCGTAAAGGCCCTGTAAAAAACACCCTGGACCCTCCCTTCTATGAACAGATGCGCCTTTGCTGTTTTCATGAGAAATATTATACCAGATAACAGGTACTGCTACTCTCCAAGATATGCATGTCTGACTTTTTCATTATGGAGCAGGTCTTCACTTTTGCCCTGGAGGGTGATGGCGCCATTTTCTATTACGTATGCCCTATGAGAGAGCTTCAGCGCGGCTTTAGCGTTCTGTTCAACAAGGAGCACAGTCACTCCCCTGCTGTTGATGTCCTGAATGGTCCTGAAGATCTTGCTGACCATTATCGGCGCAAGTCCCAATGAGGGTTCATCCAGGAGCAGGATGTCCGGTCCGGACATCAAGGCCCTGGCTATGGCGAGCATCTGCTGTTCGCCGCCGCTTAAGGTCCCGCCTTTCTGGCTCTTTCTCTCCTCCAGTATGGGGAATAATTTGTAGACCATTTCAAAAGAAGACTTCAGGTCGCCCCTCTCAAGATAATGACCCATTTCGAGATTTTCGAGGACTGTTAATTTCGGAAATATCCTTCTGCCTTCAGGCACCTGGCTTATTCCGAGTTCTACTATCCTGTGAGGAGCCAAGCCGGTTATGTCGGAATTATTCAGAACTATTCTGCCTGACGAAGGCTTTAAGACGCCCGAGATGGTCATCAGGCAGGTTGACTTGCCTGCGCCGTTGCTGCCGATAAGAGAAACGATCTCATTTCTGCCGATCTCCAGATCAATGCCCCTGAGAGCTTCTATGAGGCCGTAACATGTACGGATATTTTCGAGCCTTAACATTATCTTAATGCGTCTCCTTGCCGAGATATGCCTCAATTACCATTGTATTGCTCTTTATTTCTTCAGGTGTCCCCTCTGCTATCTTGACACCATGGTCGAGGACAATTATCCTGTCAGAGATACCCATAACAAACTTCATGTCATGCTCTATAAGGATAATAGTCTTCTCCATGTCCCTGAGATTCCTGATCGTCTGCATCATCTCGTCTGTTTCAAGGGGATTCATTCCTGCTGTAGGCTCGTCGAAGAGTAAAAGGGAGGCCTCTGTAGCCAGTGCTCTGGCGATTTCGAGCCTGCGTTGCGCACCGTATGGCATGCTCCCTGAAATTTTGCCTGCATGGGCCTCAAGTCCGAACATTTCAAGATATTCGTATGCCTTTTCCCTGATCGTCTTTTCTTCCTTTTTAAAAAAGGAGGAACGTATTATTGCGGATATGAAACCTGACCTGATTTTTGTGTGCTGCGCAACCATGACATTTTCAAGCAGCGTCATGCTCCTGAAAAGTCTTATGTTCTGAAATGTCCTTGATATGCCCAGCCTGTTGACCTTGTCAGCAGGGGACCCTGATATCTCCTGTCCGGCGAAAATGATACTGCCTTTTGTTGGTTTCATGAATCCTGTAAGACAGTTGAAAAGCGTGGTCTTGCCTGCGCCGTTCGGCCCGATGATACTCAGGATTGTCCTGTTCTTTGTATGGAAACTCACCTCTTCGACTGCCCTGATGCCGCCAAAATGCTTGGAGAGGGCCTTAACTTCCAGCGGATACACTCTTACCTCCGAAAAGACCCTGGGGTCTGAAGATCATAAGGAGCACCAGACCTGCTCCGAGGGCAAGCATACGGTATAACTGGACCTCCCGCAAAACCTCAGGAAGCAGGACAAGGATTACTGCACCGAGAATGACCCCTGCAATACTTCCGAGCCCTCCGACTATTACCATACTGAGAATGAGGACGGATTCCATGAAGGTGAAGCTCTCCGGCGATATAAACCTCATCTTGGCAGCAAAGAGGCTGCCTGCAAGTCCTGCCCAGAAGGCGCCGAAGGCCACGGAATATAATTTATACAATGTGTTGTTTATCCCCATAGCTGCGGTTGCAATCTCATCTTCTCTTATAGCGGTCCAGGCCCTTCCTATCTTGGAGGCGTGGATCCTTCGCATTAAAATAATTGCTATGACAACAAAGAACATGACCAGGTAGTAATAACCGGAGAGGGTTGTCAGTGCTATATTAAAGAAGTAGGGAGGGGTTATGCCTGATATACCGTTTGGACCTTTGGTGAAACTGTCCCAGTTATTGAGCGTTATGCGAACGATCTCGCCGAACCCGAGGGTGACCAGGGCAAGGTAGTCTCCCTTCAGTCTGACTGCAGGGACAGCAAAGAGAAATCCTGCTATTACGGTTATCAGGGTGGACAACGGCATGGCACTCCAGAAGCCCATCCCCAGCTTTGTGTTCAGGAGGGCAAAACTGTATGCGCCTATCGCATAATAAGCTACAAAGCCGAGATTGAGCAGACCTGTAAAGCCTACTACAACATTCAGCCCCAGCGCCAGGATTATATAAATGCCGGAGATGATCGTAACATCAATGATATAACCCTGAGCTGCAAAGGGCAATGCAGCAGCAGGGACAAGCAGGAGAAAGAGGAAACGGCTGTCAGCCGGCAGATATCTCCTGATATTCTCTACAGAGGAGTGTATGTTTTTCAAAAGAGGCGAAAGATGACCGGAAAGGAATTTGAAGGCGGGTATAGCTGCGGACATTGTAATGAAGAGGACGCCCGCGGCCCTTATACCCTTAAAAGGCAATAACAGAAGGGCCAACCACAGGGAGATAATCAATGGTCTCAAAAGAGGGCTTCGCAATAAAGATATCAGGGCATTCATTCTGTCATATCTTTTCCTCAAGATGTTTGCCGAGCAGCCCTTCCGGTTTTACAAGGAGTATGATAATGAGGATGATGAAGGCATACGCATCCTTGTATTCACTCGATATGTAACTTGCTCCCAGGCTCTCAATGAGCCCGAGCAGTATGCCGCCGAGCATTGCCCCTGGTATGCTGCCTATGCCGCCGAGAACTGCTGCTGTAAAGGCCTTGATGCCTGCTGAGTAGCCTATGAAATAATTTACGAGGCCGTAATACATGGCAACCATCAATCCGGCTACAGCAGCAAGTCCTGAACCTATGATGAATGTCACTGAAATGATCGTATCGATGTTGATCCCGAGAAGTGAAGCCATCACCTTGTCCTGGGCAACAGCGCGCATGGCCTTTCCTGTCTTCGTCTTTCTGATAAAGGCATGAAGCAGCAGCATCATGCATGCTGAGACCAGGATTATCGAGGCCTGAACATAGGTTATCCTTGTCGACAGAAAGGTGAAGCCGGCCCCTCCGAAAAGTGACGGGAATACTTTATCCGTGGCCCCCTGTGTGAGCATGACATAGTTCTGAAGAAAGATGGAAACACCTATAGCGCTGATAAGCGGGCTGAGTCTAGGCGCGTTTCTTAGAGGTTTATAGGCTATTTTTTCGATGGTAAATCCATAGGAGGAACAGAAGATGACTGTTATAAGCAGAGTCAGCGCAAGAGAGAGGTACAGGCTGTATGATGTGAGCCCGATTGCTGTAAAGAAGCCCAGCAGTATAATACTGAGATAGGCCCCGAGCATGTAAATCTCACCGTGCGCGAAATTGATCAATTCCAGTATTCCGTAAACCATTGTATAGCCCAGCGCAATAAGGGCGTACACACTGCCAAGCGTCAGACCGTTTACTAATTGTTGTAAAAACACAGGGAATCTTAACAGAAAAACCTGGTAAATTCAAAGGTCAGGTCTTGAAGCCTTGAAGACGGATCAGGGGATTGCTTTTCTTATGGTGTCCTGGATCCGTGATTAGTAAAAGTCCTCGATCTTTTGAAGGGGGGAAGGGTTTTTGTCTATGATGCCTTCAAGTTCCAGCCTGCTGATTTCATAGAGATCGAGTGGCCCTTCAGCAGCGATCGAATTTTTTCCGTCTCCTGATGAAGTGACGTATGGAAATAATATATAATATATTTTATCTTTATAAATATTGCGGAGGTAATCTTGAAACCCAAAATTAATATTCAACTTGCATCGCGCGTTAAGAACCTGCCCCCTTATCTTTTTGCGACCATTGACAAGATGAAGCAGGAAGCCAGGGCAAAGGGAGTTGATCTCATAGATCTCAGCATAGGCGATCCTGATATTCCTACTCCAGGCCATATAGTTGAAGCAATGAAAACAGCAGTAGAGAAGGCCGAGCACCACCGTTATCCTTCATATGAGGGCATGCTCTCATACAGGGAAGCAGTAGCCGGATGGTACAAGAGACGCTTTGATGTGACGCTCGATCCTGCAACCGAGGCGCTCTCGCTTATCGGCTCAAAGGAAGGGATCGGGCACATCTCACTGGCATTTGTTGAACCTGGAGATACTGTATTAGTACCTTCCCCGGGCTACCCTGTATATCCGGTAAGCGTAATGTTTGCAGGAGGAGAGAGTTGTTTTATGCCTCTCAGGGAGGAGAACGGTTTTCTCCCTGATTTAAAGGCCATCCCTGAGGTGACATTAAAGAAAACGAAGCTCATGTTCATAAACTACCCCAACAACCCGACCTCTGCTGTAGCGCCAAAGGCGTTCTATGAAGAAGTGATCGCGCTTGCCGGAAAATATAATATTATCGTATGCCATGATGCAGCATACAGCGAGATTTATTTTGATGATGAAAAGCCTCTGAGCTTTATGCAGATAGACGGAGCAAAGGACGTGGGTATTGAATTTCATTCCCTCTCCAAGACATACAACATGACGGGCTGGAGAATAGGCTTTGCCGTTGGCAACCGCGAGGTCCTTGCCGGCTTGGGTAAGATCAAGTCCAACCTTGACTCAGGAGTTTTCCAGGCGGTACAGGAGGCATCTATTACAGCCCTCAATACAGATGAAGCGATTTTGTCGGATATCAGGAAGACCTATCAGGACAGGCGTGATGTGTTGTATGAAGGGCTGAAAGGCATGGGCATCGAAGTTATCAGGCCGAAGGCGAGTTTTTATCTATGGGCAAAAGTTCCGAAACAATTCGATTCTTCAAGTTTTGTAGCTCACATCCTGGATAAGGCAGGAGTGCTGACAACTCCGGGTAATGGTTTCGGCGCACCAGGAGAAGGATATGTGCGCTTCGCCCTGACTGTGCCGGTAGGGAGAATGAAGGAAGCTGTTGAAAGACTCGGGAAGGCTTTCTGAAGGCCTTGCGATACCTTGAAAGTCAGGCTTAATGGCCATTGTTTATATTGGTTTAGGGTCTAACCTTGGAGACAGGCACAGAAACTGTCTTAGTGCTATCGAGCTTTTAAGACAGCATGGATTGCCGGCAATAAAACAGTCCTCAATGTATGAAACAAAGCCCTGGGGAGTGACTGAACAGCCTGAGTTTGTAAATATGACTGTTGAAACAGAGACAGACCTTGCGCCAATAAAGCTTCTGGAAATGCTCAAGAAGATCGAAAAGGATATGGGCCGTCAGGATACAATAAGATGGGGCCCCCGCATAATCGATCTTGATATCCTTCTGTACGATGACATCATTTTCAAG
>Ga0210377_10003010_pt1 | contig 14560 bp, 11 predicted proteins | sample PLM4_65_b1redo_FD_155480 | JGI IMG/M metagenome (GOLD analysis project Ga0210377, IMG submission 155480) | Groundwater sediment microbial communities from an aquifer in East River, Colorado, USA - PLM4_65_b1 redo | ecosystem: Environmental > Terrestrial > Soil > Riparian zone | place: USA: East...
CTTCAGCTTCTGGATCCAGGGCTCGAGCGGCTCCAGGTGCCGGCCGTAGTCGGGCATGAACGACGGCCCGAACATGATGAGATCCCACGGGCTCTTGCCGCTGTTGAACTCGAGCAGGGTCTTGGCCACGTAGGGGTCGAGCGGGATCACCTCGGTCTCGATCTTGATGCCGAGCTTGTCGTAGACCGCTTGCTCGACGAGGGAGAGCGAGTACTTCACGTACTCGGCGTTCACCACCGCGCGGATGGTCGTGCCCTCGTAGGGCCGCGCCGCCTTGACCTCGGTCACGGGCAGGCCGAGCCACGCCGCCAGCGCGACGACCGCGAGCACCATCGCCAGGATCGACAGCTTTTTCATTCGGAGCCTCCTCGGTTGGGGCCGGGAGCCTAGCCCTTGGTGCCGCCGAGGGCCAGTCCCTTGACCAGGAAACGCTGGAGCATGAACGCCACGATGAACGCGGGCAGCACGCCGAGCACGACGGACGCCGAAGCCTCACCGTAGAACATGTCGGTGCCGCCGCTCGTGAACGAGGTGACGAGCACCATCATGGTCTTCGTCTCGATGCCGGTGAGCACGATCGCGAACAGGAACTCGTTCCAGGTCGCGATGAACGAGAAGAGCGCCACCACCGCGAGACCGGGCGCGATGATGGGCACGACCACCGACACCAGCGCGCGCAGCCGCGAGCAGCCGTCGATGAGCGCGGCCTCCTCGATCTCCACCGGGAAATCGCGCAGGAAGCCCACGAGCAGCCACACGGCGAATGGGACGTACAGCACCGTGTAGACGAGCACGAGTCCCACGTAGCTGTTGGTCAGCCCGAGCAGCTTGTACATGATGTACAGGGGGATGATGAGCGCGATGCCCGGCAGCATGCGGAGCACGAGGAGGACCAGGGAGAGGAAGCTGCCCCCGAAGCGCCAGCGGGCGATCGAGTACGCGGTGGGCAGGCTCACCAGCAGCGCCGCCAGCATGCTGAGCACGAGGAGGACCAGGGAGAGGAAGCTGCCCCCGAAGCGCCAGCGGGCGATCGAGTACGCGGTGGGCAGGCTCACCAGCAGCGCCGCCAGCATGCTGAGTGTGGAGATCATGAGGCTGTTGGTGAAGTACCGCGCGCCGCTCGAGCGCGTGAAGAGCGCGGCGTAGTGCTTGAGCGAGGCGTCCGCCGGCACCCACACCGGCGGGTAGGCGAAGTAGTCCTCGTTGGCCTTGACGGACGTCGTCAGGATCCAGAAGAACGGTCCGAGGAAGAAGATCAGCGCGGCGATGAGCGTCGCCCACGTGAGCACGAGGCCGACCCAGCGGCGGACGCGCAGGATCCGCGCACTCCGGGCCCCCACCCGCGGCCGCTCGAGCGCGATGGCCATCAGGCCGCCCGCATCTCGCGGATCCGCTGGATCCACATGAACACCAGCGTGAGGACGAGCACCCCGCCCACGATGACGTACGAGAGCGCGGCCGCGTAGCTCATCCGGAAGTCGTTGAAGCCGGCCAGGTACGTCGAGAACGCCACCGTCTCGGTCGCCCCGCCCGGACCCCCGAAGGTCAGGACGAAGATCAGGCCGAAGAGCTTCGTGAGGTCGATGAGCCGGATCATCAGCCCGACCACCATCGTGAACTTCAGGAGCGGCAGCGTGATGTACCAGAAGCTCCGCCAGCCCTCCGCGCCGTCGGCCTTGCCCGCGTCGTAGAGCTCCTGGGGGATCGACTGGAGCCCGGCGAGCAGCACCAGCATCATGAAGGCGGTGTTGTGCCAGACCTCGACCAGCACGATGGCGACGATCGAGATGAAGGGGCTCGAGAACCAGTCGAAGTACACGTCGATCACGCCGAGCTGGCGGCCGAGGTTGTTGAGGGCGCCGTACTTCACCCCGAACATCATCCGCCACGCCATGGCCGCCATCACCGGCGACACCATCGCCGGGATCGCGAGGAGCGCGGTGATGATCGGGCGCCCGCGGCCGACGCGCGAGAGGAGCAGGGCGAGGCCGAGGCCGACGAGCAGCTCGAGCACGAGCGAGGGGCCGATGATGATCGCAGTGTTCCAGATCGAGTTGATGAAGCGGCTGTCCCGGATCAGCGCCTCGACGTAGTTGGCGCCGCCGACGAACTCGCTGTCCGGGCCGACCGACAGGTCGAAGTTCCGGAACGAGAGCCAGAAGGAGTAGGCGAGGGGGAAGAGGATGACGAGCGCAATCAGAGCCAGCGAGGGGGACGCGAACGCGAACGGTTCCCAGCGCTTGCGCGTCAGCGAAATCGGACCGATCTGCATCGAGCCTCCTCAGCCGGCACGTCACCGGCGGGCCCCAGAGCGTCGAGTGCCCGTGACTTTGCTCCCGAGGCACGCGTCTTGTCAAGGCCGATGGCAACCCCCTGCTTCCGCTCTGACGCCGCCAAGGCCACGCCAGACGTGAGGATGCGTCCCCCGAGTGCGGGGGACGGACCTGGGTATCCCAGAAGACGCGGCTCATGCCCAGCCCTCGCGAAGCCGCGTGACGTAGTCATCCGCGTGCTCGTTCGCCCACAACGCGCGGCCTGATCCTCGGACAGCCAGGAGTGGGTCGCCGTCCGAGCTGCGGGCTTTCGCAGCGTACTCGTTCTCGTACCAGTCGAGCAGATCCCGGTACCGAGGCGGCGGGGACGGCGGGGTTACTTCACGGCGCCGGCGGTGAGACCCGAGACGTAGTAGTCGAGGAAGAAGACGTAGAGGATGACGATCGGCACCGAGCCGAGCACGGCGCCCGCCATCAGCGAGCCCCAGAAGTAGATGTCGCCGCGGATCAGCTCGCTCGTGACCCCGACCGCGGCGGTGAACTCGTCCGACGACGAGGTGAACGTCAGCGCGTAGATGAACTCGTTCCAGGACAGCGTGAACGCGAACAGGATCGCGCACACCAGGCCGGGGATGGCGATCGGCAGCACGATACGGAACAGCGCCTGGATGCGGGTGGCACCGTCCACCATCGCGCACTCCTCGACCTCCTTGGGCACGGTCCGGAAGTAGCCCATCAAGAGCCAGGTGCAGAAGGGCACCAGGAAGGTCGGATAGGTGACGACCAGCGACCACTTCGAGTCGCCGAGCCCCAGCCAGTTGACGACCTGGGCCAGCGGCAAGAACAGCAGCGAGGTCGGCACCAGGTAGGTCACGAAGATGCCGGTGCCGAAGCTCGACACGCCGAAGAAACGCAGCCGGGCCAGTGCGTAGGCGGCGATGGTCCCGATGACCACCGAGACCGAGGTGGCGATGGCCGTGACCATCAGGCTGTTCTTCGTCCACGTCAGGAACGCGGTCTCCCACAGCAGCTTCTTGTAGTGCTCCAGCGTGATGCCCTGGCGGATGAGCAGCGGGACCGAGTTGCGGTCGTACAGCTCGGCGTCGGTCTTCAGCGATGTCAGCGTCATGTGATAGAAGGGGAACAGCGCGAAGAGCAGGAACGGCAGCAGCAGCAGGTGGGCCGCGATCTTCCAGCTGAGCTTGCGCGACATCAGTTGGCCTGCTTGCGCACGAAGTTCAGCTGGGCCCACACGACCAGCATCAGCACCGGGAACAGGTACAGCGAGATGGCCGCGCCCTCGCCGATCCGCCCGCTCTCGAGCCCGACCTGGCGCGTGAGGGTGGCGAACAGGTGAGTGGAGTTGATGGGCCCGCCGTGGGTGAGCTGGAACACGATGTTGAAGTCGCTGAACGTGAAGATCGTCGAAAACAGCACGACGATGGCCAGCACCGGCCTGAGCAGGGGCAGCGTCACGTGCCAGAAGCGCGCGACGGGGCCGGCGCCGTCGGTCTCGGCCGCCTCGTAGAGCTCCTTGGGGATCGACACCAGGCCGGCCAGGATGGTGATCGCGAAGAACGGCAGCCCGCGCCAGACGTTCACCGCCACCACCGCCGTCATCGCGTAGTACTTCTGGCCGAGCCAGTTGGGGCCGGGCGGGTCCATGATCCCCATCGCGATGCCGGTCCAGTTGATGACGCTGTAGAGCGAGTTGAACATCCACGACCAGCCCAGCACGCTGAGGGCGGTCGGGATGACCCACGGCAGCAGCACGGCACCCCGGATCATCCGCTTGAACCAGAGCTGCTGGTTGAGCAGGAGGGCCAGCGTGATGCCGAGCACCACCTTGAACGCCACCGAGGTGCCCGTGAACACGAACGCGTTCTGGAAGGTCTGGCGGAAGGCGTCGCTGTCCCAGAGGTTGATGAAGTTGCGGATCCCGATGAAGTGACTGGGGCGGCCGATGAACGAGTTCGACAGCGAGAAGTACAGGGCCATCGCGAACGGGTACGCGACCAGCAGGACGATGAGGAGCATCGCCGGCGACACGAACGCCGGGCCCAGGAACGACTCGCGGTCGAGTAATTCCCGGACCCGGGTCCGGAACGACAGCCGGCGGGCGGCGGGCGCGATGCCGACGTTGCCGATGGCCACCGATCAGCTACCCGCGATGACCTTCTTCATCTCGTTCTCCGCCCATGCCATGGCGTCCTTGATGGACGTGCCGGTGACCGCCTTGCCGATCATGTTGGGGAGGATGAACGAGTTGGTGATGAGCTGCACCTTGTCGTTGCCCGGCGCCGGCCAGCCGTACAGGTGGTACTGCACCCCCGGTGACACCAGGTTCGCGTACTTCGGATCGCTCTTGAGGATCGGGTGGTCCTGCGTCTTCTCGAAGATCGGCAGGTTGAAGGCGTCGGCGGAGCCGATCCACTCGTCGTAGACCTCGCGCTTGCCGAGCAGATAGCGGATCCACTCCTTGGCCGGCTCCTGGTTCTTGCTGAACTTCCAGATACCGATCGACCGCGGCACGTCCGTCTCGTGGCGCCCACCCGGCCCGGCCAGGCTCTTGTGGTGGTTCATCAGGTCGGTGGTGGGAAGCTTGCGCATCTTGGCCACGATGTAGGTGCTCACGGGGTTGTGGATCCAGCCGGCCTTGCCCTGCTGCATCGACTCGTTGTTGCTGGAGTCGGACCAGGACAGCACCTCGGGCTCCATGCAGTCCCGGTACATCTTCTGGTACCACTCGAGCATCAGGGCGGTCTGGGGGCTGTTGATCCGGACCGTCTTGCCGTCCTTGTCCACTTCCATGCCGCCGAACGACCACAGCACGGGGCCGGCCGTGGAGATGGTGTCGTAGTTCTGGCTGATGGGGATCCCCACCGGATGCCCCATCTTCTTCAGCTCCTTGCCGACCGTGTAGAGCTCCTCCCAGGTGTCCGGCACCTTGAGGCTGGCCTTCTTGAAGAGGTCCTCGCGGTAGGTCGGCACGAAGAGCCCGTGATACATGGGCACGGCGCGCCACACGCCCTTGACGTGGGCCGCCTCGTAGCCGGAGGAGAGGATCTTGCCGTGCTTCTTCTCGAGCTCGGCCACGAGGTCGGAGACGTCCACCAGCTGGGGCTCGTAGAGCCAGGGGAAGTGCATGCGCACCTCGACCAGGTCGTGGCCCGCTTGCGTCTGGACCTCGGCCGCGTACTTGGCCGGCTGCTGGGGGTGGGCGATCCCGTCGATCTTGATCTTGATCCCGGTGTCCTTGGTGAAGCGCTGGGCGATCTCCAGCTGCTTCTTGTCCATGGCCGGCGCGAAGTTGTTCCAGCAGAGGTAGGTGATCTCCCGTTGCTGGCCCAGCGCGGGCGGCGTCCGGGTGGCCAGGATGCCGGCGAGGCCGGTGGCGCTGGTGGCGAGGAACTGACGACGGCTCACGTGTCGCATGGACACCTCCCTCGATCGGTGAGACGGATAAGAGCTGCGGGCACCAACAGATGACTCTAGGGTTCACGGCGCAGGCTGTCAAGCGCGCCGCGTCAGAGCGCACGCAGGCGATCACGGTCCCTTCGGAGTCCAGTCGCGGAAGCGCTCGCGCAGGACCTTCTTGTCGAACTTGCCGACGCTCGTCTTGGGCACGGCCGTGATCAGCACGACCTCGTCGGGCAACGCCCACCTGGCCAGGCGGGGCCGGAGATACTCGACGATCTCCCGGGGCTCGAGGGTGATCCCGGGCTTGGGCACCACGCAGGCCAGCGGGCGCTCCACCCACTTGGGGTGCGGCACCGCGATGACCGCGGCCTCCAGCACCTTGGGGTGGCCCATGATCATCGTCTCGACGTCGATCGACGAGATCCACTCGCCGCCGGACTTGATCAGGTCCTTGGTGCGATCGGTGATCCGCACGTAGCCCTCGGGGTCCACGGTGGCGACGTCGCCGGTGCGGAACCAGCCGTCGGCGGTGAAGCGGTCGGCCGACTCGGCGTTGTCGTAGTAGGACCGGATGATCCACGGGCCGCGCACCTGGATCTCGCCCATGGCCTGGCCGTCCCAGGGCTGCTCGCGGCCCTCGTCGTCCACGATCCGCAGATCGACGCCGACGGAGACGTAGCCCTGGGTGGCGCGGACCGCGTACTGGGCCTCCTCGGGCCACTCGCGCATGTAGCTCTTGAGCCGACTGAGCGTGCCGAGCGGGCTCATCTCGGTCATGCCCCAGGCGTGCATCATCGCGGCGCCGAACTGCTTGTCGTAGTGCTCCAGCAGGCTGCGCGGTGCCGCCGAGCCGCCGATCGGAATGCAGCGGATGGAGGAGATGTCGTAGCCCTCGCGCTCCACCAGCTCCTTCACGGCGATCCACACGGTGGGCACGGCGCCGACGAAGGTGACCTTCTCGGCCTGCACGAGCTCGCAGATGTCGCGCGGCTGGGGATTGGGGCCCCCGAAGATCTGCGTGGAGCCCACCATCGTGCCGCAGAACGGCACGCACCAGGCGTTGGCGTGGAACATCGGCACGATGTGCAAGATGACGTCGTTCTCGGAGAGCGCCATGGCGTCGGCCAGCGCCTGGGCCAGGCAGTGGATGTAGAGCGCGCGGTGCGTGTAGACGACGCCCTTGGGGTGGCCGGTGGTGCCGGAGGTGTAGCACATGGCGGCGGCGTCGGTCTCCGCCGCTTGCGGCCACTGCGCCAGCGGCGTCGCGGCGGCCAGCAGCGTCTCGTAGTCGGGCAGGTCGGGCGGGACGGCGGCCTCGGCCCCGGCCTGGCCGGCGACGCTCGGCGCGCCGTCGTGCATGACGACGATCGTCCGCACGGTCGTGAGCTTGTCGCGGATGGCGGCGAGCACCGGCCACACGCTGGCGTCCACGAACAGCACCGTGTCACCGGCGTGGTTGACGATGTAGGTGAGGTCCTGGGCGGACAGGCGGAAGTTCAGCGTGTGGAGCACGGCGCCGCTGAGCGGGATGGCCCAGTACAGCTCGAGGTGCCGGTGGCTGTTCCAGGCCAGCGTGGCGACGCGATCGCCCCGGCCCACGCCGAGGTCACGCAGGACGCCCGCCAGCCGCCGCGTGCGCTCGGCGAAGTCCGCGTAGGTGTACCGGAACAGTGGTTGGCCCGGCCGGCGCGTGGCCAGCGTCTTCCTGGCGAAGAGGCGGCGGCTGCGCTCGAAGAACTGGGTGAGCGTCAGCGGGTAGTCCATCATCAGGTCGTGGATCGGAGCGGTCATCAATATCCTCCCAGGTCCTCCGACGTCGCGCAGCGAAAGCCCACGTGATGGTGACCCGCCGCCGCGCCGCGACGGTCGTAGGAGCGGCGGGTCGACACGTGCAGCGAGCCCACGGGGTCGTCGTGACTGGCCCCCCGCACGACCACCCGGCCGGCGCCGGTGAAAGGCTCGCGCCCGTCGTCGGTCCGATAAGGGTACGCGCGCAGCGCCGTCGACGTCCACTCGCGCAGGTTGCCGAGCAGGTCCTCGACCCGATGAGGACTGGCGCCCTCGGGGCGCGCGTCGCCCCGCTCGGTGATGCTGTAGCCGCGGCCGAAGACGGCCAGCGCCGGCGCCGGCGCGGTCGTGCCCCACGGAAACGGCCGCTTGTCGTCGCCGCGCGCCGCCTTCTCCCACTCGGCTTCGGTCGGCAGCCGCCGCTCCCTCCACGCGCAGTAGTCGCGGGCCCCGAACCACGAGACCTCGACGGCCGGATGGTGCTCGAAGCCGGGGTCGGCGGCCCAGAGATGCACCAAGTGGATGCGCGCGTCGGCGTCGTCCGCATCGTATCGGCGCCCGGCATCGGTGCTCGCGATGCCGCGGGCGTTGAGGAACGCGGCGAACTCCGCGTTCGTCACCTTGTGCCGCTCGATCCAGAAATCGCGGACGTAGACGCGATGTAGCGGCCGCTCCTCGGGCGGGCCGTCGTCGCGCCCCATCCAGAAAGCGCCGGCCGGCACGAGCATGACGCCGTCGGCCAGCGCCGGCAGCCGCGTGGCGAGCGCCAGCACGGTGACTGCCACGAGCGTGAACCCGCGGGCCATGGCGCCGTTTGTAACACAGGCCGCCGTCCCTCCCGCCGGCGCCTCGTGGTATGGTGGGCGCGATGCGATCGCGCTGGAACGACGCCGAGGCTGCCGCGCTCGAAGGCGTCGACCTTCTCGTCTACGCCTCCCGCCTGGTCGGTGCCGAGTCCTCGCTGGTCGTGTGGGGCGGCGGCAACACCTCCGTGAAGGTCACCGAGCGCGATCACCGCGGCCGCGAGATCCCCGTGCTGCGGGTGAAGGGCAGCGGCTCCGATCTCAAGTCGATCCAGCGCAAGGACTTCCCCGGCGTGCGCATGGACGACATCCGGGCCCTGCTCGAGCGGCAGGACATGGGCGACGAGGAGATGGTCGCCTACCTCGCGCACGCGCTGCAAGATCCCGGCGGCGTGCGCCCGTCGATCGAGACGCTGCTGCACGGCTTCGTCGACGCCTACGCCGTCGTGCACACGCACGCCGACGCCATCGTGTCGCTGACCAACAATGACCGCGCGGCCGACGGGCTGGCCTCCGCGTACGGCAAGGACGTCATCGCGCTCGACTACCGCCGGCCCGGCTTCAAGATCTCGCGCGAGGTCGCCGACGCCATCGCCGCGAATCCGCAGGCCAAGGCGCTACTCCTGTCCCAGCACGGCACCATCACCTGGGGCGCGACGGTGCGCGAGGCCTACGAGGGCACGATCGCGCTGATCACGCGCGCGGAGGAGGCCATCGCGGACCGCGCGCGGGGCCGCCGGGTGTTCGGCGGACCGCGGGTGCCGGTGCTGGAGCCGCCCGCCCGGCGCGCTGTCGCGCTCGACCTGCTGCCGCGCCTGCGCGGGAGCCTCTCGCGCGAGCGCCGCGTGGTCGTGGCCTTCGACGACACACCCGCGGTGACCGAGTTCGTCTCCTCGACCGACGCGCCCACCGCCAGCCAGGTGGGTCCCGCCACGCCCGACCACACGATCTACACCAAGCGGCTGCCGTGCTTCGTGCCGCTTGACGCGGCCGGCGACCCCGCCGCCACGTGGGCGGCCACCGAGCGGGCGGTGGAGGCGTTCGTGCGCGACTACACCGCGTACGTCGACGCCCACCGTGGTCCCGGCGTCGAGCTGTTGGATCCGCGGCCGCGTGTGGTGCTGGTGCCCGGCCTCGGCATGTTCACGGCCGGGCGCGACGCCCGCACCGCGGGGATCGTCGACGACATCTATCACCACACGATCGACGTCATCGGCAACGCCTCGACGTTCGGCCGGTACGTCTCGCTGTCGGCCCGGGACGCCTTCGACGTCGAGTACTGGCCGCTCGAGCTCTACAAGCTCACGCTGGCCCCGCCCGAGAAGGAGCTGGCCCGCCGGATCGCGCTCGTCACCGGCGGCGGCTCCGGCATCGGCCGCGCGGTCGCCCAGCGCCTGGCCGCCGAGGGCGCCCACGTGGCGATCGGCGACGTCGACGCCGACTCCGCGAAGCGGGTCGCCGACGAGGTGACGAAGGCCGTCGGCGGCGGGCGCGCGCTCGGCCTGGCGATGGACGTCACCAGCGAGGCCTCGGTGCGCGCCGCCTTCGAGGCCACCGTGCTGGCCTGGGGCGGGCTCGACATCCTCGTCTCCAACGCCGGCATCGCCCACTCCTCACCCGTCGATCGGATGGCGCTCGCCGACTGGGAGCGCTCGTTCGCGGTGAACTCGACCGGCCACTTCCTCGTCGCGCGCGAGGCGATGCGGGTGTTGATCCGCCAGGGCATCGGCGGCGCGCTGGTGTTCGTGGCCACCAAGAACGTGATGTCGCCGGGCAAGGACTTCGCGGCCTACTCGGCGGCCAAGGCGGCCGAGGCCCAGCTCGCCAAGGTGCTGGCGCTGGAGGGCGCGCCCCACGGCATCCGCTCCAACATCGTGAACCCGGATGCGATCTTCCAGGACTCCAAGCTGTGGTCGGAGGAGATCCGACGCGAGCGCGCGGCCGCGCAGGGCATCGCCGTCGAGCAGCTCGAGGACTTCTACCGCAAGCGCAACCTGCTCGGTGCCCGCATCCTGCCCGAGGACGTCGCCCAGGCCGTGTTGTTCCTGGGCTCCGATCGCTCTTCCAAGACCACCGGGTGCACGCTCACCGTGGACGGCGGCGTCAAGGACGCGTTCCCACGATGACGCTGCGGTTCGGCACCTCGCTGTCGCTCAAGCCGCCGGGCGAGCAGTTCGACCTGGTCCGGCGCGTCGAAGCGCTCGGCTTCGAGTCGGTGTGGACCGGCGACCACGTGTCCTTCCACGGACCGATCCACGAGTCGCTCACGCTGCTCGCGACCTACGTCCCGATCACCAGCCGCATCCGGCTCGGCACGGCGGTTTACCTGCTGGCGCTGCGCGCGCCGGCCATCGCCGCCAAGGCCACGGCGACGCTCGACGCGCTGTCGGGCGGCCGGCTGATCTTCGGCGTCGGCGTCGGCGGCGAGAATCCCAAGGAGTTCGAGCTGTGCGGGGTGCCGCACCGCGAGCGCGGCGCCCGCGTCACCGAGGCGATCGACGTCGTGCGGACGCTGTGGCGCGACACGCCGGCCAGCTTCAAGGGCCGCTTCACGCAGTTCGAGAACGTCTCGATCGATCCCAAGCCGGTGCAGCGGCCGGGCCCGCCGATCTGGATCGGCGGGCGCTCGGACGCCGCGCTGGCGCGGGCCGGCCGCCAGGGCGATGGCTGGATGTCCTACGTCGTCCAGCCGGAGCGCTACGCGCAGAGCGTCGACAAGATCCGGGCGGCCGCGCAGGCGGCGAGCCGGCGGCTCGACGACTTCGCGTTCGGCCATCTCGCCTTCGTCACGCTCGGGCGCGACTGGGAGTCGGCCAAGGCGGTGTGGGTCACGCACCTGTCGAAGCGCTACGCGCAGGACTTCGAGCCGCTGGCGCGCAAGTACGGCATCATCGGCACCCCCGAGCAGTGCGCCGAGCAGCTCGGACGCTTCGAGGCGGCCGGCTGCAACTACGTCATCTTCAACGTGATCGGCCCACCCGAGGACGAGCGCGACCAGCTCGAGCGTATCGCCGCCGACGTTCTGCCGCTCTTAGGACACTAGCCCATGCCCGCGAAACCGGCAATGTGCCGGGCTCGCGTGACGGCGGTGCGCGCGCTCATCCCCGAGGTGCTCGAAGCCGAGCTGACGATGGTCGAGCCGCCCGCGCTGGCGTTCGAAGCCGGCCAGTGGGTCTCGGTCCCCTTCGGCCCCAAGACCGTGCGGGCGTATTCGATCGCCTCGGCCCCGCGCTCGGCCTCGACGATCACCCTCTGCGCCGACGTCGCGCCGGGCGGCCTCGGCTCGCGCTGGTTCCGTGCGCTGGCCCCGGGCACCGAGGTCGAGTTCAAGGGGCCGCTGGGCGGCTTCGTCTTCGGGCGCGACGAGCCGCGCCGCCCGCTGTTCGTTGCCGAGGAGATCGGCATCGTGCCCATCCGCTCGATCCTCGACGACCTCGACGACACGGGCTTCACCGGGCCCGCCACGCTCGTGTACGGGGCGCGCGATCCCGGCTGGCTCGTGTACGACGGCGAGTTCCGCGCGCGCGCCCGACGTCAGCCCGGGTTCGCGTATCATCCGGTCGTGGCCGCCGGCCAGGGGGAGCTCGGCGAGCCGGCGGCGCTCATCGAGCGGCTCGTGAGCGACGTCGCCGGCCTGGTGGCGTACGTGGCCGGCGGCGAGGCGACGATCAAGCGGGTGCGCGACGTGCTGATGGCCAAGGGGCTCGAGCGCAAGGCCGTCAAGTGGGAGAAGTTCTGGTGAGCGAAGGGAGCCGCCGATGACCTGGATGCTCGGGCTCGTGGCGCTGCTGCTCGCGTGGGCATCTCCCGCCGCGGCGGACCTGACGGGCGTGGGCAGCGAGGCCGCGGTCGGCCCCAACGGCACTGGCGAGGCGTGCCGGCTGCGCGTGATCACGGACGAGCCTGCTCGCGGCGCCCAGCGCCTCAATTTTTACTGTGACGGCTGGAGCGTCGCCAGCGGCAGCCTGTTCCGCTTCCGGGTGTCCAGGGAATTCACACCCGAGCGGATCCTCTCCGACAGCACGTTTCAGCGCGGCTACGAGGCGCGGCTGGGCGGGTGCAGCGCGGTCGAGGCCACGACGGTCGGCGACGGCACGGCCGCGGCGACGGCCGACGACGTCCAGAAGCTGCTGCGGGCCGACGAGGCGTTGCTGGCGATGCTGCCCGGCAACAACGTCACCTACGTCGTGCTGGTGCGTCGTGACGGCGTGCACGCGCACCGGGCCCGGATCGGGCGGAGCGGGCTGGACACCGAGATCAAGGCGCTGCGGGCCAGTCTCGACCTGGCCTCCGGCGAGGAGCGCGCGTTCGACGTGGCCCGGGCGCGTACCCTGTACGCGACGCTGTTCGGCCCCCTCGACGGCATGCTCGCCGGCGTCCGCCATCTGCTGACGGTCCCGGCCGGACCGCTGCTGTCGCTCCCGCTCGGCGTCCTCGTCACGAGCGCCGCTCCGGACACCGAGGTCGGGCGCGTCGCGTTTCTCGCCAACCGCATCGCCATCAGCGTGCTGCCGTCGGTCGCCGCGCTGCGCGAGCTGTGCGCGGTGTCGGCGCGCTCGCCGGCGCCGCAGCCCTTCATCGGCTTCGGCGATCCGGCGTTCGGCGGCAGCACCGGGGATCGGCGCAACGTCTCCGACGTCGCGAACCTTTGCCGTCAGGGTGAGGCGCTCGATCCGGCGCTGCTGCGCGGGCTGCCGCGGCTGCCGGAGTCGGCGGACGAGGTCAGGCGCATCGCGGCCGCGCTGGGGGCGGGCAGCGACGGCGTGGTGGTCGGCGCGGCCGCGACCGAGCGCCGCGTCCGCGAGAGCGATCTCTCGCGCTATCGGGTCGTGGCGTTCGCGACCCACGGGCTGCTGCCCGGCGAGCTGCGCTGCCAGGCCGAGCCCGCGCTCGCCCTGACGCCGCCGGCCACGCCGACGAAGGGCGAGGACGGCCTGCTCGACGCCAGCGAGGTGGCCACCCTGAAGCTCGACGCCGACTGGGTGGTTCTCTCGGCGTGCAACACGGCCGGGCCCGACGGCGCACTCGGCGGCGAGAGCCTCTCGGGACTCACCCGCGCGTTCTTCTACGCCGGCGCCCGCGCGCTGCTGGTCTCGCACTGGGCGGTCGCCTCCGGCCCCACGGTCGATCTCACCACGGGAATGTTCGGCGTGTACGCGCGCGAGCCGGGCATCGGCAAGGCCGAGGCGCTCCGGCGCGCGCAGGCCGCGGTCCGCGCCAGGCCGGAGACGGCGCATCCGTTCTTCTGGGCGCCATTCGTGCTCGTCGGCGACGGCGGGGCGACGCCGTAGTGGCGGACTTCACCGGCGGCGAGCTCGTCGCCCGGGTGCTGAAGCAGGCCGGCGTGGGCCACGTGTTCACGCTGTGCGGTGGGCACATCCTGCCGATCTACGACGGCTGCGTGAAGGACGGCATCGGCGTGATCGACGTCCGCCACGAGCAGGCCGCCGCCCACGCCGCCGACGCCTACGCACGGCTCACGCGCCACGTCGGGGTCGCGATCGTCACCGCGGGCCCCGGCGTGACCGACGCCGTGACCGGCGTCGCCAACGCGTACGCCGCCCGCAGCCCGTTGCTGCTGATTGGCGGCGCCGCGCCGCTGGGATTGCGCGGGCTCGGCGCGCTGCAAGAGATGGAGCAGGTCGCGCTCCTCCGGCCCATCACCAAGGGCGCGTGGTCGGTGGCCGAGACGCGCCAGATCCCCGAGGTCCTGACGACCGCCATCCGCGTCGCGCTCTCCGGGCGCCCGGGCCCGGTCTTCGTGGAGATCCCGGTGGACCTGCTCCTCAACACGATCGAGGATCGCCTGGCGCCGATCCCGACGGACTACGTGCACCGCACACCCGCTGCCGGCGACCCAGCGGCGATCGAGCGCCTGGCCGAGTTGGTGGCCGGCGCCGAGCGTCCGGTGGTGATGGCGGGCGCCGGGGTGTACTGGGACGACGCGGCCGCGGCGCTGGCCAGATTCGCGGAGGCGGTTGGCGCGCCGGTGTTCATGAACGGCGCCGGCCGCGGCTGCCTACCGGCCGATCACCCGCTGGCGTTCGCCCAGGCGCGCGGCTTCGCGCTGGGCCAAGCCGACGTCGTGCTGGTGCTCGGCACCCCGCTCGACTTCCGCCTCGGCTACGGCCGCCCCCCCACGTTCGCCGAGGCCGCCCGCGTCTGCATGGTGGATTGTGACCCCGAGGAGCTCGGCCGCAACCGCCCGCTGGCGGTCGGCATCGCCGGCCACATCGGCCGTGTGCTCGCGCAGCTGACCGATGCGCTGCCGCGCGG
>Ga0210377_10003011_pt1 | contig 14560 bp, 15 predicted proteins | sample PLM4_65_b1redo_FD_155480 | JGI IMG/M metagenome (GOLD analysis project Ga0210377, IMG submission 155480) | Groundwater sediment microbial communities from an aquifer in East River, Colorado, USA - PLM4_65_b1 redo | ecosystem: Environmental > Terrestrial > Soil > Riparian zone | place: USA: East...
TGAGCGTAGCGAAGGATCTCAAGTTACGTATCCTGAGATCCTTCGCCGTCTGCGCGGCTCAGGATGACGTCGTTGCACTCTGTCGCGGCCCGCTTAGCGTTCATGAATAATCCGGGTTAGTTGCCGGTTGCCGGCAGCTCATTTTTTCGCCACATCCTCCAGCTCCTCCCCCTGATTGACGAACAGGTTCACCGCGATGCCGTACTGCCTGTCGTACAGCGCGCGGTATTTGCCGCCGAGCGCCATCAGCTCGCTGTGGGTCCCGCGCTCTGTGATCCGGCCTTCCTGGAGGACGAGAATCTGATCGGCGTTGCGGATCGTGGAAAGGCGATGCGCGATGACGAACGTCGTGCGGCCGCGCATCAGAGCATTGAGGCCGTCCTGAATCATGGCCTCGCTCTCGCTGTCGAGCGATGACGTCGCCTCATCGAGAATCAGGATGCGCGGATTCGCGACGATCGCGCGCGCGATGGCGACGCGCTGTTTCTGTCCGCCCGAGAGCCGGACGCCGCGCTCGCCGACGATCGTGTCGTACTTCTCGTTGAATCCGTTTGCGAACTCGTCGACATGCGCGATCTTCGCGGCGCGGAACACTTCCTCTCGCGATGCGCGGGGGTTCCCCAGCGCGATGTTGTCGTAGATCGACTCCGCGAAAAGAAACGAATCCTGCGGCACGATGCCGATGTGCTGCCGGTAATCGGCGAGACGCAGATCGGACAGGTCCTGTCCATCGACGAAGATCGTTCCGCCCGTGGGCCGGTGAAACGCCGCGACCAGAGAGATGAGCGTGCTCTTTCCTGACCCGGATGGACCGACCAGCGCGATGGAGCGCCCGGCCGGCGCGAAGAAATCGATGTCGTGCAGCACCGGCACGCCCGGCGTGTACGCGAATGAGACGTTGCGGAACTCGAGGTCGCCGCGGATCTCGTCGACGTGCGGCTTCGCGGCGTCGGCCTCGTCCTCCGGCCTCTCGCCCAGAACCTCGCGCATTCTCTCCAGTCCGGCGAACGCTTCCGAGAGCTGCGTGCCGATCGAGACGATCTGCACGACCGGGCCGACGACGAGTCCGAGGTAGAGCGTGAACGAGATCAGATCGCCGACCGTCATGTGATGGGCGATGACTTCGCGGCCCCCGATGATCAGCACCGCCATGGCGACGATTCCGATGAGCAGGCTGGAGAGTGCGCCGACGCCCGACACCATGCGCATCGTCGTCAGCACGTAGCGCAGCAGCTCGTGCGCACCCTTGGCGAACACGCGCGCCTCATGGCGTTCGGCGCGATATGCCTTGACGACGCGAATGCCCGACAAGCCTTCGGTCAGGCGGCCCGTGATCGTCGCCGTCACCTCACTGCGCTTTCGAAACAGCGGTCGCACTGTCTTGAACGCCCAGTAGAGGATCGCCACAAACACGAGCATCGTGCCGAGGACGATGAACGCGAGCTTGGCGCTGAGGTAGAAGAGGATGGCGATCGCGATGCACGCCGTGATCAGCCCGCCGAGAAGTTGCACGAGCCCGGTGCCGACGAGATTGCGAATGCCTTCCGCGTCGTTCATGACGCGCGACACGAGAGCGCCGGTCTTCGTCGCGTCGAAGTAGCCCACCGGAAGCCGCTGCACGTGCTGCTGGATCTTCAGGCGGAGATCGGTGATCGATCGCTGCGCGGCGAGACCGAGGATCTGCGCGAGCGCGTAGTCGGTGACGGCGGCGATCGCGGAGGCCAGACCGCCGACAGCGACGAGCTTCCAGAGGAGATCGTGCCGGCCTTTCGTGATCACGTCGTCGATCAGGAACTTCGTCGTGCCGGGGAGGACGATCCCCGCGAGCCGGTTGATCGCCATCAACGGCAGGCCGAGGAGGAGCCGCTGCCGGGCGCGCCAGAGGAGATCTCCCGCGTCGCGCAGGAGCGGACGGATGCGCGTACGATCGAACTTCTTCGGGGGGGAATCGGCCATCGGGCGAGTATAGCTCGCCGCTTTTTGGCTCTTGGCTCTTGGCTCTTGGCTCTTAGCTCTTGGCTCTTAGCTCTTAGCCAAGAGCCTTTCGACAGTGGACCAAAACTTGCTACAGCCGACGTGGATAACCTCGTCCAGATGGAGTAGAAGGCAATGACGTTAGTGAATTCGGTCTGCGCGGAGATCAGCGTCTATCAGGGCGTGGGGGAGTCGACGGGTGTTCTGGTGGAACGACGTGCGATTCGTGGAAAGAAAGGTCTCTGCAAGAGCATGCGCGATCTGGCCATCAAATCGCGCGTCCTCGGCGATGGCTACTACTACATTCCTGTCGATCTGTGGCCGAAGGGGAAGGAACCGGTGGTCGTGCACAGACACGACTGGACGGTGATCGGCTCGATTCCGCGCACCACGCGATCGGGCAAGCGCCAGGCGAAAGCCGCGACGAACTAGCAGGTCGCAGGTGGTCGCAAAGGCCCTCCGGGCTGCGGGCGGCGCGCGCAACGCAACGCCACGTATTTGCGACGCACGACACCAGCCTTCGGCAGGACCTGCTCTTCGTGGTATGCGCCGTGCAGTTTTCGGGCGCGTCAGATCGACGACTTTCTAAATCGATGGGAGACGTATCAATGAAACGTTGGATTGCCGCAATCATGGCGGCCGCATTCGCTTTGCCGCTGCTCGCGCAGTCTGAGGAAGGTCCCGGGCAGGCGAAAGGAGCGGCCGTCGACACGACTGGCAAGGGCTACACCGCTGCTTACGTGATTGAACCGGGCACGAAGCGGGTGTTCTTCGAGGAGAACGCGAACATCCCGCTGCCGATCGCGTCGATGGCGAAGATGATGACCGCGCTCATCGTGATGGAAGAGATCCGCGACGGGCGTCTGAAGCTCGACACGACGGTGAGAATCAGCGCGCGGGCGAGCAAGATGGGCGGCTCGCAGATCTACGCGAAGGACGGGCAGACATTCCCGGTCTCCACGCTGCTCGACGCGCTGATGATTCAGTCGGCGAACGATGCCGCGGAAGCGCTGGCCGAGCAGGTCGCCGGGTCGGGCGAGAACTTCGCGCAGATCATGAATCAGCGCGCGAAGTCGCTCGGGCTCACACAGACGAATTTCTATGATCCGCACGGGCTGCCGAATTCGCAGAATCCGAAAGAGATCAACACGATGAGCGCTCACGACCTCGCGCTCCTGGGCGCCGAACTGATGAAGTATCCGCTGATGCAGCAACTGGCGAAGACGCCGACGATGCCGTTCGAGAACGGCACGTTCACCTCCGGACTGACGAACCCGAACCACCTGATCAACCCGGGCAAGCGCGATTACTACGAGGCGGCGACGGGCATCAAGACCGGCTACTCCGCCCCGGCCGGCTACTGCGTGACGGCCTCGGCGAAGCGCGCTGATCTGGAGCTCATCGCGGTCGTCATGGGTGCGAAATCGTCGTCAGGTCCGCAGAGCTCGTTCGGCATCGCGTCGCGACTGATGAGTAACGTCTTCGCGCAGTACAACGTGACGACCGTGGTGAAGAAGGGGGCCACTGTCGGTCAGGCGACCGTCGTCGACGGCAAGACGAAGACAGTCCCTGCCATCGCGTCGGCGGATGCGAAAGCGCTCGTCCGGCGCGGTGAAGAGGGAACGGTGAAATTCGCGTTCTCCGGTCAGAGCGTGACCGCTCCGATCCGTGCGGGACAGCCGGTCGGCAACGTCGTCGTCCAGCAGAACGGACAGGCGATCGCGAGAGTGCCTGCCATCGCAGGCGCGTCGGTCGAGAAGCAGCCCTGGTGGAAGATGTTCTGGCCGTTCTGAGATCAGGTTGCCGGCAACCTACTGGAAGATCACGCGGCGCCCTTCAATCCGGTAAGGTTTAGTCGCCAGCCGCACGAGCGCATCCGCGTACGCGGCGTGTTCTTCGACGATGATGCGCGCGGCGAGCGTGTCGCCGGTATCGTCGTCGCGCACTTCCACTGGTCGCTGCACGATGATCGGCCCCGCGTCGAGGTTCTCATCGACGAAGTGCACGGTGCAGCCCGACACCTTCACGCCGTAGGCGACCGCCTGCGCCTGCGCGTCCAATCCGGGAAATGCGGGGAGCAACGATGGGTGAATGTTGAGGATCTGATTCGGATATGCCGCGATGAACCTCGCGCTGAGCAGACGCATGTAGCCGGCCAGCGCGATGTAGTCGGGTTTCGCGTCCGCGAGCACACGCAGCACCGCGTCCTCGTGTGCCGCTCGACTGGCGAACTTCTTGTGATCGAGGATCGTGGCCGGCAGCCCGAGCTCGCGTGCGTGCGCGATCCCGGGAGCCTGGGGACGGTTTGAAATCACCGCCACGATCTCCGCGTCGAGGACGCCGCGCGCGATCGCACCGTGAATGGCCGCGAAGTTCGAGCCGCGGCCGGACAGTAGAATCGCGAGACGCACTATTCGATCCACGAGGCAAAGCCGGCCGGCGGGTAGTCATACGTCACGCGCCTCCCGCCCTTCACGATGTTGCCGATGAAGTAGTGTTTCTGTCCGATCTGGGTGAGGTGCTTCGATACCGTGTCCACCTGCTCAGTCCCCGCGATCACCACCATCCCGATTCCCATGTTGAACACGCGCAGCATTTCGTCCTTATCGACGCCGCCCTTCTCGAAGAGAAAGCGGAAGATCGGAAGCACGGGCCAGGAGCCGAGCTTGATCCTCGCGTCCAGCGAATCGGGAAGGACGCGCGGGACGTTGTCGGTCAGACCGCCGCCGGTGATGTGCGCGAGCGCGTGAACGGCGCGCTGCTGCACGAGCGGCAGGATCGGTTTGAGATACGAGAGGTGCGGCTGAAGCAGCACCTCGCCGATTTTTCCGATCTGGGGAATGATGGTCTGGTAATCGAAACCGAGCTTGTCGAAGAGAATGCGCCGGGCCAGGGAGTAGCCGTTCGTGTGCAGGCCGGCGGAGGGAACTCCGATGAGGACGTCGCCTTCGCGAACGGCCTTGCCGTCGATCACGTTCTTCTCGTCGACGACTCCCACGATGAAGCCGGCGATGTCGTAATCGTCGTCGGCGTAGAAGCCGGGCATTTCGGCCGTCTCGCCGCCGATGAGAGCCGCGCCGTTCTCCCGGCACGCGCGCGCCATGCCGCGGATCACGTCGGTCATGACGCTCGGGCGCAACCTGCCGGCCGCGTAATAGTCGAGAAAGAAGAGAGGCCGCGCTCCTTGCACCAGGATGTCGTTGACGCAGTGGCAGACGAGGTCGTAGCCGACGGTATCGTGAATGCGCATGGCCTGCGCAACGCGCAGTTTCGTCCCGACGCCATCGGTCGACGACACGAGCACCGGCTTCTCGATGTCTTCGAACGACGCGCGAAAGAGACCGCCGAACGAGCCGATGTCCGACATCACATTCGGCGTGAACGTGGCGCGTGCGATCCGCCGGACCTCGCGGAGCGCCTCGTCCTGCGCGTCGATATCGACACCGGCCTCGCGGTAGCTCGATTTGTCGTTCACGGACGCGAATGCTAGCAGGTCGTAGATAATCCCTGCCGCTTGGCGTCCTTCCTTCTGATCAGCACGCTCCTCACGATCGCCGGACTCATCGCCACGATGATCGCCGGATTCATGTCCACGCCCTTCCATGCGGCGCAACACATCCTCTTCGCACTCGGCACTGTCGTGATCGGCCTCTTCTCGCAGTCGATGACGATGTTCTTCTTCATCGGCACCGGAAAGCAGTTGAAGGACAAGACAGGAGGCACCGAGCAGGAGGCGGAGGTGAAGGCGGCGACGCGCCGGTTCTCGATGGTCGTGTCGCCCGCCGCGACGTTCGCCATGGCCGTGCTGATGGTGACGTTCATCATGGGCGGCGGCGTCTCGAGCGGCAAGACACCGGTCTGGCTGCACGACGTGCTCGCGTTCGCGTCGCTGCTGATGTACGCGCGGGCGTACTGGATCGAGGTGCGCCTGATGGACGAGAACGCTCGGTTGATGGAACGGTTTCTGGCCGAGTAACTCCTGGCTCTTAGCTCTTAGCTCTTAGCTCTTAGCTCTTGGGGGCGGTGGCCTGAGAGCTAAGAGCTAAGAGCTAAGAGCTAAGAGCTGAGAGCTACGCTCTGTACAGCACCGCACCCCAATGGAGCCCTGATCCGAGGGCGGTGAAGCACACCAGCATGCCGGGCTTGATGCGGCCGTCCGCCACGCACTCGTGATACAGGATGGGCAGCGTGCCGGCGGTCGTGTTGCCGTACCGCTCGATGTTGTGCGGCACCTTCTCCGCCGGGAGGCCGAGCTGCTTGGCCACTCCTTCCACGATTCGCAGGTTCGCCTGATGGATCAGCAGCACGTCGATGTCGCCGACTTTCACGCCGGCGACATCACAGACCGCGCGAACTGACTCGGGCATCCGCGACACGGCCTGCTTGAACACCTCTCGGCCTTCCATCACGGGAATGTGGTCTTCGGTGTCGAGCTCGTCTTTCGAGATGAACGGTCTGTGTCGGAATCCGACGCCGCGCACGTAGAGCGCTTTGATGTTGCTGCCGTCCGTGAACAGCTTCGACGCGATGAGACCGCGCTCGCCGTTTTCGGACGCTTCGATCACGACGGCACCGGCACCATCGCCGAACAGCACCGTCCGATCGCGGATCTTCGTGTTCGCCGCGTATTCCTCCGGCGTGACCTGGCGGTCGGTTTCACCGATCGTGATGCCCCAACCCCGCTCCCACGGCATGAACGGCGTGTGCACATCGGAGCCGACGAGCAGAATGCGGCGGAACTTGCGGCTTTGAATGAGCGAGTCGGCGAGGTCGAGGCCGTAAAGAAAGCCCGAGCACTGCTGGCGGATGTCGAACGTGGGGATATTCCCGAAGCCCATCTTCGCCTGCAGCACGGGACCGTTGCCCGGGAAGAAGTAGTTCGGCGTCATCGTGGCGAAGACGACGGTGTCGATGTCGGCCGTGGTGCGGCCCGCGGCGGCGAGCGCGCGTTGCGCCGCCTCGATGCCCATCTCCGCCGATCCCTGACCGGGATCCGCGTAATGGCGCTGCTCGATTCCACTGCGCGTCCGGATCCACTCGTCCGATGTGTCCATGATGCGGCTGAGCACTTCGTTGCGGACGACGTTCTTTCCGACACCGATGCCGCTGCCTGTGATGACCGATTTCATGAGACGCATAGGATATCGAATATGCAGGCGGCACGCGGCACGCGTGCTCGGCTTCCAACGCGTGCCCCGTTACGCGTGCGTCACGGTTCTACGCGTCATTGCTTTCCCGTCAGCGCGGCGAGATCGTGAGCCGTGAACGAGTACTTGCGACCGCAGAACTGGCAGACCACTTCGGTGCCGCCCTGGTCGATCATCTCTTTGAGGTCGGCGGCGCCGAACAGCGCCAGCGGCGCGAGAGCGCGCTGGCGGCTGCATGAACAGGTGTAGCTCAGCGGCACGTTGAAGCTCGAGTCGATCTGTTTGTAGTCCATGCCGTGCAGCACCTGTGCGACGACGTCCTCGATCGGCATCTTCTCCACGAGCGTGCTGAGGGGCGGCGCCTCTCGGATCCGCTCCTCGACCGCGGCAATCGCCTCCTCGCTCGCGTGCGGAAATGCCTGGATGACGATTCCGCCGGCGGCAGCCACGCCGTCGCGCCGATTCAGGACCCCGAGGAGGACGGCGGAGGAGATCTGTTCGGATCGGTCGAGGTACTGCGTCAACTCCTGCGCCATGCCGCTTCCGCGCAGCGCGACATGAGAGGTGTAAGGCTTGCCCGCCGGCGGCGTCCCGCGGACGACGGTCAGCGTACCGCGTCCGATCGCCTTGCCGACGTCCAGCGTCGCCGCCGCATGTTCGGGGACTCGATTCGCGACATAACCGCGTGCGTTGCCGCCCACTGTGCCTTCGGCGATGAGGACGCCGAGCGGGCCGTCGCCTTCGAATCGGAGCGTGACGTACTGGTTCCGAAGATGTTTATCGAGCAGCCGCGCAAGGAGGAGCGAGCCGGTGAGGGCGCGGCCGAGCGCATCCGTCGCCACCGGCGAGAGGTCGAGGATCTCGCGCGCCGTCTCTACGGTCTCGGTCGTCTGCGCCGCGATGATCCGGAAATCGCCTTTGCCGGCCATTCCCTGGATGAGTCGGTCATCACTCATGGTCCCGTGCAAAACACACGGCGTGTTGCGATTGTTTCGCGCGGGCTCAGCATTTGCTTCCATCGATCGTGGACTCGACGAAAACCGACATGGGCACGAAGAAGGCCACGCATCACTGATGTGGCATTCGCGCCCACGAAAGGAGAACAGTTCCATGGCAGTTAGCTTCGGAAGAACATCTGTGGCGAACCAGACCAAGGCGCTCAAGGTCGGCGACAAGGCTCCCGACTTCGTGCTCCCGGGTCATCGCGGCGACGAGAAGTTCCGGCTGAGTGACTTGCGGGGGAAAAAGAACGCCGTGCTCGTTTTTTATCCGCTGGACTGGACACCTGTCTGAACGGTCCAGATGCCGGGATATGAGGCCGAGATGGCCGACTTTGAACGGTATGATGCCCAGGTCGTGGGCATATCGGTTGACAGCATTCCCAGTCATGTCGCGTTCGCGAAATCGATCGGTGGAATCACGAAGTATCCGCTTCTCGCCGACTTCCATCCCAAGGGAGAGGTCTCGAAGAAGTACGGCGTGTGGAAGGAAGACAAGGGGATCTGCGAGCGTGCGATCGTCGTCGTCGATAAGCAGGGCATCGTCCGCTACATCGACGTACACGACATCGGTGAGGCACCGGAGAACGCGCAGATTCTCGACGTGCTTCGCGAGTTGGATTAGCAGAAGGCGGGCTCCACGGGAGCCCGCCGTTTCCTCATGTTGAGCATTGCGCGAAAGTGTGTTCCGTTCACGCCGTTCGATCGTGAGCTGGCGGCGTCCGTCGTCACGCTCGTTTCCAACACGGGCGTTTACCTGCCGGACCAGGAGCCGTTTCCGACCGAGGATCCGGGGGACATCAGCTATCGGGTGATCCCGGGCCACGCCGGCGTCGAGTCGCTCCGCATCGCGCATCATCACTACGATCACGCGGAAGCGGATGCCGATCCGAACATCGTGTTTCCGCTGCAGTCGCTGCGCGAGCTCGCGGCGGATGGCGTGATCGGCGGCGTGAACGACAAGCACTACAGCTACGGCTTTACGACGCGGCTTCGCGAGCTGTACGAGACGACGTTCCCGGAGATCGCCGACAAGATCGAGCGATCGAAGACGCGCCTCGTGATCATGACGGCCGGCTGTCCGGAGACCTGCCATCGCTCGATCGCCAATCTGGCGCGGGAGATCGAGGCGCGCGGCGTGCCGACGCTCATCATCTCGGCGTCGCCCGCGGCGACGGAGTCGGTGCGTCCTCCGCGCGCCATGACGTTCGACGGCTGCGCAATCGGCCGAATCGTCGGCCGCGCAGGCCAGCGCGAGTTTCACAAGAAGGTCGTCGCCGCGGCGCTGGAGATGTTCACCCATGACACGCCGCCGGGGCGGGTGGTGGTGAAGCAGGTGCGATGAAACGGCGCGCGGCATGCGGCACGCGCACGCGAGGTTAGACGCCCGGCTACGCGTGCCGCGCCGCGTGCCGCGTGCCGTCAGGCAGCCGACGATGCAAAGCGTGAAACTCGGTCATACAAACGACAACATCAGCGCAATCGGCTTCGGCGGCATGCCGCTGTCGATCCAGGGGCGTCCTTCCGAAGATGTCGGCCGGAGCGTCATTCATGCGGCGATCGATGCCGGCATGACGTGCATCGATACCGCCGACGTTTACTGTCTCGATGACTCGGAGATCGGGCACAACGAGCGGCTCATCGCCGGTGCGCTGCGCGAGCGGCCCGATCGCGACCGCGTTCGCGTGGCGACGAAGGCCGGTCTGCGACGCCCGCGCGGCGAATGGACGCGCGACGGGTCGCCGCGCCACATCCGGGAAGCGTGCCAGCAGAGCCTCCGCTCGCTCCAGACCGATCAGATTTTTCTCTACCAGCTCCACGCCGTCGATCCGCGCGTCGGACTGGAGAAGAGCGTCGAGACGCTTGCCGAGCTGCAGCGGGAAGGGAAGTGCCGCCACGTCGGCCTGAGCAACGTCTCGATTCTGCAGATCGAGGCGGCGCGCCTGATCGTCGAGATCGTCTCCGTGCAGAACCGGCTCAATCCGTTTTTTCGCGAATCGCTCGAAGACGGCGTCGTGCAGTACTGCGAAGACGAGAAGATCACATTCCTCGCGTACAGCCCGGTCGGTGGCGGGCGGCTGGCGAAGAAACTCCCGAAGATTCCGGTGATGGAGTCGCTGTCGAAGAAATACGGCGCGTCGCCGCACGCGATCGCGATTGCATGGGTACGCGCGCAAGGTGAGACGGTCGTTCCGATTCCGGCGGCGCGCAAGCCGGAGCACGCGATCGACAGCGCGCGTGCGGTGGACATCGTCCTCGCGCCCGAGGATCTGGCGCTGATCGGCGAGACGGAGTTCTCGCGGTCTTAGCGACGCACGCCACTCCGAGCGAAGCGAGGGATTCACCGCGTCCGGGCGATGCGGGTTCTGCCTGGCAATGACAATCCATCCCTCGCGCGACTTTTGCTTTATTCTTCGCTTCGATGGAGGCACACCCCGACGTCCTGGTCGACACCGATCAGTCGACATGGACCATTGAGGACTCAGCAAACCTCTACATGATCGATCGCTGGGGCGCCGGCTACTTCGGCGTCAACGGCAATGGTGATCTCGCCGTCGCGCCGCTGCAGGACCGCGGAACGACGATCCCGATCATCGACGTGCTCCGCGAGGCGAAGGTGCTCAACCTTCAGGCTCCGATTCTCATTCGTTTTCAGGATCTCCTCAGGCATCGCGTCGAGATGCTGAACAACGCGTTCAACCGCGCCATCACGGATCTCAACTATCACGGCGCTTATCGGGGCGTGTTTCCCATCAAGGTGAATCAGCTTCGCGAGGTCGTCGAGGAGATCCTCGACGCGGGAAAGCCGTACAACTACGGCGTCGAAGTGGGATCGAAGCCCGAGATCTTCGCCGGTCTCGCGGTGCACACCGATCCCGACTCGCTGATCGTCTGCAACGGCTACAAGGACGCGACCTACATCCGCATGGCGATGCTCGGGCGCAAGCTCGGGAAAAAGGTCATTCTCATCGCGGAGAAGCTCTCGGAGATCCGCGCGATCACCAAGATCGCGGCCGAGATGAATGTCGACCCGTGGATCGGCATTCGGGTCCGCCTTCTCTCCAAAGGCGCCGGCAAATGGGCCACCTCGGGCGGCGAGCATGCGAAGTTCGGCCTTTCGACGGCCGAGATCCTCGAGGCCATCGCCCTCCTTCGCGAGGCGAAGATGGAGTCGTCATTCAAGCTGCTCCACTTCCACATCGGATCGCAGATCCCGGACATCCTGACGATCAAGCACGCCGTCCGCGAGGCGGCGATGTACTACGCGAAGCTCTACCGCATGGGGCATCCGCTCGAGTATCTCGACGTCGGCGGCGGCCTGGCCATCGACTACGACGGCTCGCGGTCGACGTTCCACTCGTCGATGAACTACTCGGTCGAGGAGTACGCCACCGACATCGTCTACAACATCATGGACATCTGCGATGACGAGAAGGTGCCGCATCCGAACATCATTTCGGAGTCTGGACGCGCGATCGTCGCGCATCACTCCGTGCTCGTCGTCCAGGCATTCGGCGCGATCGAGAAGACGCCGCTCGAGCCGCTGGAGATCAAGGCCGCGGATCACAAGCTCATCCGCGAGCTGATCGAGATCGACGAGAACGTCGCCGAGGAGAACGTCAGCCAGTCGTGGCACGACCTCGTGCAGATCAAAGAGCAGTCGCAGACGATGTTCGAGCTCGGGCTCCTCAATCTTGATGTCAAGGCGCGGCTGGAGTCGCTCTTCTGGCAGGTCGCCGAGAAGCTTCAGGGAACCATCGGGCAGATGGATCCGGAGCAGGTGCCGGAGGATCTGCTCACGCTGAAGATCGAGCTGGCCGATCAGCACATCTGCAACTTCTCCGTGTTTCAGTCGCTGCTCGATCACTGGGCCCTCGGCCAGCTCTTCCCGATCGTGCCGATTCAGAGACTGAACGAGCGGCCGCGCCTCGAGAGCACGGTCGTCGACATCACCTGCGACTCCGACGGCAAAGTCTCGAAGTACATCGACCGCAACGATGTGCGCGAGACCCTGCCGCTCCACGAGCTCCGCAACGGCAGCCCCTACTACCTCGGCGTGTTTCTGACGGGGGCGTATCAGGACATCATGGGTGACATCCACAATCTCTTCGGCCGCGTGAACGAGGTCCACGTCTTCCTCGACGAGGACGAGGAGAGCGGCTTCTACATCGAAGAGGAGATCCCCGGACAGTCGATCGGCGAAGTCCTGGCCATGACGCAGTACGACGAGCGCGATCTGGAGAAGCGGATGAAGGCGCAGATCGACGCCGCGATCAAGGCGGATCGCCTGAAGCCGACCGAGGGGATGCGGCTGCTGCAGGACTACGAACGCGGCCTGAAGGACCAGACGTACCTGACCTTCGGGGACGAGATTTGAGTGCTGAGTGCTGAGTCCTGAGTGCTGAGTCCCTCCCGGCCCCGGCTCACTGGTTTGGGCGGATGTGACTCAAGACTCGGGACTCAGCACTGGACTCAGCACTGAAAAAGTGGCCGGGATCACCAGCCGTCGTGACCTCGGACCGGAAGGGAATAGCAGCACTCAAGTCATGCTGAGAAGCGCTGCGGAATGGCCGTTTTGGGCAATCCGTTTACACGGTCCGGACTTCACGAAACATAGGAGATCGAAGCATGCGGAGATTACTCGCGCTTTGTTTGCTTGCGCTCGTGGCGATCGCCTCGAACGCATTCGCCGGTGCCGAGTCGCGGCTCACCGGCAAGATCACGGACGCCGTGACGAAGGCGTCGATTGCGGACGCGACGATTACGGTGACGGCGGTTGAGGGGAAGAACATCAAGCTCGAGAGCAAGTCGAAGAAGGACGGCAGCTATGCCGTGTTCCTCCTGGACGGCACGCTCAAGTACAAATTCACGTACTCGGCTCCCGGTTACCTGCCCGTCGAGAACACGATGAAGCTGAAGATCGGCAGCGAGCCGAACAATTACGACGTGGCCCTGTACACGGCAGAGGCTGCAAAGGCTGCCGCGCCGGTGAAGATCGATCCGGCGGTCATGGCGTTCAACGAAGGCGCGGACCTCGCCAACCAGGGCAAGGTCGACGAAGCGATCGCGAAGATCGAGTCGGCCGTCGCCGCGAAGCCCGATCTGACGGTCGCCTATTCGGCGCTCGCTCGCCTCTACTTGCGCAACAAGAACTACGCGAAGGCCATCGCCAATGCGAACCAGGTCATCGCGATCGACGCGGATGATGTCGACATGAACACGGTCCTGGCAGAGTCCTACACCGCAACTGGCGACAAGGCGAAGGCCGCCGAATTCAAGAAGAAGATGCCCGTGAACCCGGGCGAACTGTACAACCAGGCCGCCGATCTCATCAACAGCGGCAAGGACGGCCAGGCCGAGCCACTTCTCAAGCAGGCTGTCGCAGCCGATGAGAAGTTCGCCGCGGCGTACTACGAGCTCGGGATGATCTACGTCCGCTCCGGCAAGAACTCCGACGCGAAGACGAATCTCGAAAAGTACCTCGCGCTCGAGCCGAACGGAAAAGAATCGGCCACCGCGAAAGAGATGCTGAAGTACGTGAAGTGACCTTTCACGCGAGTCACGCTACGATCCACAGGGGAGCGGCAACGCTCCCCTTTTTGTTTTGATTGAGGTGAGCATGCGCCGTTTCCCATTCCTCGCTCTGCTCGCGTTGGCTTCCTGCGCGACCGACCAGACGACGAAGATCCCCGATCCCGACTTCGCGCTCGTGCAGATCAGCGAAATGCCGGAAGTCGCGACGCACGTCACCGGCGGATTTCCGGTGCAGTACCGGTTGCACGTGGGCAATCACGCCACGATTCCGATCACGCTCAAGCGCGTGACCGTGCAATCGGTGGGCATGGGGGCATACGACGTGCCGTCAGTGGCGCGTCCGTTCGACGTGAAGATCGCGCCGGAGCAGTCGACCGAGGTCGACTTCTGGGCCCCTGCCGTCGTCACCCAGCCCACCATCCTCGGCGCCAACGGGCCGGTGACGCTGCACGGCGTCGTTGTGTTCAATTCGGAGTGGGGACCGTTTCAGCGAACGTTCCTGCTGCAGGCGAACGAGCGCGCGACGGGACGGTGACAAGCACAGGGTTACGGCGTCTTCGTGACCGGCGTGCTTTCCGGTTCATACCCCAGATTCGGTGCCAGCCAGCGCTCGGCTTCGCCGAGCGGCAAGTCTTTGCGCGAGGCGTAGTCGACGATCTGGTCGCGCCCCAGTTTTCCGACCGCGAAGTACTTCGACTCCGGATGCGCGAAGTAGAGGCCGCTGACGGATGCCGCGGGCCACATGGCGCAGCTCTCGGTGAGCTGCATGCCGAGGCGGTCGGCTTCGAGGAGTGCGAAGAGGGTGCGCTTCTCGGTGTGATCGGGGCAGGCGGGATATCCCGGCGCAGGGCGGATGCCGCGATACTTCTCGGCCAGCAGATCTTCGCTCGAGAGATTTTCGTTGGC
>Ga0210377_10003012_pt1 | contig 14559 bp, 15 predicted proteins | sample PLM4_65_b1redo_FD_155480 | JGI IMG/M metagenome (GOLD analysis project Ga0210377, IMG submission 155480) | Groundwater sediment microbial communities from an aquifer in East River, Colorado, USA - PLM4_65_b1 redo | ecosystem: Environmental > Terrestrial > Soil > Riparian zone | place: USA: East...
ACCACCCGGGCCAGCACGTAGGCCACCACCACATAGTCCGCGTTGCTCCGGTGGTTCATCAGGTAGACCACCACGTCCCGCCGGGGCATGCGGTCCAGCGAGGCCTGGTCCTGGAATTCGATCGAGGCCTTGTACAGCAGGTTGATCAGCAGGCGGGAGAGGTTGTAGCCCAGCTTGTAGTAGGAGAGAACGTTGAAGAACGGGACAATCTCGTCGATATACTCGTTGACCTTGAGCCGGACCTCCCCCTCCCCGAGTCCATGCAGTTGGGCGTGCTCCCGGATCGCTTCATCGACCCGTGGATCCTGCAGCAGCGCTTCCCGGATCCGGTCGCGCTCCACCAGCTTGTAGCGATCGGTCCGGGCGCGAAACTGGAGCAGCACCCGCTTGGCCCAGCGCTTGAACCGCGCCCGGACCATACTCCGGGTTCCCAGCAGAATGCCCAGGCCCGCCGCCGTGAGCAGAACGGCCGTGCCGAGGCCCAGGATCCAGGGTGGGAGGGTCACAGCCGTTTCGCCGCCTGATACGCCATCCCCTTGAGCCGCGCGATGCGCATGCGGATTGGCGGGTGCGAGGAGAAGATGTCTCCCACCTTGCCCTCGGCCGCCGACAACCGGCTGGCGGTCGGGTCCACGATGCAGAGGTGGGCCGCGCCGCGGGTGATGGCCCGAGTCGGATCGCCCGCCGCATCCAGTTTCTCGAGCGCCGACGCGAGGGCCATCGGGTTCCGGGTGAACTGGGCGCCGGTGGCGTCGGCGAGGAACTCGCGCTTCCGGCTCACGGCCATCGCCAGGAAACGGGAGATCAGGGGCGCCAGGATCAGAGTGATGATCCACAGCACCAGGACCACGATCGCCAGCGGGTTCCCACCCTTGCCTCCCCCTCGCACCCGGCGACCGCCGCCGCCACCGCCACCCCCGCCGAAGCCGACCCCGCTCCGCACCATGCGACCCATGCCGTCCGACATCAGCGCGATGGCGCCCACCATGGCCGCGAGCAGCGTCATCAGGCGGGTATCGAGGTTCCGGATGTGGGCCAGCTCGTGGGCCACCACGCCCTGCAGCTCCTCCCGGTTGAGACTCGCGAGCAATCCCTGGGTCACCGCGATCGCGGCGCGGCCCGGCTCGAGACCGGTGGCGAAGGCGTTGGGGTCGGGGTCGGGGACCAGGTACACGCGCGGCCGGGGCAGCCCCGAGGCGATGGCCATCTCCTCCACCACGTTCAGCAGACGGCGCTCGGCATCGTCGGCCGGTGTCTGGATCTCCCGGGCACCTGTGGCCCACAGCACCCGCTCGGGGCCCTTCTTCCAGGAATACCAGCAGATCCCCCCGGCCACGAGGGTTGCGATGATGCCGATGAAGGGGATGGTGTGGCGGTCGGGCCTGGCGCCGGGAGCGGCGGGCGCATCGGCCGACATGAGGTACCAGGCGATGTCGCCGCCAAACCCGACCCAGGCGAAGAACAGCACGAACCCGGTGACCAGCCAGAACGAGCGCCGCCGGTTGGACTCCTGCTGCTCGAACAGATTCTGCGGTGGGTCTGCCATGAGAGAGTTCCGAGTTCCGGGTGTGGCGCCGCACAGCAGCGCGGCGCCACCCCGGAGCTCGGAACTTTCAGTTCATCTTCAGATCGACATTCGGCACCGCGCGCTCGGCCGCGTCCTCGATCTCCCACAGCTCTGCGGGCGTCGCCTTGGCCAGCCCGGCGACGAGATTGGTGGGGAACTGCTGCTGCGCCGTGTTGTAGGAGGTGGCGACGTCGTTGTACAGCTGGCGGGCGAAGCCGACCTTGTTCTCGGTGCTCACCAGCTCTTCCTGCAGTTGCTGGATGTTGGAGGTTGCCTTGAGCTGCGGATAGTTCTCGCTCAAGGCGAACAGCCGCCCCAGCGCCTGGGTCAGCTCGCCCTCGGCCTTGGCCACCTGGGCCACGCCGGTGGCGCTGACCGCCTTGTTGCGGGCGGAGATCACCGCCTCCAGGGTGGACTTCTCGAAATCCATGGCGCCCTTCACGGCGTTCACCAGGTTGGGGATCAGATCATGCCGGCGCTTGAGCTGCACGTCGATCTGCTTCCAGCCGTTGGCGACCTGGTTCTTGAGCGCGATGAGCTTGTTGTAGGCGGTGACCACCCAGAGAGCCACCACGACCACGACGGCAAGCAGCACGAAGCCCATGACCGCTCCTTGCGGTGGGGAGGATCCGAAGAATAACGGAAGTCGGAGCGACTAGTGCCGGTCGCCCAGCCCCTCGAGGGCGCGCCGCAGGGCGTCGGCGATGGCGTCGTCTTCCAGCGCCTCGTACAGGGGGTGCCGCTCGTCGAGCAGCAGCTCCGCTCCGGCGCCCAGCGGCACGCGGCGGCAGATATGACCCCGGCCCCGGCGGGGAGGCGCCGATTCGGCGGCGGAAGCCCAGGCCTGCAGGGCCCGTCCCACCTTGCCGCGCGGGGCGCCCTCCGGCACTGCCAGCTGCAGCTGATCCGGCGGCGCCAGGCGCGACCCGAGCGCGGCCGCGACCCGGCGCTCCACCACGTCCCCGGGGAGACCGGCCAGCTCCTTCATGAGGTGGTCGAGCGTGGCGCCCTCCATCTGCTGCAGCTTGATGGCGAGCACCTGGAGCAGATGCCGGTAGCCGTAGGTCGCCGCCGTGCCCCGCCCCTCCGGCGGGCTCACCAGCTTCCGCGTGACATAGAAGCGGATGGTCCGTTCGCTGGGCCGGGCGCTCGCCGCCGCGTTGACCGGGTAGACCGAGGACGACTCGAGGATCGCTCCGGCCAGCGCCGCCAGATCGCGCAGACTCCATGGCGCCAGCGCCGCATACTGGCGAAGGGTGGCGAGTGCATCCGGGGTCACTGCGGCAACAGGGGCGGACACGGCAATGGTCACGGGTGTTCTGGCTCGGTTCGACCGGGGAGGAGAGTATGCGCCGCCGTGCGGGGCATGGCAAGGGTGGCGGTCCCGCGTCTTTCCGTACCGCCCCGCGTCCGACTGGATACCCTCGCTTGACACCGCGCCGGTATCCTGTCCCCCATGTCACGCGGCACTACCCTGCTCGAACTGCTGCTGGTCCTGGCCATCGCCGCGGTGATCACCGGGCTCGCTGCGCCGGCGGCGGGTGCCCTCCGGGATCAGCTGCTGGTACAGGAGGCCGCGGACCTGGTGGCGGGCGCGCATGCCCGGGCCCGGCTCCTCGCGTCGGTGGAACGGCGGGTCATGCTGCTGACGCTCACCGCCGATTCGCTGGTGCTCCGGGCGGTAGAGAGTCCCGCCGACACCACCGAGCGCTGGCGAACCACCGGCCCCGCCGCCACGCGGGTGGCCGTTACCGGGTTCCCCCGAAGCGTTGCCTTCTCTCCAGCCGGTGTGGCGTTCGGTTTTGCCAATGGCACCTACCGGTTCAGCCGTGGCCGGGCCGGCAAGCAGGTCATCGTCTCACGGTACGGCCGAGTCCGGCAGGAATAGCGGAGGATTCAGTGAGACTGGAAGGTCACGTCGACGTGCACCACGATGTCGGGGTACATCTTGAAGAGGCCCAGCGCCTTCGAGAGCCCGCCAATCCTGTAGTCCTTCAGATTGAGCGGGAAGGTGGTGCGGACACGGACGCCCTGTCCGGTGAAGCTCAGGACCGAGAGCAGCGACACCTCACGGGTTTCTCCGTGAATCAGCATCCGTCCATGCAGGGTGACGGTGGTGCTGTCCGGCGCGCCTTCGCCAGGCTCCACCCGGTCCAGTTCGAACCGGATCGCCGGGAACTTCGCCGACTCCATCGACTTGTTGAGGTCGCGGTCCCGGCGGTCATTCCCCGTCTTCAGGGTCTGAACCGGCGCCTCGACCCACCCGCGTACGGAGGCGAGGGTGGCGGCACCCTCCATGGAGCCGCTGACGGTCGTGGTCACCCCGCTGAAATCTCCGGCCGTCGCGCGGGCGTCGAACGACAGCGTCCCCGATACCACCGTGCCCGGCTGGATGGACTGTTCCTGCCCGGACACCGGCGCCGGCAGGAGCGCCGCGAACAGCACGGCGACCAGCCCGCCACGGATCATTCGGTATCCGGGCCCGGGTCCAGGCCGTACTTCCTCACCTTGGCGAGCAGGGTACTGCGCGCGATCCCGAGCAGGTGCGCCGCCCGTCTCTTGTTGCCGCGAGTGTACGCGAGCGTGCGCGCGATGTGGCGGCGCTCGACGTCGTCCAGCGGTTCGGGTTCCACCGGATTGGTCGGCGCGAGGGATTCTCGCAGCATCGAATGATCGAGCCCCGGCGTGCCCAGGGCCAGCATGGCCACATCCAGACCCGGCACGGCCAGCGCCTGCGCGGCTTCGCTGGGACTGCCGACCAGCACCGGTAGATGACCCGCACTGCGCAGCGCGTTCAGCACGACGTCACGGCGCGCCGCATCGGAATCGAGCACCAGGATATGAGAGGGCCTCATGAGCTCACCCCCTTGTCGTCGGCGGTATGAAGTGGGACTCGGAGGGCGGTCCCTGACCAGCTTCGCTTCGCTAGAGGCAGACGCCTCTCCGCCCCCCGAACCCCATACGGTGACGCCGGGGAGTAGCCCGGGCCACACCAGCCCCCCGGGACCCCCGCCGTGGCCGGTCCCGGAGCCTGTCCCGCCAGCCTCACGCGCGCTGGCACACGCGCCGGCCGGCACCGCTGTGCGGGACGTATTCCTGCTTCAGGAGCTCGAACACAGGAACGGAGATACTCCGCACACCATCCTTACCTTCACCTATCCGGGAGGGCGCCTCCGGAGCGCCCCCTTCTGGCCCTCCGACCGGCACCGGATCGAGCATCTCCGCCGGGGTCAGGCGGTCGAAGTCGCCGGCGTGATCGGGAGCTGGAGGGACCGCCGCCAGCTCAATGTAGAGTCCATCCAGCCGCTGCCTCCCGACAAGTCACCCTGGGAGGCACTCCTCCCCTCCATCGGAAGCCCGGACCCCTGGTGGCGCCTGCTGGATGGCTGGCGAACCACCATCCGCGGTCCGCGGCTCGCGGATACCCTGGCCCTGCTGTTCGATGCGCCGGCGTTCCGGCATGACTTCGAGCGTTGTCCCGCGAGCCCCAACGGCCACCATGCCAGGCTCGGCGGTCTGCTGCAGCATACGTGTGAGGTTGCTCACCTCGCCCTCGCCACCGCCGCCGTCACTCCCGGGGCGGATCGCGACCTCGTGCTGGCCGGGGCCCTGCTGCACGACATCGGCAAGGTGGAGAGCTACCGATGGGATGGCGTGTTCGAACTCACGGTCCCCGGCCGCACCATCGGCCATGTGGTCCTTGGCGCCCGCATGCTCGATCGCGCGGTCGCTCGCGCCCCCCACATACAGTGTACCCTGCACGAGCTTGATTTGCTCCACCATCTGGTTCTCTCGCACCACGGGCGGCTCGAGTACGGCTCTCCGGTCCTGCCTCTATCCCTGGAGGGTGAGATACTCTGTTACGCCGATCTCACCAGCGCCCGCACGGCCAGCTTTCAGGAAGCCCTTGTCAATCCGGAGCTCTTCGCCGGCGACGAGCCGTTCTCGACCGGCTCGGTGTGGCAACTCGATCACCGCCGTGTCTGGCGGGGACGAAGCGACTGGGGATGTCCCCCGCAAGCGTAAGGGCGGCCCGCCGGGCCGCCCCTCGAACAACATCGTCAATTCCGTCGAGTCGTCTCCCGGGCGCAACGATCCGGGAGTCGGTAAACGGCCATGAGTCCATTCGCAGCGCCGAAAACAGAGTTCATACACCTCACGCTAGCGACTGATTACCGGACGTCAACCCCCCGAAACGCGAAGCGGCCGCCGAGCTCGGGGGCTCGGCGGCCGCTTACCACGTTGACCGTCTGAGGTCGGGGTTTGCACCGCCGTTCTTCTCTAACAATCCGCCGGGTGTTGCGCACTCGGGTATGGACTGTCAGGCCTCAGCGTTCATCCCCAGGCCGGATGGCCGTCCCACCTGGTTCGTCTACGTTAGCGCTGCGACTCGGGTCGGGTCGCGGACCGACCTTTCGCACGGCACCCCGAGGCGCCAGATCGGGGTGGGTGAGGCGCGCGACTGGCCTCAACTGTCTGAACCGGGGTAATTACCAGGATCACGGACCGCCTAAGCCCTTGCCGACGTCGGCAGTCTCCCCCGAAGACCCGTTCAGACTCGCCTGCCAGCCGCCAATGGAACGAGAGGTCCCAATGCGTGTCCGGCCTGCGGATAGGCCTAAGATAGGGGCCGGAGAATGTCTCGCAAGTGCCTGTGTTTCTTCGGCTTACGTCACTTCAAGTGAGTTCATTGTGGATAGCTAAGCGCGTCGAATTGCTCGACCTACCACACCTCTCCACATCAATGTGGATTTGTGTATCCACATCGGTCCACATTACGGCAAACGGGGGCGGGCTCCCGCGAGCCGCCCCCGTGATGCCGGGCACCAGTACTGCCCCGCGTGAATCGATCCTACGGCGTCGTCGGAGTGCCCCCTGCCCCCGCGGTACTGGGCCAATACTGCTGATTGAAGGTTCTCCTGAAGTACTGTGAGGCGGTCGGCCGGTAGTTTCGAATCGCGGTCAGTACCCGCTTGCCCCGGCCGATGCCGTAACCTCGCAGCTCCTCGGCTTTGGCGGGGTTGCTCAGTCCAGTGAACTGCGTGATGCAGTCCTGCATCTCCCCCCGCAGGGTCCCCAGCGCCTGATCCAGCGAAGCCCGCACCGTCTTCGGATCCGGATCGGGAAGGCCGCCCCGTGAGACGGTGGCGCGGCTCGTATCGATCTGGACCACCGCGGCGCGGCAGCGGTCCGTCATCACCTGCGCCCGGGAACGCAGGGCAGCGTCACTGGCGTTGCCGAGATCGCGCGCGATTCGCGCCGACGCGGCTTCCACCAGCAGCAGGGTGTCGCGGAGCTGATAGAGCGACGTGCGCACGATAGTCTGCGCCTCATTGAGCTTCGCTTCCGGCTGGACCACCGTCTGAGCGCCGAGCGAACGCGTGCCCGCGGCGAGCGCCGCGAGGACAACCAGGGTCAGGGCCTTCAAGATTCGAGTCCTACTTCTATGTAGCGGTAGTTGGGCTCGCCGTCGATGATCGACAGCAGGCAGCCGGCGCTGGAGGCGGCGAACCAGCCTCCCACCAGGGTGCGGGTGACATCGAGTTCGCCGAGGATGGGGCCGAGCCAGCGGCGCAGATGCCGGACCTCAGGGGCGCGGCGGCCAAGCAGCGCCAGCAGGGCGCCGGCCCCATTGGTGGCACGGAGGAAATGGGCCAGTGCGTGTGCCCGCTGGGTGAACTCGACGGCCTTCACCCCGGGCTCATCGAACAGGACCTTGCCTTCGAACACATCCATGGGCGGGGCGTCGAGGCGGGGCCCCAGATAGATGTATTGCCGGTGTCCTTCGACCTTGCGCTCGATGACGGCCGCGGCGGTTTCACCGGTCAGCCGCGCCGCGTGCAGCATGTCTTCATCCAGCAATACGCCGGCAGCCTTGGTCCACTCGAGCGCCGCGAGCGCGATCTCGAGCGGGCATCCCACTGCGTCGTCGAAGGCCACCACCCGCGGTGCTTCTCCGGCGCGCAGGATGAAGTGCGCCAGAGCTTCCGCCCGGTCGGAGAAGCTCCGGACGGCCAGGGTCTGGGGATCGGTCATTCGGGAAATCTAATGGGGGGCCCTGGTAGCCGTTAGCCATTAGCCATTAGCCGGTAGCTCCCTGGTCGCGCGGCGGAGATCCCACGCATCGCCGCTTCAGGGGCCGACAACGGTACAGCTAATGGCTAATGGCTAACGGCCAACGACCAACGGCCAACGGTCCCTACGGCACCAACTCGCTCTTGGAATCCACCTTCACGATCCACAACCCCGAGTTGATGTCTGGAACGTAGATGTAGCCATCGCGGTAGATCGCGCCCCAGGCGTTCGACGCATTCGGCACCATGCCCTGCTTGTCGCCGGTCACGACATGGGCGATTTCGCGGCCCTGGCGCAGCAGGTCGCCCCGGAGTTCACCGGAGATGTCCAGCACTCTCAGGCCGCCCTGGTAGTCACCCAGGTAGAGCGTGTCACCCGCCACCCAGACATTGTGGGTGCCCCCATCCTTCGGCTCGTAGTGGGCCACGACCCGTGGATTGGCGATGTCCGACACGTCCACCACATGCAGTCGGCCGTAGGCCCGGCCCAGTCCGATGACACCGCCGCCCTCGGTGGGCCGTGGCTTGGCGGAGAATACCTCGTCGCCCACGAAGACGTACTTGCCGGCCCGCCAGGCGGTGTGGGTGCCCCGAATGAAACCGGGTCCGCCCACCGCCTCGACCTCGCGATACAGGGCGTTCAGATCGTACTTGAGCTGGCTGACCAGCTTGGGGTTCTCCGGGCTTCCCCCCTTCATGCCGTTCCCGACGTCCAGCGTCACCAGCCCGTCGTTCCAGTAGGAGAGATAGGCCAGCCCGTCCTTCACATCGATATCGTGCAGGGTGCGGCCGGCGGAGGGACGGGGGGTCTCCCAGCGCGCTACCTGTCTCGGCTTGTAGGGATCGCGGATGTCGATGACCCGCATCGATCCGGTGGCGTCGTCCGTCAGGTAGACGTAGCCCTTGTAGATGAAGGTCGAGTGCACCCCGCCGGTGACCGTCTCGGTGAACTCCGCGATCTGTTTGGGATGTGCCGGATCCTCGAACGACAGGATCACGATCCCGTTCTTCCGGTTGGAAGCGCCCTCGCGGGTGAGGACGCCATACTTGCCGTCCTCGGTGGTCATCAGGTCGTTGATGGTGCGCGCGTCGACCACGATCGAATCGGTGATCGCCGGCTTGGCGGGATCCGACACGTCGATGGCGTAGGCCCGGTCGCCGATAGTGGTGATGTATCCATGCTTGCCATCGGGATGGAGCCAGAACTCCGCGGCGGAAAACTTGAGCGGAAGCCGGCCCACCAGCGTGGTGGGGCGCCGCACGTCGCGGGGCCTCACCGTAACGACGGCCTCGGCGGTCCGGCCGGCGAACCCGGCGAAGACCCGGTAGGTGCCCGGCTCGTCCGCCACGAACCCGGCGTCGCTGACTGACCCGCCACCGGAGCTGACCGACCACTCCGGACGGACGTCGGAGATGGTCCGTCCCGCGGCCCGGGCGGTGAACTTGAGCGGCACTACATCGCCGGTGCGGGCCTGTGCGCTGGCGGGCTCGAGCGAGACCTGGGTCACGGTGTTGGGCACCACCGTCACCGCCCGCCGCCACGTGGCCCGTCCGGCGGTGGCGGTAATCGTGGCCTGCCCGACCGCCCTGGCGCTCACCCGCCCGTCATTCGAGATGGCCACCACGGCCGGCCGGTCCGAGACCCAGCGCACTTCGTCGTAGCGCCGGTCGTCGTTCGCGGCGAAGGGAACGGCATCCAGGGCCAGCGACTGCCCCACGTAGAGGCGGCTCACCGCGGGAGAGACCACCAGTCGGGTGGCGGGCTGGGGCAGGACCGTGACACGGCCAAACGCCGTCGCAGGCTTGCCGCCCTTTTCCGGGCGCACGATGGCGGTCACGGTGACGGTTCCGGTCGCGCCCCCGGTTACCAGCCCGGTTGAATCCACCGAGCCCTCGAAGAAGCCGCCCGAGGCGAACCAGCTGACCTTGGCCGGCACGGCCCGGCCGGCGGAGTCGTAACCCACGGCCAGCAACCGGAGGGTATCCCCCACCAGGACCGCGGCCTCGGCCGGCTGGACCACGGCCCGCGAGATGGGGGACGTAAGGGGCTTGGGAGCCGCGGGGGGGGGCGGGGCTGCGGGCTGCTGCAGCATGGCCAGGAGGACAGGCACCAGCATGAAGACCTCTGTATATGAAGGATCGGGCGGGGAATCTACCGGGGACGAGGGCCACCGTCACGGGTAGACCCGACAGCGGGCTTCTTGACAGATGCCTGAACGGGCTGAACCTTATCGCTCATGATCGCCGCTGTCGGTCACGTCCTCCCATACTAGACGCCAGAGACTTGCCGCCGGGTCGGGTAGCCCACGACCGGCGTTTTTTGCTTTGCCCCTGCCATCCCGGCCGGGGTGTTCTCCGGAGCCGGTGAGCTCCCTCTAGCGAGGTAAGAAGCAATGGCGAAGGGTACCGTGAAGTGGTTCAATGATGCGAAGGGATTCGGCTTCATCGCCCAGGAAGGTGGCAAGGATGTATTCGTCCATCACACTGCCATCATGATGGAGGGCTTCCGCTCCCTCGCCGAGGGTGATCAAGTGGAGTTCGACATCGTCGAAGGCCCCAAGGGACTCCAGGCGTCGAACGTCCGCAAGGCCTGACCAGCGAACGGTTCGCCTTCCCCAGCCCCGGGGCGTTCGGGCCGGACCCGCACGCCTCCGGGGCTGATCGCTCCGACAGACTAGAGTCCGTTCGCCGGAGCGGCGATATTCCCCCCATGCGCCTTCGCACGCCCATCCTCGCCTTCGGCCTCTTCACCGCCGCCGCCTCGTTGGGTCACGCCCAGTCCACCCTGCCACCGCTCAGTTTTCTGGGCTTCGAGGCAGGAGCCCGGCTCGATGCCGTGAGCCTGCAGGTGCAGGCCCTCGGTGGAACCGGACTCCGCTGCGACCGCTCCCGCCGGGACCGCACCGTGAGCGAGTGCCGGGCCACCCTCTTCGATCCGGTGTGGAGCCGCCCGGTGACGCTCTGGCTCTCCGCCATGGACAGCGCCACCGGAATCCTCATGCTCTCGGGGCCGGTGACCGGTGAACAGCTCGACGGCTGGAAGACCGAGCTGGAATCGGCGTTCGGAGGAGTCGGCGCCCGGGTCGAGGGACCCCAGTGGATGCTGCAATGGGTGCGGCAGGGGCGGATGATGCGGCTTACCTGGCGGGTGGACAACAACGCCAAGGTCGCCTCCGTCAGCCTGGTTGACGGCTGGATTCTGGATGATTGGGGGCGGCATCGGGATGAACGACCGATAACGGTCGATCCCCGGACGGGCCGCGACAGCCTGCGCGCCAAGGCGGTCAAACCGGCCGCGCCGGCCGCACCGACTCCCGTGATCGAAACGCCGTCACCCCGCTAGGCGGACCAGGAAGCTTCCCTCCCCGTCTTCCAGTTCATAGGCCCGCACTAGCCGCCCCTCCTCCTTGAGACGGCGCAACAGGGTCCGTACCCGGGTACGAATCGGCGCCCCGCCACCTGAACTCCCGCGACCGGTGATCAATCGCACCACTGCTCCCGGACGGGCCCGCGCCTGCGCCTGGAGGAATCGTTCGGTATTCTTCACCGCTTCGAGGACACTTTGCCCGTGCAGGTCGAACTGGACGCCGGGTGGGCCGGTTATCCACTCGCTCATGGCGCCGTTTCCCTGGTGGCTCCCTGCAACGTTGCAACCCTCCCCGCCAAGGCGGGGAACCGGTGAATGCGCGGAAGACATTGATTACGCCGGCGCCGGCAGCTAGCCTTCACCACACCCCCTTGCAGCTTTCTTACTTTGGAGTCGCCCGTGCACTATGACCGGCGCCAGTCGCGCACGGCCCCGCCCTTCCAGCCCGCCTCATGATCTTTGCCAGCCTCCGACGCATCAATTTCGCGGCGGTCGCCTGTTCCATCGGGCTGATCTCCGGCATGGCCGTCCTTTCGGTGGCGGCGCTGCGACAGATCACGCGCCAGACTACCGAGGATGTCGAAGCCCTGCAGCAGGGGACCACCCTGGGGAGTACCCTGGTCTCATCGGTGCTGACCCAGATCGGGGCGGCCGAGGAGTACCTGAACACTCCGAGCCCAGCGGTGAAGGCCGATTTCATCGCCAATGGTGATTCGGCCTACGTCTACCAGGCCAGGCTCCGCAGCCTGCCCCAGCTCGTTGGCAGTGACCGCCGGCTGATCAACCTCGTTGCCTCAACGCAGGCCGAGCTCGAGGTGGTCTACGCCACCGCTCATGCCCTGGCCGATCTCGGCCGGATGGGCGATGCCCGGCTGATCGCCACCCGGGCGAAGGGCGCCACCGACAGTCTGGTCCGTACTGTCCGGGAACTCAGCACCGAGCAGGGTCGCCACGCGCTGGAGCGCTCTGCCGTGCTCACGGCCAAGGCCGCATTCTATCAGAAGCTGCTGGTGGCCGGCGCCATCCTCGCCCTGATCGTGGCGGTCTCGGCCGGTGTCGGCTTCGTGCGCCTGGTCGACCGGCACCTCACGCGGCTCACCGCCTCGGCCGACCGGTTCGGTGCCGGAGACCTGCGTCCGGTGCGCCTGGGTGAGATGCCCGAGGAACTGGAGCGGCTGGCCCATGCGATGGACAATATGGCCTCCCGCCTCCGGAATCTGGTGGGTGCCGTGGTCAAGGAGTCCCAGCAGCTGGCGGCAAGCGCCGGAGACTTCTCCGCAATGAGCGAGGAGATCGCCGCATCGAGCGGCCAGATCTCGGCGGCAATGCTCAAGATCTCGGGCGGCGCCGAGCATCAGGTCCAGGGGATGACCGAAGCCGACCAGCTGCTCGGACGCCTGCGCGAAGCCTCCAGCAGCAACGCGGATGCGTCGCAGCGGGTGGTCCGGCTGGCGGAAGAGATCCGGCGGACCGCGCTTCGCTATCGGGGCGATGTGGAAACCGCGAGGAGCACCCTGCTCGATGTGCAGGGAGTGGTGCAGACGTCTTCCCAGCAGGTGCGGGCCCTGGTCCAGCAGTCCGAGTCCATCACCGCCTTCATCGATCTCATCAAGCAGATCTCGTCCCAGACCAACCTCCTCGCCCTGAATGCCGCGATCGAGGCGGCGCGGGCCGGTGAGCATGGCCGGGGCTTCGCGGTGGTGGCGGAAGAGGTGCGCCAGCTGGCCGACTCCAGTGCCAAGGCGGCCGAGGGGGTGACCAAGACGGTGGACTTCATCCGCACCCAGGTGCGCGAGGTCGCCGAGACCATGCAGGTCGGCACCACCAAGGTGGGCGGCATCGGATCGGTGGCCCAGGCCGTGGTGCAGGGGCTCGACGCGATCGGTGACGCCGTCGGCGAGGTCCAGACCGCGGCCGGGGCGCTGGCCCGTTACGCGGAGCAGAATCGGGATGTCGTGGGGGAACTGGCCGGCCGCACTGCGCTGGTCTCACGGGCGGCCGCCGAGCACGCCTCCTCCAGCGAAGAGGTCTCCGCCGCCGCGGAAGAACAAAGCGCCTCGACCGAGGACATGGCTGCCTCAGCCGGGGCGCTTCTCGATGCCAGCACCCGACTCAACAAGCTGGTCGGGGAGTTCAAGACGTAACTATTTCCGCTTCTTCACCGGCTTCTTGGGCGCGGCCTTGGGCTTGAGCTTGGCCTTGGCCTTGGCGGCCTTACCCTTTTCGGCTGCTTTCTCCGCCCGGCGCTGGGCCGCTTCACGCACTTCGACCAGCACCCGGTCGCCCTCTTCCTGTCCCACCAGGCCGCGCCGGGTGGCGTACTTGATGAGCTCTTCGGCATCCGCCAGCTGGAACTCGCCAACCCGCGCGGCCGCCCGGATGATGTTCAGCAGGGCGTCCGCGACCGGGCTCCGCAGCACATTCGCGATGCCCGGAAGCGTCTCCAGCAGTGTCGAGATCTGGGAGGCGCCAAGTTCCGAGGCCAACCCGCCCTCCTGGTCCAGTGCGACAGCCCGTCCGGCATTCGCCGGGGGGTATGTTGGGCGGCATTGTACCACGCAGCCCTTGGTGAGTCAAGAATTTGCCTGAGTAGTAGCAATTACTACCTCCACTACCCCGCTTTCCCGCACCCAGGGCAAGCAGGAGGGGTCAGAGCCGAAGGCCCTGACCCCTGTGTCGGCACCGTCCCGTCGCTGGCGCTAGAACGTATAGCGCAACATCCCGCTCACATCCCAGCCGAAGACCGAACTGCTGGGGCCGCTGTCGGCCACCCGGATGGATCCGACGTCGACCCGGGCGGAGGGCACAAACGCGATCGCCGGAGACAGCTGCACCCGGAGACCGGCGCCGGCCCCGAAGAGGCTGCCCTTCCCGGTCTTCGGCATCCAGAAACGAGCCTCGACCATCGGCTCGAACGCGGTGCGGGAGCTCAATGGGAAATTGCCGGAGACTCCCCCGGCCAGGATGTTCTCCTTGGTCCCGATCACTCCGTCAGAGTTACCGGACGTCACCCGGTGGTAGTCCCAGGCATAGACCGACACCGTGCCGCTCCCCATGGGCGACGTCAGATTGGCGTCGATCAGGAAGCGGTTGCCCGGCTCGTAGGTGGAGCTGGCGTTGGTCCCGCTGCCGTTGAGCTCGTCGTTGGCGAAGGTGCTGAAAGTCCCGCCGAGGGAGAAGCGGCTGTTGCCGATGAGGCGGTCGAGCCCAAGACGCACCCGCGCCTCGACTCCCGGCTGGTACTTGAGGTCGGGGTCGGCGCCGTCGTTGAAGGGCTCATACTCCGCGCTCCAGCGGACGCTGGCGGCGATACCCACATTCCACTGGCCGAGCGTGGCTGCGGCCGCGAGCCCGGGCGTCACCGACGTCCCGGCTCCGTAGGTATTCACCGGGAACAACAGGAAGTTGGACGAAGTGCCGGCGGCCACCCCGAACTGCTCCTGGGTGGTGGTCTCCTTGCCGGTCGGCAGATTGACCACGACACTCGCCACGACCGCATCCGCGCCGAAGGTGTACGCCAGCCGCAGCTGGGTGTCGGTCAGACTCGAGAA
>Ga0210377_10003013_pt1 | contig 14555 bp, 13 predicted proteins | sample PLM4_65_b1redo_FD_155480 | JGI IMG/M metagenome (GOLD analysis project Ga0210377, IMG submission 155480) | Groundwater sediment microbial communities from an aquifer in East River, Colorado, USA - PLM4_65_b1 redo | ecosystem: Environmental > Terrestrial > Soil > Riparian zone | place: USA: East...
GCAGGACGGCGTGAAGGTCACTCGCGAGCCGTGCGGGAGACGCCCGATAGCGCGTCGAGAGGGCACCGGACCAGGCGGCCGCGATGAGCGGCTCGACCCCGGACGCCGAACCAGCAGGTGGTACCACGACCCGTTCGTCCGCTGGACGAGCGGGATTTCTGTTTCTCGAGGAGACGATGGCCGAGCTGCCCAAGGCCTATACGCCCAGAGACGTCGAGGGCTCGATCTACGAGCGCTGGCTGGCCGCGGACGTCTTCGCGCCCGACGGTGCGGGCTCGACCGCCGATCCGGCCCTGCCCCCGTTCACGATCGTCCAACCGCCGCCCAACGTCACCGGTTCGCTCCACCTGGGGCACGCCCAGCGGACCACGGTCGAGGACCTGATGATCCGCCACGCCCGGATGCGCGGCCATCGGACGCTGTTCCTGCCAGGGCTCGACCATGCCTCCATCGCCGCCCAGTTCGTGCTCGACCGGATCCTCGCCGGGGAAGGGGAGAGCCGCCAGACGCTGGGTCGTGAGCGCTACCTGGAGCGGATGGCCGCGTTTGTCGGGACAACCCGCGACGTCATCCTCGGCCAGCAGCGACGGGTCGGTGCGTCGGCCGACTGGGGGCGGCTGCGGTTCACGATGGACGACGTCTCGGCGCGGGCCGTCCGGGTCGCCTTCGAGCGTCTCTACCGTGCCGACCTGGCGTACCGGACGGAGGCGCTGGTCAACTGGTGCCCGGGTTGCCGGACCTCGGTCAGCGACCTCGAGGTGGTCCCGACGCCGGAGACCGGGAGACTCTGGAGCATCCGCTACCACCTGATCGACCCGGCCACGGGCGAGCCCGATCCGGCGGCCACGATCACCGTCGCCACCACTCGCCCCGAGACGATCCTGGGCGACACCGCCGTGGCCGTCCATCCCAACGACGAGCGCTACACCGGATTGGTCGGGCGACTGGCCCGCATCCCGTTCGTCGAGCGCGACGTGCCGATCATCGCGGAGGAGCGAGTCGATCGTGCCTTTGGGACCGGTGCCGTCAAGATCACCCCGGCCCACGACCGCGACGACCATGAGACCGGGCTCCGCCATGGACTCGCGGCGCCCACGATCCTCGCCGACAACGCGACGGTCGCGAACACCGGCACGGCCTACGACGGCCTCGACCGATACGACGCGCGCCGCGAGATCGTGGCCGACCTGGACGCGCGCGGCGACCTGGCGGGGACGAAGGACCACGAAATGGTCATCGGGCGCTGCCAACGCAGCCACGACGTCATCGAGCCACGCCTCAAGACCCAGTGGTTCATCCGCACGGCGCCGCTCGCCGAGCGGGCGCTTGCCTCGACCCGCAGCGGTCGAACCAGGATCCTGCCCGAACGCTTCGAGAAGACCTGGGAGCACTGGCTTACCAATATCCGCGACTGGAACGTGTCCCGCCAGCTGTGGTGGGGCCACCGCATCCCGGCCTGGTACTGCCCGGACGGCCACGTCACCGTGTCGTCCGCCGAGCGTGGCCCCGACGCCTGCGAGGTCTGCACGCGCCCGGCCGGGGAGCTGCGCCAGGACCCCGACATCTTCGACACCTGGTTCAGCTCGGGGCTCTGGCCGTTCTCCACGCTGGGCTGGCCCGAGGCGACGCCCGACCTGGCGACGTACTACCCGACCTCGGTGATGGAGACGGGCTACGACATCCTGTTCTTCTGGGTCGCCCGGATGATGATGCTCGGTCTGGAGCTGACCGGGACCGAGCCGTTCCACACGGTCTACCTGTCCGGCCTGATCCGCGATCCGGAAGGCCAGAAGATGTCCAAGACCAGGGGCAACGTCGTCGACCCGCTCGGGGCGATCGACGACTCGGGGGCGGATGCCCTCCGCTTCGCGCTGATCCACGGGGCCACGCCGGGCAACGACCAGCGGTTCGGGACGGCCAAGCTCGAGCACGCCCGCAACTTCGCCAACAAGCTCTGGAACGCGACCCGCTACGTCGTCGGCGCGCGACCGTCGTCGATCCCCGCCGGCGCGGAGCGCCGCCTGCCGGCCGAGGCGGACCTCGGTCCTGCGGAGCGCTGGCTCCGGTCGCGGGCGGCGGCGACGACCGAGGCCGTCGATCGGGCCATGGCCGACTACGCGTTCGGCGAGGTCACCCGGATCGTCTACGACGCGATCTGGAGCGAGTACTGCGACTGGGGGCTCGAGCTCGCCAAGGTCCGGCTCGCGGACGACGCCCTGCCGGTCGAGGCGCGCGAGGCCACCTGGTGGACCCTGGTCGAGGTCCTCGATACGTACCTGCGGCTGCTCCACCCGGTGATGCCCTTCGTGACCGAGGCGCTCTGGGCGTCGTTGCCCCACCGGGCGAGCGACCCGGCGCTGTTGATCGTCGCCCGCTGGCCCGCGCCGACGGCCCGCGATTCGGTCGCCGAGGCTGAGGTCCAGGCACTCATCGAGCTGGTGCGCGGCATCCGCAACGCCAGGGCCGAGTCGAAGCTCGAGCCGGTCCGCTGGCTGCCGGTCGACGTGGTCGTGCCTCCGGCCGTCGGCCCGACGTTCGAGGCGCTCCGGCCGGCCATCGAGCGACTCGCCCGGGCGCGTCCGCTCGAGCGGCACCTGACTCGGGAGGCCCTCGCCGCGACCGCCGGCTCGACCGACCTGGCGGTGATCGCCGGCGAGCTCGAGGCACGAGTCCGCACCGATGCGGGTGCGAACGCCGCCGGCGGCGACGCCACGCTCGAGCGCGCGCGGCTCGAACGCGAGCTGGCCGAGGCAGAGGGTTGGCTGGCGGCCGCACGCGACCGTCTCGCCAACGAGTCGTTCACGAGTCGTGCCCCGGCCGCCGTCGTCGAGGGCGCTCGAGCGCGCGAGGCCGAGCTGGCCGACCAGGTCGAGCGGTTGCGCGAGCGACTCGGCGGCTGACGCTCCACCGCGCCTTCGGGCGCCTGCCTGACGCCCCGCGCCTTCGGGCGCCCGGCGCCCGAGCCGACCCACGGAGCACCCGCCCCGCCGCGCCTTCGGGCGCCCGGCGCCCGACCCAGCTCAGCCGCGCTCCGCCCAGTCCATTGACGCCGGCACCGCCCGCGATGTCGAGTGGTACGTGGTCGAGGAGGACAACCCGCGCGATGCGGTCGCCGAGATTGCGCGCGGGCGGGCCTTCCTGCACGGCCTGGCCGACCCGGACGCCGCCGCATGACCTGGATCGGACGGCCCCGGCCGTCGCGATTGCCCCGGTTCCTATACTTGGCTGAGGCCCGACGCGCGAAGGCTCGGGTGGATCGCCGGGGGCGACGGCCGTGCCGCAGGATCCGACAGATCGGTCGCGAGACGCCGGTCAGGAGCCGTTCGAGGACGGTTCCCGAACCGGTCCGCAGGTTACCGCGATCGCCGTCGCGCCCCTCGCCCGGCTGCGGTCACCGATCATGGAGCACCGGCCGGTCGAAGCTCTGCCGGGCCAGGCCGAACGTCCAACGCTGGCGCTTCCGCCACTGCGGGCGTTCATCAGGCCCGCGAGGTTCGCGATCCTGGTTGCGGCACCGGTGCTGCTGTTCGTCGGTCTGCAGGTGGCGCTCATCGTCGCGGTCGCTGCCCCGCTGGTCCGCGTCCTTCGCGATCGGGCGGACCGGACGACCATGTCGTTGGGTGCGGGCTTCCTGCCGTACCGAGCCGACATGGGATGGCCCCACGGTGTCCAGGAGGATGACGACGTCCGCTGGAACTGGTCGGCAGCCGGCGGCGGAGGGGGCGGGCAGTAGGCCTGCCGCACGTGCGACCGATCAGCCCCCCGGCCGGCCACCCCAGGTCAGCCCGGCCGCAGATCCGTTCTTGACCAGGTTGCGAACCTCGCGCTCGGACATGCGGCGGTCCGGACGTGGCGGACGGAGTCGGGCCTGGCACAGTGCGCATCGAAAGGCCGGCAGCCCGTGCAGGCCCTCGATCGCGCGCCGATCGGAGTAGAGAACCGTCCCGACGGCCGTGTCCTCAGCGCAGTCGATGCAGGGTTCGTTGACCACGAATTGTCCTCGGGACGAGTCTGCCTGCGTCGATGGTGCGGCCGATTGGTCCAATGAGGAAAGGGCCGTCGGTCCCGAAACGGCGGACGCCAACAAGTGGCGACCGACGGGCGCGGGAGGAGTCGCGCGCCCGTCGGGCTGGGACGGAGGCCGGGTCAGCCCTTCACGGCGCCGCCGGTGATGCCGCGGACGAAGTACCGCTGTAGGCCGAAGAACACGATGAGCGGCAGCGCCATGGAGATGAACGCCGCGGCCATCAGGAAGTGCCACTCGCCACCGAGCGAGTTGGACAGGTTGGCCACCAGGACGGTTAGCGGCAGGTTGGCCGCATTCGACGCGCCCAGGTAGATCAGGGCGACCAGCAGGTCGTTCCAGACGAACAGGAACTGGAAGATCACCAGCGATGCGATCGCTGGCACGCTCATCGGCAGGGCGAGCCGGAAGAAGGCTGTGGCCGGGCTCGCCCCGTCGATCGCCGCCGACTCGAACACCTCTCGAGGGAGTCCGCCCATGTAGTTGCGGAGCAGAAAGATGGCGAACGGGAGGCCGTAGCCCGTGTGAGCGAGCCAGACCGTCAGGAAATCGCCGGCGATGCCAAGATCTCGGAACAGCCGCAGGATCGGCACCATGGTGGTCTGGATCGGGATGACCAGCAGCCCGACGACCAGGATGAACAAGGCGTCGCGCCCCCGGAAATTCATCCAGGCGAAGGCGTACGCCGCGAACGACGCGACGGCGACCGGGATGATCGTCGCCGGGATCGTGATGAACAGACTGTTGATGAACGCCTGCCCAAGGCCCGCCTGGGCGAGGACGTGGGCGTAGTTCTCGGTCGTGAAAGAACCTGGCGATCCCAGCGCGGTCCACCAGCCCGTTCGGCTGACGTCGGCGGCCGGGCGGAGCGAGTTGACCAGCATGCCCAGCGTCGGCAGCAGCCAGATGAACAGCAGGATGCCGATGGTGAGGTGCAGGCCGATGCGACCGAGCCTCGGCCCGCGGCGACGGTTCGCGATCGCCATCGGTTGGGTGATCGCGGTCATCGAATCGCCTCCTGTTCACGGAACCGCCGGATGTTGATGGCCATCACAGGGATGATCATGAGCAGGAGCACGATGGCCACGGCACTTGCCCGGCCTGGCTGGCCAAAGGCAAAGAGCTCCTTGTAGAGGCGATTGGCGACGACTTCGGTATCGAAGGCACCGTTGGTCATGACATAGACCACGTCAAATGCCTTGAGCGACGTGATGACCATGGTCGTGGCGACCACCGCGATCGTCGGCAGAAGCAGCGGCAACGTGATGCCACGGAAGACCTGGAGTTCGTTGGCGCCGTCCACCCGGGCCGCCTCGAGCAGCTCCGTGCTGATCCCCTTGAGCGCTCCGGACAGAATCACCATGCAAAACCCAGTCCAGATCCAGACGGCAACGATGATCAGCGCCACGGTGTTGCCGGGCGCATTGATCAACCATGGGACCGGATCGACACCGACCGCCCCCAGGATGCCGTTCAGGGTGCCCGTCTGCGCCTGCCCCGGCGGCCGGAAATCGAACATGAATTTCCAGATCACACCCGCGCCCACGAAGCTGATCGCGAGGGGCACGAAGATCAACGACTTGGCGACCGACTCGTAGCGCACTCGATCAACCAGGATCGCGACCAGCAGTCCGCCACCGACAGCCAGGAAGGTCAGCAGGACCAGCCAGATCACGTTGTTCCGGAGTGCAATGAGCGTATCGCTGGTGGTCAGGAAGTAGACGTAATTGTCGATCCCGACGAATTCCTTGGAGAACTTGTCCAGGAAGCTCAGGTAGAGCGTGTAGATCGTCGGGTAGACGAGAAAGACCGTCAGGAAACCCACCGCCGGCGCGAGCCAGACCCATGGCCGGAGACGGACTCTCCAATGGTCCGGGGCAAGCATCAGCAGTCGTTCCGTGAGCGCGATATAGCCGAACAGGACGCTGGGCACGCCGATCACGACGATCAGCGCAGTGATCAGGCGATCATCCATGGACCACTCCCTCCGCGCGTGTCACCGGCCGGCGCCTGATGGCGCCGGCCGGTGCTGAGATCGGGCCGATCAGCCGCCGTAGGCGCTGGTCTGGACAGTGTCGAGGTTGGACAGGATGGAGTCGAGGTCTCCAGGCGTCTTGACGTAGTCGAGCATCGCCTTCCAGAACGATTCGTTCATCGCTACGGGCATCAGGTCCGATGCATCGAAGCGGAAGACCCCGGCGTTGGCCAGGAGCTCGGCCGAGCGCTTGGCGATGTCGTCGGGGTACTCACTGACGTTCTTGTTGGCCGACAGGGCGCCGCCCCGCTCGACCCAGATCTTCTGGGCATCCGCGGTGACGAGATACGCCATCAAGGCACGGGCCTGGGGGGTGTCGTTGAACATCCCGAACAGGTCGCCGGCGCCCGTCGTGGCCCCTGCGTAGGCGGAGTTGATGTCAGGCATCCGGAAGAACTCGTACTGACCCTCCTGAGCACCACCCTGGTTCTTGAAGAAATCGGTGATGAAGCTCGCCTGATGGTGGAACAGGCAGCCGGGCGGGTCGGCGAACAGCTGGTTGCCGCCGTCGCCGAAGTTGGTGGTCAGGACGGCGTCCGAACCGCCGTAGGAATTGGCAATCGCGCCGCCGAACGCCTCGAAGGCGGCCTTGATCTCGGGCGATGTCCACTTCTGGGTGCCGGCGACCCAGGCGTCGTAGACGTCAGGCCCGCTCTGGCGCAGGACGAAGTCCTCGATCCAGTCGGTGCCCGGCCAGCCTGAAGCCGCGCCGGACTCGAGGCCGATACACCAGAGATTGCCCGCAGGCGCAGCCGCGGTCGCCTGGAGGGCGTCCCACGTGGCGGGTTCTCCGCCCGTGTAGACAGCCGGGTTGTACCAGATCAGGCCCTTGACCGCCGCCTTGATGAAGACGCCGGTGATCTTGCCGTCAACGGTCCCGAGCTCCACGAGCGCGGGTGCGGTCTCGGCTGTGTACGTCGCGACGTCGAGGACGTCGTCGAGGGGCCTGAGGGCACCGGCGTTGGCCCATTCGACCATCGATCCGGGATTTGGCAGGCCCGCGACGTCAGGCAGGATGCCCGAAGCGACGCCGGTCGACAGGACCAAGGTGATGTCGCGCGTACCGGTGTACTGGACGTCGATCCCGGTCGCCGCCTCGAACGGGGCGACCATGGCCAGGAATGACTCCTGCTCGGAGCCGCCCCACGTCCCGATGACCGTCACGGTGCCGCCGAGCTGACCGCCTTCGGTCGGCGCGGCCGACTCGCCGGCCGACGTCGGCGCGGCCGACTCGCCGCCCGTCGACGGCGCGGTGGTCGCGCCACCGCTCGAACATGCCGCGACGACCACGGCCGCCGCGACCAGGCCCGCCACGAGCCCGCTTCGCTTGATGAACGAAATCTCCACTCGGATCTCCTTTCCTGCCCGGCGAACGGCCGGCGCTATGTGGTGGGCCGGTCGGCCCGGGTGCTCAAACGGGCCGTCGCACCGCCCCGTGGCGCGGGGCGGTGGAGGCTCGGACGATGAGTTCAGTGGGGAGCAGCGTCCGCCCGGCGACGGGCCGGCCGGCGATTCGATCGAGGATGGCTCGGCCCGCCGCTCGGCCCAGGTCGTAGGCGGGCAGCGAGATGGTGGTGAGCGGGGGATCGAGATAGGCGGCCAGCGGGATGGCGTCGAAGCCGACGACCGATATGTCGCCCGGGACCGACAGGCCGGCCTCGCGCAGACCGGCGATTGCCCCGATCGCGACGACATCGCTGGCGACGAAGATCGCATCGGGGGTGGTCCTCGAGAGCATCTCGGCCATCGCCCGATGGCCGCTCTGCGCATCGAACGCGCCCTCCGCGATCAGAGCGGACTCCTCGGCCACACCCGCGGCCGCGAGGGCCTCGCGATAACCGGCCAGCCGCTCGGATGCCGCGGTATAGGCGAGCGAGGCGTTGGTGATGCAGGCGATCCGGCGATGCCCAAGCGCCAGGAGATGCTCGACCGCGAGCCGGGCCCCGGCCTCGTTGTCGACGTCGACGCTGGGCACGTCGAGACCCGGCAGCGAACCCTGGATCACGACCGGGAACCCGTCCCGGGCCAGCTCGACGAGCTCCTCGTCGTCGTAACGTGGGCCGGAGACGATCAGGCCGTCCGTCCGCCCGGAGCGGACGAGGTTGGCGTAGTGCCCTTCCCCCGGGACGAGGGTCTCGACCAGGACACGGTGTTCGGCCGCCCGGGCGGCGTCGGCCAGACCGCGGAGGGTCTCGACCAGGAGCCCGTCGTTGGCGACCTGCTCGGGTGATTGGCGGAGGACCAGGCCGACGGTCCGGCTGGCGCCCCGGGCCAGCTGGCGAGCCACGGAATTCGGGTGGTAATCGAGGGTCGCCGCCGCGTCGAGGACGCGCCGGCGGGTCTCGGCCGGGATCTTGATCCCGGCGCGCTCGTTGAGCACGAACGACACGGTCGTTCGCGAGACGTGCGCCATGGCGGCCACGTCGGCACTCGTCGGTCGCCGTTTCGGCATGACCAGAGCCGTCCTCCTCCACCTCGACGCCGTCCTTGCGCCCCGGGCTTGACCGGCGAGGCCCAAGTGCCGAGACTGACCGTGCGCTCCGCTGGCACTTAGTAACGCGCGTCAGTAACGCGTATCAATGCAGCCCGGATGGCACCTTGTCAAGCCCGAAAATGCGACCATTGGTCGCGGGCCGCACGGAAGCCCCGCCCGCCCAGCCCAGAGGAGACTCGGTGAGCCGTTCCGGTGTCGCATCGGTGGTCCGATCGCCACGCTTCGGCGACGACTGGTGGCGACGCGGCGTCGTCTACCAGGTCTACCCGCGGAGCTTCGCCGACGCCGACGGCGACGGGGTGGGCGACCTCCAGGGTGTCATCGACCACCTCGACCACCTCGGACCGGACGGGCTCGGCATCGACGCCATCTGGCTGTCACCGATCTACCCGTCGCCGGGGCGCGACGTCGGCTACGACGTCAGCGATCATCGAGCCGTCGATCCGGTGTTCGGCTCGGAAGGCGACTTCGACCGGTTGGTCGAGGCCGCGCACGAACGCGGGATCCGGATCGTGCTGGACCTAGTGATGAACCACACCAGCGACCGGCACCGCTGGTTCACGGCATCGCGCCAGGCGCGGACCGGACCGTACGCCGACTGGTATGTCTGGCGCGATCCGCGGGGTTCCGGCCCCGACGGGACGCCGTTGCCGCCCAACAACTGGGTTTCCTGGTTCGGCGGCTCCGCCTGGCGGTACGAGCCCGCACGAGGCCAGTTCTTCCTCCACACGTTCCTGGAGGAACAGCCCGACCTGAACTGGCGGGCGCCGGGGGTCGAGGCCGCCCAGTTCGAGATGGTCCAGGGCTGGCTCGACCGCGGCGTGGACGGCTTCCGCCTCGACGTCTTCAACATCTTCCTCAAGCATCCCGACACACCGGACAACCCGACCCGCGACGGAGCGTCGGCCTGGGACCGGCAGCTCCACCGCTACGACATCGACCACCCCGACCAGCCGGCCCTGATCCGCCGGTTCCGGGATCTGGTCGATCGCGCTCCCGGGCGGATGAGCGTCGGCGAGCTGTTCGTCGGGACGACCGAGGGAGCCGCCGCGCTCACGACGGATCGCCATCTCGTGTTCGACTGGGAGCTCATCTCCCAGGACTGGCGGGCCGATGCCTTCCGGGGCGCGATCCAGCGGCGCGAGCGCGCGTTCGGGAACGACCGCTGGCCGACCATCGTCCTCTCGAATCACGACCAGCCCCGGCACGCCTCGCGCCTGGCCGCCACGATCGCCGCGACCGGCGACGAGCGCGATGCGATCGCGCGGGCGGCCGCGCTCGTCGAGCTGACGATGCGCGGCACGCCGTTCCTGTACTACGGCGAAGAGCTCGGAATGAGCGACGTGGCGATCCCGCCGGAGGAGAGCATCGACCCGCCTGCCGCACGGATCAGCGAGGATTTCGGGTGGTGGGATCGGTCGCAGGCCCGGACGCCCATGCCCTGGTCGCACGGACGGGGCGCCGGGTTCACCACCGGCCGGCCGTGGCTCCGCCTGGGCCCGGACGCACCGACTCGCAACGTGGCCGCCCAGCTGGGCGACCCCGACTCGGTGCTCGCGTGCTACCGCCGCGTCCTGGCGGCGCGGGGCGCACAGCCGTCGCTCCAGGACGGGGAGCTGGCGCTCGTGACGATCGACGATCCGACCGTCCTCGCCTACCGCCGCCGCGGCAGCGGACCGGAGATCCTGGTTGCGGTGGCCTTCGATCGCCGCGAGGCGGAGATCCGTGTCCCGGCGCCGACGGACGGCGGCCGCTGGCGCTCGTTGGTCGGGACGCACCGCGATCCCCCGGCGGCGATCGTCGGCCATGAACCGTGGGTCCTGCGACCGTTCGAAGGCGTGGTCCTGGTCGCCGACCGCTGAGCGGACCGCCAGACGCCCGCCGGGCAGGGTCGAGTCGGATCGGCCCCTGCTACCATGGCCATCACCCACGCACAGCACTCCTGGGAGCCAGCACGTGCCGCTCGATTTCCTGAAGCGCCGGGGCCAGGCCGCCGAACCGGCAGCAGCGCCCGCCAAGCCGACGTCCGGGTTGATGCCCGAAGAGGTCGTCGCCCAGGATCACCAGCTCAAGCTCTACTACGCCGGGAAGAGCAGCGAAGGGGTCCGGATGAAGGCCGGTCCGGCGGCGATCCGCGAGCTGTCGGGCATGCTGGCCGGGCTGGCGCGCAGCGAGGTCGAGACAGTCGAGCCTCTGCCGCTCGAGTTCAGCCAGGCGACCCCGACGATCGTTAGCCCGTCGGAGGCGATGCAGTGGCTGAACGCCCACCACGCGCATTCGCCGATCACGCGACACGCCCTGGTCGTGCTCGAGTCGATCGACGCGGTCGACCTCGCGTTCGACACCTTCGTCTGCGCGCTGCTCGAGGGTGAGGTCGACACCTCGGGCTACCCCGAGTACAACGCGATCGTCGGTGGCGTCGCCGCGCACTGGGACGAGGCGACCGGCGACATGATCTGCCGTGCCGTCGTCGGTTGGGGTGGCAAGGGTGTCCGGGGCGACACCGACCGGATCGGGGCCAAGCTCCTCGGCAGCCTGCTCAACAACATCCTGGCCAGCCAGTACGCGATGGGCCTCACCAGCATCGAGCGGCCCGTGCCGGCCGCCGGTCGGGGTGGTCTCGTCTGCGCCCACTGCGGTTTCGCATCCGCGCACGAACGAGCCTTCTACTGCCCCAAGTGCGGCATGCGCCTCCTCCGCGGCTGAGCGTCCGCCCGGCATGCCGATCTACGACTACGACTGCGCGGCCTGCGGCCGCCGGATCGAAGTCGTCCACGGCGTCCACGCGCCCGGGCCGACGCACTGCCCCAATTGCGGTGGCGGTCCGCTCAGGAAGGCCATCTCCGCGCCGGCCGTCCATTTCCGGGGCTCGGGATGGGCCAAGCGCGACCGCCGCGCAACCGCCACGCCGGGCACGTCGAGGGCCGCCGGCGACTCCGAGCCTTCGGCCGATGCTCCCGCCCACGACAAGGACGCCGCGGCCGCCAAGACGTCCGACGCGGCCACCGGCGAGTCGTCGACCCCGTCGGCATCAGGGTCGACCACCGGCGCCGCGACGAAGACGGGTGCCTAGGATGCCTGCGCCGACCGACTGGATCACGCTCGCCGAGGCGTCGGAGGTGCTCGCCACGACCAACATCCACTTCACGCCGGCCACGATCGGCGGCTGGGCCCGCCGAGGCCGGCTCCAGAGCATCAAGCTCGGCGGCCGGCGGTTCGTCCGGCGCGGCGAGGTCCGGGCGCTGGTCGCCTCGCCGAGGCGCGTCCGGGGTGAGGATCTCCAGCCGGTGCTGTTCGACGACCTGGGGGGCTGAGCCCGACCCACGATGCGGCCGCGCGCATTCCTGGCGTGGATCCTCGAACGGCCCCCGGTCGTCGTCGGACGGCAGGTCCTCGATATCTACGGGCGAGCCGCGGGCGGGCTGCTGGCCAATGGCCTTGCATTCGCCGCGCTCTTCGCCGCGATCCCGTCGGCGCTGCTCGTCTTCGGCCTGGCGGGCTGGCTGGCGGCCGGCGATCCGGCGATCCGCGAACAGGTCACGGACGCCCTGGTTGCCGCCCTCCCGCCACTGGCCGAGCTCATCCGGGATTCGGTCGACGCACTGGCCGACGGAGCGGCTCTGGCCTCGATCGTCGGCGTCATCGGGCTCGTCTGGACGGTCAGCCGGCTGTTTGTCGCGGCCGACGTCGCGTTCGCCCGGATCTTCGCCGATTCGCCGGAGCGGACTGGTCTCTGGCGGACGGTCCGCGGCCTGCTGGTCGTGGCCGTCCTCGGCGCCGTCGCCATCACGATCATCGTCGCGCTTGGCGTCGTTGCCGCGCTTGATGCGGTCGGCGATGGACGGCGTTCGGTGGCGCGGGACGTGGCAGGACTGCTGGGCTCGTTGCCCGTGCTGCTCGCGGTCGCCTGTGCGGCGGTCAGCGTGGGCTACCGGGTCCTGCCCTCCAGGCGCCCGCGCTGGCGAGCGCTGCTCCTCCCGGCCGTGGTCGTCGGCGTCGTCCTGGTCGTCCTGAGCCAGGCATTCGGCTACCTGGTGCCGCGACTCGTGGGTGTCGCCGCGCTGGCTGGGCCGCTCGCGTCGGCGTTCGTCGCGCTGGCCTGGCTGTCGTTCTCGTTCCAGGCGGTGCTGCTCGGGGCAGCCTGGGTCCGGGTTCGCGAGGCCCGCCGACGAGCGCCCGAGCTCGGGGGGCGTCCCGGGGCCGGCTCAGCGACCCTGGAGGGTGCCGCAGCGGCGACAGAACCTGGCGGTGGCGGAGAGTGACAGCCCGCAGCTGATGCACGGCTGGATGCCACTCGCCGCGCGACCCTGTGGCGGAGGCGCCGCGGTCACGAGCTCCTGGTTGGACGCGGCCCACAGGGCCTCGATGCCACCCTCCGGGGTGGCCGGTCGACCCAGGAACGGCAGGCCGGCCGCGGGCGTTGAGCTTGGCCATTGCGGACTGGCCGGCCATTGCGGCGCTGCGTTGACCGGCGCGGCGGGTGCGCCCGTCGCCTGGACCGGTACGCTCGAGTCGGCGAGTCCGGGGGTGGGCACGGCCGGCGTCGCGTCCGGCGCGGTGATCCGCCAGGTCGGCTGTTCGACCAGGTCCGCGCCCGCGGCAACCGCCAGGGGTTCGGGCCCGGGTTCGCGGACGGGCTCGGCGGCGGCCCCGGGCTCGAGTTCGGCAACGGGTTCGGGCTCGGCGGCCGCGATCGGCGCCGGCTCGGTCTCGGCGGCCGCGGCGACGGGTTCGAGCTCGGCGGCGGCCCCGGGCTGCTCCATCGGGGGCGCGTCCTGACCCACCGATTCGGCTCCGCCAAACACGTGGTCCCGCTCCCGCTCGAAGGCGTCGAGTTCGGCGTCGAGGCTCTGGCCGGGCCGGAATCGGCGCAACAGGCCGGACGTCTGCGCGGCGGCCTTGCCCGCCGGATCGGCCGGGACGGCCGGGGTGCCGGCGGCCACCGCATCGATCTCGACCTCACTCGGCGCCGGCTCGGTCGCCGACGGCGCTGCCTCGAGCTCGATCATCGAGCCGGGCGCGCCTTCCTCCTCGAACCCGGCGATCGCCGGTTCGGGTTCGACGGTGGGTGTCCACGCGCCGTCGGTCTGGTCGTGATCGACTGTCCCGTTGCCGGATGCGGCATCGCCGATCAGCACGGCGTGTCCGAAGGCGGGCAGGTCCTCGATGACGGCTACGGCTTCGGACAGTGCGAGCGGCGCGCAGCTGAGGCAGCGTGCCTCCGCTTCATTCCAGCAGTTCGGACAGGTGTACTGCCGGCACGACATGCAGAAGTTGAACGTCTTGTGGAAGGCGTCCAGCTGGTGTGCCGTGGCTTCTCGGTCCGTCTCGCTGCGGGCCGCGGCCATCGCCTCGTCCATCGACGTGTCATCGGAGAGGACGAAGTTCTTGAGGCCCCGCGACAGCGTCTTGACGCCCTTGAGGCGGACCCGCGGTCGCGCGGATTCGAAGGTGTAGCGGGTGCCGCATCGTTCGCAGAACGATTCGGTCAGGATCTCGGTCATCGGTCCCCGGGGGTAGGAGATCTGTCCGAGCGCGCGCGCCGCTCGAACGGGGCGAGAGTATAACGCACAGGTTCTTGGCGCCCCTGAACAGGAGTACCGCGCCACCGAGCGGATCGTCAGGCCCGAGCCGCCAACTCGGCAAGGCATGCCCTGGGCCGCCAGGCGGCCGCGACCTCCTCGGCTAGACTGCTGCCGACCATGTCACCCCTGGCCGCCATCGAGCGGTTCTTCGAACGGCTCTTCGAGCGCCCGTCGGCCCGCCTCTTCCGGACGCACGTGCAACCGGTCCAGATCCAGCGGCGGATCGAGCGGGCGATGGAGACGGGCCGTCGGCCGGGCGCCGACCGCACGCTCGTCCCGAATCGGTACGTGGTGCACCTCAACCCGGAGGATCTCGCCGGGTTCGAGGAGGTCGCCGATGGACTGGCATCGGGCCTGGCGGACGAGGCGCTGTCCTTCGCCCGGGCACATCGCTACGCCCTGACGGACCGGCCACGG
>Ga0210377_10003014_pt1 | contig 14545 bp, 13 predicted proteins | sample PLM4_65_b1redo_FD_155480 | JGI IMG/M metagenome (GOLD analysis project Ga0210377, IMG submission 155480) | Groundwater sediment microbial communities from an aquifer in East River, Colorado, USA - PLM4_65_b1 redo | ecosystem: Environmental > Terrestrial > Soil > Riparian zone | place: USA: East...
CTGGGCGACTGGGACATCTCGCGCGACCCGCCCTACTTCGGCATCCGCGTGCCCGACATCGAGGAGGAGAAGTACCTGTACGTCTGGCTGGATGCGCCGATCGGCTACCTCGCGAGCTTCAAGAACTACTGCGCCAAGGCCGGCCTGGACTTCGAGCAACTCCTGCAGGATCCGGGCACCGAGCAGATCCACTTCATCGGCAAGGACATCATCTACTTCCACACCCTGTTCTGGCCGGCGATGCTGGAGTACGCGGGCAAGCCCTACAAGGTGCCCGACCACGTCTACGTGCACGGCTTCATCACCGTGTCGGGCGACAAGATGTCCAAGTCGCGCGGCACCGGCATCAGCCCGCTGCGCTACCTCGAGCTGGGCATGAATCCGGAGTGGCTGCGCTACTACATTGCCGCCAAGCTGAATGCGAATGTCGAGGACCTGGATTTCAATCCCGACGACTTCCTGGCGCGCGTCAACAGCGATCTGGTTGGCAAATTCGTGAACATCGCCAGCCGGTGCGTCCCGTTCATCAGCAAGCGCTTCGCTGGCAAGCTGAAAGGCGTCGCGCTGAAGAAGCAAACCGCGGCGGACGTCGCCTCCACGGTCCGCCACGCCGCGCCGGAGATCGCGGCTGCCTATGAAGCCCGCGAGTTCGGCAAGGCGGTCCGACGCATCATGGAGCTTGCGGACGAGGTCAACCGATTCGTGGACGCCGAGAAGCCATGGGAGCTGGCCAAGCAGGCCGGCCACGAGACGCGGCTGCACATCGTGTGTTCCGAGGCCATCGAGGCATTCCGTTTCCTCGCCATCCTCCTGGCGCCGGTGCTGCCGCGCACGGCGGAATTGTCGGCGCAGTTGTTGGGCGTCAAGCCCTTCACTTGGCACGACCTGGAGAAATATCTGGGTGAGGACCATGCGATCGCGCCATACAGGCACCTTCTCGCCCGCGTGGAGGAAAGACAACTCGACGCCCTGTTCGACATCGCCTCCGTCCCGCAACCCACCGCCCCGCAGCGCCACGCCGAGCAGCAGCAACACGCAGCCAAGGAGAAATCCGTGTCAGACATTGTCACGATCGACGACTTCAACAAACTTGACCTGCGCGTGGCGAGAATCGCGAAGGCCGAGCACGTCGAAGGCGCCGACAAGCTGCTGAGACTCACCCTCGACCTCGGCGGCAGCACGCGCACCGTGTTCGCCGGCATCAAGTCGGCCTACGACCCGGCCAGTCTGGAGGGAAAACTCGCGGTGGTGGTCGCCAACCTCGCCCCGCGCACGATGAAATTCGGGGTTTCCGAAGGCATGGTGCTCGCCGCCTCGGGCGAGGAACCGGGAATTTTCCTCGTTTCGCCGGACAGCGGGGCGCAACCGGGCATGCGCGTAAAATAGCTTTCCCTGCGGCCACTGCGCCGCTCCCGGCTCGACGCATGATCGAACAGCCCAGCCGCACGCTGGTTTGCAGCATCGTGTTCCTGGACATCGTCGAGTACTCGACGAAGCCGGTGGCGGAGCAACTGCTGTTCAAGCAGGCGTTCAACAAGCTGCTCAGTTCCGCCCTGGAGAACGTGCCGGCGCGCGACCGCGTGGTGCTCGACACCGGCGACGGCGCGGCGATCACTTTCCTCGGCGACCCGGAGGACGCGCTGTTCGTGGCCATGTCGCTGCGCGCCGCGGCGCGCGCCGAGGCCACCGGCGCGATCGCCATCCGCATCGGCATCAACCTGGGGCCAGTGCGCCTGGTCAAGGACATCAACGGCCAGATGAACATCATCGGCGACGGCATCAACGTCGCGCAGCGCGTGATGAGCTTCTCGCAGTCAGGCCAGTTGCTGGTGTCGCGCTCCTTCTACGAGGTGGTCTCCTGCCTGTCGCTGGACTACGCCAGCCTGTTCAGCTATGTCGGCGCGCGCACCGACAAGCACGTGCGCGAGCACGAGGTGTACTCGGTCGGCATCGGCACCGACGCCGCGCGGCGCGTGCTGGAGACCGGCTCGCTGCGCGTGGCGCCGCGCGGCGCGGCGCCGCGGTTCATCGGCAAGCTCACCGAGGCGCGCCCTTTCGGCCTGCACCGCATGGCATTGCTCGGCGCGCCGCTGGCGTTCGCGCTGCTGGTGGGCGGTGGCGTCGCCGTGCGCGCGCAGATGAAGCCGCCGCCCGAGGCCGCGCCCGCGAGCGCGACCGCCAAGCCCGCGGCGAAGCCCGCGCCCCGCGTGGAGACACCCGCCGTGGTGGCCAAGGCCGAGCCGACGCCGGCGCCCAAGGCGCAAGCCCCGGCCGAAGCGCCCATAGCCGAGGCCGCGCCCGCACTCAGGAAAAAACCCGTCGCCAAGCCCCAGCCGCGCACCCAGATCGCCACAGCCAAGCCGGCGCCCAAGCCCGAAAAGTCCGCGGCCGCCCCGGCCCCGGCGCCGGTGGTCGCCGCCGGCATCATCCAGCTCGCCATCCAGCCTTGGGGCGAAGTGTTCGTTGACGGCAGGAGCCGCGGCGTCAGCCCGCCGCTGCGCACGCTCGAGCTGCCGCCCGGGCCGCACACCGTCGAGGTGCGCAACACCTCGTTCCCTGCCCACACCCAGCGCGTCGATGTGCGCTCTGGCGAGCCGGTGCGCATCCGGTACCAGTTTCGCTGACCTGCCCTCGCGGTGGTATCTTCCACCGCAATGAGTTGCACAACGCGGTTCCAAGGGGAACGAGGCATGAAGTACGCGGCAATCATCGCGGTGGGCGGCGCGCTGCTCCTCGCCGGCTGCCAGACCGAGCCGATGCGCAACATGCGGGCGGATTTCAAGAGCCTGTTCGGCCTCAGCAAAGGCGATCCGGCGCTCGCCGCGGGGATGCGCCAGTACGAGGACGGAAACTATGCCGACGCGTCCAAGCAGCTGCAGGCGGCGATCGACCAGGGCCTTGGCCGGTCCGGCCGCGTGAAGGCGCGCAAGCACCTGGCGTTCATGCATTGCGTCTCCGGCCGCACTGCGGCGTGCCGCGAGGAGTTCCGCAAGGCGCTGGCGATCGAGCCCGACCTCGATCTGAGTCCCGCCGAGGCGGGCCACCCCACCTGGGGGCCGGTGTTCCGCTCGGTCAAGGCCGGCCGCTAGCCGGCGCCAGAACCCACTCCATGGAAGAGACCAAGCTCGGCCGCTTCGAACTGGTGGCCGAGATCGGGCGCGGCGCGATGGGTATCGTCTACAAGGCGAAGGACCCGATGCTCGAGCGCACCGTCGCCATCAAGACCATCAACATGGGGATGGACAAGGACGGCGCCGAGATGTACGAGAAGCGCTTCTACCAGGAGGCGCGCGCCGCCGGCGGCCTGAATCATCCCAACATCGTCACGGTTTATGACATTGGCAAGACCGAGAACGTCTGCTACATGGCGATGGAATACATCGAGGGCCCGGAACTGCGCACGCTGCTGCTGCCGGGCAAGCCGCTGACGGTGCAACGCGCGCTGTCGATCGCCGCGCAGGTGGCGGAAGGGCTGGCCTACGCGCACGAGCGCGGCGTGGTGCACCGGGACATCAAGCCGGCGAACATCATGGTGCCCGAGAGCGGGCCGGTGAAGATCACCGACTTCGGCATCGCGCGCATGCGCACCTCCAACGTGCAGACGCAGACCGGCATGATGATGGGCTCGCCCAAGTACATGTCGCCCGAGCAGGTGATCGGCAAGCGCGCGGACCACCGCTGCGACATCTTTTCCCTCGGCGTGATCCTGTACGAGATGCTGACCGGCGCGGCGCCCTTCACGGGCGAGAGCGTGAACGCGGTGATGTACCAGATCGTGAACTTCGTGCCGCCGGCGCCCAGCGCCATCAATCCGGCGGCCCCCGCCGCGCTCGACATGATCGTCGGCCGCATGATCGCCAAGGCCCTGGACGAGCGCTACCAGAGCGCCGCCGAGATCGCGCGCGGCCTGCGCGAATGCGAGCACCAGGTGTACATCGCGCCGAGCGCCACCAACACGCTGCCGCTGACGGCGCTGGCGCCGGGCCCGACGCCCGCGGTGGTGGCGACCGACGTCAAAGCCGCCGTCCTGGCGCAGACGGTCGAGCGCTCGCGCCGCGCGCAGGAGGAAACGCCACAGCCGGACGCCGCGCCGGTGCGCGGGCTGTCGCGCACCTTCGATTCGCTTGAAGCGACGCAGCGCCTGGTGGCGCTCAGCGACGCGGGCAAGGCTGTCGACCCCGACTCCAGCACCATGCCACTCGCTCTGCAGAACACGGGGATGGCGGCAAGCGGCTGGAACCGGCGCGACACCGCTTTCGTGGCGGCGGGCGCCATCGCGGGACTGATCGTGGCGGCTATCATCGTGTGGTCATAGTGGAGCCCGGCGCGCTGCACGCCGTCCCGGCGATTGCCGTAAGGGGGTCTGCTGTTACCGACGTCCGCGCAGCATGCCGCTGCCCTTCGTGCCTAGAGCTAAATCCCGGCTTCGCGGCAGCAAGATGTTTTCATGACCATTGAATCCCCGGGCGCAATCGTCGCCGTGGCAACCGCCTGGCTGGTGGTCGCGGCGCTCGCCCTGCTGCCCGCCGGCAACGCGTTCGCCGCACGGCGACTCGCCTTCCCGCTGGGCGCGCTGGTAGGGCTGGCACTGTCGGCGCTCGGGCTGCAGGCGATCTGGCTGCCTGCGGCGCAATTGACCCTGCCGCTCGGCCTGCCCGACCTGCCTTTTCACCTGCGCGTCGATCCGCTGGCTGGGTTTTTCCTGATGCTGCTCGGCTCCGTGTCGGCGGGAATTTCCGTCTACGCCGCCGGCTATTTCCGCGAGGAGGCCGCCGGGCGGCTCGCGCTCATCGGCCTGCAGTACCACGTGTTCCTCGCCAGCATGGCGTTCGTGATCCTCGCCGATGACGCGTACCTTTTCATGGTGGCGTGGGAAACGATGGCGCTATCCTCGTACTTCCTGGTGACCACCGACCACAAGCTTCCCGCAGTACGCAGCGCCGGTTTCCTCTATCTGCTGATCGCGCACCTCGGCGCGCTCGCGATCCTGCTCTGCTTCGGCGTGATGCACGGCGGCCATGGCGACTACACCTTCGATGCGCTGCGCTCGGCAGAACTCGATCGGCGCTGGGCCACCGTGGCGTTCCTGCTCGCGTTTTTCGGCTTCGGCGCCAAGGCCGGGATGATTCCACTGCACGCCTGGCTGCCCGAGGCGCACCCGGCCGCTCCCTCACCGGTCTCGGCGCTGATGAGCGGCATCATGCTGAAGACCGCCATCTACGGCATGGTGCGGGTGATCTACGACCTGATCGGCGGGGTGCGCTGGGAATGGGGAATGCTGGTGCTGGCGGTCGGCGCGGGCACGACGCTATTCGGCGTGCTGTACGCGCTCATGCAGCACGACCTGAAGCGGCTCCTCGCCTATCACTCGATCGAGAACATCGGCATCATTCTGCTCGGCCTCGGCATGTCGATGGTGTTCATCGGCTTTGGCCATGCCGCGGCGGGCGTGCTGGGCCTCATCGCCGCGCTGTACCACACCCTCAATCACGCCGTATTCAAGGGGCTGCTGTTCCTCGGCGCGGGCTCGATCCTGCACGCCACGGGGCTGCGCAATCTCAACGACATGGGCGGGCTGGTCCGCGTAATGCCGAAGACCGCGCTCTATTTCCTCATCGGCGCACTCGCCATTTCGGCGCTGCCGCCCCTCAACGGCTTCGTCTCCGAGTGGCTGACGTTCCAGGCCGCGCTGCAGGCGCCGATCCTGCAGAACGGCGTCGTGCGCAGCCTGCTGCCGCTGTTCGCCGCGACGTTGGCGCTGGCCGGCGCGCTAACCGCAATGTGCTTCGTAAAAGTATACGGCATCGCCTTCCTCGGCCAGCCGCGCGAGGTCAAACATGCGGCGCACGCACCGGCCGCCGGCCGCGACCAAGACGCCGGGGCAATGGAACACTTCGGCATGGCATGGCTCGCCGCCGGCTGTTTCGTGCTGGGCGTGTTTCCGAGCTCCTTCCTGCTCGTGCTCAATCGCGTGTGCGCCTCGCTTATCGGGCAGAGCCTGAGTGCCGAGGCGCTCACGGGATCGAACTGGCTGTGGCTCGTGCCCACCTCGAGCGCGCAGGCAAGCTATTCACCAGCCATCTTCCTGGTTGTGATCGTTGCCGTGACCTTGCTCACTTTTCTGCTGGTGCGCCGCTTCTACCATGGCCGGGTGCGCATCTCGGACCCGTGGGACTGCGGCTTTCCCGAGCAGACTTCGCGCATGCAGGACACGGCCGACGCGTTCGGCCAGCCGATCAGGCACGTGTTCGGCCCGATCTACCTCATGCAGCGGCAGATACCCGCCGCGGACGATCCTGCACCAAGGTTTTCGCTCAAGATCGAGGACCGCCACTGGTACTGGGTCTACCTGCCGATCGCGCGGCTTGCCGAGTATGTCTCATCGAAAATCGCGCTGCTGCAGCAGGGCAGGATCAGCATTTACCTGCTCTACAGCTTTCTCACCCTGATTGCGCTGCTGGTATTCGTGCGATGATCCAGATACCCGGCATCGCATTCCAGATCCTGCAGTCCATGTTCGTGGTGCTCGCTGCGCCGCTGCTCGTGGGCTGGGTGAACCAGTGCCGGGCCTGGCTGCAGAACCGCTCGGCGCCGAGCATCCTGCTGCCGTACTACACGCTGGCGAAGCTTTTTCACAAGGATGCGGTGATCGCGCGCAATGCCTCGCCGCTGTTTCGCCTCACGCCCTACGTCCTGTTCGGCTGCATGTGGCTGGCGGCGGGCATCGTACCGGTGCTTGCAACCGACCTGCCTTTCGCGCCTGCGGCCGACATCATCGCGCTGGTGGGCGTGTTCGCGCTGGCGCGCGTGTTCTCGGCGCTGGCCGCGATGGACATCGGCACCTCGTTCGGCGGCCTGGGCGCGCGGCGCGAGATGCTGATCGGGTTTTTGGCCGAACCCGCCATGCTGATGACGCTGTTTACCGCCGCGTTCATTTCCGGCTCGACCCAGCTCACCACTATCGTCGAGACGCTTGCGCACCGCGAGTTTGCGATCTACCCGAGCCTCGCCTTCGCAGCGGTGGCGTTCCTCATGGTGTTGCTCGCCGAAAATGCGCGCATCCCGATCGACAACCCGACCACGCATCTCGAACTCACCATGGTCCACGAGGCGATGATCCTCGAGTACTCCGCGCGCCACCTGGCGCTGATCGAATGGGCGGTGGCAATCAAGCTGTTCGCCTACATCAGCATCGGCATCGCGCTGTTTTTGCCCTGGGGCATCGCCGGGGCCGGTGACTGGGCAGCGCTTCCGCTCGCGGTCGCGGCGCTTGCGGCGAAGCTCGCCCTCGCCGGCGCAGGGCTGGCGCTCATCGAGACCGTTCTGGCAAAGCTGCGCTTGTTCCTCGCCCCCGAATTCCTCTCCACCGCGTTCCTGCTCGCGGTGCTGGGCATGCTCACCCACTTCCTCGTCGGCGGCTGACATGGGCCAGTCCCTTTCCGCCCAGTTCGTCAACCTGCTTGCGGCTTTGCTGTTGCTGCTCGCGTTCGCGATGCTGTCGCAGCGGCGCGTCCTGACGTTGATCCACCTGTTCGCCTGGCAAGGTGCGGCGCTCGCCGTTTCGACGCTGATCGTGGCGTACTCGACCGGCCAGACGCACCTCTATTTCTCGGCCGCACTCACAGTGCTGCTGAAAGTGATTTTGATTCCCTGGGTGCTGCACCGCCTGATCGACCAGCTCCAGGTGCGCTGGGACGTCGAGACGCTGATCAACATTCCGGCCACCATGCTGATCGGCATCGGCCTGGTGATCTTCGCCTTTGCGCTCGCCGCGCCGATCTCGGAGATGGCGAACACGCTGACGCGCGCGACCCTGGGTATCGCGATGGCGAGCATTCTGCTTTCCTTCCTCATGATGATCGTGCGCAGAAAGGCGGTGCCGCAGGTGATCGGCTTCCTGGCGATGGAGAACGGCCTGTTTCTCGCCGCCACGAGCGCCACCTACGGCATGCCGCTGGTGGTCGAGCTGGGCGTGGCGCTGGACGTGCTGGTGGGCACCTTCATCTTCGGCATCTTCTTTTTTCATATCCGCGAGCAGTTCGACAGCCTCGACATCCGGCATATGGAAAAGCTGAAGGAGGATTGAGTTGGAGATCACGCTGGTCCTCGGCGTCCCGCTGTTCGGCGGCGCGCTGCTCGCGCTGGTCGGCCACAAGCGCTGGGCGCCCGAGCTGAACGCGCTGATGAGCCTGGTGACCGTGGGCGCAGCGGCGCTGCTCACCGTGCGCGTCATCGCCGACGGTCCGATGACCGCGATGGACGAGCAGTTCTTCGTCGATCCGTTCAACGTGTTTCTGGTCGCGCTCACGGCCTTCGTCGCCTTCACCACGGCGCTGTTCTCCCGCCCCTACATGCGGATCGAGGAGCATCACGGACGGCTTAACTCAGCGCGGCTGCGGCTGTACCACAGCATGTACCAGCTGTTTTCTTTCACCATGGTGCTGTGCCTGCTGTCCAACAACGTCGGCATTCTGTGGGTGGCGCTGGAGGGCGCGACGCTCTCGACGGTGCTGCTGGTGAGCCTGTATCGCACCCCGGCGAGCCTGGAGGCGGCATGGAAATACTTCATCCTGTGCAGCGTCGGCATCGCCCAGGCGCTGTTCGGCGTCATCCTGCTCTACTTCGCCGCGGAGAAGGTGCTGGGCCCGGGGAGCACTTCGCTGCTGTGGACACACCTCTACGAAGTGCGCCAGCAACTCGAACCGACGGTGCTGTCGCTCGCGTTCGTGTTCCTGCTGGTCGGCTTCGGCACCAAGGTGGGGCTGGTGCCGCTGCACAACTGGCTGCCCGACGCGCATGCCGAGGGGCCGACCCCCGTATCGGCGGTGCTCTCCGGACTGCTGCTCAATGTGGCGCTTTACGCCGTGGTGCGCAGCAAGGTGCTGGTGGACGGGGCACTCGGGCGCAATTTCTCGGGCGACCTGATGATGGGATTCGGGCTGCTTTCGGTCGTGGTGGCGGCGTTCTTCCTGTCGCGGCAGAAGGACATCAAGCGCATGTTCGCCTATTCCTCGATCGAGCACATGGGCATCATGACCTTCGCCTTCGGCATGGGCGGCCCGGTGGCGGCGTTCGCCGGACTGCTGCACATGACGGTGCACTCGCTGACCAAGAGCGCGATATTCTTCACCGTCGGCCATGCCTCGCAAACGACCGGCACGCAAAACATGGACGACATCCGCGGCCTTATAGAACAGAGCCCGACGATCGGCTGGGGCCTCGCGCTGGGCAGCCTCGCGATCCTCGGCATGCCGCCGTTTGGCGTGTTCACCAGCGAGTTCATGGTGCTCACCACGGCGATGCACGAGCACCCCTGGGCGACGCCTTTCCTGCTGGTGGCGCTGGGCGTCGCGTTCGCCGCGATCTTCGGCAAGGTGCAGCCGATGGTGTTCGGTGAGACCACTGCGCGCCGGCTGCCGCATCCGCCGGCGCTCGTTCCGGTGTTCGTGCACCTGGCGATCGTGCTCCTGCTCGGGCTGTACATCCCGCCCTACCTGGTCGACTGGTACCGGCAGGCGGCGGCGCTCATAGGCTGATGGGACCCGCGATGAACGAACTTCCGCTCCAGGCCCGGCCGATCGCCGGCGCGATGCCCACGTTCCACGCCGCGGTCGAGGCGGGCGAGTTGCGCGGCCTGTGCCAGCAGGCCCGGACGCAGCAGGCGCGGCTGGTGGCGCTGTGGGGAAGCGACGAAACCGTGCGCGGCGGCGGCTACGCCTTGCACCTTGCGCTTGCGCTGCCCGCGGGGCTGCTTTGGCTCAGCGTGCCGCTTGCGCGGGAGCATCCGAGCTACCCGGGAATCGCCGACATCTATCCGTGCGCGGACCGCATGCAGCGCGCGGCGCACGACCTCGTCGGCATGCTGGCGCAGGGCGATTCCGACCAACGCAAGTGGCTGCGACACGGAGCCTGGCCTGGCGACGTGTTCCCGCTGCGCAAGGAATTCGGCATCGCGAGCAGCTGCCCGCCCGCGGACGACCATTACCCGTTCGTCAAGGTCGAAGGCGAGGGCGTGCACGAGATCCCGGTAGGACCAGTGCACGCCGGAACGATCGAGCCGGGGCACTTCCGCTTCTCCGTTGTCGGCGAGAAGATTCTGCGCCTTGAGCAGCGGCTGGGTTACAAGCACAAGGGGATCGAGAAGCGCTTCGAGACCATGACGCTGGAGGAAGGCGCGAAGCTGGCCGGAAGGGTTTCCGGCGACTCCACCGTCGCGTACGCCTGGGCCTGGGCCATGGCGGTCGAGGGCGCCACCGGCACCGAGCCGACCAGTCGATCGCTGGCGCTGCGCGGCATCCTGCTCGAGCTCGAGCGCATCGCCAATCACCTAGGCGACCTGGGCTACCTGGGCAACGATGTCGCACTTTCGTTCGGGTTTTTCCAGTTCTGGCGACTGAAGGAGGATCTGCTGCGGCTGAACGCGGAGCTGTTTGGCCATCGCTATCTGATGGACCTCGTCGTCCCCGGCGGCGTCGCGCGCGACCTGCCCCGCGGCGAAGCCGAGCGGCTGCTTGCACAGCTGGAGTCGATCGAACGCGAGGTCGCGACGCTCAAATCGATCTACGACGAGCATGCCGGCGCGCAGGACCGCTTCATCATGACCGGGCAGGTACTGCCGGAGCTGGCCGAGAAGATGGGCCTTACGGGGTTCGCGGGCCGCGCGAGCGGCGTCAATCACGACCTGCGGGCGGACTTTCCCATCCCCCCCTGGCAGCAGCTGCAGGTGCGCGTGGCCTCGCACATCCGCGGCGATGTCGCGGCGCGCGTTTCAGTGCGTTTCGACGAAGTGTCCGAATCCATGCGGCTGGTGCGGGCGCTCGTCCATCAGCTTCCGCCCGGTGAAGTTCGCGTCCCGCTCGTCCCATGTCCGGGCGGCAGGCGCGGCGTCGGCTGGGTCGAGGGCTGGCGCGGCGAGGTGCTGATCGCGCTCGAGACCGCCGAGGCTGGCCGCATCCACCGGGCGCACCCGCACGACCCCTCGTGGCAGAACTGGCCGCTGCTCGAGCGCGCGGTGATGGGCAACATCGTTCCCGACTTTCCGCTGATCAACAAGTCGTTCAACCTCTCGTACAGCGGGCAGGACCTCTGACATGTACTGGCTTCTGAAGCAGATCGCGAGGACTGGAATCGTCACCGAACCGGCGCCGCACGCCGACGAGGCGCTGCGCCGACTCGAGCAGCAGCTCGGCGCAACGATCCTCAAGCACTTCGGGCGTTCGCTCGCCATCCGGCATGTGGACGCGGGCTCCTGCAACGGCTGCGAACTCGAGATTCACGCCGCCAACGGACCACACTACAACCTCGAACGGCTCGGCATCAAGTTCGTGGCGAGCCCGCGGCATGCCGACATGCTGCTGGTGACCGGGCCGGTATCGCGCAACATGGAGCTTGCGCTCAAGCGCACCTATGACGCGACGCCCGATCCGAAACTGGTGGTCGCGATCGGTGACTGCGGTTGTACCGGCGGGATCTTCGGCGAGAACTACGCCAGCCGCGGCCGCGTGGCCAACGTGATCCCGGTGGATGTCGCCGTGCCAGGCTGCCCGCCGGCGCCCGCGGCGATCATGCAGGCCATCGTCACTGCGGTGACGGCGGCGAAGCGCTAGCTCAGGACTTGCCGCCGCAGCTCGCGGGCATGGCGGTGATCGGATAGCCGCGGCAGTTCCAGCTCACCTTGCCGCCCTGCAGCGCCGGCATCATCGACACCTCGATGGCGTTCTTCTCGTTCCAGCCCCGGATCGAGCCGTTCGTCTCGACGATCCACTTCAGCTCGCCGTGCTTGGCGTCGCTGCGCGCCGCGATCTTGACGTCCTTACCCGAGCCCGCCAGGTTGCCGGCCTTCTCGGCGGCCGCGGCGACCTGCTGCCTGGCCGCGTCCGCGCCCGAGATCAGCGACTGGGCTGCGTCCTTCGCCTCGCTGCCGGCCATCTGCGGCAGCACGACCGCGACGGCAAGGAATCCGGCCAAGGCCAGTGCAGCGATGATCAACAGTGCAGCGCGCATCGAAGTTCCCCCTAGCTGACCCTTCCCGCACGCCCTCGACCGGCGGCAGGATGGGAGGATAAATTTGCGCAGCAGCTTACCATGGAGTTCCATCGCTTTCACAGACGGAAGCAGCGGGACGGAGCAAGTTTTGCAACTGCAGACAATTCGAATGCGCATTAGTGGACGCGTGCAGGGCGTCGGCTTCCGCGAAGCGCTGCGCAGCGAGGCGCTGCGGCTGGGGATGACCGGCTGGGTGCGCAATCTCGCCGACGGCCGCGTCGAGTCCGTGGCCCAGGGCAAGCCGGAGGACGTCGCCGCCCTGCTGGAGTGGGCGCGCCGCGGGCCGCCGGCGGCGCGGGTGGAGCAGATTGAATGCAGCCCGCCCGCCGCCGAGCATGATCGGCCCTATGCGCGGTTCGAGCGCTGGCCGAGCGCCTAAGCGCGCTTCTTCAGCGCGTTGACCACCGAGAACGCCCAGGGCCGGCAGGCGACCAGCAGGCCGACGCCCTCGCGGCTGCGCGGCGGCAGAGTCGAGTCGACCTCCGCCAGTTGGCCGAACTCCGCCAGCAGGCGCTCCAGCCTGCGCCTGAGCACCGCGGCGGATTCCACCGAAAGGTCGCGCGCCTCGAAGCGCAGCAGCTCGAGCGGCCCGGCGAAGCGCGAGCGCAGGAACTCCGCGGTGACGCGCTGGCCGTAGGCCTTCTTCACCGGGCCGCCCGCGCGCCAGACGAAATCCTTCGCCACCCGCAGCCGCACGCGCTCACCCGCATTCCATTCGATGAGGCGCGCGCGCTCGAATTTGGCCAGCGCCAGCGTCAGCTCGGTGCGGGTGATGGCGAACTCCTCGACGATCTCGGCGAAGCGCCAGCCATTGAGCAGCAGCCAGAATACCGACAGCAGGCGCTCGTCGCGCGCCAGCACGGTTTCCTGCTCGACGCTCAGTTCGGCCGGGCCGCCCTCGCCGCCGCGCGCCATGCGCGCCAACTCGACCAGGTCAATTTCCAGCACCTGCAGGATCTCGTCGATGCGCGCGAGCGTGAACCGCCCCTGCGAGAACAGGCGCTTGACGCTCGCTTCGGACAGTCGCAGCTCGCGCGCCAGCATGGCGTAGGTCATGCCGCGTGCCTTGAGGCACCGCTTCAGCGCTTCGACCAGGCGGTGGGTCTGGGCCATGAGACCGGAGGTAGCGTAATACGAGACTTCGATATTCCCGTATTGCATTGCACCAATGCAAGCGCGAACAATGGCCCGCCCTTCGCCGACAAGGAGAACGCCATGCTTGCGACGCACAGCCTTGCCCTCCCCGCCCTGACCGGCCCGCGCGTGTTCTCCGCAGGCGACCTGTGCAAGGCCGTGCTGGCCGGCAGGGTGCAAGGCGCCCGGGTCGACGACTCAGGCCTCGACCGGGTGCTGTGCCATGACCCGCAGCGCGGGGTACTCGAGGTGCAGGCAGGCACGCCATGGCGCGCCCTCGCCGCCTACGGCGGCAACGCGTTCCAGGCCGGCACAGTGGGGGACAGCGTCGCCGCCAATGCCGCTGGTCCGGACGGCCGGCCCATGGTCGCTCACCTGCGTTCGCTGACACTGGTCACCGCGGACGGCGAACTGCGGCGCGCCAGCCGCGACTGTTCGCCGGAGCTGTTCAGGCTGGCGGTCGGCGGCTTCGGCGTGTTCGGGCCCTTCTACAGCGTGACGCTCGAGCTCGCGTCGCTGGCGCAAGCCGCCGCAGCCGCGGCGGCGCCGGTGCGCCTGGAGTTGCCCGAGACGCCCGCCGGCGGCGCCTGCGGCGGCATCGACCTGCTGGTGCCGCCCGAGACAAGCGCGCCGCTTATCGCCCAGGCGCGCGCCGTGCTGGCCGAGCACCGTTACGCGCTCGTCCGCCTCGAGGCGCGGCGCACGCTGGCCGAGGAAGAAACCTTTCTGCGCTGGGCGAAGCGCGAGTACGCCGCCTTGCGCATCGAATACCGCTCGCGTTCCACGCTGGGCGGCTGCGTCGGCGCGACGCAGTTGCGCGCGCGGCTGCTCGACCTGGCGCTCGCGGCGGGCGGCGCCATCGCGCCGGCCAGCCTGCCGGCGGCGAGCCGCGCGCAGGCCGCCGCCTGCTACCCGATGCTCGGGGCCTTCCTCGCGGAAAAGCGCCGCTACGATCCCACCGGGCGCGTGACGAACTCCTGGTACCGCTGCACCACCAGCCTCTGGCGGCGCGACTAGCCGGCGCCGCTCGAGTAGACGACCTGGACGTTCTCCGGCGCAAGCCAGGCGCCCAGCCGCTCGATCAATTGCGCGTCCGGGCGCACGCGCCAGGCGTCGCCCAGTGCCACGTCGCAGGCGGCGGCACCAGTCCGGTAATGCACGAACACCGGGCAGGCGCCGTCCGTGCGGAACGGCGCGAGCAGTTCCATCAGCTGCCGCGCGTCGGCCTTGCCGTTCATTTCCAGGCGCAAGCGCGCGGCGTAGCGGGCGCGCAACCCCGGCAGATCGTAGAGCTCGTCCGCGGTGACGCGCATGCCGCCCGCGAAGTCGTCGCGCTGCACCTTGCCCTGCACGACCAGCAGCGCAT
>Ga0210377_10003015_pt1 | contig 14544 bp, 15 predicted proteins | sample PLM4_65_b1redo_FD_155480 | JGI IMG/M metagenome (GOLD analysis project Ga0210377, IMG submission 155480) | Groundwater sediment microbial communities from an aquifer in East River, Colorado, USA - PLM4_65_b1 redo | ecosystem: Environmental > Terrestrial > Soil > Riparian zone | place: USA: East...
GATATCCTGTTTTTGGGCCCAACATCTCAGGCGGATCTCTAAGTCGTGCCGGCCCCGGATATCCTGCTCAGGAACGCCCGGATCCTTTTTGCATTGGTCCCGATATCGCTCAATCCTACGCGTGAAACAGAGCGAACATCGATCTTACTGAGTCCCGGCAGGGGGGTGATCCGCACGACAACGTCGTCCGTGAACCCGAACCAGAATGTCCTGTCCATCGCCTCGATCCTACCGTATTTCGCGCTGGCATCGACAATGTGCCAGCCCATGTCACGCGCTGCCTGGAGTGCCCGCTCGAATGCCGATTCGACCGGGATTGGAAGAACAAGCGGCTGAATGTCCGGGTATCCCGCGCGCTGCTGCAACGCTATCCCGGGGCCGCCGTATTCCGGCGAATTTGGCGCGTCCTTCCGGAGCAACATGATAGAAATAAAACGCGGCGGATTCTCCATGTCAGTCGTGATGTCATGGATCCGGGGCACCTGTTTGGCGGTCCGCATCCACGACCAGGGTATGCCGGCTACAACGGCCCCCACCAGAAGTCCGGCCAGGACAATGGCGACCCCTGAGCTGCGGATTTCCCATCCTGCCAGAATGCTTCCGGTCAAACAGACAAAGGTCGCCACGAGGCCGGCCACGGCAGACCAACGAAGGATCATGAAACCGGTTGTGAAGTACCACCATCCCCACCGGGTTCCCAGACCCGAGATGACTGCAGAAAGGCCTGCACCTATCGCCAGAGCAAGACCGGCCGGAGCGATGTGATCGACGAGCGTCCTGTTCGGCAGGTTGCTATGCCTCAGCTCATCCTGATCTGCGTTCATGGTTTGCCTCCTGTGCAATTTCTTGAACAAATTATATCCTGATTTTATTTTATCACGATTTTGTAGATGGTTTATTAGGCGTGATGGAATCTTTGAGGTCTGGCCTTGCGGACTGACAGTTGCCTTTTTTATGGTTTCTCTCTTTCAACACAAGAACAATACCCTCGCAGGAATAGCATTTGTGGGAATGAGGTGAAAAATGTTTACATTTGCATCATATTGGTGAGCAACAAAAAATAGCTTCCGCGCTCATCAAGATAGAATCTGCTATAATGAAATCAATCGCATCGGAACATCGGTGACCGGGAAGCCGTGGCTCAATATGTGCTATGTTCAGGTCAATAAGGTAATACTTTTTAAGGAGATGCTATCATGAACTCTGCACAATCTTGCCCACTATCGAAGCTTGAGACGCTGCTTTTAGCAACAGATCGTTCTGAATTTAGTGAAGGGGCCGTAAGGGAAGCAATAACTTTTGCAAAAAAGTGTTCAAGCAGGCTCTCCGTAATGTCGGTTCTGGAGACAAACCCTGAATATGAGACCATCGGCGCCAGTGCTTATCAAAAAGAAGAGGAGGAAGCAACAAAATATCTTGAATCGGTCAAATCAAGGGCGTCTCAAGAAGGGATATCTTCCTGTGAGACTGCTCTCCATTTCGGTGAAAATCCATCCCGACTGATCGTCAATGAGGCCGCTGAGAAAAAGGCAGACATGATAATCATCGGCAGACGTGGTCGCAGCGGATTAATGAAGGTCCTTATGGGAAAGACTGCTGCGAATCTAATCGGTCAAGCGCCCTGTAAGGTCCTCATTGTTCCAAGGGCCGCACGGATTGATTGCAGGAATATATTGGTTGCAACAGACGGTTCATCACACAGCATCGCCGCGGCCTCCGAGGCGATCGGGATCGCAAAACGCTGTGGAAGTAATATTATTGCGATCTCTGCAATGCACTCGGAAGAAGGATCAGAAGAAGCAAAAGTACATGTCCGGCAAGTCGTTGAAATGGCGCAAAAGGAAGGCATAACCGCGGAGGCATTGACCCCCATAGGCAGGTCTCACGATGTGATCGTTGAAATCGCGGGCGGCAGGGGCGTGGATCTGATCGTTATGGGGTCGTATGGGAAGACAGGCCTTAAGAAACTTCTCATGGGAAGCTCAACAGAAAAGGTCATCGGACATGCAAGTTGTGCTGTTCTGGTTGTCAAAGCACAATAAACCCGATAAGAGAACATCGCGACTCAAGAGCTCATCTTCTCAATCGGTTTCTTTTGGCGTTGTTCACTATTACGCATCAGCGTGCTCCTGAGAACAGAAAGAGCATTTGCGTTCCTCGTATCCGGCAGGGTCTTTATTTGTCCTGAATAATGGGCGGAGATTGATAATGGACAACACCTCTTCTTTTAATAATGATGAGGCCAGCCAACAATCACGGAACAGATATCTTCTGACCATCTTTTTGAAACTGCTGTGGACCTCGCTGACGCTTTTAGTATTACTCGGTGTGCTGCTTCCATTGACAATCTTCCTCGGTTGGTGGACGTTTATTCTTCCTTGTCTGATCGGGCTTCTGGCCGGTATCTCCATTGCCATAGGGGTTTTGACCTCACTCCAGAATAGGGCTTTGATCACCATTCTTCTGGCCGTGCTGACGCTGCCTGGTCTTGCCGTTTATTTAAGCTTCATGGCCAGCAGCAGTCCAACGGCATTTGACGCCTCTAGCTCAGCGCTGATGCCCTTTGTGGCATATGCGTTGGCCGCTCTCATCGGAGGTCTCATCATAGTGAAGATCTGGCAGAACATACCGATCAGGGAACGAATTGAAAAGGCGGAAAAAGAACCAGTCCCGGTTTTGCCACAGGCAAAGAAGGAGCATACGAGCCATGCAAAGTCTGATCTCGACAAGGCTTCTTAAGATCGTCGCTATCTGGTCGTTGATACCCAGTTACATTGCGGCAGGCGGTGCCATCGGATATGGTCTGGACAAATGGCTCAACACGTTTCCTTATATTACCGGCGCCGGTATCCTGGTCGCTTTTAGCTTGGCGGTCCGTGACATGATGAGGCTTAAGAAAGAATGGTAAACCCCGTCAGAGTACAAAGATATCTCATGACTATCAATGGCGGGTTGATGCCGCTCTCTTAGATAAATATTTCCGGCCTTTTTGGAGAAACGGATTTTCTAACGGGGTAAAGCATGTTGTCGATGGCCTGAGGTGGGTCCATGTCTGAAACCGTGCGGCAGTTCATGCCCTATATTGTCATCTTCAATTTCGCTCTGGTGGCGCTGGTCTTGATCGCGCTTGCCTTCGTGACGACCCGGCGGAAACCGTCTGAAGTACCTGATACGATCCAGAACGTGGCTGAGTATGGCCTGGAGTGGTTTGTGCGGCAGGCCCGGGACATGCGACCTGACGGAGTGTCGGTGATCGCACCGTTCCTTGCCAGTCTGTTTTTGTTTATATTGTTCAGCAATCTTTTGTCTGTTGTATCATTTCCGATCATCAACATCCCGCCGACCTCGTACTACAGCGGGACACTGACGTTGGCCCTGATTGCCATGATCGGGATCACGGTCATCAGCGCCAGATTCAAAGGTGTTTCCGGCGCCATGAAACATCTCTTATGGCCCAATCCGCTTCAGATCATCTCACAGATCGGCGATACGCTCTCGCTCTCCCTGCGGTTGTTCGGCAATATCGGTGGGGAATTCCTGGTCGCCCTGCTGGTCGTCAAAGCAGCGCCCTATGGTATCCCCTTGATCATTCACACCCTCGGCCTGATTCCGGCCTTCATTCAGCCGATGGTCTTCACCCTGCTGACGGCGAACTTTTTGGCTGAGGCTATCCATACTGAAGTTCAACGACCTCGAGAGGAAAAGCGTCAGGAGGTTTCTCCAGGCAAACTGCCGTCTTCCTGACCGTTCCAATAGAGGACGTGAACTCTGTTTAAGAACAACGTTCTCTAACGAACAGAGACTACCGGCTCCAAAGATGATGTCCATCCCGTTAGAGATACTGGAATTCTAGCTGGGTAAGCCGCCATCATAAGTCGACGGCTTTCTCGAACGGAATGAAGCTGACCTTCAGAAAGGGGAATATCTATGCAAGCGATCTTTTTGGTGTTCATCCCAACACTGACCATCGTACCAGTCGCAATCGCTGCTGCCCTGGCCATGAGAAAAATCTCTCATGCGGCCATCGAGGGCATGACCAGACAGCCGGAAATTGCTCCACAGCTTTTTACCGCCATGCTTGTATCAATGGCACTGGTCGAAGCACTGGTGATCTACTGCCTGGTTATCGCGCTGATGGTGGCGGCAAAGATTTAGTTTGCCCGAAACCGAAGGAGACGCATATGAATCTCAATCCTTTGGAGCAACTGAATCTTATTACCATGGCGGCAATAGCAGCCATCTTTCTCGTGACCTTCTTTGTCTTGAAAACGATGTTATTCAAGCCCTTGATTGACGTGATGGAAAAGAGGGCCGACAAGTTGAAGAGATCACGCGAGAGGTATCGGGAAGCCGACGTATTGATCGAGCAGGCGCGGGAAGAAGCTGCGAGGATCGCAGCTGAGGCAGCCGAAACGGCAGAGCGCTTTTCAGAAGACATAAGACGAGAGCTCGCAGGGATACAGGAATCCAAACGCATTCTGGCCGGTGCCGAGGCGGATAAAATTCTTACCAGTGGACGGACAGAGGTGGAGCGTCTCAAGGGAACGGAACAGGCCCGATTGAAAGAGCATCTCTTGACGTGCAGCAAGCAAACACTGGTCAAAATGATTGCCACGGTGGATGAGGAAGCTCTTCGGCTGATGGTCAATCGGGTCCTGACGGCCAGAGGAGCGGCAAAGTAGTCATGGAAGAACTAATTCAAGAAGCGCTCCATCAGATAACCGGAGAACCATGGATTTTTACGATCGAGCTCGTGCAATTTATTATGCTCGTCCTCCTCATCCGGTTTCTCCTTCCCCGGATCGTGGGGACCACACTGAAAGAGAGGCGCAATCGCATTGCTGCTGATGTGGAAAAGGCCGATCAAGTGGACGCGGCATATGCAAAAGCGCAACAACAGACTGCTGCACTGGTTGCAGCGGCCCGCGCGGAAGCTCTGAGAACCATAGAAATTGCAAAGACAACCGCGCAGGAAGAGCGCCGCGCCGGCCTGGATCGGGCGGAACAGGAAGCGAATGCGATTCTTCTTCAAGCCAGACAAGCCGTCGAAACCGAAAAGGAAAGGGTGGTCAGAGAGGCGTCTGAACAGCTGGTCTCGCTCATCACTCTGGTCATTCGTCGCTTCATCGAAGAATCACTGACGGAAAGCGAGCGCCGGGCAGTGACGCAAAAGCTCATTCTTGCCAGCCTGAACGAAATGGAAGGCACCTCATCTCGGCAGTGAGCAGCCTGCAGTACGGTAAGGGGCACTGCAACCATGGAAGAGAACCGGCATAAGCGCGAGGACGTCGCCCTGGGCTCCCTCTTAAAAGGCCTGCGCGATCCCGTTGTACTTCTGGAAACTCAGATACCCCTCGATACCCTCCTCGTGGATAATCTCAAGGAAAAGTTGTCGGCTGCTGCGGGAAGAGCGATCACGATCGACGTGAAAGTGAACCCGCGTCTGGATGTCGGCGCCAGGCTGATTCTCGGAGGCGTGAAAAAGTTCGATCTCGATCTCCGGCGGAGACTGCTGGAAGACCTGGAATCACAATTCGCAGCGGTAAAACGGGAGGGGCTGACGACGGTCGATGCGACGGCCGCGCACCTGGCGAGGATCATTGAGAAGACGGAGCCCAGGCTCCGCGTCGAGGAGCTGACCGACACCGGGGAAGTCAACCAGGTCGGTGACGGTATTGCGATCGTTTCCGGACTGAGAGGTGTGGGTGCTCAGGAGATCGTCCGTTTTCAGCACGATGTTTACGGCATCGCCTTCAATCTGCTGCAAGGCTCGGTGGGGTGCCTCTTGATCGGACGCGAGGAGGAGATCGAGGAGGGAAGCGTCGTGGAAAGGACCGGCCGCCTGTTGCAGGTCCCTGTGGGCGCGGCGCTCATTGGCCGGCTTCTGAACGCCTTGGGCCAGCCGATTGATGGAAAAGGACCGATTGAGACGGATACATTCCGGCCGGCGGAAAGGGCCGCTCCCGGCGTGGTCAAACGTCACCCGGTGATCGAACCGCTGCACTCGGGAATCAAGATCATCGATGCCCTCGTTCCCCTGGGACGGGGCCAGCGCGAATTGATCCTCGGCGACCGGAAAATCGGCAAGACCACGATCGCAGTTGACACTATCTTGAGCCAGAAGGACACCGGCGTCATCTGCATCTATGCGGCGATTGGCCAGAAGGCGTCGACGGTGGCCCGCGTGGTCCGTACGCTCCAGGAGCAGGGTGCGATGAAGTACACTATTGTTGTCGTTGCCTTTTCCAACGAAGATCCGGCATTCCGCTACATCGTTCCCTATGCGGCTTGTGCCATGGGCGAGGAATTTATGGACAGCGGCGGTCATGCCCTGGTCGTCTATGATGACCTGAGCAAGCATGCGGTCACGTACCGGGAGATCTCAGCGTTGTTAAAGCGTCCGATCGGACGCGAAGCCTATCCGGGCGACATCTTCTATGTCCACTCCCGCTTGCTCGAACGGGCCGCCTGTCTGCGGGACGACCTTGGCGGCGGCTCCCTTACCGCGCTCCCGATCGTCGAGACCCTGGGAGGCGACATCTCCGCCTTTATCCCCACAAATGTCATTTCCATCTGCGACGGGCAAATCTTCCTCGATGCAGGCTTGTTTAACGAGGGCTCCAGGCCGGCGATGGATGTCGGCCTGTCCGTTTCACGGGTCGGTGGCATGGCCCAGACCCGGGTGATGAAAAAAGTGGCCGGTCGCCTGCGCATTGACCTGGCCCAGTACCACGAGATGGCACAGTTCGTCAAGTTCGGCGCGGAAGTAGACCAGGCGACGATGGATCAACTCCTCCGGGGCGAGCGGGAGCGGGAGGTGTTAAAACAGGACCAACATAACCCACTGTCGCTGGAGAAGCAGATCATCATCCTCTACGCGGCGGTCAACGGCTATCTCGATGCGGTGCCGGTGGAGCAGGTCAAGGCCTATGAAGCGGCACTCTTCACCTTCATGGAATCCCGGTATTCAACCGTGCTCCCAAGCATCGGCGAGCTGAAAGATCTGTCCGAGGATGCGGAAAAAATACTGGTGCAGGCCATAAGCCGGTTTACCCGGGACTTTCTCCAGCAAAGGATGGCATCGGCCGAATTGGCGCCGGTCACGTAAGGGAGAACCATTGTGCTGAAGCTGCTCGAACTCAAGCAGAGAATGAAGTCCGTCGAGAACATCGAAACGATCGCCCGGACGTTGGCTACGGTTTCAGCCGCCAAACTTTCCGGGTCCCGGCGACGGGCTGCGGGCCTGCGGGAATATACCCGGAAAATGGAGGAGATCCTTGGACACCAGAAGGCCTATCTGGAAGGCAAAGGTGTGAGCATCGGCTCGCTCTCACCGCTGCTCACGGAACGGGATACCGTGCACAATGTTGCCGTGCTGGTCGTTACGGCCGATCGGGGGATGTGCGGCAACTATAATCTGGCGGCATGCCGCCTGGCCATGAAATTCTGGGAACAGAGAAAAAAGTCAGGGCAGAACACCGTCTTCCTGGCGAAGGGAAGAAAGGGCGAGCGGTATTTCCGGAAACGGAGCGCCGCGATCGTTTATTCCGCAGGCTGGCGACGCAAGGGTGTCCTGCCGGAAGAAGTCGAGAAAGTCCTCTCCCTCCTGCTCGATCAGTATTTGAGCCGTGCCGTCGACGAGGTCTACGCGGTGTACACCCAGTTTTACTCACCCATCCGGCGTCTGACGAAGATCAAACGGATGCTGCCGATCACACTGGAACTTCACGGGCAAGGCGGGAGCGCAATCAACAAGTGGTATTACGAGCCGTCATTCCGGGACATTGTCGACGAACTCCTGGCGATCTATTTGCGGGTCCAATTGTATGATGTCCTCCTGGAGTCTTATTCCAGCGAGCAGGGGGCGCGGATGATCACGATGGAGGAAGCCACGGAACGGGCGAACAAGACGCTGTGGGAATGCCGGGGGATGCACGACCGGCTGCGTCGGGAGGCCATTACCCTCGACCTCCTTAGCGCTCTCTATGCCTCAAGGGTCGTAGAAGAGGTCAGGAGCACTCCGGGTAAGCTCGCATAGGCACAGGTAAGTGAAGATGAAACAGGAAGAGATCATCGAGATGGCCTTTCGAAGGCTCGTCAAGGAGTTGACCGAGGAGCAGGCAGAAGGCACGGTCATCCAAGTGATGGGACCCATCGTCGATGTGGAATTCGGCGGCCGCCTCCCGGCCATCAATAACCTGCTCCGGGCAGGCGATAAGGCCATTGGCCTCCCGCTCGAGGTGGTGCAGCTCCTGGGGGAAGGGATCGTTCGGACGATTGCGCTCGATTCAACCGACGCCCTTGCCCGGGGAACAAAGGTCTTCGATATGGGCATGCCGATCTCGGTGCCGACGGGGCCTGAAATCCTGGGGCGGCTCTTCAACGTAATCGGCGAAGCAATCGATGAAAAGCCCTTTTCAAAAATCCGGGTCACCGGCATCCATAAGCCAGCGATCCCCTATGCCAGGCTGGAGACCTTTCCGCAGGTAATTGAAACGGGCATCAAGGCCATTGATCTCCTGACGCCCTTCCCCCGTGGCGGCAAGATCGCTCTTTTCGGGGGAGCTGGCGTCGGCAAGACCGTGGTTATCATGGAACTCATCCGGAACATCGGCATCGAGCACCAGGGGGTCTCTGTATTCGGCGGCATCGGTGAGCGGACGCGGGAGGGAAACGAGCTATGGCTCGAAATGCGGAAGTCCGGTGTCCTCGACAGGGCGGTCCTGGTCTTCGGCCAGATGAACGAACCACCAGGCGCGCGCTTCCGTGTGGCATTGTCCGCCCTTACGATAGCGGAGTATTTTCGGGACGAGCGAAAACAGGACGTGCTTCTCTTTTTCGATAACATCTACCGCTACGTGCAGGCCGGACAGGAAGTATCATTGCTCAGAGCGCGAATTCCCTCGGAGGTTGGATATCAGCCTACGCTCTTCACTGAGATGGGCCAGCTCCAGGAGCGGATCGCCTCAACCAAAGACGGTGCGATCACCTCGGTGCAGGCAGTCTATGTCCCTGCCGACGACCTCGCCGACCCAGGGCCGGCATCGGTCTTTGCCCATCTCGACGCCTCCGTCGTCCTGTCGCGGCGCATCGCCGAACAGGCGCTCTATCCGGCAATCGACCCCCTCCGCTCGTCATCGCAGATCCTCGAACCCGGGTTCGCCGGCAGCGAACATATCGAAGTTGCGAGAAAAACCAGAAGCTATTTTCAGCGTTACGGAGCGCTGCAGGACCTCATTGCCATTCTTGGCGTGGAGGAGCTTTCTGAAGAGGACAAGATCGTGGTCAGGCGAGCGCGGCGCCTTCAGAAATTTTTATCCCAGCCCCTCTTTGTCTCCGAGGCGTATACCGGCATCCCGGGGAAATATGTCCCGCTTAAGGAGACCATCCGTGATTTCAGACAGATCATCGAAGGCATCCACGATGATGTGCCTGAACAGGCTTTTTACATGGTCGGAACGATCGATGAAGCATTAAAGAAAGCTAAATCACTGACCGGCGCAGGAGCCAAAGACATTTTTGCAACCAGGAAGGAGGACGATGAATGAAGGGCGAACACCTTGTTCTGCGGATCATTACGCCAGACGGACAATCCCTGAATGAAAAGCAGGTCGATGTTGTCGTCTTCCGGCGAAAGGAAAAGCGGTTTGAGGTCGGGAGCGAGATCGCCATCTTTCCCCGTCATGGCCCCACGCTGATCCGGATACCAGTTGCTCCCGTGCGCTACCGAAAAGGAGAACATACCTATTATGCGGCAGTGGGCGGCGGGTTTGTTGAAATCATGGGTAATGAGGTCTTGGTGATCACACCTCGTTTTGAAAAGGTTCGATCCGATGACCCGCTTCCTCCGATTAAGGCCAAGCGAATAACGGAACAGTGGCGACGAGAGCAAAAAGAATTCCAGAAAGAGATGGTCGGTTATCTTTAGGCGTCCCGAAGAATGGATAGTGCGATCATCGCCTGCTTGCGACAAGGCGAGGAAGAAAGCCCCACCCTCTCCCGTGACTTCCCCCCTCATAAGACCTAATCGACTGGGATAGCGGCTATGGTATACGCAATGAACAATGAGCCTTTATGAGCATTTAGTAAGCCACAATTCTCGATAGGTTCAATTGTCTGAAATTATCCCGCAGGTGTCGCATTCTCAAAGTTAAAAAAAACAGAGTTCAAGAACAATTTATCCCGCCTCAAGCAACGCAGTATTGATTTCCGGATCAAAATAGTATAATCTTCAAGCTGCGGGGAATTCAACCGTGAGTGGCGACCAATACCTGTGATGATAAAGGAGGCCAGTCCTAACTATGAACTATTCCGTATCAGAGGACGTCTTAAGAGCGACCACCAAATGTGCCCATGATTTTTCCTGCCTTACTACGGGGAAATGCGGAAATCTGATGCAATGCAAAGTCGATAAACGATTTGATAAAAATATGCTGTATATCGAGAACGGGAAGGACAAAGCGGGAGTTTCCTGTCCCTACAAAGTATCTTACGGCAGCAGTCATGGGCATATTTGCACCTGCCCGACTCATTATACGGTCTATTTTCAGAATGAAGGTTATGCAGCTGGACAACCAAGCTGACCGTCGTGTCCGCTTGTCTAATACCGATACGTTATCAGAACACCCTTATCGTTACCATCTATCATGGGGGCAATACTCAGTCTATTGACTTTGCCGCCTGTATGAGATGCGACAACCGCTTTCCCGGTAAAATAACCTATAGCCGACGCAACAAACACATCTGAAGACCAGTGGGCATTGTTCTGTACCCGTCCAAGGGCTACGAGCGTGGAAATGCCATATACAAGAGGGGGAACGATCAGGTTATCGTATTCAGTGGCAACCACCGTTGCTATTGAAAAAGCGACGGATGCGTCACCTGAAGGAAAAGAGAGTTCCCCGTTATTGCCGGAAAGAACCGGACCCGACCAGGTATCGTGAGAATCGCCGGTAAAGGGACGATGTCTTCCCGTGGCATGCTTCAAGGCCTGTACAAAGACACCAGTGATCACGAAACTCTCCGCGGAGAGCAGGAAGGTTGTCTTGGCTTTATCATCAGAAGCAACGTATCCATATACACCGAGACCCACTACTGCAGGTAAGGATAACAAGTAAAGCTTTTTACCATCGTCCGCCAAATAGAGTGTTGTCGCATTTTTTTTCTTTTGGACCCAGGTCTTGATCTTATCGTCTTGTGTGTACAGACCGACAGCGGTACCCATGACGAGGGACGCTTCAAGCCAATCAGAGGGATCCCATCGATCAGGTGATGTCAGAATATTCTTTGTATCTGTCCAGTATCCGGTTACATACTTCCTGTTGAACTCAACCGATGTACTTTCTTGGGATGATGTCTGGACCAAGGTAGATGACCCGGCAGTTGATAAATTATCCGAGGCAATGGCAGAGGAAATCATGGTAATTACGAGTAGCATGACAATACAGCTTGTTCTATGATTGAAAAACATGAGAAGATACCCCCCGGGTTGGGTTAATTAAAATTGTGCACAGCATTATATACGGTATGTAAATGCAAGTCCACGGTAATGTCCATCAGCAGGTAATTCTTCCTGATTTGAGGAAGTGATCACCGCCAAACTGTTCGGCCTGATGCAGTACCTGAAAATTGACGATGCAATCGGACATAGGTCAACACGAAGTTTCTTTCCCTCGACAAAACCCTCAAAATATTCTAATATTGACCAACCTCATGGACGACCTCAAAACCATTCTCGACCGGATCAGAAAACCGCTCTCGTTCGCCGCGCGGGACGATTTTGCCCATATCAAAAGCCTGGCCGCTCTGGAGCCTTTTATCAGGACTCAGGTAGCGGAACTGAGGCGTGTCATGAAAAAACGTCTAGAGATAGACCAGATTGAGAAACTGTTTGGCGGATTTGATAGTTTATCTTTAGAAAAGAAAAAAGAGCATATTCTTCATGCCATGGTCGTGATTGAATCTCTTGAACGGCATCAGAGTGTCTTGGACAGCCAGAGGACCTCTATGCCATTAAGCCCCGTATCGCATTCATCGGAAAATCCCCCTCACCCCCCGAAAGAGGCTACGCCTCAAACGGGGCAGGCCGGCCCTCTCCCTCAAGGGGAGAGGGTGAAGGGCGGTTCCTCTTCAAAGCCTGCCCCTTCACGCAGCGAGCGGGGAACGGCAGGGGAGCAGGGGGAGGCTGGCACGGTCCTTCTCCGGCTTGATGCCCCGATCCAATACTGCAAAGGGATCGGTCCCAAGCGGGCTGAACTGCTCCAGAAGCTCGGCATCTCGACAGTCGAAGACGCGCTCTCGTATCTTCCGTGGCGTTACGAGGACCGGGGAAATCTCAAGAAGATCGGCAGGCTCACCTACGGATCGTACGAGACCGTGTCGGGAGAGGTCGTCTCCGCCGACGTGGTACAGACCAAGCGGCAGCGGGTGAAGGTCTTCGAGCTCGTGATCACGGACAGGAGCGGGATGCTCGTGGGTTCGTGGTATAACCAGCCCTTCATGAAAAAGATGTTCAGGCAGGGCCAGAAGGTCATCCTCTCGGGCATCGTGAAGTCCAATCCCTACCGCAGCGGCCTTCCGCAGATCGACAACCCGGACTTTGAGGTCATGGGCGAGGACGAGGCCGATGAATTGATCCATGCCGGCAGGACAGTCCCGATCTACCGCGCGACCTCCGGTCTTTCGGTACGCGCTATTCGCACGATGATGAAGACCATCCTTGATTCCTGCGCAGGGTCCCTGCATGAACCGTTGCCTGATTTCCTCGTTAAAAAATACTCCTTTGTACCGGCGTCCGAGGCATTGTCCGAGGTCCACTTTCCCACGAAAGAAAAAGACATTGCCATCCTGAACCGGGGCATGAGCGCTGCTCATCGAAGGCTCAGTTTTGAAGAGCTGTTCTCGCTGGAGCTCGGGCTCGCGCTCAGGAAACGGGGAGTGATCGTTGAAAAGAAGGGGATCTCGTTCACGCAGGTCAATACGCTCGAGACCATCCTGCGAAAAAATCTTCCCTTCAAACTGACGGCTGCTCAGGAACGCGTGATCGGTGAGATAAAAAAAGACATGATCGCCGACCGGCCCATGAACCGGCTGGTGCAGGGCGATGTGGGCTGCGGCAAGACCGTGGTCGCACTCATTGCCTCGCTCATGGCTGTGGAGAACGGCTACCAGTCCTGCATCATGGCGCCAACGGAGATCCTTGCCGAGCAGCACTTCAAGAACATCACGGCCATGGCATTATTGCTCGGGATCACCGTGCGATCGCTCACGGGCCGGATGAAGAAGAAGGAGAAGGAGGCCCTGCTTGCCGAGATCGGGTCAGGCGCGGCGCAGATCGTGGTCGGCACCCACGCGCTGATCGAGCAGAACGTGAAGTTCCATCGCCTGGGGCTCGCGATCATCGATGAACAGCACCGCTTCGGCGTGATGCAGCGCTCCACGCTTACATCCAAGGGATACGAGCCCGACGTTCTGGTCATGACGGCAACGCCGATCCCACGCACGCTCGCGCTCACCGTTTACGGCGATCTTGATGTGTCCGTGATCGACGAAATGCCGCCAGGCAGGATGGCGATCATCACGCGGCTCTATTTTGAAAACAGGCGCCGTGAAGCATACCAGTTCATCGAAAACGAGCTCATGAAAGGGCGGCAGGCGTACGTGGTCTATCCGCTTGTTGAGGAGACCGAGAAGAGCGACCTGAAGGCCGCGACCGAGATGGCCGCGCATCTCCAGGCCGATATCTTCCCCCGCTGGAAGGTCGGGCTTTTGCACGGCAGAATGAAAGGCGAAGAGAAAGAAGCGGTCATGACGTCCTTTAAGGCCGGCGAAATCCACCTCCTGGTATCGACCACGGTGATCGAGGTCGGCGTGGACGTGCCGAATGCCGCGGTGATGGTGATCGAACACCCTGAGCGGTTCGGACTCGCGCAGCTCCATCAGCTTCGGGGAAGGGTCGGCAGGGGCGGCAGCCAATCCTATTGCATTCTCATGGGTCCGAGGATGTTCGCGGAAGATGCTCGTGAGCGGTTGAATGCCTTCACCCGTACGAACGACGGCTTTCTGATCGCGGAAGAAGACCTAAGGATCCGCGGTCCGGGCGAGTTCTTCGGCACGCGCCAGTCGGGTCTGCCGGACCTGCGCGCGGCAAATATTATCCGCGACGCGGACCTGCTCGAAACGGCCAGGATGGAGGCTTTCGACCTGGTCCGCCAGGACCCCACGCTCGCGCCCTATCCGCAGCTCCGTGAGCTCCTGAAGCGGAAGTGGCAGGGCAGGCTCGGACTGATATCCGTCGGTTGACCCCGAAACGGCACGTAACGCGCCCATTATGCGACGGATGGGCGCCTTGATCAGAAGAAACGTATAATTTCCGCGGATTTTGTGTTTGCGGTATGATACGCATGCTGTTTACGGGGTGTAATCCCAAAATGATAATGTCCTAATTCGCCAAAATAGAAATGTCCTATTCCCAGTTACAATGCCTGACGTTCATAGGAGGGCATTGTGGCAGAAAAGGACATGATTACCATGAGCAGGGAGGAA
>Ga0210377_10003016_pt1 | contig 14544 bp, 10 predicted proteins | sample PLM4_65_b1redo_FD_155480 | JGI IMG/M metagenome (GOLD analysis project Ga0210377, IMG submission 155480) | Groundwater sediment microbial communities from an aquifer in East River, Colorado, USA - PLM4_65_b1 redo | ecosystem: Environmental > Terrestrial > Soil > Riparian zone | place: USA: East...
GTGCCGAAGCTGCGCGACCTCGTCGAGCGGCTGCGCGAGCCGGTGCGTTTCGACGGCCGCCGGGTCCTCTATTCATGGATTGGTGGCACGCGACGCGACTGGCGCGGCCAGGGCCATTTCCGCGCGCTGACCGAGGAGTCTGAAGTGTGGGCGCACGCCGCGGGCTTTGAAGAAGTGGTGGTCAAGACGAAGAACCGCTACTACGACATGCGCGCGGTGCTGGCGCAGCTCCAGTTCAACGTCGTCAAGCTCGAAGCGAGCACCACCGACAAGGACGACTCGAAGGTGTACCTGAGCAAGATGCTGCCTGCGGAGCTCGCACGCAGACACCGCAACGTTCGCACCGTCGTCCACACCGAGGGTTAAGCGCGGGCACCCGTAAACGGGGTGCCCTACTCTGCCTTCAGCGTCACAACCGGATCGATTCGCGTTCCGCGCCTCGCCGGTAGGTAGGATGCGACGATTGCGATCGCGGCGAGAGCGCTGCCAATCGCGCCGAAGGTCGCCGGATCGTTCGGGCCCACCTCGAACAGCAGGCCGCGGAGCAGACGCGCGGCGGGGATCGCGCATGCCAGCCCCACCAGCAGGCCGATCGCCACCACCCCCAGGTTCTGTCGCACGACCATGCGGACGATCTGGCTCGGATGCGCACCGAGGGCGACGCGAATGCCGAACTCGCGGGCGCGTTGCGACACGGAGTATGCCACGATCCCGTAGACGCCGAGGGCCGCCAACAGCAGGGCGGCGCCGGCGAACACGCTCATCGCCACGGCGATCATGCGCGGCCGCGCAATCGATTCGGCGAAGACTTCCTCGAGCGAGCGCACCGACGCAACCGGCAGCAGCGGATCGATCTCTCGAATGACGCGAACCGCCGACGGGCCAAGCAGCCTCGGGTCGCCGTTGGTGCGAACCACGTACGTCATGATGCCGAAGGCATACTGCCTCGACGACAGGTAGGCGGTCGGGCGGACTTCGCCGTCGACGCTGGCCAGCTTGACGTCGCCGACCACGCCGATGATCTCGTGCGGTTTCGGGTTGCCGAGATTCAGGATGAACTTGCGGCCGATCGGATTGTCACCGGGATAGATCTGGCGGGCGAACGTCTCGTTGATTACGGCCACGGGATCGCGATCGGCCGTGTCGCTGTCCGCGAGATCGCGGCCCGCGAGAAACGGAATCTCCATCACGTGGAAGTAGCCGGCGGTGACCGGCCTGGCCTCGACCACCGGACGCTCGTTGGGCGGCGGCTGAGGCGCATCGGCCCGCCAGAAGCTGGTCGCCGGCCCCACGCCGGCGAGCGGGGGGAACGAGGTGCCGCCGACGGCGCGGACGTCGGGCAAAGCCTGCAACGCATCGGTGACGCGCGTGTGAAACGCATGCTGCGCGTCGGAGTCGGCGTAGGCGCGACTTGGAAGGGTGACACGGAGAGAAAGGGCCGACGCCGGCGAGAAACCGGGGCGGACCCTTTGCAACTCCATCAGGCTGCGTCCGAGCAGCCCAGCCCCGCACACCACGGTCAGTGCCAGCGCAATCTCGGCGACGACAAACACCTGGCGCATCAGGCGGCCGCGCGACGCACCGGAAATGTTCGGCGCTCCGTCGCGGAGGGCGGTGACGACCGAGCCTCCCGTGGCGCCGAGCGCAGGCGCCAGCCCGCAGACCAGCGTCGTTAACACCGTCGCCAACGCCGCAAAAGCCAGCACCGACGGATCGATTGCAATCTGGGAGAGCAGCGGCAGGGGCAGTCGCGTTGACACCCAGGAAGTGAGGGTATTGGAGATCCAGACCGACAGCAGGAGCCCAAGGGCACCGCCGGCAATCGACAGCAAGAGCGATTCGCCGATCAGTTGCCAGAGGAGCCGGCCGGTGCTGGCCCCGAGTGCGGTTCGAATTGCGAGCTCTCGCCGACGGCTCGAGGCCCGCGTCAACATCAGGCTCCCGATATTGCCACAAGCGATCAGCAACACCGCCCCAACGGCGCCAAAGAGCACGAGCACCGCGAGCCGGATATCGCCGACCAACTGTTCGCGCAACGGGACGAGGTTCACGCTCCATCCCGTGTTGAAGTCGGGCTGCTCGCGCCGCAGGCCGTCCATCACGCCTTCCATTTCGGCCTGTGCCTGGTCGCGCGAGACGCCGGCCTTCAGCCGGCCGATTCCGATGATGCTTCGCCCAGAGAAGCGGCGCGCCGAGGCGCCCAGGCGAAACGGGACATACAGGTCGGCTGGAATGCCCAGCACCTCGAAGCCTCGTGACATCACGCCAATTACCGTGGCGGGCTCGCCGTTGATCGTGAGGGTGCGGCCGATCACGGCCGGATCCGACCCGAACCGTCGGGTCCACAGGCCGTGGCCCAGGACCAGTGCGCGTGGGGCGCCTTCCTGATCTTCGCCGCTGGCAAAGCCGCGCCCGAGCATCGGCGCCACGCCGAGCGTGTCCAACAGATCGGCCGTCACCACCACGGTTGGAAGCTCTTCCGGCTCGCCGTTGCCGGTCAGTGTGACGCGGTTCTGCGTGAGGGCCGCCATGCGCTCGAACGACTGGCTTCGCGCTTTCCACTCCAGGTAGTTCGCCGGGCTGACGACGTTGCGCAGGCGGTTGCGAGGCAGGTTGTGCTCCCACAAGACGACCAGGCGCTCGGCGTCGGCGTACGGCAGCGGCTTGACCAGCAGCGCGTGAACGACGCTGAAGAGCGCCGTGGTTGATCCGATGCCGATTGCGAGCGCGGCGATCGTGCACGCGGTGAAGAGCGGTGTACGCCTGAGCACTCGCAAGGAATGGCGAAGATCGGTGAGCGTGATCATTTGCTTCCCCCAGAGAGCAGGAAGGGAACTGATGGAATGGCCGAGGCGCAGGAGCGGTCGAGTCCGTCGGCCGAACCTTTGTCAATGAACGCCCCGATCAACCGGGCCACGCACTGCTCGGCGCTGCCAATGGGATGACCGTTGTTCCGGATCACGACATGGACGCCCCGTGTCAATCCCTGCATCACCTCTTCACCGCCGGATGGCGGCGTCACCGGATCGAATTCGCCCGACAGGATCAAGGTGGGGATGTTGGATCTCGTTGGCTGCCGGTGCTGCGCGGAGACTTCGCCTCGCGGCCATGCCGCACACGCGGCGGCCTGCTGTTGCAGCCGGTAATCGCCGCCGAACGTACCGGCTGCCCGGGCTGGCGCACTTGCCGGAAGGTACGGCGCGTCTTCAGTGCACGTAACGGAGAGAAAGAATCCCGCCGCCAGGCGATCGCTGGCAAGCAGAGTCCGGCTCGCGAATGCAGTCTCTGCCAGCCCGCGATCGTCGCCCGCCAGCAGCGCCCTGATCAGCTTCGGCGCCTGCGCCGACGCTTCCGGCGAGTACAGGAGGTTGCGAAACGATTCAGCAAACAACCCGCGAGTCACCGTGATACTGGCCGCCGATCGATTGTCGGCGGCAGGCAGCGTAATCGCCGGAGAGGTTCGCTCGAGACGATCCAGAAGGGCATGAAAGTCCGCATCGAGCGTCGGAAACGTGCGCGCGCAATTGGCGTCCTGGCGACACCGCGTCACGAGGGATCTCCACGCGAGATCGCCGGACGAGGCGTGCGATTCCGGCGACGCCATCGAGGGGGGCACGATGCCTTTCATGGTTACCGCCCGAAGGCTCGATGGGTGTCGTCGCATGTAGACTTGCGCCACGCGCGAGCCATATGACGTGCCATAGAGGTTGATTTGCGCGTAACCCATGGCCTGGCGCACTTCCTCGAGGTCGTCGACGGCAAGCTCGGTGGTGTAGAACCGCAGGTCCGCCCGTTGTTCCAGCCGCGCGCGGCAGGCTCGAATGGCGGCCATGTTCATCATGTCCTGGTCATAAGCGCCCCCGTTGCCGGGCCTTGCCAATTCGGGACACGTCAGGGCGGCCGACTTGCCCGTGCCTCGCAGATCGACCAGCACGAGGTCCCGGGTCTGCCTAATCCCTTCGAACACCCGGCCAAAGAACCGGGCGTTGAACGAGGGCGCGTCGCCCGGCCCGCCTGAAAGGAAGAACATCGGGTCCGCTTTCTTGGCCGCCCCGAAGGCATCGAGCACGATGATCGACAAATCGAGTTGCCGTCCCTGCTCGATGCCGCGGTCCTCCGACACGCGATAAATGCCGCAGTGCGCGGGGGGCCGGACGCCTTCAATAGCGCACGGACCGAGTGCCACCTGCGCGGCCAGGATCAGGCCGGTGATCACTTCGGTGCACCGAGCAAGAACAGGCCGGCGACAGCCTTTTCGCGAACTTGAGAATCCGGATCGTGGACGGCCCGTTGCAGCGCATCGAGTGCGCGCGGGTCGCCGCTCGCGCCAAGGGCGATCGCGGCCTTCTCGCGCACCTGGGCGTCGTGGTCGGACATGGCCGTGATGAGCGGCGCAACGATCCGCGGGTCGCGACGGAAGGCGAGTCCGATCGCGGCTTTCTCGCGGACCTGGCCGTCAGGATCGTTGAGGGCGCCCAGCAGCGGTTCGATCACATCGGCGCCAGGCGTGAAGGCGAGTCCCATTGCCGCTTTCTCACGCACCTGCGCGTTGGCGTCGCCAAGCGCGCCGGTAAGAGCCTCCGTGATTCGCGGCGCTTGCGCGCGATCGTCCAGGTTGAACATGTCCACCCCGACGCGTCTCGTGGCAGCGACGGGTGAAGCCGCCTGTGCCTGCGCCGCCGCCGGCTGGCCGCCGAGGACGATGGCGCTCACCACCGCCGCGCCTGCTGCCACCAGCCAGCGTGACGCAGGCCACGGGGCTCGTAAACCGGCGCCGAGGATCGTCAACAACCGCCCCTCGATGGCAGTTGGCCGGGCCATGCTGAGCGCTGCCGATGCGGCCCAGGGCGGACGAGTCACGCGTGCCAGGTCCAACAGCAGGCTCGCGTACACCGAGGGCCGCGCGCCCAGCCGCAAGACTTCTGCGTCACAGGCGCGCTCCCGTTCGCGCGCCAGGGCCGCTGAGGCATACCAGGCCAAGGGGTTGAACCAGTAAATCGCGCAGACAAGCTGCGAGAGTGCTTGCGTGCCACGATCGCCCCGGCGGATGTGCGTGAATTCGTGCACCAGCGCGGCGTGCCGGTTTTCGGCGGTCCAATTCCGAGCTGATGCGGGCACCAGTACGACCGATCGAAACAGGCCCGCGACGTATGGGCTGCCCTCATCCGGCGATTGGCGAACCTCTATCGAACGCCGAAGCCCGAGCTTTCGTGCGACTGCGTTGGCCTCGATCACCCACTCGGGCGGAGCAGGTGATGCCTGCCGTACCTTCCAACCGCTCGCGACCCAAGCGATCAGGAACCACAGCCCCACTACGGACGAACCAACCGCACTCAACACGACCAGGGAGCCTTGGGATCGAACTGCCGCGGGGGCCGCTGAGCCGATCGCCGGCAAGCCGACAGCGACCTCGCCGGCTTCCGCGCTGTGACCGAAGGGCAAATTGATTGTCGGCGTGACCGACCGTAAGGCCGGAGCGAGAAGGACGACGAGAATCGTCGCGTGCCAAATGAGGTGGCGCGTGGCCGGTGTGGCCTTGATCAGGACGCGCGTCATCAGGCTCGCCGAGAGCAGCAGCGCCGAAGTCCGGAGCACGAGCTCGAGATCCATCATCGTCCCTCTTTCCTGGCCTGATCGATCAGGGCCGACAGCTTGGTCAGTTCCTCGTCTGACAGCGAGCCCGAGTCGACGAGGGCGGCCGCCGCCTGTGCGGCCGAGCCATCGAAGAACGTTTTCACGATACGACTCAGGGCCGATCGCCTGGCCCGCTCACGAGGGACCCTAGGGAGGTAGACGTATCGCGTCCCCCGCGGTTCGTGGCGCGCGTGACCCTTGTCTTCCAGGATGCGGAGCAGCGCCCGCACCGAGGAATAGCTGGGGGGATCGGGCAATGCCGCCTGCACGTCGGCGGCGGTGGCGGAGCCCTTCGCGTAAAGGATGTCGAGGATCTGGCGTTCGCGTCTGGAGAGCGGGTCGGCCGTCATGCTAAAAATATCGCACCTGCTGAATATTTAGCACGTCGGTGCCCGGATCACAACTGCTTGCTCATCTTGCGCTCAGTTGGATAGACTTGGCTGGAAGTTGAGATTCATTCTCATCTGGCAGCTCAGGCGTCCATAGGCTCGTAGGCATCCTCCTTATGTTGCAGGCGTACGTCATCACCCTTCGCGAGGGCCTCGAGGCCTTCCTCATCGTTGCGATCAGCCTCGCGTATCTCAAGAAGAGCGGCCGCCGCGGGCTGATTCCGGCCGTGCATTGGGGCATCGGCCTGTCGATCTTGCTTAGCGCCGCCGCGGCATACCTGTTCCAGCAAGCCGCCAATCAATCGCTCTGGGAAGGCTTGCTCGCTGTGACGGCGGCCGTCTCGGTGGCTTCCCTCACTGTGCACATGTGGCGGACCTCGAGGCGAATCAAGGGGGAGATCGAGAGTCGTCTCGAAGACTCGGCGGGCAAGACCGGCTCGGCGGCCTGGCTCGGAGTCTTCCTCTTCACGTTGCTGATGATTTCGCGTGAAGGCATGGAGACGGCATTGCTGTTCGGCACCCTCCTGAGCCAGGTCCAGTTGTCGACGATGCTCGCCGGGGCAATCGCCGGAACGCTCAGTGCAGCCTGCGTTGCGTTCTTGTGGTCCCGGTACGGCCATCGGGTGAACCTGGGTCTCTTCTTCCAGGTCACTGCGATTTTCCTGATGATCTTCGTCGTCCAACTCGCGATCTACGGCTTCCACGAGTTGACGGAAGCCCACCTCTTCCCGAACAGCGAGGCCCTGCACTGGGCCACCGAGCCTTATGGGCCAGACGGTGTCTACGGGCAGTACCTTTCTTACTTGCTGCTGGCGGGACCCTTGACCTGGTTGCTGCTGGCGATGGCCCGAGGTGCGGGAAGGACCGCGTCGAGGGCAACACCGGAACGCGCCTAGCTGATGTACGCTTCGGCCATGCCGAAGCCTCCAATCTCCGCCACTTTGCAGTGGGCCGGCGGCTCGCGCTTTACGGCGCGGACTTCGCGAGCGGAAATCACGCTCGACGGCGAGAGCCAGCACGGCCCTTCACCGCCTGAAGCGCTGGCCATGGCTCTGGCTGGCTGCATGGCTATCGACGTTGCCGATATCGTCACCAAGGGTCGTCATCCCCTGACCGCACTCGACGCCTCCATCGTTGGCCGGCGCGCCGACACTCAGCCGCATCGCTTCCAAGCGTTCACGCTCCACTTTGTCGTGACAGGCACGGTTCCCGAAGCCGCAGTGGATCGTGCGATTCAGCTGTCGCACGACAAGTATTGCTCTGTGTGGCATTCCCTCCGGCAGGACATCCAGCTCGACACTACGTTCGAGGTCCGTCCCTGAGCGAGCGAAAGGCTTATCTCGACTGGCTGCGCGGCTTCGCCGTGGTCATCATGGTCGAGGCGCACGTGGTCGATGCGTGGACGCGTGAGGCCGACCGTCACGGAACGCCCTACATGTACGCGGTGTTTCTAGCCGGACTGGCCGCGCCGCTCTTCCTGTTTCTCGCCGGCGTCGCCCTCGCGATGTCGGCATCCACGCGGTCGGCGACTGCCGGTGTGACCGTCGCCGCCGCGGCGACGCGCCTTCGCGGCTGGCACGTGTTCGCGCTTGCGTTCCTGTTTCGCCTGCAGTCGCAACTCCTTGGCTGGGGTGCCCTGATCAACTTCCTGAAGGTGGACATCCTGAATGTGATGGGCCTGTCGATGGTGGCCGCCGGCGCGATTTGGGGCCTCGGCAGCACACGCGGATCGCGAGTTGCGCTCTTCGCGATAGCAACGGCGCTGGTGACGATGTCGACGCCGTTGGTGCGCGAAGCGTCTGGACTGGCGCTGCTGCCTGACCCGATCGAGGCTTACATCCGTCCGTTGGCCGGCCGGTCGACCTTTGCCCTCTTCCCGTGGTCTGCGTTCCTGTTGGCTGGCGCGATGGTTGGTGAACTGGTGGTGGTGGCCACGGCCCTCCCGCTGCAAAGCGGCTTGTTCGCCGCCGGATTGTTCGGAATCGTTGCGGGGTCCTGGGCGTCGTTCCAGCCGTCGATCTATCCGGTGGCAAACTTCTGGACGAGTTCGCCGACGTTCTTCTTCATCCGGCTGGGCATCTGCACCGCGCTGGTGCCGATCGCGTGGGCGATCGACAAGCGTCCGCGTTTACCCGAGTCGATCCGGCCGCTGCCAGGTGCGCCCGGCATTTTGATCGCGCTCGGCCGCTCGTCGTTGTTCGTGTACTGGATCCACGTCGAGATGGTCTACGGCATCCTTGGCCGGCCGTTGCGGCGCGCGCTTCCTCTGGACGCTGCCCTCGCGGCCACGCTAATGCTGTGCATCCTTCTCTACGCCATCGTGCTTTGGAAGAATCGGATCATCGAACGCGTGAAGCTGCCCGGCGCCTTCAAGATCTTCGCGCCCGTATTGAAGTAGCCCGGATCGATCAGGACCTCACGCCCTCAGGACCTCACGCCCTTAGAACGCCATCAGGTAGGTCATCTTGGCAATGACGGCACGGCTGAGCATGTTGCCGGTGGCCGAATCATGGCGCTCGTTGTAGACGATGTAGATGTCGCTCAGCGGACGATGGATGATGTCGAGACGGATGTTCGAGCTCCACTGCTGTGAGTCGGTGTTGTATTGCACGAGCGCGTTCACGAAAACCTTGGTGCTGAAGTAGTAGTTGACCCGGCCCGTGACCAGGTTGGTGACGAACGATCCGGTGGGCAAGTCGATGTCGTTGACCGAATCGCTCAGCGACACGTTGAGGTGTTCGTTCATGCGGAACGTGCCGCCGATCTGGTAGCTTCGCTTGTAACCGTCATAGAACTCGCCCGAACCGTAGCGCAGGTTCGAGGAAAAGGGCGCCGCCGCGTTGGTATTGGCCAGGGCGAAGTACTCCTTGAAGTCGTATCGGCCCGGCGCCACCGTGATCTGCCGCTTGCTGTTGATGGTGAACACCGAATCGAGCACCTCGACGTTGGGATTGACGCCGACTTCGATGAAGGTGCTGTTCTGAAGCGTGACGGGCCAGTGCCAGTCCATGTAGCGTGATTGCAGGCCGCCGCCGTTGCGGGCGGCAAAGTTTTCGAACTGAAAGTGCGGAAAGGTCTCGCGCAACCATTTCTGCGTGCGCTTGGGCCGGATGTGCGTCCCGAGATAGAACTCGCCGTTATCGACACCGGTTCGCGGCACGAAACCCATCTCGTCCTTGAGCCGTTCACCGAATGTCTGATACGCCCCGCGCGCTTCCCAGAAATTGTTGCGGAAGCTGAAGCTGCTTTTCGAGTAGAGGTCCTCGCCGGTGCCGGGCACGACCGATTGTGGCGAATCGGTCTTGGCAATCGCGAAGTTGAGGTTCAAGTCACGGAAGAAGCGGAAATTGGCGTCCGCGCCGATGGCCCGGTTGTAGTGGTCACCGGTCGCGTCCTTGTTGAGCACCATGACGCCGATGTCAGAGTTGGCCAGGATGTCCCGGCGCAGCCGCAGGGCCGTGAAGTTGGTGGCCGGGCTGGCGTCTTCCTTTTGCTGCTGAATATTGAGCGCGCCGATCGAGTAGCCGCCAGCGCGCCCAGTGAGCCGGGTCCCGGCGAGGATGGGGATCGAATCGCCGGTCGCGGACAGACCGATCTGCCGGCTGAAGAAGAACACCATGTCCTGCGACACGTTCTGGCGGCCGGCGGCCGCGCCGCCGCCGGCGTTGGCGCTCGGCGTGCCGAACTGAAAGACACCGGAGTTCTCGAGGAAAAAGTCGCGCTTTTCCGGGAAGAACAGGCTGAACCTCGTCAGGTTGACTTGCTGCTCGTCGGCTTCAACCTGCGAGAAGTCGGTGTTGACGGTAAAGTCCCACGTCAATCCCGAGGTGACGCCGTACTTGACGTCGACGCCGGCGTCGTAATCGGGTTCCGTGGTCGCGCCCGCCACCTTGTTGAAGTTGCCCAGTGCATACGGTTTCACGCGAACGTTGGCTCCCGGGCGCAGGCCCTGGAGGCCGTCGACCGTGCCGGCCATCGACACGCGGGTGAATTGGTGGATGCGGCGAATCGGCGACCAGTAACTGTTCTCGTTGGCGCGCCGAAGACGCCGCTGAAAGTTGATGCCCCAGGTTTGCATGGCCTCGGAACTGAACTTCAGAGTCTTGAAGGGAATCTTGATCTCCGCATACCAGCCGGTTTCGCCGATGCGCGTCCCGACATCCCAGATGCCGTCCCAGTTGGCGTTGGTGTCGCGGCCCTCGTTCGAGGTTTGCGCGTCCCACTTGGCGCCCGCTGGGTTGATCGCAAACTGGTAACCGTTTCGTTCGTCGTGGAACGAATCGATGATCACGGCGAAGCCGTCGGCGGTGCCCGTATTGAAGTCCTTTCGCAGCTCGTTGACGATGATCGCAGCGGGTTCGTGGTCGATGGCAAACACGCCGATGTAGAGGGCGTCGTCGTCATACAGCAGTCGCACTTCGGTGTCGAAGGTCGCTGGTTCACCTTCGCGCGGATCGTTCTGGATGAAGCCCTTGGCGAGCGGCGCACCCACCCACGAACCTTCGTCGAGCACGCCGTCGAGGGCGATCGGGCCTTCCGCGCGCTTGGCCGGCAGGTGTCGATCGCGCCGGACGGTTTCGTAGTCGACGGGACCCGATTGCGCGAATGCAACCGACGAAGCACACAGAAGAGCGCAGAGGGCAAGGGGAACGAGCGAGCGTGTCAGGTTCATCGGGGTGTCGGAATGGTCGTGGGTCGTATCAGGCCAACCGCTATTTTATCCTCAGATGGAAGGGCATCATCGACTTCTGATAGCGTTTTGTGCGCGCATGATCTACCGCTTTGGTGTGTTTGAGTTCGACGCCGCAACCAGCATGTTGCGAAAGAATGGGCGAGCGGTGGCCCTCGAGCCCCAGCCCTCCCGTGCCCTCGCCATGCTGCTGGCCCGGGCCGGCGACATCGTTGCGCGCGATGACCTGAAGAATGCGGTTTGGGGCGCCGAGACCCACGTCGACTTCGATCGTGGGCTCGCCTATTGCCTGTCACAGATTCGGGCGGCCCTCGGTGACGCGGGCGACAATCCGCGCTTTGTCCAGACCATCCCCAAGCGCGGCTACCGGTTCATTGCTCCGGTCACGCTCGTGGAAACCCCGTCGAGCGCTGACACCGCGGCTCCCGGCCCCGTGCTCCCGGTTCCCGGTTCCCATCTCCTGGTTCCCGGTTCCCGACTGCTGATCCTGGCGGCGATGCTGCTCGCGGTCGGAGTTCTTGGTTGGGCCACGGCCAGATCGCGGTCGGCATCTCCCCATCGCCTGGTCATAGCGGTGTCGGTCTTCGACAACGAGACCGGCGACGCGCAATTCGATCGCGTGGTCGCCGGGCTTTCAGATCTGGTCGTTGCCCACTTAACCGAAATGGATCCGTCTCGTCTCGCGGTGATCGGCAATGCGGAGGTGCTCCGGCAACCGCGGAACATCCGGAATCTCAAGTCTGTGGCGGCCGGTGTGAAGGCGGACTTCGTCCTGCTTGGCCAACTCCAGCGCGCAGACGCCGGTTACCGCTTTATCACCCATCTCATCCGGCTGAGCGACGAGACCCATCTCAAGGCCAACCGGCTGCAGATGCCGAATGGCGACGTGTCCCGTCTCGAAACCGACGTCATCGCCGAATTCGACCGCGCGGTTCGGGAGCACCTCCTCCCTCGGCCGTCTTCGTAAGCTGTTGATCTCAAAGCCGTTTATTTCCTGAACCAGGCTTAGCTTGCCCTGTCGGTGGATTTCGTCGATAACGCGGCTTGGAGGTCTTTCAGATGTCGCACCGTTGGTCTCGTCGCGCGTTTGTGTCGGTCACTTCTGGGCTCGGGGTTTTCGCTTTCCCTGCCTTCTCCTCAAACCTCTTTGCCCAAGCCGCACCAGCGGCACCGAGCCTTGCGCCCGAGGTGTTCCCCGCGCAGGATCCCGTCCTCGTCAAGGAGATCGTTGGCGTGTCGCACTCGGATATCAAGCGGGTTCGGGAGTTGGTGGACAGGCAACCCGCGCTCGCGCGCGCGTCGGTGGACTGGGGCTACGGCGACTGGGAAACCTGCATCGATGCCGCCTCACATGTAGGCCGCCGCGAGATTGCCGATCTTCTCATCGCCAACGGTGCACGGCCCACCATCTTCACCGCCGCGATGTTGGGCCAGCTCGACGTCGTGAAGGCGTTTGTTGCGGCGCGGCCGGGCGCGCAGCGCACGTATGGCCCGCATGGGATTACGCTGGCAGCTCATGCCAGGGCCGGAGGGCCTGATGCCGCTGCTGTTCTGCAATACCTGGCTTCCCTCGGCGACGCCGACACACCCCTCACCACCCTGCCAATCGCGCCCGCCGACCGGGACGCGCTGGTTGGCCGATACGTTTATGGGAACGGCCCTCGCGACTACTTCACGATCGATGTTCAGCGGGATCAGCTCGGTATCGACCGCCCGGGCGGCCCTGCCCGGCGCTTCCTGATGCACACCGGGAATCTCGTGTTCTTCCCATCCGGTGTGCCGTCGATGAAGATTGCGTTCGCGCGCGAGGCCGGCAAGATCACGCAATTCACGCTTGCCGATCCCCAGGTGCTGCTTACGGCCAGGCGAAGCTAGGTGCGTTTCAGGGCGCCGTCGGCGTGGGCTTTGCGCCTGCGCCACCCGCCGGCAGGTCGTTCCAATACATCAGCGCGTTGAACACCATCTCGTGTTCGCCAAACGTCTGCCACCGGTAGATCGGGTTGTTGGTGTAGAGCAGCACATGACCCTTGCCGCTGGCGGCGTCGACCACCATCGGACGATTGCGCACTTGATCGGCACCGCGCATCAGTCCGCTCAGGACGCCGGCGTCACCGCCGGTGAACCGGGCGACGACCTGCGGGCGATAGGGAGTTGAGCCGGCAAATGCTGCGAACTCTGCGGGCACGCCGGCCTGCAACAAAGGCCCGCCGGCATAGCGGACGGGCAGGGTCTTCTGGTCGTACCCGAACATGACGGGATGGGTCGGGAGCAGGATCTCGCTCTGAACGTATGGCCCTGGCGCGTAGAATCCGGGCTGTGTGCTCTGCGTATCCACGCCTTTGGCGATGCCGAACTCAGGGGCGAACGCGCTGGCGATGCCAAAAGTCATCAGTGTGCCGCCTTCGTCAACGAACTTCTGGAATTCGGCGGCGCCTTCGAGCCCCATCCCGCCGCGCACGTCGTCGGTCTCCGTGTAATAGCCGAAGCTCTTGAACTTGTCGCTCTTCCTGTAAGGCAGCGGTTTCGAGAGTTTCGGCAATTCGTAAACGATGCTCTTGCCGCTGTTCCCCTGGTGAGGCATCACGATCACGTCGTACTTGCCACGCAGGTTGCCCAGCTTCACGTGATCTTTGTGAATGAGATCGAAGGGGACCTCGAAGCGATCGAACGCGAGCCGGACCCACCCGACCTTCTCGGTATTCGACCAGGTCGTGAACACCGCGATGCGCGGGAGGTCCACATCCACTGTCGGCACATCCGGGGCGGCGCGCAGCGCCGTGGCGGTGAGCCCAAGCCTCTCGATCTCCTGGCGCGCGCGATCCGACGCCGGAATGAGAAGCGAGCCTGCGGGGTAGTCGGCGTTTCCGATCTTGAAGGCCGATGTCGCGCCCTTGACCGCAACCTCCTTGAGCCGATACCGCAGCGTGATGAGGTTCAGCGCGCCGTTGTGTTTCACGGCATACACGGCTCCGCTGGCGCCAATCGCGCCAGTCGGGTCGTTCAGCACGCCCAGCGTGACCACGTCTTCCTTGAGTAGCGCGGCCGGCGAGTCGAGGATCGTCTTGTCCTCGATCGTCTTCACCTCGACGTTGTTCGCCAATCCCATCGTCCACGCGCTGTCGTCGTAGGTCGTGAGCGCGGGATCGGGATAGTTCTGCTTCTCGAGCAGCGTCTTGGCGAGCCGCCCATATGGCTGATTGAGCCGGACGATGTACGAGCCTGCGGGGAAGGTGCCTTCCTTGACCTTGACCTCCGCGGTCGCACGGTGCACCTCGATCGCTTGCACGCGGATCAGGTTGGCCACCCGGTCCACCTTGGTCTGATCGCCCTGGCCCGCCGGAATCACAAACGCGTACGGCGCCTTGTCCTGCCCCGCCTTCACCGAGTTGATCGACTTCTTGTAGTAGTTCTCGACCACCATCGCGGGGAACTTCGAGGTCAGTTCGAGCGCGGTAAGGACGGCCGTCTCGGAATAGTTGATGGAGTTGCGGATCGACCAGTCCACTTCGCCGGCTGGTGCCGGGAAAGGTCGGTACCATTGGCGCTGCGTCTGTGCGCCCTGCAGCCTCGCCTTTTTCGTGTTCGCCCCGCCCTGGTTGAAGATTTCATACATCCGCAGCATGCCGTTGTGGTTCTGCGCGGCGATGGCGAGATAGCCGGGTGACCAGGCATCCATGAACCCGAAATGCCACACGCCTGGCATGCCGTATCCGGTCATCTTGTTGACTTCGTAGTTGGCGAAAAACATCAGGTCGCTGTAGAGCAGCGGATCCCAGTTCGCGTTTTGCGGTGCCTGAGCGCTGTAGGTGTAGAGGAGTGTCTGGGCTTCAT
>Ga0210377_10003017_pt1 | contig 14537 bp, 8 predicted proteins | sample PLM4_65_b1redo_FD_155480 | JGI IMG/M metagenome (GOLD analysis project Ga0210377, IMG submission 155480) | Groundwater sediment microbial communities from an aquifer in East River, Colorado, USA - PLM4_65_b1 redo | ecosystem: Environmental > Terrestrial > Soil > Riparian zone | place: USA: East...
GTACGCGCGCCATGAAATCGCCGAGCGGTTCGCCGAAGTTGAGCAGCTTGCGCAGCTTCATGCCGATCCAGGCCGGATCGATGACGCGCATGTCCAGGCTCAACACCTTGCACAGTCCGTCGAGGGCGCGCGGATAGACGCCGGCCAGCCACATCGAGTAGGGGCGGCGTTGCCCGTCCGGCAGCACCAGTTCCTTCAGTCCCAGCACGAAGTCGTCGCCGCTGCCGGCGTTGGAGATATCCACCGTCCAGCTCATCGTGCCGTCGGTGCCGGTCTTGGGTTCCTTCTTTGCGAACAGCGCGTCCATCATCGGGGTGGTCGCGTCCGCACTGGCTTCCAGCGCGCCCAGTTTCTCGATGCGATATTTCAGCAGATGCGCGAACGCGGAAACCAGGCTCGGCATGCGCATCATTTCGCCGTCGGGCGGCATCGGCATGTCGAAGGCGTCATCGCCGGCGGTCTTCATCAGCATCTCGAGCTTCATCCTTACCCACACCGCATCCTGGGTGCGCATGTCCATCGACAGCGATTTCGCCAGCGCACCGAGTCCGCGCGGCTGCTCCGAGCCGTTCACCCAGACTTCGAACGGATGATTGCGACCGTTGGTGGTGTGCGAAACGAAGATCACGAAACTGCCGAGCGGATGCTTCACCACTTGTGAGACCCAGCCCTCGCTGCCATTCGGCAATTCCGGGCGGCCCGGCCAGCGCAATGAGGCGAGCGCGGGTTTCGGTGTCGCTTCCAGCACGATGCGCCGGTCCTGTTCGAATATGAAATCCTGCGGTTGTTCTTCGGCTATTTCTGTTTTTGCCTGCTTGATTTCCGGCGTGACCGATAAGACCGAGCCCAGCACATTGTTCGGGCGATAAGTCGCAAGGCCCTTCAGTCCGGCTTTCCACGCTTCGGTATAGAGGTGCTTGAAATCCTCGTAGGGATAGTCGGCGGGCACGTTGACGGTCTTGCTGATCGAGGTGTCGATGAACGGCGCAACGGCTGCCACCATCTTCATGTGATCGAGCGCGGAGATCTCCAGCGCGGTGACAAACGCGGGCGGGAGCTTGTTCATGTCGCCGCCCATCTGCTTGTACAAACGCCAGGCGTGATCTTCCACCGCGTAATCCTTGGTGCCGCCCTCGGCCATGCGTTTCTTGCGCGTGTAGAACCACGAGAAGGCCGGCTCGATGCCGTTCGAGGCGTTGTCCGCGAACGCGAGCGAGATGGTCCCGGTCGGCGCGATCGACAACAGGTGGCTGTTGCGGATGCCATGCGTGCGTATCTTGTCCTTGATCTGATCGGGCAGGCGCGAGGCGAAGCGCGGTGCGGCCAGATATTGATTCGCATCCAGCAGCGGGAACGCGCCGCGCTCGATGGCCAGATCCACAGAGGCGAGATACGACTCGTCGCGCATGATGCGTGTGATGTCGGTGGCAAACGCGCGCGCTTCGTCAGTGTCATAGCGCAAGCCCAGCATCACCAGCGTGTCACCCAGTCCGGTGAAGCCCAGTCCGACGCGGCGCTTGTTCTGCGCTTCCAGTTGTTGTTCCGGCAATGGCCATGCGGTGACATCCAGCACGTTGTCCAGCATGCGCACCGCGACGCGCACCAGTTGCTTGAACGGTTCGTGGTCGAAACCGGCATGCGCCGAGAATGGATCCTTTACCATGCGTGTCAAGTCGATAGAACCCAGACAGCAACAGCCGTAGGGGGGAAGTGGCTGCTCAGCGCAGTTGTGGACATACAGTCCATTGGCATCGAAAGCATGCACCTCGGCAACGGTCACGTCATACACATCTTCCACGCCATCATCTTCCAATGACAGCACGGTTGCGGTGAAACGTTCGGCATTCGGCTTGCGCACATAATTACCTAGCAAGCCATTCAGCCTGTCCATCTTGTCGCTATCCGCAAAGCCGATCAGTTCGGCATAACGCCCGATGTTCTCGCCGCTGATGATGAGTTCATGCAGTGCCTGGCAGGGATATTCCTTTGCGCCACCTTTGCCATCCGGCAATGTCTTCATGCCACCGGGGCGGCGGTTTTGATAGATGGTGGAAATGATGCCGAGACGTTGCAGCATGCGCTGCACGGCCTCCAGGTTGCCGAGGTCGATCTGCGTCAAGCGTACGCTGATGCCTTTTTCCTGCGAGCCTTGCACCGAACCATCGGCATCGAACATGCCGCGCAATACGCCGCGATAGAAGTCGGACGAGCCGGTTTCCATCGCCGCAGTGAAGCGCTTGCTGCCGGGAGTCAGACCCAGCTCCAGTGCCAGCGTGCGTAATGCGCCTGTCGCCAGGCGATATTCACCGCGACCGTCGATCGGCTTTTGCCAGCCGTTGAAATCGGCGCGGTGCGGCAACGAGCGCGCCGCTTGTTCAGCAGCATACATGACACCGGCAACTCCGGCAGATGGAAGCATGTCGCCGCCGTTGGCGACTTTTAGCGCAACAGAATCCCAAACGCTAAGCACAGCCTTGTCGTTCTTGAGCGTGCCATCGCCGATCAGCAGGCCAATCAGGTAGCCTTCGTCTTCATTGTGCGCGCCGTTCCACTTGCTCATGGCACGATGATCGTGCAACACGATTTGATCTTCGCTGCGCAGTTCACCGGCCTTGACCCATTCTGTTTCGCGCATAAAGCGCGTCATGCGCGAGACGCGCAACACCGGATGGTCTGCTGTAAGCCGCAATGAATGTCCTTCAGCGGTTTTCAGGCGCAACACCGGCTTGACGCCGGTGTGAAAAAAACCTTGCGATTCGGTGGGATAGGATTTTCCGTCGACTACAGCAGAAAATGTTTCGCCGATCAGATTGCGCACCTGGCGCGCGCCCTGGTCTGTCATCACCCAGGCATCAGCGGTGACGCAAGGATTCGTAGCCTCGATGTCTTCGCAGTAAGACAGGTTGTTGTCCCGGTTCATCAGGTCGATGAACAGCACACCCGGCTCGGCGTGGTCGTAGGTGCTCTCCATGATCTGCTTCCACAAATCGGCGGCCTGCACCTTGCGATATACCCACTTGCCGTCGGCGCGTTGCACAGCGCCCTGCGCCTTGAGCGCTTCGGAAGGTTCTGCTTTGTGCACCAGTTCGAACGGCTGGTTGTTCTCCAATGCTTGCATCAATGCATCGGTCACGCCGACCGAGATGTTGAAATTTTTCAGGTCGCCCTGGTCCTTGGCGTGGATGAAGCGCTCGATGTCGGGATGGTCGCAGCGCAATACACCCATCTGCGCGCCGCGCCGCGCACCGGCCGATTCCACGGTCTCGCAGGAGCGGTCGAACACGCGCATGTAGGAGAGCGGCCCGCTGGCACGGGAATTGGTGCCCTTGACCTGGGCGCCCTCGGGACGGATAGACGAAAAATCGTAACCGACACCGCCGCCTCGGCGCATGGTTTCTGCGGCCTGCTGCAGCGCATCATAGATGCCAGGTTTGCCGTCATGGATGCCGGAGATCGCATCGCCCACCGGCTGCACGAAGCAGTTGATCAGGGTCGCCTGATTCTTCAGGCCGGCTGCCGAGTTGATGCGGCCGGCAGGCACGAAACCGTTCTCCTGCGCGAGGAAGAACACCTCTTCCCAATGGGCGCGCTGTTCCGGTTTTTCTGCCTGGGCCAAACCGCGCGCCACGCGGCGGCGCACATCCTCGACCGAGTGTTCGCCCGGCTCGGCGTATTTTTCCAGCAATACTTCGGTGCTGATCTCTTGTGTCATTGCCGTGGTTCCTTCAATACCCGGATTCTGCGCTATTTTATTGGTGATTTCGCTAAGAATCTGCTGTGCGGATACTGTTTTTTCGGAATCGCTGTTAGTGGATGATGAGTGGGGAACGCTTTCGATTTCAAACATATTGTTACTCCCTTGAATGCGCGGGATACTGTGTCCCAAAAAAACAAAAAACCACTATAGGTAGTGGTCGGCCGATCAATGATGACTAATTGTAGGGGTCAGGGAGGTTTTTGCAAGCAAAAATTTTGGTCAATAATTTTTGACTTGGCACTACAATAACTTAGCCGAAAAAATAAATACAAGGCACGTAATTTGCTGACTGACCGGGAACCGGGCAGACCGGCAAAACCGACCTGATTGAGTGCATAACTGGCCTGTCCATTTACGAATGACAGGGCACTGCTGTATGGCACGCCGGGGTATGCCGATGCCGGCCTGCGCCGTCATTTAAGCAGATACTCCGGTTCGATTCCGTACTCGGTGACCGATTTTTCGATCTTGCCCTTGGCATTCAAACGCACGACCTTGAAGTCATGCAGTATGTCTTCGCCCATGGACCAGTACTTGATCCCGAGCAGGGCAGCGATTTCTTTGGTGGTGGCCCTGGAGCCGGTAAGCAGATGCCAGTTGTTCCTCTCTATTTCCTTGGTCTTCCGGTATTGCCGCCAGGATTCGGGCGTATCGTGATCAGGATCGAGGCTGATGATCACAAAATCGATAGGGATATTTTTCTTGTCGGCCGCTGCCTGCAATTCCTTCAATTGCGAAAAAGTAGTGGTACACATGAAGCGGCAATTGCTGTATTCCATGGTGATTATCATCGGCTTGCCGTTCCATTCCGACAGGCGCAACACTCTTCCCTGGTCGTTGGTGAATGTGTTCGGCAACTCGTAAAAACTGGTTTCGGCGCTCCACGCCGGGCAGGACAACAGCGCCGCGATGGCGAGAAGCATACCCGTGAAGGCGAGTTGAATGCCCCGTGCCGATTTTCCCCGCAATGTTTCGGTGCTGATCTGTTGAATCACTGCAGTTGCTCCATGTAAATACTCATTGCTTGTGCATTTGCGGGAATCGCCGGTCGGGTGGCGGTGCTTGGACTGCTGCTATCCCTTCAATCCAGCACGTGGGACACCAGGCCGTCCGCCAGCTTGGGTTCGAACCAGGTGGATTTGGGCGGCATCACTTCATTGGCGTCGGCGACCGCCATCAGGTCTTCCATCGTGGTGGCGAACATCGAGAAGGCCACCGCCATGCCATCCTTGTCGACGCGTTTTTCCAGTTCCGCCAGTCCGCGGATGCCGCCGACAAAATCTATGCGCTTGTCGCGGCGCGGGTCGCTGATGCCGAGTACCGGCTCGATCAGGTGGTTTTGCAGCAGGCTCACGTCTAGCCGCGCCACCGGGTCGTTGGTGGGGATCAACTCGGGGCGGATCTGCAGTCGGTACCACTGGCCCGGCAAATACATGCCGAACTCGCCGGACCTGGCGGGCTTGACCGGCGCGGCGCTGGTCTGCACCGAAAAGTTCTCGCCGATGCGCTGCAGGAATGTTGCCGCGCCCATATCGTTAAGGTCAGTCATGACGCGGTTGTAATCCATGATCTTCATCTGGTGATGAGGGAAAATGACGGACAGAAAATAGTTATAGCTCTCATCGCCGCTATGCGCCGGATTGGCGGCGCGCCGTGTTGCGGCGACACGCGAAGCGGCAGCCGAGCGGTGGTGTCCATCGGCGATGTAAAGGGCATGCATGGCATTGAAATTGGCGCTCAAACGGCTGATCGTCGCCTGATCGCGGACCACCCACAGGGTATGGCGTATGCCGTCATCCGCGGTGATATCGGCATCGGGGGTTCCGGCAGATGCGCGCTCCAGCAACTGGTCCACCTCGGGGGCGGAAGGATAGGCCAGCAATACCGGGCCGGTCTGGGCATAGAGCGCCTCGATCTGGCGCACCCGGTCGTCTTCCTTGTCCGGGCGGGTGAACTCGTGCTTGCGGATGCGGTTGGTGTTGTAGTCCTGCACCGAGGCTGCCGCTACCAGTCCGGTCTGGCTGTGGTTGCCCATGACCAGGCGATAAGCGTAGTAGCAGGGTGAGGACTCGCGAACCAGCACGCCTTCTGCCAGCATCCTGCCGAGATTTTCCGCCGCCTTGGCATAGACCTCAGCCGCATAGGGATCGGTGCCCGCAGGCAGGTCGATCTCCGGCTTGGAAATGTGCAGGAAACTCCATGGCTTGCCTGCCGCACGCACGCGCGCCTCTGCCGATGAAAGCACATCATAGGGCGGAGCGGCGACTTCGGCGGCACGGGATGGCGCGGGGCGCAAACCGGTAAAGGGGCGGATCAGGCTCATTGGGTTTCCTTGTAAATCGGAGTGCTGTGCACGGACTGAATTTCGATATCAGCGGCATTTTAACGGATATTCGGAGCGGGGTTTGTCCTAGAATGTCGTTCATGCGGGGAGTAACTGTACAGAGTCGTATTTGTTCCGTTTCCCGATCATTTGAAAATATAAGGCGGCCTGTATGTTTGTCCTGCAAACCATTGCTCCTATCTTCCTGCTGATCCTGCTGGGTGTGATCTTGCGTCGCTGGTTTGGCTTGCGCGAGGATTTCTGGCCGCAACTGGATCGTATGATCTACTACGTGTTTTTTCCCGCGCTGTTGTTCTATTCCCTTACGCATTTCAAGGTCGACTTTTCCAGCGCGACACCGATGCTGCTGGTCGCGGCGCTTTTTATGGCAGCGGGCATCGCCCTGGGCTATGTGGGGAAATACCTGTTCCACGCGCCTGACAAAGTGTTCTCCGCAACCTTTCAGGCAACGTTCCGGTTCAACAGCTTCGTCGGCCTGGCCATTGCCGGGGGGATATACGGGAAGGAAGGGCTGGCGTCACTCGGACTGTTGCTGGGCTTCATGGTGCCTGTCGCCAATGTCGCCTCGGTATTGATGCTGGCACGCCACAGCGAGAGCCACTGGCTCAGGGAGATATTGCTGAACCCGTTGATCATTGCCACGGCAGGCGGCATTGCCATCAGCCTGAGCGGACTGGAACTGCCGTCCCTGATCAGCAGCTTTGTGGGCCTCTTGTCGCAGGCTTCGGTACCGATGGGGCTGATCGCGGTCGGCGCCGGGCTCAGGGCAATCGGGTTCCACCAATATCAAGGAACGTTATGGTACGGCGTGATCGTCAAACTGCTGGTGCTGCCGTCCATCGCGTGGGGACTGGCCGCGATGTTCGGGTTGAGCGGCGTGTATTTCCACATCGCCGTGCTGCTGGCCGCATTGCCCATATCCACGATGGCCTACGTAATGGCAACCCGGATGGGCGCCGACGGCAACACCATTGCGGCACAGATCATGCTGAGCACATTGCTGGCCGCGTTGACGCTGCCGATGTGGTTGTTATTGATGGGGGAATGAATTCACGCAACTGCAAAGATCCGGGTGGCGGTGTGGCACCCCGGGGTTACTGCTGGTAGATTGAGCCTATAGTTGTGCCTGTAGAAAGAATGGAGAAATCGATGCGTGTTGGATTGTTCGTCACTTGCCTGGTTGATTCCATGCGTCCACGCATCGGCTTTGCCGCGATCAGGTTGCTGGAAGCGGCCGGATGTGAAGTCATCGTCCCCGCGCAGCAAACCTGTTGCGGCCAACCCGGTTACAACTCGGGCGACCGCAAATCTGGCGAGGCGATGGCACTTAAGTTCCTCGCCGAATTCGAAGCATTCGATTATGTGGTGTTGCCGTCCGGCTCCTGTGCCGGAATGATACGCGTGCATTACCCAGATCTCTTCAAAGATGACCCGGTCCTGCTGGCAAGGATCACCGCCTTGGGCCGGCGCACTTACGAGCTGACCGATTTTCTGGTCGATGTCGCCAAACTGAAACAGGTGCCGGGTACATTTCAGGGCACGCTGACCTATCATGATTCCTGCTCGGGCCTGCGCGAACTCGATGTCTACAAACAGCCGCGCGCACTGCTGGCGACGATGCCCGATGTCACGATAAACGAGATGGTGGAATCGACCACCTGCTGCGGCTTCGGCGGGACTTTTTCGGTCAAGTACGGCGAACTGTCGACGCGCATGGCCGACAACAAATGCCGGCATATAGTGGCCACACACGCCGATGCCATCGTCGGCGGCGACCTGGGCTGTCTGCTGAATATCGAAGGGCGCTTGCGCCGCATCGGCGATCACACCACCCGTGTGTTGCATGTGGCAGAGGTACTATCGGGCTTGGATAAAGAAGAATGATCCCAGAAAAAGCAGTTGTCCACGAAAGGCACGAAAAACTCGAACAAATCTATAGCACTCCATACCGCGAAAGGCAATCCGATGAGTGATACGCCAAACGAATGCAACCCACTTTTTATTTCGTGCCTTTCGTGTTTTTCGTGGATCAATTAAGGTTTTTAAGATAATGCAAAACACCTCCCTCCAATTCAAAAAACAGGTCACCATCAAGCTGGCCGACGTCAAACTTCAGGACGCACTGTCGCGACTGCAGACACGTTTTGTCGAAGGCCGCTCGGCGGTCATCGGCGAGATTGACGATCTGCAAGCGACACGAACTGCAGCCGCGGCGATCCGCGACCGTGTGTTGAACGATCTTGAACACTGGCTGCTGCATTTCGAACATCAGGCAACTGCGCGCGGCGCGATCGTGCACTGGGCCGAGACCGGCGACGACGTGAACCGCATCGTCGCCGGGATTGCCGCACAGCATGGCGTGCGCATTGCGACAAAATCCAAGTCCATGGTCAGCGAGGAGTGCGGGCTGAACGACGCGCTCGAACTGGCAGGCGTCAAAGTGATGGAAACCGATCTGGGCGAATACATCCTGCAACTTGCTCACGAAGCGCCATCGCACATCGTCGCCCCGGTCGTGCACAAGAACAAGGAAGATATCTCGGACCTGTTCGCGGAGAAGCATCATCTGCCGCGCAAGACGGGGATCGCCGAATTGTGCCGCGAGGCGCGCGAGGTGCTGCGGCCCGCATTTCTCAACGCGGACATGGGGATATCAGGGGGCAATTTTCTGGTGGCGGAAACCGGCTCGGTGCTGATCGTCACCAATGAAGGCAACGGTCGGCTGGTGACGACACTGCCGCGCGTGCATGTGGCCATTACCGGCATAGAAAAAGTGGTGCCGACGCTGGAAGACGTGACCACGCTGGTGCGCCTGTTGCCGCGTTCCGCTACCGGGCAGTCGATCACCAACTATGTGTCGGTGCTGACAGGAATCAAAGCTAAAGAAGATCACGATGGCCCGGAGCACTTCCACATCATCCTGCTCGACAATGGCCGCAGCAGCCTGCTTGGCAGCGAGATGCAGGAAATGCTGCGCTGCATACGCTGCGGTGCGTGCATGAACCATTGTCCGGTGTATCAGAACATCGGCGGCCATGCCTATGGCTGGGTCTATCCCGGCCCGATGGGATCGATACTGACGCCGCTGCTGGGCGGCATCGAAAAATCGCCGGACCTGCCCAATGCCTCGACCTTTTGCGGCGCCTGCGCGGCGGTATGCCCAGTAAAGATCCCGTTGCCGGACCTGTTGCGAAAGTTGCGCGAAAAACAAATGGAACGCGGCATGAAGTCACGCCAGGAAACGTTCATGCTCAAGGCATGGACATGGCTGGCGCTGCATCCAAAAACATATGCGCTGGCAACCAGAATTGGCGTGAGAGTCATGCGCTTGATGGGTGGCAAAGAAAAGTTAATTCACTCCCTGCCCGGTGCCGGCGGCTGGACCGATGGCCGCGACTTTCCGGCACCAACGGGCACTACCTTCCGTGAGCTGTATAAGCGTGGGGTGCACAAATGAACGCGCGCGACAGGATACTCGGCAAGATACGCAATGCCCAAGCAAATAAAACCTTGGGGGCAATTGCAGCAACCGATCAGCATACGGAGTCGATCGCCAGCCACCTTGCAAATCACCGGCGAGGGCCGCTGCCACCGCCTCCCGATAGTTTGGTCGCATGCTTCAAGGAACGCGTCATCAAGCTTTCCAGCGATGTACTTGAAACACATGACAAGATGGAAGTGCCGGCTCTGCTGGCGCGTTATCTGAGCGAAAGGAAATTGCCGATGCGTGGCGTATGCTGGACATCTCTTGCCGGCTTGCCATGGCGTGCTGCCGGCCTGGACATGCAATCCCGTCCTGCGACAAATCAGGATATGGTTGGCGTGACGGGCACATTTTGTGCCATTGCGGAAACGGGTACTCTGATGGTGCTTTCCGGAGCGGAGACACCGGCCACCACCAGCCTGTTACCCGAAACCCATGTGGCCGTATTGGATCCTCGTCGTATCGTCGCCACCATGGAAGATGCATGGGAGTTGATGCGCAAGGAATACAAACAGCCGCCGCGCGCGGTCAATTTCATCTCCGGGCCTTCGCGCACCGCCGATATCGAGCAGACCGTCACGCTGGGCGCACATGGCCCTTACCGGGTGCTGCTTATTCTTGCGCCGCATTGATGGCCGGCGGCATATGCTCAATGTAACCATGAGATGCGGAATAGTGACTGCCTGAAAGCGGATGGTCGTGACGTAGCACTTCAACACATTCCTGCCACTCGCCAGGTTCAGCTTCGGGGGCTGGAAGCGATAATTCCGGGCACGGGAAAGAGGTTATTACATTTCATGCTACCGAAAATTCCTGAAGGCATTGTACCTATTCGCCCAATTTGACCAAGTATGTAATCCCGATCAGCTTGGTGTTGAGCGAAGAGGAATTGCCCACATCGAAGCTTTGGAAGCCCAAGCGAACCACACTTTTGCCACCCAGATATTCAACGCCTGCACCATAGGTCAAACCACTATTGTATACACCTCCAGATGAGTAGGTTGCAACTCCACCTGCCTTGCCATACAGATTGATGTTGCTGTTACCCAACGGCAAAAAACCCGCTATGCAAAAATCCGCTTCGCCGCTTGCGGAGTAGGGGCCGGTTTTACCCAGTATGCCGCCTTGCACTTCCCAGCCGTAGTACTCGTTTGGTCTTGCGGAGATCATTGCCGTGATACCTGCTGCCGAATTATTTACTCCGTTTTCACTGGACTTGACTGCATCCAGCGAAAATCCAACGTAGTCTTCCAGCGCTACCGCGTTCATGGTCATACCAGTGCTGAAACAAGCAAGTATTACAAGTGCTACTTTCTTCATGGTTTCCTTCTTATTAAAGAAGTACAAGATACTAAAAAATCGGACATATCCGAGTAGTGAACATCACCATTTGTCATTATATCCTGCGAACCAAAGTGGCCGTTCAGCCAATAAATGCACTAATACCGGCACGAGCTATAACAGCATCTTCAGCACCTGTGACACCGGATACACCGACTGCTCCGATACATTCGCCGTCGATCATGATGGGCTCTCCGCCTTCCATGCAGGTCAGATTGCCCGGCAGGGATAATACCGCCACTTCGTTATTGTTAATTCTGTCCATATAGAACTTCGAGGGTCGACGTGCTATCGCCGAGGTGCGCGCCTTGCCAATGGCGATCTCCATGCTGAGCAATGGTGCATCATCGAGCCGTTGCAGAATCAGCAGGTGTCCGCCGTCATCAACAATGGCGATGGTCACTGCCTTTCCTCCACTCAAGGCTTCCGATTCACAACCGGCAGCAATGATCTTCGCATCAGCCAGGGTCAAACATTTTTTTGTTTTCATTTTATGTATCCCTTTTCTATATTTTAGTTTTTATTGAAAGTCTTTGCCTTTAACAAGCTCTGGATTGGTGGTTGCAATAATCAAGACTATATTGGCATGGAACAACTGGCCTTGCTGTTCGAATTGATCAACTCAGCTCCTTGAAGAACTGCGTGATCGCGAGCGCCCGCTGATGCAGATCCCCGTACTTCAACTCGATCCGCAGCTTGTCCTGTCCCGCCATTTTGATATGCCGCTTGCTTTGAATCATCGTGATGATCTTAATCGGGTCGATCGGGGGATTGGGCACGAACTGGATCACGATAGCCTCGGAGGATGCATCCACCTTGCTGATGCCGAGCGGCCTGGCGATGAGGCGCAGGCGGTGGCAATCCAGCAGTATCTGTGCGGGTTCCGGCAGCAGGCCGAAGCGGTCGATCAGTTCCTGGTGCATGTCTTCCAGCTCTTCCGGTGAAGCGCAGTTGGCCAGGCGTTTGTAGATGACCAGGCGCTGGTGGATGTCGCCGCAATAATCATTGGGCAACAGAGCGGGCGTGTGCAGGTTGATCTCGGTTGTGACGCCGAGCGGGTGCGACATGTCCGGCTCCTTGCCTTGCCGCAATGAAGTGATCGCGGCGGAGAGCATGTCGTTGTACAGGCTGAAGCCGATCTCCTGCATCTCGCCGCTTTGCGATTCGCCCAGAACCTCGCCCGCGCCGCGTATCTCCAGATCGTGCATCGCCAGGTAGAAACCGCTGCCGAGTTGTTCCATCGCCTGGATCGCTTCGAGCCTTTTCCTGGCCTGCGCGGTCAGGGCCTCGGTCTCCACCATCAGATAGGCGTAAGCCTGATGGTGCGAACGGCCGACCCGGCCGCGCAACTGGTGCAACTGTGCCAAACCGAAGCGGTCGGCGCGGTTGATCAGGATGGTGTTGGCGCTGGGCACGTCGATCCCGGTCTCGATGATGGTGGTGCATAACAGCATATTGAAACGCTGCTGGTAAAAGTCGCGCATCACCGTTTCCAGTTCGCGCTCGTTCATTTGTCCGTGCGCCACGCGCAGGCGCGCTTCGGGCAGCAGCGTGGTCAGCTTCTCCGCCATGTTGGCGATGGTGTCCACTTCGTTATGCAGGAAATAGATCTGTCCGCCGCGCTTCAGTTCGCGCAGCACCGCCTCGCGGATGATGCCGTCGCTGACCTGCGCGACGAAGGTCTTGATCGACAGGCGGCGTTGCGGCGCGGTGGCGATCACCGAAAAATCGCGCAGGCCTTCCAGCGACATCGCCAGCGTGCGCGGGATAGGCGTGGCGGTGAGTGTCAGCACATCCACCTCGGCACGCAGCGCTTTCAATCTTTCCTTTTGCTGCACGCCGAAGCGGTGTTCCTCGTCGATGATCACCAGCCCGAGATTGTGGAACTTCACGCCCTTCTGGATCAGCTTGTGCGTGCCGATGATGATGTCGAGCTTGCCGTCTGCCATGTCCTTCAATGCCTGGGTCTGTTCCTTGGCGGAACGAAAACGCGACAGTTCTGCGATCCTGACCGGCAGGTCGGCGAAGCGGTTGGAGAAATTCTGGAAATGCTGCTCGGCCAGCAGCGTGGTGGGTACCAGCACCGCAACCTGCTTGCCGTCCATCGCCGCGACGAATGCAGCGCGCAGCGCGACCTCGGTCTTGCCGAAGCCGACATCACCGCATACCAACCGATCCATCGGTTTGCCGGATTGCAGGTCGGCGATCACAGCCTCTATGGTGGCGGCCTGGTCAGGTGTCTCCTCGAAGCCGAAACCTGCGGCGAACGCCTCATAGTCATGCATTGTCAGTTTGAACGCGTGGCCCTTGCGCGTGGCGCGCTGTGCGTAGAGGTTCAGCAACTCGGCGGCGGTGTCGCGCACCTGTTTCATCGCGCGGCGCTTCGCCTTGTCCCACGCGCCGCTGCCCAGCTTGTGCAACGGTGCTGTTTCCGGCGCGCCTCCGCTGTAGCGACTGATGACGTGCAATTGCGCAACCGGCACGTACAGCTTGTCGCCATCCGCATATTCCAGCAGCAGGAATTCGTTCTCTCCCTCGCCGAGGTCGAGATTGACCAGACCCTGATAGCGTGCGATGCCATGCTGCTCATGCACCACCGGATCGCCGACCTTGAGCTCGGACAGATCGCGCAGCATGCCCTCGACATTGCTCTTTTTCGCGGCGCGCGCAGCGCGGCTTCTGGGCTGCGAGGCATACAGCTCGGTTTCCGTCACGAGCGCAAGATTGTCTTCTGTCAGCAGGAAACCATACTGCAGCGGGCCGACGCCGAGCATGAAATTATCTTTGCTGGAAATGAACGACGCATAGTTGTCGCACACCGCTGGTGCGAGGCCGTATTCCTTCAGATAGCCTGCGATGATCTCGCGCCGCCCCAGGCTGTCGGCCAGCAGCAGCACGCGTCCATCGTATTCCTGCAGAAAATTCTGGAATGCCTGTGTCGGAACATCGGCACGGCGGTTCACCGCGATGCCGGGCAGCGGGGCGGTGGGGCAGGGTATTTGATTTTTGGGTGTTCCGCTACCCTCTCCCTCCGCTTCGCTCCTCGGCTTCGCCCCCCTCGCTACGCTCTCCCCGCTTGCGGGAGAGGGTATTGAACTCCCCTCTCCCGCAAGCGGGAGAGGGGTTGGGGGAGAGGGCAGAATATCCAGCCGCGCAAACTCCTTAGCGCGGATGTAGAACTGTTCCGCGTCCAGGAACAGTTCCCTGGTCTCCAGCAGCGGGCGTTCCGGATCGCCGCGCAGCAGTTTGTAGCGCGATGCGGCATCCCTGCTGAATGTGGCGATAGCATCATCCACTTCGTGATGCAGGCACAGCGTGGCATGCTTCGGCAGGTAATCGAACAGCGTCGCGGTCCTGTCGAAGAACAGCGGCAGGTAATACTCGATGCCCGCAGGGGCGACGCCCTTGCTCACGTTCTTGTAGATGTGCGATCGGGACGGATCGCCCTCGAATCGTTCGCGGAAACTCTGGCGGAAGCGCGCCTGACCCGCCTCGTCCAGCGGAAATTCGCGCGCCGGCAGCAAACGGATCTCCGGCACCGGATACAGCGTGCGCTGCGTGTCCACGTCGAAGGTGGCGATGGTCTCGATATCGTCGTCGAACAGGTCGAT
>Ga0210377_10003018_pt1 | contig 14530 bp, 7 predicted proteins | sample PLM4_65_b1redo_FD_155480 | JGI IMG/M metagenome (GOLD analysis project Ga0210377, IMG submission 155480) | Groundwater sediment microbial communities from an aquifer in East River, Colorado, USA - PLM4_65_b1 redo | ecosystem: Environmental > Terrestrial > Soil > Riparian zone | place: USA: East...
ATCGGCTTCACGCACGCGCAGGGCTTCTTCTTCGGCCGCCCGATGCCCCTCAGCGAAATCTAATCTGGGGGGTGCTGCGCCGCACCCCCCAGGCCCCCCACTCGCTACGCGGGAATGAATCCCGCTCCGCTCGCAGCTGTTACCTGTTAGCCCAGATGACGTTCGAGCGCGGCGAGCGCTTCCGCGAGGCTGGTGCGGCCGAAGCCGAAGCGCACGTGAGAGTCGCCCCACTCGAAGACGCTGCTCGGCAGCAGCATGACGCCGGCCGAGAGCGCCAGCTGCTCGCAGAAGGCGGAAGCCTCGCCCGGCTGGAAGCCGGCGAACGCGATCGGGCCCGCGAGCGGCGGACGCCAGGAGAAGCGTGCCGCTTGCCGTGAAACTAACGCTTCCAGCAGCGGCCGATTCGCCGCGACGATCGCGCGGCAGCGCCCGATCAGCCGCTCCGCGTTCTTGAGCGCCACCACCGCGAGCCGTTCCGAGGGCGCGCTGGCGCAGATGGTGGTGTAGTCCTTGTAAGCCTGGACCGCCTCGAGCACCGAGCTCTCACGCGTCGCGAGCCAGCCGACGCGAAGGCCCGGCAGGCCGTAGGCCTTCGAGAGCCCCGCGACCGACACGCCCCGCTCGGTGGCCGCGGCGGCCGGGACGAGACGACGCGCCGGGTCGTATTCGAGCCCCCGGTACATCTCGTCCGAGACGAGTAGCGCGCCGGAGCGTTCGGCAGTGGCCACCACGTCGGCCCATTCGGCGGCTGAGGGCAGGGCGCCCGTGGGATTGTGCGGGAAGTTGACCACGATCGCCCGCGCGCCGTTCCTCGCGAGCGATTCCAGGCGGCCCGGATCGAACCACCACCCGGAGCCCGTCTCCTCCGGCGTCCAGCGCTCGACGTGCGCACCCACGGCGCCCGCGATCTCGTAGAGCGACTGGTAGCCGGGGAACGTCACGATCACGCGGTCGCCGGGCCGGATCACGGCGCGGCCGAGGAGGTAGATCGCTTCCTCGGGCGCCGCCGTGACGACCTCGTCGGCCGTGAGCCCCGGGTAGCCCGCCGCGACCCGCTCGCGGAGCTCGAGAAGGCCGGGCGACTCCGTGTAGCCGAGCTTGAGGCCGCTCCAGGCCTCGCGATCCGCGTCGTCGCCCAGCTCGAGCAGCTCGGCGAGCGAGAGCGCCTCGCAGTCGGAGCTCGCGAGCAGGAAGCGCGTGGTGAACTCGAAGCGCGCGAAATAGCGCTCGAGCAGGAACGGGCGGAGGCTCTTGGGCTCGTAGGCCATCGACTTTCTTGCTCGCTGCAGCGCGGGGAAGGCTCATGGTATCGCGCCCGGGGGCAGCCGCTATTCGTAGCGAAGCGCAGTCATCGGGTCGACGCGTGCCGCTCGCCGTGCGGGCAGGTAGCTCGCGAGCAAGGCCACCGCCAGCAGCAACAGCGGAACCAGCGAGAACGTCGGCGGGTCGGCGGCGCTCGTCTGGAACAGCAGCGAGGAGATGAGCCGGGCCAGCAGGAACGCGGCCAGGAGGCCGATCGAGACTCCGGCGAGCGCGAGTGCCGCCCCGTTCTTCATCACCATCTGCACGATACTCTCCTGGCCCGCGCCGAGCGCCATGCGGATGCCGATCTCCTGCGTGCGCTGCGCCACGGCGTACGACATGACGCCGTAGATGCCGACCGCGGCGAGCACCAGCGCGACCGTCGCGAAGACACCGATCAGCTGCGCCGCCAGGCGGCGCTCTGCCGAGCGCTCGGCCACCAGCTCGTCGAGCGCGCGCACCTGGTAGAGCGGGATGTCGGGGTTGGCGGTGCGCACGGCGGCCCGCATCCCGGCCGCGGCGACCCCGGGTGCCTTGTCGGTGCGGACCACGAGCGTGAAGCCGCTGCCCGTGTTCTGCATGAACGGCAGGTACAGCTCCACGCGCGACTCCTCGTCGACGCCGTAGTTCTTGACGTGGCCGACCTGGCCGACCACCTCCATCCACGGCGATTCCGGATTGGCGAGCGCACCGAACTTCACGCGCTGGCCGAGCGGGTTCTGCCCCGGAAAATGAGTGCGGGCGAAGCTCTCGTCGACGATGCACACGCGCGGCGAGTCGGCACGGTCGCGCTCGTCGAAAACGCGGCCCTGGAGAACGCGGATGCCCATGACGGCGAAGTAGTCGGGGCTCACACGGGCGATGTCGGCGGAGGGACGCTGGCCGGGGGGCGGCTCGGGCTTGCCGTCGATGTTGAACCCGCTCTGCCAGCCGCCGAGGAGCGGCAGCGTCGCAGCCGCGGCCTCGACACCGGGCTGGTTCTTGAGCTCGGCGAGCACGCGCTCGAAGAGCGCGGCCCGTTTCGCGGGCTCGCTGAAGCCGGTCTGCGGTGTCGCCACGTTGGCGATCACCAGGCCCTCGGACTGGAAGCCGGCGTCCGCGTGCAACACCCGGTAGAAGCTGCGCAGCATGAGCCCGGCCCCCACCAGCAGCACCAGCGCCATCGAGACCTCGGCAATCACGAGCGTGTTGCGCACGCGGTGCTGGCCCGGCCCGACGCTGCCGCGGCCGGCTTCCTTGAGCGGCTCGTGGAGCCTGGTCGAGAGCGCGCGCCAGGCCGGGACGATCCCGAACGCCAGGCCGGTCACCACCGCGAGCGCGGCCGTCAGCGCCAGCACCGTCACGTCGATCCTCACCTCGTCGGCCCGCGGCACGTTGCCGGGCAGCGACGCGAGCAGCGCCTCGAGCCCGAGATACCCGACGAAGACACCGGCGACGGCGCCGAGCAGAGACAGAAGCACGCTCTCCGTCAGCAGCTGCCGCAGCACGCGGCCGCGCCGGGCGCCGAGCGCCAAGCGCACCGCGACCTCGCGCTGACGGTCGGCGGCGCGAGCCAGCAGCAGGTTGGCGACGTTGGCGCAGGCGATCAGCAGCACGAAGGCCACGGCGCCGAGGAGCAGCATCAGAGCCGGGCGCATGTCGCCGACCACCGCCTCGTGCAGCGGCTCGACCGTCATGCTCTGCCGTGCGTTCGAGTTCGGGTAGCGCTCGGCGAGCCGCGCGGCGATCGTCTTGACCTCGCTTCTGGCCTGCTCCACGGAGACCCCGGGCTTCATGCGGCCGACCACGTAGATGCCCGGGTGGTTGCCGCGGTTGTCCTCGCCCCCGATCCGGTCCTCGAGCCGGAGCAACGGCGTAAAGACCTCCGTGTTCTTCCAGCTCGAGTGCATGCTCTTGGGCATCACGCCGATGACCGTGAACGTCTCGCCGCCCAGCACCAGCGAACGGCCCACTACGGCCGGGTCGCGCCCGAAGCGACGCTCCCAGAAGCCCTCTCCGAGCAGCACGACTCCCGGCGCGCCGGCCTTCTCTTCCTCCGCGGTGAACGCGCGTCCCAGCATCGGCTGCTTGCCCAGGGTCGCGAACATGCCCGAGGTCACCTGACGGCCGTTGATGCGCTCGGCCTCGCTCACGGCCCCGGCGGCGCCCGCTCCGGTCAGGACGAAGTTCTGGCCGTTGTATCCCACGATCGATTCGAACACGCTCGCCTGGTCGCGCACGTCCTTCAGGTTCGCGATCGAGAAGCTCATCTCCGGAACCTGCTCCGACCACTCCGTCAGGAACACCAGGCGCTCCGCCTGCGGGTAGGGCAGCGGGCGCAGGAGGATGGCGTTGATGACGCTGAAAATGGCGGTGTTGGCGCCGATACCGAGCGCCAGCGTCGCGACCGCGACCAGGGTGAACCCCGGCGACTTCACGAGCGTGCGCGCCGCGAAGCGGATGTCCCGCCAGAGCTCTTCCATGGATCCCCCCGAGGGTCAGCGAGCAGAATGGTACTTGCGTTCTAAGACGTGTGACGGCGCCCCAGGGTTTGATTCTTCGGGGCGGATCAGGCGTCCACGATCTTGAACGTCACCAGCCGATCCAGAACGGCCCGTCGCCGAAGTCCCACAGCAGGTACATTTCGAGCTTCCAGGAGGCGTCCTGAGGACGGATCGGCGCCTGCACGCCCACGCTCGCGATCACGTGGCCCAGCTTGTTGAGCGGCTTCGACAGCTCTCCCCACACGGCGTAGTCGTGCTCGTGAGTCTTCGGGTTGTAGGCGCCCACGAACTCGAGCGCCGGCGTGAAGGCCGTCGTGACCGGACCCAGGGCGTGCGAGAGACCGAGTGCGTAACCTAGCTCCGGGTCCGCTCGGCTGGAATCGGCCGGGAGCTCGGCGACGGCGTGCACTTGCAGGACGCTGCGGCCCCACGCCTTTCCGAACGCGAGCAAGGGCGCGAACGTGACGGTTCCACTCCCGAGACCCTCGTCCTCGCTTCCCGTCGGGAGACCGAGACCCAGCCCGACCGAGAGAATCTCGAGTCGGCCAGGGCTGAAGTACACGACCTTCTTGGCTTCGAGCTCGACGTCGCCAATGCCGGTCCCTTCGCCCGGCACGCTCGTGCGCGTGCGCAGCGGCAGCACGAGCTCGTACTGGAAGGTCGGGCCCAGCCGGTTTTCGTACAGGATCTCGATCTCAGTCTCGCGCGTGGCGGCGTCGGGCCGCTGCGACGCGCGCAGCACCACCTCCTGCTCGGGGAACGCCTTGCCCGTGCGCAGCAGGCGCCGGAAGTTGAGGTCCCCGGGTGGATAGCGCTCGGCCTGCGGGCAGAAGCTGCGGATGAAGGCCACGATGGCGCCGAGCTCGTCGTCGCTGTAGGCCCCTTCGAACGCCGGCATGGCGGAATCGAGGCCGCGCGCCGGCCCTCCCTTCTTCACCACCGTCGTCCAGACTTCGGTGGCCTCCGAGGTCGTCCCGCAGTCCGTGAACTCGATCGGCCGGACGGCACTCTCCCACTGCGGGTTGCCACGGCCGTCGCTGCCGTGGCAGGACTGGCAGCCCTGCTCATAGAGCTCGCGGCCCTTCGCAAGACGGTCGGAATCCGCCTCGGTCCGGCTCCCCGCGAGCAGGCCCACGAGAGCCAGCAGGCCGGAGGCGGACCCCCTCGACATCACTCGTCCTTCAGGAAGAACGGCCGGCGCTTCGAGAAGTCGATCGGCATCGACTTACGGATCTCGCCGAGCAGCTCGGGCGTGACCGTGGTGAGGCCCTTCGCGCGGGCGAAGTCCTCGACACGCTGCATCACGACGCCGCGCACGAACGAGGGGATCTTCGCCATACGCTCGCTCGCTTCTTGCGACCAGACGAGGCCGGCGACCGGCGCGCTGCCGTAGCTCACTGCCTTGCGCGCCACGAGCGGGACGTCGCCGGGCGGCTCGTAGACGCAGCCCGGGTCCTCCGCCAGGTAGTCGCCGCTCGTGGCGAGCGCCCGCGCCCGGCAGCCGCCGCACACCATCCGGTACTCGCAGCGGCCGCAGCGGCCGCCGAGCTCGCGCTTGCGCAGCTCGGCGAATACCGGCGAGCCCGACCAGATCTCGCCGAACGACTGGCGGCGCAGGTCGCCGGCCTCGGTCGGCATGTACGGGCACGGCGTGAGCTTGCCGTCGGGCGTGATGCGGCAGTAGTCGATGCCGCAGGGGCAGCGGGTGCGGTAGCTGAGCACCGGCGAGTCGGGATCGGCGTGGTGCACGTGCCGCATGAAGTGGGGCGCGCACTTGGCGCGCACCATCATCGTGCCGCGGTAGCGGCTCTCGGCCGCTGCGAGCTCGGCGAGCAGCGCCTCGATCCGCTGCGGCGCGAGGTCCATGAGATCGACGCCGCGGCCGGTGGGCACCAGGAAGTAGAGGTTGAAGCACACGGCGCCCTCGGCCGCCGCCCAGTCGAGAAGGGCGGGGATCTCGGGGGCGTTCCGGGGCGTGGCTGTCGTCTGGACGACGAAGTCGAGCCGGTGCTCGCGCAGGCGTGCGAGCGCTTGCTTGGTGCGCTCGAGCGCGTGGGCGCCGCCGCGAAAGTGGTCGTGCGTCTCTTCGTCGAGCGAGTCGACGCTCACGGCCACACCCGAGACGCCGGCCTGCCGCAGCATCGCGACGCGCGGCTCGGTGAGCGTGGTGCCGTTCGTGCCCACGACCACGGTCGCGCCGCGGCCCGAGGCGTAGGACGCAATCTCGCCGAGGTCGTCGCGCACGAGCGGCTCGCCGCCGCTCAGGATCAGCATCGGGGACGGGTTGACCGCCACGAGCTCGTCGATCACGCGACGGCACTCGGGCGTCGTGAGCTCCGACTCGGCGCTCTCGAAGGGGCCCGCGGAGATGTAGCAGTGGCTGCAGCGCAGGTTGCAGCGCTTGGTCAGGTTCCAGGCGACGACGTGCGGCAGGAACTCGCCTTCAGCCTGCGGCCGCTCGGCCGCGAGGAGCGCGCTCGGCCGTGCGTCGCTCACGAGCCGCTCTTGTCGTCTCCCGCTGCGCTCGCCGCGGCCGCCGCCTGCTGCATCAGCTGCTCGACCGCCTTCTTGGCCTCGGCGGGTGTCACCTTGGCGAAGTCGACCGGGCACTTGCCCATCTGCTCCTCGATGTCGCGGATCGGGCAGCGGGTGACACCCGACGCCTTGGCCTCCTCGATGAAGCGGCGCATCTCGGGCGAGAGCGCGTCCTTGCCTTCCGCCTCGGCGCGGATCTGCTTCGCGCGCAGCTCGCGGAACATCACCATCATCGTCTCGGCGTCGAACTCGTCCGCCTCGATCATGGCCTGCTTGTTCTCGTCCATGACGCTGGTGGTGACGCGCCAGATCCCATGGTTGCGCGCGAATTTCTCGACAGTGTTGCGCGCGAGCGGCCGCGCAATGAGCGGAACGGCCCGCAGGCGATCCCACGATTCCTCGGTCCACACGATCGGGTCGGTGGCGACGCGCGCGCGACGGCCGACGCGGCCGGTGATCGGGCACTTGGTCTCGACCTCAGCCACTTCCGGCACCGCGTCCTCGTCGTGGCCCTCGATCTTCGTGGCCTTGAGCTGCTCCTCGGCCTTGATCTCGGCGAGGGCGAGCTCCTCGGCCGAGCCGATGCCCATGATCAGCTGCATGTGCGTCGGCAGCAGCTTCGCGATCGCCTCGTCGAGCCACTTGTTGGTGACGGTCGCGACTGTGCCTCCCGAGTGCTCGAGCACGTACTCCTCGACCGCGCGGCGCGCGATCCCCTGCGCGAACGGCGGCACGCGCAGGATGCGCACCTCGGCCTCAGGCGACCACGGCATCCCGGCCTGGCCGTCTTCCTCGATCCAGGGGATGTCCTCGGGACGGATGCCGGTGGTGCCGACGAGCAGCAGGTTGCAGGGCGCGAGTCGCGCCAGGTTCTCGGCCTGCGAGCCCATGTCGGTGCCGTCGATGCGGTGGGCGCCGTGGCGCGCCGCGACGAGCAGCGTCGGCTGGATCTCCTCGGCCCACTGCAGGATCACCTGGAAGGGCTTGCCGACCAGGATCTGCGTCTTCACCTCGACTTCCGGAAACTCCTTCGCCATCACCTCGGCGCGCTTCAGGTTCGCCTGGCACAGCTTCAGCAGGCCCTTGTCGATGATGTTGTTGTGCAGCTCCTCCTGCTCCTCGAACTTGAAGACCTTCGAGGCCTGCACCGAGAGCACGTCCTTGATGTTGTGGAACACGACGTGGTGGTACTCGACGTCGAAGGCGCTGCAGACGTAGAGCGACGCGCCGAAGTCACGCGCCAGCTCGAGCGCCGAGCGCATGCCCTTGTAGCAGTACGAGGAGCCGTCGACGCAGACCATGATGCGGCCGCCTTGAAGCGGCTTGTCGTCGCGGACGACGAGCGTGTCCTTCAGGGTGCCGCGCAGCGTGCGGTTCACGACGCCGCCGAGCTGCGAGTACTTCTGGCGGCCCAGGCCGTGGGCCCCGATCACCATCAGGTCGTACTTCCGGCCCGAGCTGCCCACGAGCTTCGCCGCTTCGTCCTCGTCCTCGGCCAGGATGCGCCCGTCCTCGCCGAGCTGCACGTCGCCGCGGCCGCGATCGCCGCCGTCGTAACCCTTGGCGCGATTCGGGTCGAAGCCGATGAGCCCGGGCAGCCGGCCCTCGCCGCGGTTCACCTCGCGGACGATCTCTTCGTAGTTGATCCCCTCGAGCAGCTGCCGCGTCAGGTCGACGCCGGCTTTCTCGCAGCGGTTGCCGACCTGGTCGAGGAAGCTGTCGGCGATGAGCTGCAGGCCCTTCTCGATCAACTTGTCGTGGATCTTTCGCTGCCGCTTGATCTCGTCGGGCGTCTGGAACTGCGCCGGCAGCCCGGTCTCGAGCTGGCGGAAGCGCACGTCGTGGAGCCGCGCCGCGTACACGTGGTTGGCGGTGATGCGCCCCTTCGACAGCCGCGCCAGCTCGATCGCGCGGTCGACCGCCCAGTCCGAGTGCTGCGAGTTGTCCACCGGCACGAAGACTTCCGTGTACATGGAACCTCGGGAGAAGAAGGAGTGATGGCTCGTGCGAAATCGGCGCCCAGTATGCTTTTGGGCTCCGAGCAGGTCAACCGCCCCGGAGCCGGGGCGGTCCGGCGCAGCGGCTAGTCTTCGAGCAGGCGGCCGAAGGCCGGCTTGCCCGCGAGCGCCGTGCGGAACCCGTAGACGGCGAGCGCCGCGATCGCGAGCACCACGGGCAGCGTGCGCGAGAAATGCCACGCGGACCAGTCGAGGGTGAGGGGCGCTTCGATCAGGTTGAAGAAGCACAGCAGCGTCACCACCAGCCGCAGCAGCCCCCCGCGCGTGAGCGTCACGAGCAGCACGAGCGCGCGCAGGGCGCCCGATACCAATGCCAGCTCGGTGCTGTCGTCGCGCATCGGACCCGCGATCACCAGGCACCAGACGAGCGCGGCCAGCAGGTCGCTGCGCAGCAGCATGCGCAACAGCACCAGGATGAAGAGAAACGCGAGCCCGTAGAGCACGGCGCCGTACACGTTCACGAGCAGCCGGAAGGCCACGTGTCGCAGCTCGGTGAGCGTGGGGCCGTTGAGGTTGGTGTCCGGCGTCGACGGCGCCATGCCGAGCCAGGCGGGCACCAGGTGCAGCAGATGGTAGAGGGCGAACAGCCCCACGCCGGTGACGCAGCCGGCGAGCACGTCGCGCCCGACGAGCGGGTCGTGCCCGTTCCCCGCCCACAGCCGCTGCCACGCGATCAGCACGTGCGGCCAGCGGCGGCGTGCGGAGGGCTCGAGCGCCATGTACAGCAGCCAGACCTGCAGCGCCCAGAACGAGGGATAGGCGAAGACCTGGACGAGCACCCACAGCTCCTGGCCGAAGCTCGTCACGTGGTCCGCCTGGAGCAGCCGTGCCAGGCTGTACGCCGCGAACACGACGAGCGCCACGCGGAAGGCTCCGGCGCGGTCGCCCCGGCCGAGCCGGATGTTCCGGCGGGCGAGCAACAGGCCGCCGAGCGGCATCGCGATCGCGAAGAAGACGAGGCTCGCATCGCTCACGGGGGCGCGCGGCGGTCCGGCGGCCGGGGGTCCTACGCGCTCGGGCTTCGCCCAGGGCGGCTGGACCTCGAACCACACGGGGCGGCCCCGATAGGCGGCGGCCTCGATCCGGAGCGGCACGCCCGCGCCGGGCTGGGTGAGAAGCCACGCCGCCTTGTGGTCCGTGTCGACCGGGGCCGCCCAGCGCGGGGGCGTCGCGGTGAGCCCGGCCGGGTCGAGGCCCGCCTCCCGGAGGAGCGGCAGCCAGTCCGGCGCGGGCCACGGGCCCTCAGAGTCGTCGAACTGCGGCGGGACCGCCGCGAAGCCCAGCAGGCGTCCTTCCGCGTCCAGAACGAGCCGGGCCATGCCCGACACGTCGAGCGGCGGGTCGTCCATCCGCACGGCCGCGTCGCGGTTCGCCGCGACCAGCTTGCGCGGGCTCGTGCGGTAGAAGAAGCGCCACGGCCCGGGCCGCAGCGTCGCCAGCCCCCGCCACCGCTCGCCGGCAGGCTCGTGACGGCGGCGATCCGCCAGGAGCTGCCGGTCCCAGTCGAAGGAGTAGGCCGTGTCGGCCGGCTCGCTCGTGTAGCCGAGATCCGCCAGGATCTGCTTCGAGCGCTCCACCAGCACTTCGGGGGGCTTGGGCGGCGGCGCCTGGCCTAGGAGCGAGGTGCGGCTCGCGAGGTAGGCGGAGACCACGAGTCCCGCGGCCGCCGCCAGCAGGCACGCCCACGCCGAGGCCACGGAAAGATCGCCTGTGCGTCCGGCGGCCGCCACCATCTCGGGCGAGGGCGTTTCGCCCGCCAGCAGCGCCGCGTCGAGGGGGTCGCCCCCGGGCAGCGACGCCGCCAGGGCACGGACCGAGGCCGGCCGCGCCGCCGCATCCTCCTCCAGGCACTGCAGCACCACGCGCTCGACCGTCGGCTCGAGCCGCAGGCTGCTCGTGAGCCTCGCGGCCTTCGGCTCGCGGTGCTGCGAGCGCAGCTCGTCGAGGTTCCTGGCCTCGAAGAAGGGCTTGCCCGTGAACATCTCGAAGAGCACGAGGCCGAGGGCGTAGATGTCGCTGCGAGCCGTGGCCTCGCCGCCCGCGAGCTGCTCGGGGGACATGTAGCCCGGGGTTCCGGCGAACGCCTCCCGCTGCGCCGCCCGCGCCACGACGGCCAGGCCGAAGTCCGTGATCCGCGCCCGGCCGCGACCGTCGATCATCACGTTGGCCGGCTTCAGGTCCCGGTGCACGACAGCCTTGTCGTGCACCGCGGCGAGCCCGGCGCACAGCTCGCGCGCGAGCTCAGTGGCCTTGTCGGGCGGGAGTCGGCCGATGCGCTTGAGCAGCGATGCGAGGTCCTCGCCGTCGACGTACTCCATCGCGATGAAGTGGCGTCCCTCGAACTCGACCACGTCGTAGAGGCGGCAGACGTTCGGGTGCGACACCTCGCGACCGATCCGGACCTCCGCCAGCAGCCGCTCGAGCAGCGCCGGGTCGTCGGCCAGCTCGCCCCGCAGGAACTTGAGCGCCACCGCCTGGCCGAGCTTGGTGTCCTCGGCCCGGTAGATCTCCCCCATCCCGCCGCGGCCGAGCAGGGCCACGATCCGGTAGCGCCCGGCGAGCATGGTTCCCGGCGTCAGGCGCAGCTCCGGCGAGGCGCTCGTGGCGCCGATCGACGTCTCGTGGCTGGTGATCCAGGAAGAGAGCGGGGCCGGCGTGTCGCCGGCGCCCGGCTTCGTGCCGCGCGGAGGTGCGTTGGACATCGGGGGCTGCTGCTTCGCGAGATGGTAGCAGGTTCGCGTTTACCATCGAGCCATGCCCTCCCGCGAGCGCGCCGCGTTCCTGCTCCGCGATCAGGCCAGCTATTGCGCGGCGATGGGCTCGCCTTTCTACGCGCAGCTGCTCGAGCGGGCCGCGGAGGACGCGGAGGCGGGCGGTCCTGTCTTCGCGCTGCTCGAGCCGTTCGACGCCCCCAACCTGCGCGCCGACGCGCTCGCCCTCCGGCTGATGGCCGCGGTGCACCGCCTCGTGCTGAGCGGGGATGCGAAACACCTCGCGGCCTTCTACCCGAGCGCCGGCGGGGACGCGACCCGGGATGGGGCGTGGGAAGCGTTTCGCGAGGTGGTGGCAGAGCAGGCCGAGCGGCTCGGGCCGCTCGTGTCCGTGCCGTGTCAGACGAACGAGGTTGGCCGCTGCGCGCCGCTTGCGTTCGGATTCCTGGAGCTCGCCGCGGTCCACCGGCTCCCGCTGCGCCTGCTCGAGGTCGGCGCGAGCGCGGGGCTCAACCTGCGCTTCGACCGCTTTCGCTACGCCGGAGGGGGCGTTAGCTGGGGGCCGCCGGAGAGCCGGGTCGATCTCTCTGGTCTGTGGCTGGAGGCCCCTCCGCATCTGCCAGGAGAGCTGACAATTGTCGAGCGAAGGGGCTGCGACCCGCGGCCCGTCGACGCCACGACCGCCGAGGGTCGGCTGCAGCTCGAGTCGTCTCTCTGGGCCGACCAGGTCGTCCGGCTGAGGCGCCTGCGCGCGGCCTTCGAGGTCGCCGCGCGCGTGCCCGCGAGCGTCGATCAAGCGTCGGTGGACGAGTGGCTGCCGCGCGTTCTCGACACGCCGCGCCGCGGCCTCACGACCGTCGTCTACCACGCCATCGTCTACGAGTACTTCTCGGATGCCGTGCGGCGGGGCTTTCAGGAGGCGCTCGGCCGCGCCGGCGCGGCGGCCACGAGCGACGCCCCGCTCGCCTGGCTGCGCTTCGAGTCCACCCCGGCCACGCGAGGCTACGCGGTGACGCTCACCACCTGGCCGCGCGGCGAAGAGCGCGTCGTGGCCACGGCCGGCGCGCACGGGACGGACGTGCGGCGGCCCGTGGCTGCCTGAAACCAGGCTGGTCGCGGCGAACCCCGAGTCCCTGGCCAGCCGCGAGAAGGCTACTTCGCGACCGACATCCACACCCTCACCGCACGGCCAGGCGAGGCGCGAAGGGCGCGGCCGAGCCACGGACCCTGCAGCGTCATGACCTGCTCGACGTTCGTGCGGTTCAGGAGGTTCTCGGCGCGCACTCCCAGATCCAGCGCGGCGCCGCGGGCGTGCGGCAGCGCGACGTGCCGGGACAGGTACACGCTGAGGTTGCGCGACGGCGGGCCCGACTGCGAGTTTCGCGGGAGACCGGCGCGATCGATGTACGTAAACAGCCCGGCGGGGTCGCGGCCAGTGATCGGCGAGTAGGGCAGACCCGAGGCGGCCGTAGCCACCACGCTCGCGCGAATGGCGGCGGGCAGGGTGGCGCTCGATACGAGCGAGAAGTTGTGGCGCGCGATTCCGCTCGACGGACCCCACTCACCGGTGCGGCCCTGCGGTGTTCCCGGAAGCGAGAATGCGCCCTCGGTATCGTCGCTCGATCGCAGCATTTCGTAGTGGGCGCCGAGCGACAACCGGGCGAGCTTCAGACCTGCCGTGACGTGCGTTTGCCCCCGCCGGAGACGGCGATCGCTGGCGAGAACGTCGACGAGCCCGCGGGAGTCACGCAGCCTCGAAAGACCCGCGAGCGCGCTGCCGTGCGTCCAGGTCTCCTCGACGCCGAAGCTTGCGGGGCCCGCCTGGCGCCGCAACGACAAACGAACGACGGCGTCGCGCCGGCGCTCCAGTCCTGGCACGGTCGTCATCTCCAGAAGCTCCGCGCCTGAGGCAGAGAGCGACGCCGGCTCGTCGATCACGGCGCCGGGAACGAACAACGTGGACGTCTGCCGCCTGTCGCGCAGCGCCGCCTCGGAAAGGAGCTCCGGCGACCAGGGCGCCACAAACAAGCCCGCGCCCAGGCCCGCGACGAAACCACGCAACGACAGCTGACCCGCGATCCGCGGCGACAGGAACACCCCCGCCCCGCGCTGCCATTCGCCCCTCACCCCGGCGCGCACCACCGAATGGCGATCGCGCCACGGCTGGAAATCCACGAAGGCCGCCGCCGTGGATGTCGTGACTGCGACGTCGGGCGCGCCTTGTCGCGCCATCCAGCTTCCAACCTGGGCGCCGGGAGAGTCGAGCTGAATCACGCCGAGCGGATTGAAGCTGCGGGTGGCGCGAACGAGGTTGTTCGTGAGCTCGACGCCCGCCATCCAGGGCTGGGCCGCCCGCCGTTCCACCACGTGCTTGAAGAAGACGCTGCTGCGCTCGCGGGTTTCAGCCTGGACCTCGTCGCCGCCGTCCACGACTTCGCCGGCGACTACGGTTGCCCGGGCCGCGGAATTGGCGTGCGTTGCGAGTGACGTCCGCACGAACTGAAGCCCGCCGCGGTGCGTGACCGTGTCGCTCGCGGCCCGCCATGAGGTTTCGAAGGAGCGATGCTGGCTGGCCGCGCTGGCGGCCGCTGCGGGCGCGATCACGCCCCCAACCCCCGCGTTCATGAGCGTTGTCTGCGACTGACGCATCGCCCCGCTCAACGAGAACCCGGGGCCCGTCCAGTTCAAGCCGGTGGCGAGGCTCGCGATCCGGGTGGCGGCCTCGGCGCTGTCCTCGAGCCGCACCCCTTCGTCACCGGCCGCGCGATACGCCAGCTGGCGGGTCTCGCCATACCCGCCCGCCTGCAGGAAAGCCACGAGCGGCAGATGCGGCAGCGGACCGCTGACGGAAAACGCTCGGCGGTATGCTCTACTCTCCTCACCGTTCGCAAGGGTCTCGCGGCCGGCGGGACCGACTGACAGCCCGCTCGCGGAAAAATGCCAGACCCGCTCCGGCTCATTGAGGGCGATCTCGACGCGGTTCTCGTCGACACCGCCGTGCTCGGCGGAGAACGGATCGGCGTTGATCGAGATCCGGGAAATGGCCACAGCGGAGGGGGCGTCGGCCGCGGGAAGACCGTCGACGTACAGGCGCGTCTGCCCTGTGAAGGCCCCTGCCGCCAGCCTCGCAGTCTCGATCCAGCGGTTGGCATCCGGACCGAGCGCCGCAAAGTCGTCAGCGACCATGGTGATCGAACCGAGTGGTGCCGCAATGCGCGAGTCTTCGGTTTCACGACCGGCGACGACGGTGACCGCCTCCTCCCGTCGGGCAAGCTGCAGCTGGATCTCCTGGGTCCGCCCCTCGCGCAGCTGCCGATGCCACGGTGCGAAGCCGGGGCGTCGAACCTCGCTGGTGCAGGTGCGCCGCGGCGCCGGAAGCTTCGCCGCGAACGCCCCATCCGACGACGTCACCGCGAGCGTCCCGAACGCTGCGCACGCGATCTTGACCGTGGCTCCCGCGACCGGCGCGCCCTGTGGGTCG
>Ga0210377_10003019_pt1 | contig 14528 bp, 16 predicted proteins | sample PLM4_65_b1redo_FD_155480 | JGI IMG/M metagenome (GOLD analysis project Ga0210377, IMG submission 155480) | Groundwater sediment microbial communities from an aquifer in East River, Colorado, USA - PLM4_65_b1 redo | ecosystem: Environmental > Terrestrial > Soil > Riparian zone | place: USA: East...
CTGCGGCTTGAGGACCCGGCGCAGCAGGATCGTCTCGGGCAGGCTCACTCCGACCACGGCCATCATGAAGGCCAGGGCGGTGCCGAGGGCCGCCCCCTTCTCGACCAGTGCCTGGAGCACGGGCGCCATGGCGGCGGCGTTGGAATAGAGCGGAAGGGCGGCGAGCACGACCACGGGCACTGACCACCAGGCAGCATCTTCGCCCATGTAGCGAGCCAGCGCATCCGTCGGTACGTACCCGTGTATGCCCGCCCCAACGGCGATCCCCACGACCACGTACAACCAGACCTTCTTGACGATCTCCCGGACGGCCTCGCGGCCTTGATCGAACCGGTCCTCCCACGACGCCGCGTCGGAGTCGTCCTGGCCCCTCTTGAACTGCGTCTTCCAGACGAAGTCCTCCACGTACCGCTCCAGGCCCAGGCGACCGATCACGAGTCCGGTCACGATGGCCATGGTCAAGCCAGAGACGACGTAGAGGGTGGCGACCCTCCAGCCGAACATCCCGAGCAGGAGGATCAGCGCGACCTCGTTGATGACGGGGGCGGCGATCAGGAAGGAGAAGGTGACCCCGAGGGGGATCCCGGACTCGACGAAGCCGATGAACAGGGGCACGGCGCTACAGGAGCAGAAGGGCGTGACGATTCCCAGTGCCGAGGCGAGGACGTTGCCGATACCGACGCGTTTGCCGCTCAGGACCCGACGTGCACGCTCGGGGCTGAAGAAGGACCGGATCACCGTGATGACGAAGATCATCCCGCCCAGTAGCAGCAGGATCTTGGGGACGTCGTAGCAGAAGAACGCAACCGCCTCGCCGAGGTGAGACCCCCGCCGCAGCCCGATGGCGCCGTACGAGATCCACTCGGCCAGTGGCTCGATCGCACTGTAGGCGGCGACCCACCCCAGCGCTGCCACGACAGACAGGCCCCAGCGGCGGAAGGCCGGCGCGTTTGCTGCGGCCTGGGCCACGGCGGTCAACGGGACCTCAGGCGAGCCCCAGCAGCCGACGGACTTCCTCAGCCTTCGGGATGCGCCCCGACAAGACGACGGTCCCGTCGAAGGCGATGGCCGGGGTCTTCATCACGCCCAGGTCCGCCATCCGTTCGAGGGACTCGTTCTTCTGGACGAGGCACTCGAGGTGCGCCTCGTCCACGACGTGCCGCACGACACGGGCCGTCTCGTGGCACCGGGGGCATCCCGGCCCCAGGACTTCGATCACGCTCACGGCAGTCACCATGGGAGACTCCCTTCCTCAACACGCGGACGCCGACGCCCTCAGCCCGAGTCTCGTCACGTCGAGGTCCACCTGGCACAGGTCCGCGACAGGGATGCGGCGCAGCTTGCGGATCAAGCGCTCGTCGTCCTTGACCTGAGGGTCCCGCACCGCCAAAGCCCAGACGCGGTCCAAGAGCGCCCTGGCCTGGGGGTCGTCCGCGAGGCTGTAAGTCACCCAGCGACCGTCCCTCCGTTCGACGACCAGTCCCGCCCTCTTCAGTTCCGCCAAATGTCCCGAAACGGTCGAGACAGCCAGATCAAGGGCCGCCGTCACCTGACAGACACACAGCCCGCCCGAGCGAAGCATCGCGAGGATGCGGAGGCGCGCCGGATGTCCCAGGGCCTTGAAGGTCGCGGTAGCCTGGGCGAGAACGGTTGGGGTCATTTCGTCGATCTCCGAAACATCGCAACTGCAACCGTTGGGCCAGGCCGCAAGTGCCGGTCCCGGCCTCATCGCCCGGTCCGATCCCGCACGGCGTGCGTGTGATCCGGCTCCAGCGCGAACGGCTTGCGCACGCCGTCCGCCACAGGCCGGCGGCGCGGGCTTGCAGGAACTCCGGCATCGCGATATACGTATCTCCATATGTCATCGCCCGCCCTCGACGTCCGCTCCTTCTCGAGGCTCTTCAAGGCCCTGGGAGATGAGACCCGGCTCCGGATCGTCGCCCTCCTGTCGCACGGTGAGCTCTGCGTCTGCCACCTCGAGGACGCCCTTGGTCTGTCCCAGCCCAACGTCTCCCGCCACCTGGGCACCTTGCGGGCCGCGGGCATCGTCGAACATCGGCGCGAGGGGAGCTGGGTCTACTACCGGCTCGCGCCCCAGGGCGACCCCGACTGCGAGCAGCAGCTCAAGACGCTCATGCGCACCTTCGCGAAACGCGCGGTCCTGCGCAAGGACCTCGATCGGCTGGTGAAGGTCCGCGGACCCGAGTCCTGCAAGTAGCCTTCGGAAAGGAGACAGCCGTGGTCGCCTACAACGTCCTCTTCCTTTGCACTGGAAACTCGGCCCGGAGCGTCATGGCCGAGGCCCTTCTGAACCTGTGGGGGCAGGGCCGCTTCCGGGCGTTCAGCGCAGGCAGCAAGCCCAAGGGCGAGATTCACCCCCTCACCCTCGAGACCCTCGAGCGAGCGCACCTGCCGACGGAGGGCCTCCGAAGCAAGAGCTGGAACGAGTTCTCCGGCCTGGACGCGCCCAGGCTCGACTTCGTCTTCACGGTCTGTGGGAACGCCGCCAAGGAGCAGTGCCCCTATTGGCCGGGACAGCCGGTGACGGCCCATTGGGGCGTCGACGATCCGGCCGCCGTGGAGGGAACGAAAGAAGAGCGCCTTCGCGCCTTCACTCGGGCACTCCGAGAGCTGGATGCGAGGATCAAGCTGTTCACGAGCCTCCCCCTGGATTCCCTGGACAAGATGACTCTCCAGGAGAGGCTCCAGGCCATCGGCCGCACGCCCTCGACGAAGGAATGACATGGAGCAACGGCAGCCCAAACGCATGAACGTATTCGAGCGCTACCTCAGCGTGTGGGTCGCGGGGTGCATGCTGCTCGGCGTCCTGATCGGCAAGACCCTCCCCGGCATGGTAGGGGTGCTCCGGGACCTCCAGCTCGGCGAAGGAAGCCAGATCAACATCCCGATCGCGATCCTCATCTGGCTGATGATCTACCCGATGATGCTGAAGATCGATTTCGCGTCGATCCGCGGCGTCGGACGGCGCCCTCGCGGGCTCATCGTGACCCTCATCGTGAACTGGCTCGTGAAGCCATTCTCGATGGCCTTCCTGGGCTGGCTCTTCTTCAAGCACATCTTCCTGCCACTGATCGGGCCACGGCTGGCGAGCGAGTACGTCGCCGGCGTCATCATCCTCGCCGCCGCCCCGTGCACGGCCATGGTCTTCGTCTGGTCGTACCTTTCGGACGGCGACCCCGCCTACACGCTCGTCCAGGTCTCCGTGAACGACCTGATCATGCTGGTCGCCTTCGCGCCGATCGTGAAGTTCCTGGTGTCGGGCGCCGCGGGACTGGAAGTGCCGTTCTCGGTCCTGCTCTACTCGGTCCTCGTTTTCGTGGTGATCCCGCTGGCGCTCGGCTCTCTGAGCCGTGCGTGGTTGATCCGCACCAGGGGCACGGAGTGGTTCACGCGGCGCTTCCTCGCGGCTTTCCAGCCCGTGACCGTTGCGGCGTTGTTGGCGACGCTGGTCGCCATCTTCGCGTTCCAGGCGGAGAACATCACAACGCGGGCGCTGCACGTGGTTCTGATCGCAGTCCCCATACTGATCCAGGTCTACTTCAACTCGGGCTTGACCTACGGCCTGATGCGCCTGGCGCGTGTGCCCTATGCCGTGGCCGCGCCGGGCGCCCTCATCGGCGCCTCCAACTTCTTCGAGCTGGCCGTCGCGACCGCAATCGCGCTCTACGGTCCGGGTTCCGGCGCGGCATTGGCCACGGTCGTCGGCGTGCTCGTCGAAGTGCCCGTCATGCTGTCGGTGTGCCGGTTCTGCGTCGCGACCCGCCCGTGGTTCGAAGGGCCTTCCATGGCTGGCGCCACGCGCGGGGGCCCTGCGCGAGTGGAGCCCGTACCCGACCGCGACTGACATGTCGGCCTCTCGCGGTTCCACTGCGATCGCCGTCCCTTCAAACGACGAGGACGGCCAGACCCAGCCTCTTCCCTAGGTCGAGCGCAGGCATACTTCGAGTCTCGCACGTGGCCCATGGCCACCTCCATCTACCACCGCCATCGTCCGTGCCCTCTGAAGTGTGATAATCTGATTTTATGACGACGCATGTGTCGGCCACCGAGGCGGTCCGCACCTTCTCGGACCTCCTGAACCGGATTCGCTATCGCGGTGAAGAGTTCGTCGTCGAGCGGGCCGGCGAACCGGTCTGCCGCATGACGCCAGCCGCGCCGGCGAAGCGTCTGAGCTTGCGGGATCTCGCCTCCCTGCTGCGGGAGATCCCGAAGCCCGACGCCGGCTACGCCTCCGACGTGCGACGCGCCGCCCGGAGCCAGGGGCGCCCGCCGCGATCGCCGTGGGGACGCTGATCGATTCGTCGGTCCTAATCGCCGCTGAACGGCGGACGCTCGATCTCGACGACGCCTTGGGCGCCCACGCCGAGGAGCCCGTCGGCATTGCCTCGATCACCGCTTCCGAACTCCTGCACGGCGTCCACCGGGCGGCAACGACCGCACAGCGGCAACGCCGGGAAGTGTTTGTCGAGCGGCTCCTCGCCGTGCTTCCTGTCTTCCCTTTCGACCTCGTGACCGCGCGGATCCACGCCACGCTCTGGGCAGGCCTCGCTGCGAAGGGCGCAAGCGTCGGATCACACGATCTCTTGATCGGTGCCACGGCGATTGCTCTGGGCTATCGCGTGGCCACCCGCGACCGGCGTAGCTTCGGGAAGATCCCGGGCTTGGAAGTCGTCGTCCTCTGAAGACAAGGTCGGACGGACCCGCCACAGGCCGCGCGAGAGCGGGCGCAGCGGGGGCCCAAGTGAATGGCATTCACGAGGTCATGCGTTCGATCCCCGTCAGCTCCACCAAATCCAGCAACAAGTTAGCGAGATGGCCCTGAAGCGCGGGGCATTTCGTGTCTTGTTTGTGTCTTGTTTGGAGTACGATCCCCGAGCGTTCAACCGGGAGGGCGGTTCGTCCCGAAGCCGCGACTACGGCCCATTGGTCGCGAAATCCAGCTGATCCGCCGGTCACTCGCCTCGATCATGCGTTCGCTCGTCCGACTGGCGCCGGCACTCGAACAAGCGCCAGACCGGCCGCGGCCGGTTCAGGTCAGGGCGGGTGGAACGGACGCATGGCGCTACGGCGGTGCGCGCGCTCGCGGGAAGGCAGACCCACCGTTGGACTCAAGGAGCCGCGAGGGCACCGTGGCAGATGACGACGCGCGATGCGGCCGTTGGCGGAAGGCCCCTTCCGGGTGCCGTGCGATGGGTGGGCGCGGGGGTTGTGAGGTGGCTCTGGCCGGCCGGGTCCATTCGTGGAGGACAAGCGCGGCACCTGGAACGACGGACGCCTTCGCGCGATCCGAAGGGCTCCGGCGGGCCCGTCGCTGCTAGCCGAGCGTGCGGGCGATGGCGTGGATCGCCTTCAGGCCGCTGCCAAAGCGGGCGATGGACTCGCGGTGTCGCTCCAGCTCGCCGTAGGGCAGGTAGCGGACATGGAGGGACGCCACCTGGCTGAAGGCGGGGCGCCGGAGTTGTGCGCGTACCTGATCCTCACGATCGTCGGGAGCCACGAGGAACAGGCCGTCCACGGCGTTGGCGGGTGCGCCCAGCGCCAGGTCCAGGAGTCGGACGATCCCGGAGTAGATGGACGTGGTGTGCTCGACCTCGAAGGCGGCGGCGACACGGCCGGACGGACGCTCGAGCCACAGCACGTCGATGAGACGCACGCCATCGGCGCCTGGTCCCTCGTCCAGAGCCGCTGGCAGCGCCTCCAGGCAGGCGTCGCCGAGTCGTCCGTCACCCAAAGGCCGGCCACGGTCGTTCGCGGCGACCCAAACGTCGAACCCCAGCGCCAGCCCGAGGTCGCGCAGCCATCCCTGGAGCTCGGTGTGGGTGCGGTCGTTGTCGCGGGCCGTTCCCGTCCTGGCCCGGGACTCCTCGCGGACGCGCGCGAGGTCGGCCTCCCAAGCCGATAGCGCTGTGGGGTCGTCCGTTGGGGGTGCGGTGTAGCGCCCCGCGCCGATGTCGAAGAGCAGCCCCGCCACCGCCCCCAGGTCGTTCGAGAGCAGGGTGCGGTGGTCGGCGTTGAGCTTCAGGACGCCGGCGCGCATGGCGAGATACTGGTCCCAGCGGCCCAGCTTCACCTTCGATCCTGTCAGGGCGTTGAACCCCTCAACAATCGCGGTGTTGGACGGCGGGACGAGAGTGGGATGGAGGAAATAGAGCAGGTTCGCCGCCGCCGGGCCCAGCCCCTTGATCTGCTGGGTGTCGAGCTGCCGGATGGCGCCGAGCACGTGCTCCTCCGTCTTGCAGCACGCGCAGAGGTTCAAGAAGCGACCGAAGGCGAGCTGGTTCGCGCGGTTCTCGTAGATGTCCGGGATGCGGAGCTTGGGCTTCCACAGGAATGCGTGGTCAGCGCCCTTGAAGATCTGGCGTTGCTCTGCGATGGAACCAACGACGGTCTCGAGGACAGAGCCCTTGTACACGTTGCCGAACGTATCGGACTCGATGGCCTGAACCACCTGTTCGATCCCTCGGCGGATCGAACGGAAGTTCTTGAGGCGCTCTTCCCAGAGGAACCAGGTGCGGTAGGTCGCGCCCGGGTCAGCCCGCCAGCGCTCGATGAGGCTCCGGAGCGGCTCGGTGGCCAGGAGAACCTCCCATCGTGCAGCGGGACTACCGGGGACCCAGTTTCCGTCGGTACGCGTGGCTCGGCCGTGGCCACGGTGCGTCCCGGCCGGTCAGGGTAGCACGACAGACGGCTGAGCGAGGGCAGAGCGGGTTGCCCAACGCACGGGGGATCAGACGCGGCGGGGAGTCCGCGGGTCTTGCCCAACCTGCTCGACCGAGTCCAGTGAGTTGGCGGGGACACGACTCCTCTTGCATCGTGCGCCGCTCAACCATCGGTGAGACCCGGCACAAAGCGGCGTGCGGCGCTCATGGTCGGGCGGCCCGTTCCGCGCCACGAGCCGGACGCGAGCGTCCCGACCTTTCGTCTTCGCGAACCATCCGCGCCGAACAGAGAACGGCCCGCTACTTCTTCGCGGAGACGCCGCGCAGCGGCTGCACGATATGCTCCGCCCCTAGGAATGCCCCGACGCCAAGCTGGAGATTCGTTTCCATCGAGATCAAGACCTCGCGGAAAGCCCCGAGCAGATCAACGCCCATGACAGCCGCGCGCCCCCCTGGCCGGTAGTCCTTGAGTTGCTTAAGGGGGTCGCTTAGACCGCCCGCCTTGCCGTGGACCAGGCCCAGCAGATGTCCGGTGCGGCGTGAGAAGACACCGCCGCCACTGTTGCCGTGGTTGACGCTGCCGTCGAGCCGGTACATGGGGCGAGCGTTTCCGTCCTCGGCGGTGATTTTAGCCTCACCAGACGCTATAACTCCGAGTCCCAACGAAGGCACAACGAAGGGATGCCCTAGGAAGAAGGCGTCTTCCCCGATGGCCAACTCTGACGCATCAGTCGCGAGTACCACTGGGTCGCCGGGGAGCCCCCGGACTAGAAGGAACGCAAGATCGAGCGCCGGGTCCTGGTCCACTACCGTCGCCACGTACATCTTGACCGTGCCGCCGGCCCAGTTGTCCGTGTCGAGCGCAACGTGAAGGGTCCGGATGACATATGGCCTCTTGAGAACGTGAGCGCACGTCGCAACGATCTGGGGCGCTACGATCACTCCGCTCCCAGCGACGTCAGCTACCGGGTGTTGAGCCCTCGCCGCGTCCTCCGACAGCGTGAGAACCGCGACCGTGCTCGCCATCGTGCGTTTGGCCAGAGCGGGCAGGGGCTCCGGGGTCACTGCTGCCGCCGTCTGAAGGAGCAGCAAACTGAAAAGATGCAGCATACCCAACCTCCAATGGCGGAATCGAGCCTCTGGTACAGCATCGGCGGCATCCTCACTAGTGCTTTGGCACCACCCCACCCAGGTTGGTTCCACGCCCCCAGCCACCCCAAAAGGCGGGTAGGGTGCCTATTGGCTCTTGTCCGGGAGCCCCAGGGCCTCCCTGGCCTCGAGACGCGCCCTGGTGTCTCCGCCTAGGTGACGCGTGAGCCAATCGAAGAGTTGGCGGGTCTCGATGAGGGCCCACCGCTCCCGCCGCGCCAGAGCCTCCAGCTGAGAAGAGAAGCCCCTATCCACCCCGGCGGGTGGTCGTCTTTCTGGCGGCTCTCGCCTGAAGGGATTGCCCAAGACGGCACCGACAACCGGATGAGGCTCTTCTCCTTCCTCTAGTTGGCGTGCCTTCTCGTCTGCGATGTAACGGAGAAGTTGAGAGCCCTTGTCCACCCTGACCATGCCATCCGAACCCTCGACCTCGATGAAGAGCTTGGATCCGTCCGCCAGCCGGTGGACGAGATCAACCGGCTCTTCCGTCTTTGACTCGATTCCTAGCGCACAGAGCGCGGCGCCCGCTAGGTCCTGCAATTCGAAGCCCTTGAGCCAGAGAAGCCCACGGTACGAAGTGAGCCTCTTCAACTCCGTCTCTTTGCCCTCTAGGGCGGACTGCAAGGTCTCAAGCTGGGCTCTATTCTCCAAGATGTCCTGGGCAAGATCCGCGGCTCCGTGAACAGCAAACCCACCCGCCCATTCTGGCTCGGGTTCGTCGAGAGGCTTGGGCTTGCGGATAAGCGCTGGGAGCAGGTGCGGCACGATCCTGGCCAGAACCTCTCGAACCACCCGCGGTCTGCGGTCCTTCATGGGCGGGAGCAGGAGAACGTAGCCCTTACCCAAAACCGACCAACGCCGCGACGGGTGAGTTGTCCCGAGCATGCGCGAGAATTCGCGTGCTGTTGGCCCTCTCGCCGACATTGATCAGCTGGACCTTGAATTCTGGCTCGTCCCGCAGGAGGCGAAGAGGGGCCCAAGTTCGGGTTCGTGGCCAGGCACGATATCGACCTCGGAGCCCGCCCACAATCGATGCTTGAGGTGGGTCGGGATCCAGTCGATCTTTCCGTCTTCGAGAAAACACACGAGCAAAGCCCCGGCGAGAATCCTTGCCGCGACCTGAGGGCTCACTGCGTGCCTGGCAGTGAGCATGTTGTCCTTGTTCTGGTGCGGCAGCCCGCTTGACGCAAACACAAAGACGTCCCCGTCAACGACGCTCGCGGACGCCAAGAGGTTAGCAGCCGTCGGTTGCCCCTGGAGCACGGCGAAGAGACTGGACCACTTCTCTCCGGCCCTCTCGTCGGTCGGCACACACGCATGGAACACGTATACGTTCAACGGGCCCGAAGGCTCATGACCGCCCATCAACGACCCCCGTACTCAAATGTGGTTAGGCCCCGATCCACTTGCTACCTGTGCGCTAACTACTTTCCGGTGCAAAAGGCGGACGGTAAGTCTCGTGCGTAGAATGCGGACGGCCGGTGAGCGAGACTTGCAGGCTGCCAATCGCGCGGCGTTCCAAGGTAGTAGTTGGCATATTCCTTCGATGCTCCACGCGCCCAGGGGATGCGAGCGGGTCGCGCGAAAACGTGAGGTTTCAGGCAGCGCCGGCGGCCCTATGGTTTCAGGCGGTAGCTATCGCCCAGTTTTCCCGCTGCCTGCAGGTGTTTTCGCGCTCTCACCAGCTCAGCGATCTGCCGGATATGTCCCAGATCGTGCATGGTCCACTCATGCAGCATTTGTTGCAGGGTGATTTCGCCGGCCTCCTGGTGCCTCGCGCGGCGTTCACCGGCGCTTCGCGGCAAGGTCCGCAGATACTCCACGTTGGTCTCGCGCTGCTCTTCAAAATGGTCGAAGGCATCTTCCGCATTGGCATTGCGGTACAACTCCAGGTACATCTGCGCATCATCCGGCTCGAACTCCGGCAGTTCCTCACTCACGAACCGGTCCACGCGTGTTCGATAGCAGTGGCCCTCGGAATGGGAAAGATGCGCGAGCACTTCCGCTACCGAAAAGCGGTCGGGCGCGGGCTTCCATTCGGTATCTTCGACCGACAGGTCGCACATCAATCCGCGCAGGATCGCGGGGGTCGCTTCCAACTGGTCGAGGCAGTCTAATTCCAATTCTTGCGTCATGCGATTCATCCTACGATGTTCTCTCCGCCGTCTACATGCACCGTATTGCCAGTGAGCCAATAGGTGGCCGGATGGCACAAGGCCGCGATCGTGTCCACGTCAGCCCCGCCGGGCTGCCCCGATGGTGGCGATGTCGATCTTCCTCATCGGCATCATCGCCTCGAAGGCGCGCTTTGCCTCACCACCACCAGCCGCAAGCGCGTCAGTCAGCGCGCGCGGGGTGATCTGCCAGGAGAGGCCCCAGCGGTCCTTGCACCAACCGCACTGACTTTCCTTGCCGCCGTTGCCGACGATCGCGTTCCAGTAGCGGTCCGTCTCTTCCTGATTGTCCGTCGCGATCTGGAAGGAAAAGGCCTCGCTGTGCCTGAACTCCGGGCCGCCGTTGAGGCCGAGACAGGGAATGCCCAGAACGGTGAACTCCACCGTCAGCACGTCGCCCTCCTTGCCGCCCGGGTAATCACCGGGCGCCTTGTGAACGGCGGTCACTTCACTGTCCGGAAAGGTGGCGGCGTAGAAGCGCGCCGCCTCATGCGCGTTCTTGTCGAACCAGAGGCAGATCGTGTTCTTTGGCTTCATGTTCGTGTGCTCCTTGTGCTCGGTCGGGGCGAACACAGCATTCTTGGCATCTTGGCTTGGCCGCGAACACGACGTTGTCGCGACAAAGCCGATCGGAAGCATCAACGAGCCGAAGGCGATCGAGATCGGCTTCTATCATCGCAAGTTCTCGCTCATCGTGCAGCGTCGACACTGCCTGAGGCTCCGCCCCGCGGCGCCAGCCAGGCGGAGACCCGCGCGCTTCGTCCCGGGGTCAGTCGTGTCTTGTCCGTAGGACCATGGTAGGCGGAGGCCTTGGCTTCGACCCGCGCTGAGCGGTCGCGCCAAAAGGACCCCGACTGGGCCGTCTGGGGGCTGAGCCGACCTGGAATAGACAATATTGCTTGTCAAATGGCGGCCGCACGGCTAGAGTCCTGCCATGGCCACCGTCCACCTCGTCAACGATCCCCGCCAGGCGGCAATGCTGGCGGCGCCGCTGCGGCAGCGGATCCTGGAAGCGCTGGCCGAGCCCGGCTCGGCCTCGACGATGGCCCGCACCCTGGGGCTCGCGCGCCAGAAGGTGGCCTACCACGTGCGCCAGCTCGAGAAGCACGGCTTCGTCGAGCTGGTACGCGAGGAGCAGCGCCGCGGCTGCAAGGAGCGCATCGTGCGCCGGACGGCCCAGTACCTGGTCGCCTCGCCTTCCGTGCTTGCGCCGGGCATGGACCCGCGGAAGCTCAAGGACAAGTTCTCCAGCAGCTACTTGATCGCCCTCGCCTCGCGCATGGCGCAGGAGGTGGGCGAGGCGCAGGCCATCGCCGAGAAGGCGGGCAAGCGCCTGCCCACGCTTTCCACCGACGTCGAGATCCGCTTGCGCTCGCCGCGCGAGCGCGAGGCCTTCGCCGAAGAGCTGCTCGAGGCGATCGCGCGACTCGCGGCGAAGTACCACGACGAGATCCACCCCGACGGCCGCACGTACCGTGTGGTCGTCGGCGCCCATCCCATCCGTCGCACCCGGAGGAAGCCATGACCCAGAAGAAGCCGGAGCGCACGCTCGAGATGCACGTGGACATCGACGCGCCCATCGAGGCCGCGTGGAAGGCGATCACCGAAGGCCGCGGTATCGCCAACTGGTTCGCTCCCCTCGCGGAGGTGTCCGCGCCCGGCGCCGGCGCCACCGTGAAAGCCGGGTGGAGCGAGGAGATGATGATGACCAGCACGGTCGACGCCTGGGAGCCGCTCAAGCACGTGCGCTGGCTGGACGAGAGCGGCTGGATGGGCCCGGGCACGTCGATGGCCGTGGACTACTACCTCTCCACGGAGAACGGCAAGACGCGCGTGCGCCTGGTGCAGTCCGCGTTCGGCGCGAGCGAGGGATGGGACGACCTCTTCGACGGCATGGAGACGGGCTGGACCTACTTCCTCCAGAACCTGCGCATCTACCTCGAGAAGCACCTGGGCCGCGTGCGCCGGATGATCTCGGAGCGCATCGAGGTCGACATGCCGCGCCAGAAGTTCTGGCGGCACCTGCTGTCGGGCGCCGCGGGTTTCGTGATCGGCGGCGCCGGCGCGGTGAAGGCGGGCGATTGGATCGAGCTCAAGCTCTCGGAGCCCGCGACCGTGCGCGCGGTGGTGGAGGTGCTGATCGAGGGCCAGGGGTTGGGCCTGCGCATCGCCGAGCTCACCGACGCCCTGCTCTTCGTCGAGCTGGAGGGCAAGGGCGACAAGTTCCACGTCGGCTACTGGTTCTCGGTGTACGACGAGGCCCAGGCGAAGGCGCTAGAGACGCCTGCGAAGCGCGCCTTCCGGCGCATCCACGAGTCCCTCCCTGAATAGCCGCGACAATCGGGGTCAGGGTGGGAACAACTTCCTGGGCCATTCCCAGCCGCGGTTGGAGGAGCCATCGTTCCAGGCCGAGAAGGGCGATGACAGCGACAGGAGGCCGGCAAAGAAACCGATAGGTGGCTTGGACCCCGCGCTGACGCCGTCCAGATCAAGGCAGAACCGGAAGGAACTTCTCGGCGATCACGACCTCCCGAGGATGGGCCATCACCACGGGCGCGGAGGCATCGAGCAGCGATGGATAGCTGACGCGCAACTCGGCCACGCCACGACCGCCGTCCCGTCCACTCAGGCCTGCGACGGGCAATCGACGTACGATGGGCGCAGGGTGGGAGCATCGACCAACGAGGCCACGCATCGCAGGAGACCAGGGTGTTCGCTTCCTGGTCAGCGGTGTGCGCTCGCGCCGACGATGGGAGGATCGCCGAGTGCCGCGGTGAACTTCAGTCACCCGCCGGACTGCGGGTCGCCGGCGTACAGCCTCGCCTCAGCTCACGCTTGAGGGAGGCCGCGGCCGTCCTGCGGTCGCCTGTCGATCACCATGACCTTCGTGGCGCTCCTCTCCCTGGTGTAAGGCTACTTCGTCAGGACGACATGGGTGACGTGGTCCGTGGAGGCGCGCTCCGTGCACTTGTAGCCGAGGCTCACCGCATCGATGCCGGCGAGGAGGTGCTCGCCCCTGCCCAGAAGCACGGGGGAGATCACGAGGTGGATCTCGTCGATCAGCCCGGCGGTGAGGTACTGGCGAATGGTGGCAACGCCACCGCCGAGTCGGACATCCTTGCCCTGGGCCGCCTCCTTCGCGCGCTCCAGCGCGGCATGGATGCCGTCGGTCACGAAGTGGAAGGTCGTTCCGCCCTCCATCGTGAAGGGCGCACGAGCATGGTGCGTGAGCACGAAAACGGGGACGTGGTAGGGCGGATTCTCGCCCCACCATCCCTTCCAACCGTCGTCGGACCAGGGCCCCCGCACCGGCCCGAACATGTTGCGGCCCATGATCCAGGCGCCGAGGTTCTCGAAGCCGCGCGCGGCGAAGTCGTCGTCGACGCCTCCTCGGCCGACCGCGGCACCGATCAGCGATCCAGCGAAGTCGGCGGCCATCTCCTGGAACGTCTTCGTGCCGAAGACCCACTGGTGCAGCGCCATCCCTCCCACGCCCATCGGATTGGCCAGATCCTGGTCGGGACCGGCGCCATGACCATCGATGGAGATTCCGAATGCGTTCACCCGAAGCCTCGACATGAGCGTATTCCTTTCGGCACAGGCACCGCCTGCGACCCTTTCACAACCGTTCTTCTGAAGTGGCGACGAACGAGCCAGGGCCGGATCGACACGCCGACGAGATCTTCTTTCCCTGGACGGTTGTCACCTGGCGACGCCAGCCGACCTTGCCGCCAGACCAGGGGCGGCCGGCCGAATCGAGCGTTGGCATCCGAAGCAGGCCTCCGCGGGGCGCTCAGCCGAGGCTGAACTCCCGCTTGCCAGTGTAGCCGACCGGCGTAGGAGCGGCTTCGTCGCGGTGCCCTCCCTCGGTCCGACTTGCTATCGTGAACCACACGCGTCCAGAAGTGGACGGGGCGACCTGTCCGCCGGAGCCAGGGCTTCACGCTTCTTCATGATCCGGACATCCTTCCGATAGCCAGGTGAGATAGCTTTCAAGCGGCCTTTCGACGAGGTTGAGAAATGTCCGCTGAATCCCTGTCGCCGCGGCTGCTGCGCAACTACTGGTTGGACGTCGCCCTGCTCCTCGCCTTTCCGGCGGTGTTCATCACCGGGGAACTCCGGGGCCGCTGGCACCAGGGCCTTGCGGTGGCCCTGGGGGCGGGGCTCGTGGTCCACCTCGTGTGGCACTGGCCCGCGCTCAAGCGGCTCCCCGTGACGCTCCTTGGGCGCGGCGGGTCGAGGAGCCCGGCAAACGCGGCGGTCGACCTCCCGCTCGTGGTCATCCTCGTTCTCACGCTGGCGAGTGGCCTGATCACCTCCCCGTGGCTAACCGCCTCGCCAGACCACTCGTGGGTGTTCCGGCACCACGTGCTGCCCAAGTTGATGCTCGTCGGCGTGGTCGTTCACCTGGCGCTGCACCGGGCCTGGATAGCGCGGGCCACCGGGCGGATTCTGGGAAGGAACTCCGGGCGGCAGGCAGCGCTTCCACAATGGCCGTGATACTCCCGCCGATGCCGCGTATCTA
>Ga0210377_10003020_pt1 | contig 14525 bp, 16 predicted proteins | sample PLM4_65_b1redo_FD_155480 | JGI IMG/M metagenome (GOLD analysis project Ga0210377, IMG submission 155480) | Groundwater sediment microbial communities from an aquifer in East River, Colorado, USA - PLM4_65_b1 redo | ecosystem: Environmental > Terrestrial > Soil > Riparian zone | place: USA: East...
CTTCGATCGGCAAGCTGGCCAAGTGGCTGCAGCAGCAGGATTGCAGCGTGCTGTTGGCGGCTGGGGATACCTTCCGCGCCGCCGCGCGCCAGCAGCTCGCCGCCTGGGGCGAGCGCAACGGCGTCGCAGTCATCAGCCAGGAATCTGGCGATGCCGCCGCCGTGGTGTACGACGCCACCGCCGCGGCGCGTGCGCGCGGCATCGACGTGCTGATCGCCGACACCGCGGGCCGCTTGCCGACGCAACTGCACCTGATGGAGGAGATCAAGAAGGTGAAGCGCGTGCTCGCCAAGACGCTGCCGGGCGCGCCGCACGAAGTGCTGCTGGTGCTGGACGCCAACAACGGGCAGAACGCGCTTGCCCAGGTCAAGGCCTTCGACGAGGCGCTCGGCCTCACCGGCCTGGTGCTCACCAAGCTCGACGGCACCGCCAAGGGCGGCGTGGTGTGCGCAATCGCGCGGCAAAGGCCGGTGCCCCTGTTGTTCATCGGCGTGGGTGAAGGCATCGACGACCTCAGGCCGTTCGCGGCCGGCGATTTCGCCGAGGCGCTGGTTGATTAGCTTTTCCGCCGTGTCCAAGCGCTACGCGGGGGGCCAGGAGGCGCTGCGCGGGGTTACCTTCGCGCTCGAGGCCGGCGAGTTCGCCTTCCTCACCGGGCATTCCGGCGCGGGAAAATCCACCCTGCTCAAGCTGATCCCGGCGATCGAGCGGCCGACCTCGGGCAGCGTGATCGTCAACGGGCAGAACGTCGGCGCGCTGAAGCGCTCGGCGGTGCCCTATCTCAGGCGCAACCTCGGCCTGGTGTTCCAGGACCAGAAGCTGCTCTACGACCGCACGGTCTACGACAACGTCATGCTGCCGCTCTCCTTCAGCGGCCACCCGCCCAGGGAAGCGGCGCGGCGCGCGCGCGCGGCGCTTGACAAGGTGGGGCTGCTCGCGCGCGAGCGCGCCAACCCGATCCAACTCTCCGGCGGCGAACAGCAGCGCCTGGCGATCGCGCGCGCGGTGGTGAATCGCCCGGCGATGCTGGTGGCGGATGAGCCCACCGCCAACCTGGACGCCGAATCGGCAGGCCGCATCATCGACATCTTCGTCTCGTTCCACCAGGTCGGCGTCACGCTGCTCATCGCCACCCACGACCAGGCGCTGATCGAGCGCTACGGCAAGCGCGTGCTGCGCCTGGTGGAAGGAAAGCTCGCCCCATGATCGCCTGGCTGCGCCAGCACCGCCAAGCGTTCGCGCGCGCTCTCGGCAAGCTCCTCGCGCAGCGCAGCGCGAGCCTGCTGAACGCCCTGGTGATCGGCGTGGCGCTGTCGCTGCCCGCCGGCGGCTATGCGCTGCTCGCCAACCTGCAGCAGGTGGCGCAGCGCTTCACGCTCGAGCCGCAGCTGTCGGTGTTCCTCAAGCCGGAGGCGAAGCGCGCGGAGCTCGAGGGCCGCCTGCGCGCCGACGCCCGCGTCGCGCAGCTGCGCTTCGTCTCGCGCGACGATGCCCTCAAGGAGCTGCGCCAGTCCGAAGGCCTCGCCGAAGTGGTGGCGGCGCTGGAGCGCAATCCCCTGCCCGACGCTTTCGTGCTGCGCGCGCGGGACGGCAGCGCCGCCGCGCTGGAAGCGCTCGCCGCCGACGTGCGCGCCATGACCGGGATCGCGCAAGTGCAGGTGGATTCGGCCTGGGCGCAGCGCCTCGGGGCCCTTGCGCGCATCGGCCGGCTGGCGCTGGCGGCGCTCGCGGTGTTGCTTGCCACGGGGCTGGTCGCGGTGACCTTCAACACCATCCGCCTGCAAATCCTCACGCAGCGCGACGAAATCGAGGTATCGCAGCTGCTCGGCGCGACCGACGCCTTCATCCGGCGGCCCTTCTTCTACCTCGGGCTGCTGCAGGGCCTCGCGGGCGGGGCACTTGGACTGGCGATCCTTTGGGCCGGCCTCGCGCTGCTCAACCAGGGCGTGCGCGACCTGGCGCAGGCCTACGGCTCCAGCTTCCAGCTGGCCTATCTCCCTGGCCCGGAGGCGTTGATGGTACTTGCGCTTTCCGCCTTTCTCGGCTGGGCAGGAGCCCTCCTATCAGTAAGTAAATACTTACGCTAAACTCGTTCACTAATATGATATATTCGACATCATTGGAAGGAACTCCTGAGGCGGTTTAGCACTCCAATGTTGCGAGTGCTAGAATTTTCCCAAAGGGATAAGCCAATGCAACCCACACAAGCTCTACCGATGGCGCTGCCCATGCCGCTGGGGGCGGGCAGCCTTGAGTCCTATATCCAGTCGGTCAACCGCCTGCCGCTGCTCAGCGCCGAGCAGGAGCGGGACTACGCGCGCCGCTGGCGCGAGGAAAACGACGTCGGGGCCGCGCGCCAGCTGGTGCTGTCGCACCTGCGCCTGGTGGTCGCGGTGGCGCGGGGTTACCTGGGCTATGGCCTGCCGCACGCCGACCTGATCCAGGAGGGCAACGTCGGCCTGATGAAGGCGGTGAAGCGCTTCGACCCTGCGCGCGGCGTGCGCCTGGTGTCGTTCGCCATCCACTGGGTGAAGGCCGAGATCCACGAATACATCCTGCGCAACTGGCGGCTGGTGAAGGTCGCCACCACCAAGGCGCAGAGGAAGTTGTTCTTCAACCTGCGCTCGATGAAAAAGGGCCTCGCGCCGCTGGGCGTCGCGGAGGTCGAGCACATCGCCGCCGAGTTGAAGGTCAAGCCGGCGGAAGTGGTGGAGATGGAGATGCGCCTGGCCGGCCGCGATGTCGCATTCGAGGCGGAAGACAGCGACGAGGAGGCGTATGCGCCGGTGCATTACCTCGCGGCGGACCCGGAGGCCGAGCCGTCGAGCGTGCTGGAAGCGCAGGAACAGGAGACTGTGGGCGCCGCCGGCCTGCGGCGCGCGCTGGCGAGCCTGGACGCGCGCAGCCGCCGCATCGTCGAGGCGCGCTGGCTGAAGGAAAAGGACACGGCAACGCTGCACGACCTGGCCGCCGAGTTCAAGGTCTCGGCCGAGCGCATCCGGCAGATCGAGGCCAAGGCGATGCAGAAGATGAAAAAAGTGATGCAGGCACAGGACGCGCCGCACGCCCTGCCCGCGCCCGCCGCGGCGTAAGGCTTACTTCAGCAGCACGCGCAGGTCGTCCGCCAGGTCCTCGGCGATGCGGTCGTGGCGCACGAACAGCCGCAGCCGGCCCTGCGGATCGATGACGTAACTCTGCGCGCTGTGGTCCACCGAGTAGGAGTCCGGCGTCCTGCCGGGCCGCTTCTCGAAATACACCTTGAACTCCTTCGCGGCGCGCCGCGTCGCCTCCAGGTCGCCAACCAGGCCGAGGAAGCGCGGGTCGAACCCCGTGACGTATTCGGCCAGCACCTTGCGGGTGTCGCGCTCGGGATCCACCGTCACCAGCAGGACTTGCACGCGGTCCGCGTCCGGCCCCAGTTGCTTCATCGCCTGCGCCGCGTCGGCCAGCGTGGTCGGGCAGACGTCAGGGCAGCGCGTGAAGCCGAAGAACACCACCACCGCCTTGCCGCGGAAATCCTCCAGGCGCCGCGGCTTGCCGCTATGGTCGGTGAGCTCGAGGCTCCTGCCGTAGTCGACGCCGGTGATGTCGGTGCTCTTGAACTTCGGCGGCCCGCCGTCGCAGGCCGTCAGCGCCACGGTGAGGAGCGCCGCGAGGCTAGAGAGGAGAATACTGGTCAACGAGCAGCGCCGCGAACAACACAGCGAGAGGGACGATCGAGTGATGGAGATGAAGCTTGGCACGAGGAGGCAGACGAGCCGTGCTGCCGCAAGCGCGAACGGCAGCGCGAACTTGACCCGCCCGCGCTTCACGCGCTCAGGCGGGTTTGCGCTCACGGCGGATGCTCAACGCAACGAACAGGACCGCCGACAGGACGGCAAGCGAGTACCACAGCAGCGCGTAGCTTTCGTGCTTCTCCACCCCGGCGTCGGCGCGCGGCCAGTTGCGCGCCAGGCCATCGGCCAGCGGCGAGTGCTGCTCGAGAACGTAGGGCTCGAGCTTGAGGCCGGACCAGACGGCGAAGGTGGTCACCTCGACGTTCTGCCAGACGCGGCCCTCGGGCTTCGTGCCCGAGGGCGCGTAGGCGCGCGGAAAATGCTCCAGCACGCGGCCCTCGATGTCGTGCAGCCCGGGTGGCGTGCGCAGCTGCGGCAACTGCTCGCGGTGCGACGGCGCCGCCACCCAGCCGCGGCTCACCAGCACGTGACGGCCGTCGGCGAGGCGCAGCGGCTGCACCACGTGGTAACCCGGCCGCCCGCGGTTGGCCTTGTTGTCGAGGAGCACCGTGTAGCGCTCGAGGAACTCGCCGCGCAACGCGAGGCGCCTCTCGCTCGCCACCGCCGTGCGCTTTCCCTCGGCGCGCTGCGTCTGCCAATCGCCCAGCAGAACGCCCGCGGCGCAGCCCGCCACGGCGAGCGCGAAGGCCCACCAGCGCGGGCGGAAAGAGTATCCTGAAATCATGCGCCACGACCTAGTCGGCGGCGGCCGACTCTGCATTTCCTCATCGAGCAGTCATGAACAAGAAATCTCTCAAATTCAGCATCATGATAACAACAGTCGCGCTGGCCGCGATGCTTGCCGGAGCGTGGCTCGCTGAAATATATCGGCAACACGATTCGCGAGCCATGTTGCTGCCGGATCGGGTGATGACATTATTCCCTGACCCGAAGCCACTGACGGCCTTTGCGCTCACCGATGACAAGCATCGCACGTTTGACCTTGCACGCTTGAAGGGTAAATGGTCATTTCTCTTTTTCGGATTCACCCATTGCCCGGACGTCTGTCCGACGACGCTGGCGGTACTGGCGCGCGCGCGTGACAACATCGCCAAGAACACGGTCGGCGCCGAAGCTATCCAGTTCGTATTTGTCTCAGTAGATCCATATCGCGATACCGCCAGCAAGCTCAGGCAATATGTGAACTATTTTGATGCGACCTTTGTCGGCGTGACGGGAGACGACGCGCAGATCGGCAACCTGGCCGGTCAACTAGGGGCCACGTATCAGGTTGCGAGAACGCCGGGCATGGAAAACTACCCCGTTTATCACACCACAGCGGTATTTCTGGTGGATCCACGGGCCCGATACCATGCCGTGTTCCCGCCGCCCCATGATGCCGCGGCGATCAGCAAGCGATTCAAAGTGGTGCGCGAGCTTGAAGGAGGCAATGCGACATGAGATGGCGAGATCCGGTTGTCGTCTGCCTCATATTTGCGGCGGGCGTCGTCCCCGCTGCGAGTGGAGAGGCGGGCGTTTCCGTACGCGATGCCTGGATCCGGGAAACGCCGCCCGGCATGGCCATGATGGCGGGATACATGGAGATGCGGAACAACACATCACGGCCACAAGTACTCGTGGGCGCAAGCAGTTCCGGGTTCGAGAGCGTGATGATTCACCGCACGCTCGTCAAGGACGGCATGGCGGGTATGGTGCACGCGTCGCGGATCGAGCTTGCACCCAACGCGAGTCTGATCTTTGCGCCGGGCGGTTATCATCTGATGCTGATGAACGCGAAACGGACACTGCACGCCGGCGACCCGGTTGTCATCAACCTGGAATTCCGCGGCGGCCTTGTGCTACCCGTTGCCTTCGCGGTCCGCAAGTGAGCGAACTTCGGGAGTGTTGCGGGTTCTAGCTCTTATTTCGAGCGCGCTACCATGTAGTCGACGGCGGCCCTGACCTCGGCATTGCTCAGCGCCGGATTCCCGCCTCTGGCGGGCATCACACCCGCGCTCCCCTGTACCCCATTGACGGCGCTGGCGTAGAGAGTATCGACGCCCTTGGCGATGCGCTTGGCCCACTGGCCCTTATCTTCCACCTTCGGCGCGCCGGCAATACCGGCACCGTGGCAGGCGATGCAACTTGCTTGGTAGACCTGTTGCCCATTGCGGCTGGGCGGCGGCGCGGCCGCAGCGTTCTTTGCCGGCGCCGGCTGAGTTTCTGCCGAAAGGACGCTGACCTGGCCAACGGGTTTGATCCGCTCGGCCACGCTCGAAGCGGTGGACAGCAGCGCGCTGCGATCCAGTCGTACCCGGTCGGCGTTGCTGCGATGATGGGCCACCAGAACAAAGATGAACAGCAGCAAAATTACAGTCGTTCCAACAATCATCGAAACGTTCATCGCGTAGCTTTTTTTGGTCATTGTTACAACAATCCCTTCACGAAGAAGACGCTCCGGGTAAAAAAAGTGTAGTCCGCTTCAAGCGCCCCGATGCCCAGAAGTACCATCAACAACAGCGTTGGGACCAAAATGACATACATCATGGCCAACCGCTCCCACATCATGTGCATGAAGACGGCGACGATCAGGCCTGCCTTCAACAACATGAACACAATGATCAGAAACCACCTGAGGTAGCCCTGGAAGTGGAAGTAGTCCACAGAATAAGACAAGGCACTGAGAATGAAGAGCAATGCCCAGATCTTGAGATAAATGCCGATCGGATGCTGTTGCCCTTCCACATGTGCATTCCGTTGCCCATGCGCGTCATGCTGTTGGCCTTCCGCGTGTTCCATGATTTGCCTTACCAGAGATAGAAAACTGCGAAGATGAATACCCACACCAGATCGACGAAGTGCCAATACAGTCCCATGGTTTCTACGATCTCGTAGTTTCCCTTCCTACCGGTCAAAAAGCCCGGCCTCTGGTGATCCAAGTCTCCCCGCAAGACTTTTATCGCCACGATGATCAGGAAGATCACGCCGATCGACACGTGCGTGCCATGGAAACCCGTGATCATGAAAAAGGTCGAGCCAAACTGCGCCGCCCCCAAGGGATTGCCCCAGGGACGTATTCCCTCATCCACGATCAGCTTGGTCCACTCGAAGGCCTGCATCCCCACGAATGTCGCCCCCAACGCCGCGGTGATCAGCAACAGGATAAAGGTCATCTTTCTATTCTTTTCATAGCCGAATTTAACGGCCATCGCCATCGTCCCGCTGCTGCTGATCAGGACGAAAGTCATGATCGCGATCAGGATCAGGGGGATCTTGTGGCCCCAGAGCGTCAAGGCGAAAACCTCACTGGGGTTGGGCCAAGGCTCCGTGGCGGACATGCGCACCGTCATGTACGAGATCAAGAAAGAGCTGAAGATGAAGGTGTCGCTGAGGAGGAAGATCCACATCATTGCCTTGCCCCAGGGGACATTCTTGAACGCCCTCTGGTCGGAAGACCAGTCGGAAACGATGCCTTGCAGACCTTCAGGCAGCGCGAGGGGTTCCGCGGTATTGGTCGGTATAACCTGTGCCATGTGCTTTGGGCCTTCTTACCTGATCCCGCATAGCTTCAATAAAAGGTCCAAATTATTCCCCGTAAACAGCAGGCCAAAAAGGACCACCCAAACCAGAAGCAGGAAGTGCCAGTAAACGGTACACAACTCCACGCTCTGCCTGACCTTCGCCGCGTCAATATCGCCCCACACTTTGGAGACGGTCCTGCCCCAGGCCACCAAACCGCCCAATAGGTGCAGTCCGTGCAATCCGGTGATCAGATAAAAAAAGGCGATCGCCGGATTCGTCACGTCAAAATAAACCATCGTGCCCAGTTGCCGCCAGGCCAAGATCTGCCCGAACAGAAAAACCACGGTGAAAGTCCCGCCAGCAAGCAGGCCGGCTCGCATGGCGTCCAGCCGCCCGCGACGTACTGAATACTGCGCCCATTGCAAGGCGACGCTGCTCAAAATCAGTACCAACGTATTCGCCCACAACAGGCGTACTTGAGGCGCGGGACGCCAGTCCTCATACGCCATCCGGGTGCCATAGGCGGTAATCAAAAGGAAGAACAGGACCGCGACCACGGCAAGAAATACCCCTAAAGCGAGTTTCCTCGCAGTCGGAGGAGAGGTGCGTCCAGGGTGAAGGTCGTCGGCCTGACCCTGGTCCGTGGCCCAAGGCTTGACCGTCAATGCATGAAAGATACTCATGTCGCCAGATTCCGCATCGCCTAGGTCTTATTCCCGGTACGGGCGACCTCGCGCGCCGGGACGTTTTGCGGGATGAAGTCCTGGTCCGCGCCCGGCACGCTGTAATCGTACGCCCAGCGATAGACCGACGGCAGCGTGGGGCCAAAGTTGCCGTGTTTCGGCGGCGTATCGGGAGTTTGCCACTCCAGCGTAGTGGCATTCCAGGGGTTGTCACCCGATGGTTTGCCTTTGAAATAGCTCCAGACCAGGTTGTACAAGAACACCGCTTGCACAACGCCCGCGATCAAGGCCGCGATGGTGATAAACGCGTTCAGGGACTGCGCCGATGCGGGGATAAAGTCCGTGCCGCTAATTGCAAAATACCGGCGCGGCACGCCCAAAAAGCCCAGGTAATGCATCGGCAGGTAGACGGCATAAACCCCGAGAAAAGTGACCCAGAAGTGAAATTTGCCCAAGGTGTCGTTCAGCATGCGCCCGGTGATCTTGGGGTACCAGTGGTAGATCGCCCCGAACACCACCATGATCGGCGCCACCGCCATCACCATATGGAAGTGCGCGACCACGAACATGGTATCCGAAAGCGGTACGCTCACGGTCACGTTACCGAGGAACAAGCCCGTCAATCCGCCGTGTATGAACGCGAAGATGAAGCCGATGGCAAACAACATGGGAACAGTCAATCGGATGTTGCCTTGCCACAGCGTGAGCACCCAGTTGTAGACCTTGAGGGCCGTGGGAATCGCAATGATCAGCGTGGTGGTGGCGAAAAAGAAGCCGAAGTACGGGTTCATTCCGCTGACGTACATGTGGTGAGCCCACACCAGGAAACTCAAGCCCCCGATGGCCACAATCGCCCACACCATCATCCGATAACCGAAAATGTTTTTTCTCGCATGGACACTGATCAGGTCGGAGACGATGCCGAAGGCCGGCAGGGCGACGATGTACACCTCGGGATGACCGAAGAACCAGAACAGGTGCTGAAACAACAGCGGATTGCCTCCCGTGTGTTCACTCTGCTGTCCCATCGAGACCAGGGCGGGCATGAAGAAACTCGTGCCCAGGGTCAGGTCCAGCAACATCATGATGGCGCTGACGAACAAGGCGGGAAAGGCCAACAGCGCCAGAACGGTGGCCATGAAAATGCCCCATACCGTCAGGGGCAAACGCATCATCGTCATCCCACGCGTGCGCGCCTGCAACACCGTCACCACATAGTTCAGACCACCCATGGTGAATCCGATGATGAACAAAGCCAGGGAAACGAGCATCAAGATGATTCCCCAACTTGCCCCGGGCGTGCCCGGCAGGATTGCCTGGGGCGGGTACAGGGTCCAGCCGGCGCCCGTGGGCCCGCCAGTCACGAAGAAACTCGCGATCAGTAACAGCACGGCGGATAGATAGACCCAGTAACTCACCATGTTGACGTAGGGGAACACCATATCGCGGGCGCCCACCATCAGCGGGATGAGGTAGTTTCCAAATCCCCCCAGAAACAATGCGGTGAGCAGGTAGATGACCATGATCATGCCGTGCTGGGTGACAAACTGAAGGTAGTTGCTGGGGTTGATGAACTGGAAGCTGTTCGGAAAACCCAGTTGCAGCCGCATCAACCACGACAACACCAACGCCACCAACCCTATGCCGATCGCGGTGGCCGCGTACTGGACGGCGATGACTTTGGCATCCTGGCTCCAGATGTACTTTCCCACGAAAGTTTTCGGATGGTAGAGCTCCATCTCGCCGACTTCCGCAGGTGGGGCGAACGCCGATGCGTCATGCGCTGCGTAATCCATGAAAATCTCCTCTTCGCTAATCGAGTCAGCGAGTCATTTTAGGGTATTGATGTAGGCGACGAGATCATCGATTGCCTGATCGTCGGTCAGAGTTTCGGACATCAATGCCATCTGGGAGCCGTACATGTCTTGCGGATGGGCGCCGCGAATACCCTGTTTGAAATTCTTCAATTGAGTGACCAGATACCAATCGCTCATGCCCTTCAGTCCGGGGGCATTCGTCGACCGCAGGCCCCGCCCGCTGGCACCGTGGCAGGTTCCGCAGGTCGAACCATAAAGTGATTGGCCGTTATCCGCATTGCCCTTCACCGTGGAAGGGGCAGGACTGTCCGACAGCGTTTTGATATAGGCGCTGACATTATCGATGGCGGTGTCATCAGCCAGCGTCGCAGCCATCGGCGCCATCATTTTGCCGAAAACATCCTTGTCGTGTGCACCCCGGGCACCATTCTTGAAATATTTCAATTGCCGTTGCAGGTACCAGTCTCCCTGGCCACTCAATTTAGGCGCATGCAGCGCAGGGTTTCCCTCCGCTTGGGCGCCATGACAGGCCGCACACACTGCGTAGGATTGTCTGCCTGCGGCAACATCGCCGGTCGGTCGCGCTGAGGCTTGCGCGAACGTCGGATGCCCGGTTAACCACGCCTGATATTCGCGCTCTTCTTCCACCACGACTTTGCCGCGCATGGCGAAGTGCCCGACGCCACACAATTCGTTGCAGAGGAGGTCGAATTTCCCGGTTCGGGTGGGGGTGAGCCAGATATAGGTGACCAAGCCCGGCACCAGATCCATCTTGGCCCGGAACTGCGGCACGGCGAAGTTGTGCAGGACGTCTATGGAGCGCAGCAGCAGCTTGACCGGCTTGCCGACGGGGAGATGCAGCTCCGAGCCTGATATCAGGACGTCATCGCGTCCGCTGGGATCATCGGGGTTCACGCCAAACGGATTTTTATCGCTGATGTGCCGCGCATCGACAGTACCCAACTTGCCGTCATCGCCCGGAAAGCGAAAGCTAAAAGACCATTGCTTGCCCACGACCTCGAGCACCGCCGCGTCGTTCGGGACCGCCACGAAATTCGCCCATACAAACAAGCCCGGGGTCAACATTGCGACGACGCCCACTGTGGTCAATCCGACCAGCCACGCCTCCAGCTTCGCGTTCTCGGGCTCGTACGCCGCCCGGCTCCCCTGCCGATGACGATAGCGGATCACGCAATAAGCCATGAACAAATTGACGGCGACAAAGACGGACCCCGTGACCCAGAACGTGAGACTGATCGTGTCGTCCATCGCACCCCAGTTGGAAGCGATCGGCGTGAAATACCAAGGGCTCAAAAAGTGAAACAGGACGGAGCCCACGACCAGCAATATCACTACGATTGCGATAGCCATAGCCGGATTCAACTCCCAAGCGCAACACTGTTAGACAGCACGGGTGAAGCACTGCACACAGCTTACCCGGGAATGATCATAACAAATTCATGCACCAGGTAGTGGTCGACCAGCAGCGCCGCGAACAGCAGCGCGAGATAGACAATCGAATAACGGAAAGCGCGCTGGGCGAGGCGGTCGCTGTAGCGCGCGTACAACGCGATCGCGTAGCCGATGAAAATCGCACCAAGCACGCAGGCCGCGGCAAGATACAGCCAGCCGCTCATGCGGATCGCGAACGGCAGCAGCGACACACCGAACAGGATCAGCGTGTAGAGGAGCACCTGCAGTTGGGTGTAGCGCCTGCCATGAGTGACCGGCAGCATCGGCAGACTTGCCTTCGCGTACTCCTCGGTCCGGTACAGCGCCAGCGCCCAGAAATGCGGCGGCGTCCAGGCGAAGATGATGAGGAACAGCAGCATCGCCTCGGTGGTCACCTCGCCGGTCACCGCCGCCCAGCCGAGCACGGGCGGCATGGCGCCCGCAGCCCCGCCGATGACGATGTTCTGCGGGGTCATTGGTTTCAGGATCACCGTATAGACGATGGCATAGCCGACGAACGTGGCGAGCGTGAGCCACATCGTGAGCGGGTTTACGAAATGCACCAGCACCCAAAGGCCGAGGCCGCCCAACATGCCCGCGAACACCAGGGTCTGGAGCGACGACAGCTCGCCGCGCGGCAAAGGCCGTGCACGCGTGCGCTGCATGACCGCGTCGATCTTCTGCTCGACCAGGCAATTCACGGCAGCGGCGGCGCCCGCCACCGAGGCGATTCCCAGCGTTGCAGCGAGCAGGATCTGCAGCGGAACCGTGCCAGGCGTGGCGAGGAACATGCCGATCACCGCAGTGAAAACGATCAACGACACCACGCGCGGCTTGGTCAGCGCGTAGAACGCCCTCATCTTGCGGTTCAGCGGGCGGGGTTGCGCAGCGCTATGACTCGGGTGTAGCCCAACGGACATGGTTGCGATGGGTGGCCGGCCGGGCGATCAGGCCGGAGTAGGCCCGAATTTCATCACTTCGCGCGAGGTCGACAGTGTCGAGACGAAGCCGATGCCTTCGCCTTCGCTTTGCGGATGATCGTAGTCCCACTTCCACTCGAAGCCGGTTACGTTGACGCTAATGCCGGTATTGGAAGTGTCTTTCTGAGCGATCACGGTCTTGGTGACGGGCCAGGCGATGCTCACGAGGATGATCAGCGGGATCGCCGTCCAGGCGATCTCCACGCCGAGATGCTGGTGAAAATTCGCCGCCTTGTGGCCAACCGACTTGCGGTGCGCGTAGCAGGACCAGAACATGAAACCGAACACTCCCACGAACAGCACGAGGACCAGCACCACGATCGCCTCGTGCAGCCAATGACTGTCCGCCGCCACCTTTGATGCGGCCGGCTGCAGGTTCCACTCCGCGGCCATCGCCAGCCCGCAAAGCGCGAACCCAAGGACGCCCATTACCAGCTTCTTCAGCATCTTTGCCGCTTCCCCCCACTCAGCTTTGCGAGCTTTTCCCGAGCTCGGCGGCGAATCCGGCACGCGGCGCGGGGATTCGATGCTCGACGCGGTCACGAATTTTCTCGACTTTCAGAGCGAAAAATGCGGCGCAACATTAACATAATTTGGTCTGGCGCGGCAGCCTGTCGAACTGCACGATGCCGCGTCCGTCGGCGCTGCGTCGCGGCACGCCTTTCCAGGCGTGGCCGTAGACCACCTCGCAGGTGGCGCGGCTGCCAGCCAGTGCCAGCGCGGCGTGCAGGCACTTGCCGGCAAGGCCGCGCGCGCGATCGGCGCGCGCGTTGGTCTGCCCGCTCGCGCGCAGGTCCGCCAGCAGTGCGCGCGCGTCGCGATACGCGAGCGTGAGGTTCTCCATGTCCATCACCGGCGCCGAGAAGCCCGCCGCCACCAGCCAGTCGCCGAGGTCGTGCATGTCCGCGAAGCGGTGCACGCGAGCCTCCCCGGCCGCGGCGCGCAGTTCCTTGAGAGTATCGGGGCCGAGGGCGCTGAACATCAGCAACCCCTCGGGGGCAAGCACGCGGTGGAACTCCGCGAGCGCGGCACGCGGCTCGTCCACCCAGTGCAGGGCCATGTTGGACCACAGCAGCTGCGCGCTGCCCGCGGCGAACGGCAGGCGGGCGAGCGACGCGCACACCGCGGCCGGCCGGCGTACGCCGCGCAGTCGCGCGAGCCAGCCGGCCGAGCGCGCCTGCCGCAGCATCGGCAGGGAAAAATCGACCCCGACGAGCTGCGCGCCGGGATAGCGCTTGCCAAGCGCCGCCGCCTGCGGCGCCGGGCCGCATCCCGCGTCGAGGATGCGCTGCGGCGAGATGCGCACGTAATCCAACCGCTCCAGCATGCGTGCGCCGACCTCGGATTCGAGGCGCGCCGCCGCGAGGTAGGTTGCCGCGGCCCGGTCAAAGCGACGGCGCGCGGCGCGCGCGTCGATCTCAGCCACGCGCGCGCAGCACGCCCTCGACCGCCGCCGCGGCGGCGAGCACCCGGCGGTCCGCCATCGCCGCGCCGAACACGGAAAGTCCCACCGGCGCAGACCCGGGCGCGTGGCAGGGCAGCGTCACCGCGCATCCGTCGAGGAAGTTGACGACCCCGACATTGCGCAGGATGCGGAAATTCCAGCGGAAGTACTCTTCGTCGCTCGCGTCCACCGCCGCGATGGTCGGCGCGATGGTCGGCGTGGTCGGCATCAGCATCGCGTCGAAGGGCGCGGCCAGCGCCTCGACCGCGCGCATGTACTCGGCGCGCATCAGGCCGAGGTCGACGTAGTCCGCCGCGCTGATGTCCTTGCCAAGCAGCACGCGCTTGGCGATGCGCGGGTCGTACTCGGCGAGCCGGTCCTGCCAGCGCCGATGGATGGCGTAGGCCTCGGCACCGGCCAAGCCGCCGTTCCTGAAGTACTCGGCCTGCCGGTCGAAGGCCGGCACCGGCAGTTCCGTGATCACGGCGCCCGCCGCGGCGAGCCTCTTCAGCGCCGCGTCGAACGCGGCGCCGACCTCGGCGTCGAGGTCTTCAAGCAGGGAGCCGCGTGGCAGCAGCAGACGCAATCCTCTAGCCGGCAAAGCGACGAGCGGAGCCGGCGGCTCAAGCGCCAGGATCGAATCGTAGGCGGCACAGCAGGCGACCGAATTGGCGAGCGGCCCCACCGTGTCGAGCGTGTAGGAGAGCGGGAATGCGCCGTCGCGCGGCACGCGCCGCTGCGTCGGCTTCCACCCGGTGACGCCGCACAGCGCCGCCGGCTGGCGGATCGAGCCGCGCGTATCGCTGCCGAGCGCCATTACGCACATGCCGTCGGCCTGCGCCACCGCCGCGCCGGAGGAGGAGCCGCCCGGCACGCGCCCGGTCTTGCGGTCCCAGGGATTCTTCGGCGTG
>Ga0210377_10003021_pt1 | contig 14523 bp, 13 predicted proteins | sample PLM4_65_b1redo_FD_155480 | JGI IMG/M metagenome (GOLD analysis project Ga0210377, IMG submission 155480) | Groundwater sediment microbial communities from an aquifer in East River, Colorado, USA - PLM4_65_b1 redo | ecosystem: Environmental > Terrestrial > Soil > Riparian zone | place: USA: East...
GGAACGGCACCAGGAAGGTCACCATGAAGCCGATGATGGTCGTCGAGGTGAGGTTGTAGAGGCCGATGTTCTCTTTGATCGGCGCCATCAGGTGGCGCCAGCGCCAGGCGCGCACCGGGTAGCAGAGCAGGTTCAGGGCGGTGGCGATCGCCAGCAGCCACATGTTGGCGCCGCGCAGACTCTGCCAGGCGGCCGCGAGATCGAAACTGCGCAGGAAAAGGGCGAGGAAGGCTACGGTGAGTACCAGGCTGATGATGACGCGTGTGCTGGACTTCACCGTGCCGCCGGCCCCCGCCCTAAAAGAAGATGCGGGCCGGACTATATCCGAGGGTCTACGGGCTGTCCAGAGAGCGCGGCAGGCCGGCGGCCGCGGCGGCGGCGCGATAGGCGTCGCGGGCCGCCGGGTCGGCGATCATCGCTTCGATCCCCGCCGGCGCCTGACCCGACGCCTTGTAGACCATCAGCGCGAACCCGAGCAGCGCCTCCCAGGGCTTGAAATTGCAGTGCCCGTAGCGGAACGACGGGATCAGGATGCGGAACCCCTGCGAACCGGTGGCGCGCAGCTTCTGGCTGTAGAGGATCTCCTGCGCGAACCCCACCTGCTGATCCTTGGTCGTGTGCAGGTTCACCAGCGGCACGCTGAGCAGGCCGGTCGTGCTGAGCAGGCCGTCCATGAAGGCCAGCGCCGCCGGGTCGGCGGCGTAGCGCGCCACGGCGGCATTGAGCGCGGTGTCGTTCCACGACCCCATGTAGCGCCGGGTCATGTTGTCGAACGGCGACCCGCCCGCCTTGCCGACGAGATCGGCGGTGGCGAAGACGTTGTACCAGAGGGCGTCGTGGACGGTCTTCTCGATGGTGGGCATGTACCCCGGATCGTGCGGCGCGCGCGTGACCTTGAGCAGCTGCGACAGCGCGTTGGCGTTGGCCGGGTCGAAGACTGCCGGCCGGATGGTGTTCGTCCAGTAGTCGTCCCAGTTGTTCAGGAGGTCCGGCGGCACCTGCAACGGCGTCCCCGGCATCAGTCCCGGGAAGAAGTAGTCGAAGACGACGCGGAAATCGCCGTAGTAGTCGACGATGCGCCGGAAGTCGCCGATCGGCCCGCAGGCCGCGACACCACCATCGAACAGGTCGGGACGCTGCTCGACGGCGAGAGTCGTGACCAGCCCGCCCTCGCTGGCGCCGACGAGGAAGACGCGGCGCGGCGCGCCCTGCTCGGCGGCGAAGAGAGCGACCAGCTCGGCCATATCCTCGACGCCTTCGGTGACCAGGCCGTTGTTGCGGTAGCTGTTGGTGGCGAAGCCGAAGCCGAGCCCGTTGATGATCGTCGGCAGGCAGAAGTCGGGGGCGAGGCAGAGCTGTTCCTCGGGGATGGCGAGGGGCGCGGTCACCTCGGTGTAGCCGTGCGCCCAGATCACCAGGTCGCCGTTCCAGGCCCCCGCGTCGGGCATGCAGACGCGGTAGATGGCGCCGCCCGGCTGCACCCCATCGAACCCGCAGTTGCTGGCCGCCGACGCCCCCGGCGCCAGACCCGCAGCCCCCGCCGCGAGCAGCAACGACATCAGGACGAGTCCCCCGGCGTGCCGGCGGGACGGGCGCGGCGTCTCGATCGATCTCATGGCTTCCCCCACTAGAAACCGCTCACGGCGGGCCTTTTCGGCTGAATGGTTGGTCCACCCTACCGCGCCGGCGGCCGCCTTGTCCAGCGCCGGCGGCGCGGGCCGGTGGCGCGCATCGGGGACTCGTCAGGCGCCGCGTCGTTGACCGGCGCGCGCGCGGGATGGTACAAGCGGCGCGATGCACGCCTCAACCATCGTGCGCGTGCCGTTCTGCGGCCTGCCCTGCTCCCCGCTCCGGATCGATGCGATCGGCGCGGGCGACCGGAACGTCGCCGGCGGTTGCGGCGTGGCGCGCGCCGCCGCCGGGCGCGCCCCGGACCGCGGCGGTCCGCGCATCGGCGGGCGACCGGCCGCGCTCGATGCGGCGATCGGGCAGGCGGCGGCGATCCTGGCGGCGGCGCGCCGCCCGCACGTCGGCGGGCTGGCCTGGAGCACGATCGGCACCGCCCGCCGCGCCATCCGCCTCGCCCGCCGCCTCGGCGCCACGCTCGACATCGAGGGCGGCGAAGCGGCCGCCGCCGAGTCGGAGGCGATCGCCATCGCCGGGCTCGCCATGGGAACATTCGGTGCGGTGCGGGCGCGCGCCGATGTCGCTCTGTTGTGGCGCTGCGACCCGCTCGCCGAGCATCCCGATCTCCTGTCGGCGCGCCTGCCGGCCGCGGCGGGAGGCGGCGCGCGCCGGTTCGTGCGCCTCGGTGTCGCGGGCGCCGCCGAGCCGGGCGACCTCGAGGCGCTGGCGGCGCTGCGGGCGCTGGTCCTCGGCCGGGCGCCGCACCTGGCGACCGCTGACGCAGGCGCCCGCGCCGGCAGCCTCCCTCTAGCGGCGTTGCGCGACGCCGCCGCGGCCCTCGCCACCGCTCATCACGCGGCCATCCTCTGGGACACGCAGGCCCTGTGCGGAGCGTCGGGAGCCGCCGTCGCGCTGGCCCTGGCGCTTCTGGTGCGGGATCTCAATGGGGTGCACCGCGCCGTGGCGCGTCCGCTCGGCGGCGGCGGCAACATCGCCGGCGCGCTGGCCGCCGTCCTGTCGGAGTGCGGCCACACGCGCGATCTCGGTCCCCGCAGTGACGCCGACGCCGTTCTGCTGATCGGCGCGCGCGCCGGACGGGCGGCCGAGGACGCGGCGGCCGGGGCCACGGCAGCCGCGACCGGCGATGGCGCGACCGCAACTGCGACGCCGGCGCGCGTCGTCGCCGTCGGCGCCTGCCCGCCGGATGGTCTCGGGGAGCCGGATGTCTTCCTGCCGGCCGCGGTGCCGGGGTTGTCCGGCGGTGGCCTGTGGATGCGCGCCGACGGCATCGCCATCCCGGTGCGCGATGTCGTGCCCCGGACCGCACCGCTCGAGGAAGAGGTCCTCGACACGCTGATGGCGCGACTGCCGGAGGCGGCGCGATGACCGGCGCCGGGACCATCCGGATCCACGGCGGCGCCATCCACGACCCGCGCCACGGCCGCAGCGGCCAGGTGGGCGATGTGCTGATCAAGGATGGCCGCGTCACCACCTCCCTGCCGGCCGGCGCCCCGGCCTTCGACGCCGGCGGTCTCGTCGTCATGCCGGGCGGCGTCGACCTCCACAGCCACGTGGCGTCGCCGGCGGTGCGCGAGGCGCGCCGGCTGTGCGCGGCGGCGGCGGGCGGTCCGCTGCTGCCGTCGATCGGCGACACCGGCCGGCGCTACGCCCGCATGGGGTACACGACCGTGTTCGACGCCGCGGTGGCCCCGTCGGGCGCGCGCGCCGCCCACGACGACCTCGACGCGATGCCCGTCGTCGACAAGGGGCTCTACGTTCTTGCCGGCAACCATGCCCTGGCGCTGCGGGCTTTCGCCTCTGGCCGGCGCGACGAGCTGCGCGCGGTTCTCGCCTGGCTCGTGCGCGCGGCGCGGGCCCACGCCGTGAAGGTGGTGAACCCGGGTGGCGTGGCCGCCTGGCGCGACGGCGCCCCGGCCCCCGCCGACCCACCGGCGCTGGTGCGCGCATTCGCCGCCGCGGTCGCCGATCTCGCCCTGCCGCACCCTCTGCACGTGCATCTGCCGGGGCTCGGCGAGGCCGGGAATGCCGCGCTCACCCTGCGCTGCCTCGACGCCCTCGGGACGCTGCCGGCGCACCTGACACATCTGCAATTCCACGCCTACGGCGGCCGCACGATGCGCGGGTTCCGGAGTCGGGCGCCGGAGATCGCCGCCTGGCTGAACAACCATCCGAACCTGACGGCCGACGTCGGCCAGGTGGTCTTCGGCCCCGCCGTGACGCTGTCGGCCGACGCGCCGGCGCAGGACCGGCTGCGTCGCCTGACGCGGCGGCGCTGGCTCAACCTCGATGTCGAGTCGGAGACCGGCTGCGGCATCGTGCCGCACGACTACGACCCGCGCGGTCTGGTCGCGTCGGTGCAGTGGGCGGCCGGGCTCGAGCTGATGCTCCTGGCGCGCGACCCGTGGCGCATCGCCCTCACCACCGATCACCCGAACGGCGGGCCGTTCAGCGCCTACCCGCTCATCATCCGCCTGCTGATGGACCGCTCCTTCCGCGACGCGATGCTGCGCCGCGCCCATCCCGGGGTGATCGCGCGCACGGCGCTCGCCCGCATCGCGCGCGAGTACACGATCGACGAGGTCGCCATCGTCACCCGCGCCGGCCCGGCGCGCATCCTCGGTCTCGACCGCAAGGGACACCTGGGGCCGGGGGCCGACGGCGATGTCGCGCTCTACCGCCACGATCGCGACATCGAGGCGATGTTCGCGGCCCCCGTGGCGGTCTTCAAGGACGGTCGCCTGGTGGCGCGCGACGGCGAGGTCGTCGACGAGACGCCCGGTCGCACGCTCCACGCGGCGCCACGCCCGGCGCCCGAGGCGGATGACGCCGTGGCGCGCCGGCGCGACGAGCACGCGGCGCTGTCGAGCGTGCCGTTCGACGATCTCATGATCGGCGACGAGGCGCCGGCGCGTCCGGAGGAGGTGCGCGCATGGTGATCGCCGGCACCTTGATCGAAGACACCTACGCCGAAGCCTTCGCCCTGCGCGTCGCGCGCCTCCTGATCACCGCCGACGACACCGGCTTGGCGCGCACCGCCGCGACCGCGATGACCGGCTTCGCCGCCTCGATCATCGGCTGTGGCTGCGAGGCCGGCATCGAAGGACCGCCCCCCCCGGATACGCCTGACGGCCGGCCGGGCTTGCGGGTGCTGGCGTTCGGCCGCACCGCGGCCGAGTTGCAGGACCAGCTGGTGCGCCGCGTCGGGAATTGCGTCATGACCGCCGCCACCGCCGCCTGTTACGACGACCTGCCGGCCGACGAGACCGTACGCCTCGGGTCGAGGCTGCGCTTCTTCGGCGACGGCCACCAGGCGAGCAAGCGCGTCGACCCGGCGCTCGCCGCGCTGGCCGGCGGCACCGTGCGGCCGCGGCGCCTGTGGCGCATCCCGGTCATGGACGGCGAGTTCGTGGTCGACGCGCGTTGCGGTGTCCGGAAGGGGGTGGCGGGGGGCAACTTCCTGATCCTCGGGCGCACCCCCGGCGCCACGCTCGACGCGGCGCGGCGCGCGGTCGCCGCCATCGGCGCGGTCGCCGGCGTCATCATGCCGTTTCCCGGCGGCATCGTCCGCAGCGGCAGCAAGGTCGGCTCGCGCTATCGCCGCCTGGTCGCGTCGACCAACAGCGCCTACTGCCCGACACTGCGCGCCGTCGTCCCCACCGCCCTGCCCGGCGACGTCGCTTCGGTCCTCGAGATCGTCATCGACGGCCTGACGGCCGCCGACGTCGCCGCCGCCATGGTCGCCGGCATCCGCGCCGCCTGCGGCCCCGGGATCGCGCGCATCGGCGCCGGCAACTACGGCGGGCGTCTCGGCAAGCACCTGTTCCACCTGCGGCCGCTCCTCGGCGCCGGCGGCGGGAAGGCCGCCACGTGAGCCTGCGCCTGCGGTGGCGCTCGCGCCCGGAGGCCGCGGCGTCCGGCCTGGCGCTCGACGGCGCGGCGATCACTCCCGACCGGCTCGGCGGCCTGTCGCCGCTCGACGCGACGCGGCTGGCGGCGTTGGCAGCGGCGGCGCCGGCGGTGACAGAGCCGACGGCGGCGGGGCGTGATGTGGCGACGCTCGGCGACCTGTTCGCGATCGACGACGACGGCGACCCGGCGCCCGACACGATCACGATCGAGGGCGATATGCGCGGCGTGGCGCGCCTCGGCGCCGGCATGAGCCGCGGCCGGCTGCGCGTGCGCGGCGGCGTCGGGTCGCGCGCCGGGTCGTCGATGTCCGGCGGTCGTCTGGAGATCGACGGCGACGCGGGGACGCGCGCCGGCGAAGGGATGACCGGCGGCGTGATCGTCGTGCGCGGCGCCGCCGGCGCCATGGCCGCGTTCCGCATGCGGCGCGGCACGGTCTTCATCGGCGGCGCCGCCGGCGCCGCGGCCGGGGCGGCGCTGATCGCCGGCACGCTGGTGCTGGCGCGCGCGCCCGGCCCGGGCGCCGCGGCGCTGATGCGCCGCGGCACCGTCGTCGTGCTCGAACCCTTCGTCCCCGGGGCGACTTTCGCCGCCGCCGGGCGAACGACGGCTCCCTGGCTCAAACCGTGGTGGGACGCCCTGGGCGGCGCCGGCGTGCCGCTCCCCGCCGGTGTCGCCGGCGCGCGCTTCACGCGCTACTCCGGCGACCTCGCCGAAGGCGGGCACGGCGAGATTCTCATTCTGGAGGAGGACTCATGAGGCCATTCGACGCAGCCGTGCGCATCAATCCGGCCGTCTCGCGCGTCAACCCGGGTGCAGTGCGCATCGCCGACGCTCTCGAGAGCGGCGGGGCGGCGATCGGCGTGCGCGCCTCGCGACTCGGCAACGGCACCCGGCTCCTCGACGTCGGCGTCGAGGCCTTCGGGTCGCTGGAGGCCGGCCGGATGTACGCCGAGGCCTGTCTCGGCGGCCTGGGCGAGGTGCGTGTCGGGGTCCGCCCGCTCGGTCCGGCGGTGGTCATGGAAGCGCGGGTCGAAATCGACGCGCCGCTGGTCTCCTGCCTCGGCTCGCAGTACGCCGGGTGGAAGGTGCAGGTCGGCCGTTTCTTCGCCATGGGCTCGGGGCCGGCGCGGGCGATGCGCGCCGCCGAGCCGCTGTTCGAGCGCTGGCCGCTGCGCTCGCCGGCGGGACCGACGGTGCTGCTGCTCGAGACCGACCGTCTGCCGGGCGAGGATGTCGCCGAATCGGTCGCCGACGCCTGCGGCGTGTCGCCGTCATCGCTGACCCTCGTCGTCGCCCCGACCGGGAGCCTGGCGGGGTCGATCCAGGTGGCGGCGCGCTCGGTCGAGACCGCGATGCACAAGCTGGCCGAGGTCGGCTTCGACGTCGTGCGCGTGCTCGCCGGGTCGGGCTCCTGCCCGGTGGCGCCGGGTCACCCGGACACGCTGAGGGCCATCGGCCGCACCAACGACGCGGTCCTCTATGGCGCCGACGTCTGCCTCTGGGTCGAGGCCGCGGACGAGGCGATCGAGTCGGTCCTCGACCGGGTGCCGTCGTGCGCGTCGCGCGAGCATGGCCGCCTGTTCCACGATCTCCTGCGCGAGCACGGTGACTTCTACCGCATCGACCCGCTGCTGTTCAGCCCGGCGCGCGTCACTTTCATCAACGCCGCCACCGGCCGGGTCTATACATGTGGCCGCACCGACGAGGGGACGCTCCTGCGCTCGTTCGGACTGACCGGGGGGGCCTGAGGAACGATGCCGCGCATCGGGATCCTCGCCGCGTCGGACGGCTGGCACATCGGCGAGCTGCGCAGGGCCCTGGCGGCGCGCGGCTGCGCCGCGGTCCGTCTCGACCCGACGCGCGTCGGCGCCACGGCCGGCGGCGCCGACGATGCCGGCGGCCGGGCGGCGATCGTCGCCCAACGCGGCGACGCGGGCGCGGGCGCGACCACCGCCGGCGCGACCGCCGCCGCCGGGACGGCGGGCGTCGAGACCCTCGAGGATCTCGACGCCCTGGTCGTGCGCGTCGTGCCGCCGGGTTCGCTCGATCAGATCGTCTTCCGAATCGACGCCCTGCATCTGCTGGCCGGCCGCGGCCTGGTGATCGTCAACGGCCCGCGTTGTCTCGAGCGCACCATCGACAAGCACTGGACATCGCGCCTGCTCGACGATGCCGGCATCCCGACCCCGCGCACCTTCGTGACCGAGCGCGCCGACCGCGCGCTCGAGGCCTTCGCCGCGTTCGGCGACGTGGTCGTCAAACCGCTGCTCGGTTCGGGAGGACGCGGTCTGTTCCGCGTGTCCGACCCCGACCTCGCCTGGCGCGCCTTCCGGACTCTCGAACAGCAGCGCGCCGTCATCTACCTGCAGGAGTTCGTGCCGCACCGCCAGCATGATCTGCGCCTGTTCACCGCCGGCGGCCGCATCGTGGCGGCGGCGCGCCGCGAGGGCGAGGGCTGGAAGAGCAACGTCGCCGCCGGCGCCATCGCCCGGGCGCACGTGCCGACCGACGCCCAGGCCGACCTCGCGCGCCGCGCCGCCGCCGTCGTCGAGGCCGACTACGCCGGCGTCGATCTCCTCGAGGCCGAGGACGGCCGCCTGCTGGTGACCGAGGTCAACGGCATCCCGGGCTGGTCGGGGGTGCAGGAGACCACCCGCACCGACATCGCCGGCGCCATCGCCGGCACAGTGGTCGCACGGCTGGAGGAACAACGATGACACCGCGGCCCGCCCGACCGGCGGCGCGCGCCCCGCGCCTGACGCCGGCCCTGGTGGCGGCGGCCGCCGAGACCGCCTGCCTGCTCGAGGTCCAGGCGCCGAAGCCCGGCAATGTCCATCGCGGCGCCGGGCTTCCCGGGCTCACCTACCGCGACTTCGTGCTCAGCGCCGAGGCGGTCGGTCTGGTCTTCCGGCGCCGGGCGCGCGCCCGCGTCGGCCGGCTGGTCCTCGAAGCGGTGCGCGCCACCCGCCGCCTCGTCGGCACCAACACCAACCTCGGGATCGTCCTGCTGCTCGCTCCCCTGGCGCGGGCCGCGATGCTGTCGCGGCCGGTCTCCCTGCGCGCCCGCCTGCGCGCGGTCCTGCGTGATCTCGACCGGAAGGACGCCCGCGACGCCTACGCCGCCATCCGCCTGGCGCGCCCGGGCGGGCTGGGGCGGGTGCCGGCGCAGGATGTCCGCCGCGACCCGACCGACCATCTCCTCGACTGCATGCGCCTGGCGGCGGGACACGACGCCGTCGCGCGCGAGTACGCCACGGCCTACGACGCCACCTTCCGCGTCGCCCTCCCGCTGCTGGCGCGCGCGCGCCGCGCCGGCGCCAACGTCGCCGAGGCGATCATCGCGGTCCACCTGCACCTGATGGCGACCTTTCCCGACACCCTGGTCGCCCGGCAGCATGGGATGGCGGCGGCGCGCCGCCTGGCGCGCGACGCCGCCGCGGTCATCGCCGCCGGCGGGACGCGCACGACCGCAGGCCGCCGCCGGCTCGAGCGGCTCGACCGCCGCCTGCGGACCGCCCGCCCGCCGCTGAACCCGGGCGCGACCGCCGACATCGTCACCGCGGCGCTGTTCGCCTGGCTGCTGTCGCATCACCCGCGCCGCCGCACCGCCGCGGCCGCGCGCGCGCCGGCACGGCGGAGGCTGTAAGATACGCGCCCATGGCCTCCGCAACCGTCGCCGTTCTGCGCACGACACCCGCCACCGTTCTCACCGATTACCACCGGTTGATGAACCTGGCGGGCTACCGGCAGGTGATCGACCCCGGGGTGGACACCGCCCTCAAGGTCAACATCTCCTGGCACTTCTTCTACCCGGCCGCCAGCACGACACCCTGGCAGCTCGAAGGGGTGATCCGGGCGATGAAGCAGGACGGCTACGACCCCGCCCTGATCCATGCCTGCCACAACCGCACGGTCGTCATCGACGCGCATTTCGGCGAGCGCCAGAACAAGCAGCTCAACGTCGTCGAGGCGCACGGCCTGCGCAACATCCATCTCTACGAGAACGAGGAGTGGATCGACGTCCGCGACGCGGTCGGTGACCTGAGCCGCGAGTTCATCTGCCTGAACAAGGTCTACCCGAAGGGGTTCTCGATCCCGAAGCGGTTCATCGGCGAGAACATCATCCACCTGCCGACGGTCAAGACGCACGTCTTCACCACCACGACCGGGGCGATGAAGAACGCCTTCGGCGGCCTGCTGAACGAGCACCGCCACTGGACCCACCCGGTCATCCACGAAACCCTCGTCGATCTCCTGATGATCCAGAAGAAGATCCACCGTGGCGTCTTCGCGGTGATGGACGGGACCTTCGCCGGCGACGGGCCGGGGCCGCGCTGCATGGTCCCTCGTGTGAAGAACATCCTGCTGGCATCGGCCGACCAGGTCGCGATCGACGCGGTGGCCGCCCACCTGATGGGGTTCGACCCGCTCAAGGACTGCGCGTTCATCCGCATGGCGCACGAGCGCGGTCTCGGCTGCGGCGACATCCGTGACATCACCATCGCGGGCGACGTCGACGCGGCGCAGGAGAACTGGCATTTCGAGGGGCCATTCAAACACATGACCTTCGCCAGCCAGATGCAGCATCAGATCTACTGGGGACGGCTGAAGCGGTTCCTCGAGTGGTCGCTCAAGACCTGGATGGCGCCGTGGGCCTACATCGCCAGCGTCCTCTACCACGACGTCTATTGGTACCCGCGCCACGGCCGCAAGGGGATCGACGAGGTGCTGCACTCGCCCTGGGGACGGCTGTTCCACAACTGGGAAAAGGTCGCGCCCGGCGCCGCCGGCTGGCCCGATGTCGGCGCCGACCCGGCCCACCTCGACCGCGACACGCTCCGGCTGATCGCCCAGGGGATGCGCATCCTGGGCACCTGCATCGTCGAGGCGCCCGAGGCGGTGCATCTGCGCCGCCGCAAGCACGTCACCCCGCCCGCGTCAGTGTGACCGCTTCAGTGTGACCGCGGCGGCGTCTCGACCGGGGCGCCGTCGATCGCCGCGCCGCCGTTCGCGCCGCGCGTTTTCATGATGACCGCCTTCGGATCGGCGGCGCGCGCCAGGGCGGCGACCCGCTCCTCCTCGCGCTCGTCGGCGGCAAAGGCGTAGACCGCCGGCCCCCACGACGACTGCCCGACACCGCAGGCGCCGCCCTCCTTCAGGGCACGCACCAGGCGCGCAGCCTCGGGATTGAATGTGCCGTCCTGCACCGGAGCGAAACAGGCCCCGACCAGCTCCTGCACTTCGGCGAGCGCCGCGCCGAAACCCGCCAGGTCGCGCTCGACGAGCGCCGGCAGCAGACCGGTCAGCACGACGCGGGAGATCCGATCGAGGGTCGCGGCGCCGGCCGGGCGCAGGCGTCGGAACGCGGCTTCCTCGATTTCGCCGCTGACCGTCCGCGTGTCCGCCGGCAGCGCCACCACGACACGCCAGGACTCGGGGAACTCGTGACGCACCAGGAGGGGCGGGACCTCGCCGGCGGTGGGGCCGGTGGTCGCGTGACCGCCCTCAACCACGAAGCCGCCGCGGCGAAAGAGATGAAACCCGACACCCGAGCGTTGCGCGCGGCCGGTCAAGGCGCACAACCGCGCCACCGAGGCGTCGAGCCCGCGTTGCCGGGCGATCGCGGTGGCCAGCGCCAGGGCCAGCTGGGTGCCCGAGCCGAGGCCGACATGCTCGGGGATCGCCTGCTCGACGACCACATGCAGGTGCGGGCGCAGTTCGAGATGGCGGTGGACGCGGGCCGCCAGCGCCTCGATCCGATCGGCCTGCGGCCCATCCACCCGCAGCCCCTCGGCCCTGGCGACCCGCAGGACGAGACGCGGGGCGTCGAGGGCGAGGCCGAGGCCGCCGAAGCGCCGCCCCCGCTCCCCGCCCGAGAGATCGAGGAAGCCGAAGTGCAGCCGCGCGCGCGCCTCGACGTGGATCGTCATGGGCGTCCCCCGTCGCCGGCCGGGGACGGCGCCCGCACCGGCGCCTGCGCCAGGGCCCCGACGGCGGCTTCCACGAAGGCGAATGCCTCGCGCTCGCGGGCGCCGCCGGTCCTGTCGACGAGCGGCCGCAGGCGGGCGATCTCCTCCAGCACCGGACCGGCGCCGGTCAGGTGGACGCGGGTCGCCAGGATGGTCGCCTCGACGACGGCATGCTGCGCCCGGTTGAAGATCAGCAAGTCGCGGCGCCGCCCGGTGGCGACGACCCGCGCCCGGAACGTGGCGCGCTCGCCATCGAGGTCGCCCGCCTCGACCGCGAACTCGCGCCAGTGCGCCGCGTCGTCGAGGACGATGCCGCGCACCGCCACCGCCGGCCGGTGTGGCGGCACCTCGGATGCCAGGGCGCAGCGCGCGAACAACAGCACGTTGTCGGTGAAGTGGACGACACCACACCCGGTCGCCTCGAGATTGCGCCAGGTGGCGGCGCCCCGGAATGGTCTCAGGATGATGGTCTCGTCCGCGAACGTGATCCCCATCGGCGCCACGTTGGGATGCCCGGCGGCATCGAGCGTCGAGACCAGCGTCTCGAGAATCACCGGCTGCGCTCCATGGCGATCTCGATGTGCGCCACGTCGGGCAGGACGTACTTGCGCACCCGCACGATGGCCCGGCTCACCCGCGGGAACCGCGCGAAGACCAGATCGAGCACCGCCGCCGTCATCGCCTCGACCAGGTTGAACGGCCGCCCTTCGCACAGCGCGCGCACCTCGTCGGCCACGACGCGGTAGTCGATGGTGCAGGCCAGGTCGGCCGTCCGCCCGGCCTCCTCGAGGTCGGCCCACAGATCGAGATCGATCTCGATCCGCTGGCGCGTGCGGCGCTCCGCGGGAGTCACACCGATGTGGCAGCGACAGCGGATGGCATTGAGCGACATGCGGTCGACATCCGGCTCGAGCGCGGTGCGGGCGGCCACGGCGTGACCGCCGGCCGCGGGGTCGCGCCGGCCGGCCGGGTCGCGCCGGCCGGCGTCCGGTTTCTCAGGAGCGGCGGGCATGCGGCGTCTCTTTTTCGGTCCAGGTCAGGTAGCCCCAGTCGAGCGGCTCGCCCTGGATGTATTTCTTCCCCAGGCGGCGGGCGATGTCGGCCTTCATCAGTTCGCGGCCGAGGTAGAAGGCGTGCGCCCCATCGCCGTCGACCCCGAGGCGCGGCAGGGCATCGCGGATATCGGTGACCCGCACGAGGCGCTCGCAGTTGTACACGTACACCGCCTCGCCGTCGGTCTCGATGCGGAAATTGCGGTCGGTGACGCGCGCCTTCAGGTCTTCGATCTCGGCCGCGCCCGGCCGGCGCACCCGCGCATCGCGGGTCGTCAGCAGGCGCGTGTCGTACCCCTTCGGCAGGGCGCGCCGGTCCACCGCCCAGTGCATCATCCGGCGGGCGCAGTCGAGCTCGCGCACGCTCCCCCGCGCCCAGTCGGCCACCTCGGTCGTCAGCGCGTAGCGGATGCCCAGTTCGGCCATCACACCGGCGAGCAGGGCGTTCACGCCGGCGCTGTCGGCCATCGTCAGCTCGGAGAGGTTGCCGGTCCCCATCAGGAACTCGACATCCGGCAGCGCCTCGCGCGCCGCCGTGAAGCGCGCCAGCGACGCCGCGAAACCGAACGGGATCGGCTCGAGCACCGCGTCGGCGATCACCCGGCGGGCGCCGCGGCGGCGGGCCGCGGCGACGTTCGCGACCAGCGACGCCACGCCCCCGCCGGCGTCCGGTATCACCACCGGTGTCGCCGCGATCCGTCCGGCCAGCTGCATGTTGCCGGTATTCAGGCTGAGCAGGAATTCGGCGCCGGCGGCGTCTCCCGACAGCGCCTCGCGCTCGTCGAAGGTGTCGACGCTGACCCGGTGCCCCTCGGCGCGCAGCAGGCGCACCAGGCGCCCGATGTCCTCGAGCGGATGTTCGGGCGACCCGCCCAGGTCGATGACGTCAGCCCCCGCGTCGCGGTAGCGCGCCGCGGCGTCGATCACCTCGCGGTCGGTGAGCCGGTGGACGTCGTTGATTTCGGCGAGGATCGTCAGATCGTGGGGCCCGGCGGGATCGTAGGCCTCGCCGGTGCCGCCGAGAAACTCCGGCAGGTCGCGCAGATCCTTGGGGCCCTTGCGCACCGGGCGGCCGAAGTGGTCCTCGAGCGCCCCGGTGTCGGCCTGGCAGAGGCCGGGGATGTAGATGACACCGGCGCCGTCGTCCGGGCGCAGCGTCCGGCGGATGTAGTCGGTCGTCATCAGCGCCGCGACCTTGATCCGCAGCGCCGCGATGGTCCACGGCAGCGCCGGCGGTGCCACCTGGAGCGTGCGCTCGAGCGCCGGCCTGGCAAGCTGCCCGGTGACGAACAGAGCCGGCGGGCCTGAGGGCGACGCGGCCCGCGCAGACACCGGCGCCGGCTTGCGCCCGCTCACAGCCAGAGCCCGCCGTGGACCTGCAGGATCGCCCCGGAGATGTAGGCCGCCCGGTCGGAGACCAGGAACGCCACCGCCTCGGCGACCTCGTCCGGCCGCCCGAAGCGCCCGAGCGGGATCTGCGCCCGCCAGCGCGCCTGCTCGGCCGCGTCCCAGCCGGCGTAGGCCTCGGTCTCGATGAACCCCGGGCCGACCGCGTTGACGCGGATGCCATGCGGCCCCTCGGTGCGCGCCATCGTCCGCGTGAGCATCATCAGCGCCGACTTGGCGACGAAGTAGGCCGGCGCCTCGTGCGTCATTCCGGGGGAGACCTCGGCGTTGAGCGCCCCGATATTCACGATGCACCCACTCCGCCGCTCGCGCATCGACCGCAGCGCCGCGCGGGCGCACCCGAACGCGCTGCCGAGGTTGCCGTCGATCATCAGGCGCCACTCGGCGTCGCTGGTGTCGGCAAGCGGCCGTTCGAGGAAGGGACCGACGTTGTTGACCAGGATGTCGAGCGGCCCCGCGAAGGTCTCGGCCTCGCGCACGAGCCGGTCGCATTCGCCCGGGTCGGAGACGTCGGCGCGCACGGAGTGGGCGCGCGCGCC
>Ga0210377_10003022_pt1 | contig 14520 bp, 12 predicted proteins | sample PLM4_65_b1redo_FD_155480 | JGI IMG/M metagenome (GOLD analysis project Ga0210377, IMG submission 155480) | Groundwater sediment microbial communities from an aquifer in East River, Colorado, USA - PLM4_65_b1 redo | ecosystem: Environmental > Terrestrial > Soil > Riparian zone | place: USA: East...
CAAACTCAAGCTTGGTAAGCTGCGCCAAGATACCTTTCTGCTTGATTTTATGCAGAAGCATATAGAATTCTGCCTTGAGTTCTTCATCCGAGAAATCTTTCCATAATTCCTGAGATTTCAGATAGGCAAATTCAAACCGGTATGTTTCATCATGAACTGACGCCATGAACGATTTCATATCAAACGTCTCAGCATTCTCTGTCATCTTCTGCATAACGGCCACAATATTCTGATCCAAGTAACTGGTGTCAATGGTCCGCACATCATCGCGGAAGAGCGCGGGATTTTTCATCATCACCGACAAGAGCGCTTCACTAAGCATATCAAGCGTAAGAGCCGGCTTTTGCTCGATTGCAGCAACGAGTACTGCCGATGCTTGGTGATCGTATCCGGAAAGATCATCTTTGGCTGCCATAATATCTGCCTCAAGATCACTTTCGCGAACTCGGAGGTATCCGGCAACATGCGCAATCCAGTGAGACCGCTCAACGCGGCTGACTATCCGCTGCACCAGCGGAGCAATAATGGTCACAATTTGCTTTTTACTTTCCACCGAACTGGGGTCGTACTGCTGTCGTGCACGGTCAAAGTAGTATTCAATCACCGGCCGAGCAGAATGTACCAACTCACCCCACGCAGTTCCATACTTACGGACGAAATCCGCCGGATCCTTGCATTCAGGATCTGTAATGGAAACAACTTTGATGGTAAGATTTTGACTCAGGGCTAGGCCAATACCTCTACGGGTGGCAAGAGCTCCGGCCTGATCCGTATCGAAACAAAAGTGCAAATTCGTCGTGTAGCGCTGTAATAAGCGCAAATGTTGGGGGGTCAAAGCCGTCCCCGAGGTAGCAACGACGTTCTTCACGCCTCCTTGATATGACATCAGTGCATCCATGTTGCCCTCAACAAGTAAGCAATTATCTGCACTTTTGATGTCCATCTTGGCGCGATGGAGACCGTATAATACCTTACTTTTGTCATAAATCAAGGTCTGCGGAGTGTTAATGTATTTTGCTCCCTCTTCATCTTTTGATTTTGGTTGTTCTGAAAAAACTCTGCCCGTAAAGCCTACAACTTGCCCGTTGAGATCTGAAATGGGAAATGTAATGCGCCCGCGAAAACGGTCATACTGCCGTCCATCCTTTTCTACTACAACGCCGGACCGGGCTATGGCCGTACGGCTGTGCTTGCGATCCGAGAGAAAGGTTCCCAATGCCTGCCAGTCATCGGGTGCATACCCCAGCCGAAAATGTTTGATGGTTTCATCAGTGAGTCCGCGTTCACGAAGGTATGTAAGTGCTTTCTGTCCCGTCTGTGAACTCCAGAGCTGCTTTTCAAAAAATTGAGTTGTCAATTCATTAATTTCAAAGAGCTGTGTTTTTTCATTGCGCTCGGTACCCGGCGTATGTTCCAGAGTGACGCCTGCTTTCTGAGCTAGTATCCGGAGCGCTTCAATAAACTCCACTCCCTCGATCTCTTTTACAAAGCCAAACATATCTCCACCCTTTGAACACCCAAAACAGTGCCAGATCTGGCGTTCTGGAGAAATATAAAACGAGGGTGTCTTTTCATTATGAAAAGGACACCGGGCTTTGAAGTTCATGCCCGACCGTTGGACTTTAATGTATCCTCCGATAACATCAACGACGTCCAAACGGGATTTTATTTGTTCAACGTTATCAGGCATGGACGCGCAAACACCAAAGCAGCGATTTCTCGCTGAACCTTGGTGCAGATTAGTGCAATTGTATCACAGCATTCCTATCCAACAACATTCTATCAGTATTGGGGTAGCTCTTTGTTTATGAGCTCTTTTACTTTCTCGCGAATCCTAAGATCACCACCATTAGTAACTTGCTCAAGCATTATAGGTGCCATCCTTGATGTTTCAATTTTTGCAATAAGATCCTCGGGCTGAACCTCTCCTTTTGATCCCTGCACCGGACCGTAATTACGGATTGCATCATAAAACTCCTCAAAGGTTTGCGCATTTCGAATAGCTTCCGCCTTCTCCTCTTTTTCATTACTTTCGACTCCCGGAAATTTTTCCATAGTTTTTTCCATTTACATTAACCCGTATTTTCTTTATCCGTTACTTCCATAAATGCGTCCGCCAGATCCTGAACTTCGTCCTGGTGACGGGCACCGGCGAGCTGTTCTTTTTTTAATTGTTCCAGTGGAACTTTTTCCATTTGCACAAACTCCGTTTCGACTCCGGCATCAGCGTGCTTACGATACACATACGCGCTATCTCCCTTTTCGTCTATTCGATCAAAAAACCATTCATTATCGAACTTGCCATCAGCAGTTCTCCGAAATATGCGCTGACCTTTTTCAAACTGAACTTTTTCCCACTCTTTTTCTGGGTCCTGTTCTCGTAATCCCTTCTGGTCGAGAAATTCAAAACTATCTTCACTCATTGGTTATAACTATACTATTTCAATATACAAGCGCAAGAATGCACATTTCTATTCTAATTTCCGCTTCCAAACCACATGAACAAAATATGCTACGCCGATACCGATGAGCGCTCCAGCCAAAATATCACTAGGCCAATGCACTCCTACAAAAATACGACTTACTCCCATCAGAATCGATCCTCCAAATAAATAATATCCCAAGCGCTTATTATGCATCCAGACAACCATCGAGAGCGCAAAGAAAAAAGATGCATGGCCTGAGGGAAAGGACCCATAGAGCTCGTCGGGGTCGGCTGCAATAAGCGCCTGAAATGCTTCATCGACGAATGGACGTGTGCGCTGCACCAGCATTCGAATAATCGTCACGACGCCAAAGCGGGCAATGAGTGCAGCCACAATCGCTTCAAAGGTAATCAGTTTCCATCGTGTACTCCGCACCGATAGTGCCACCAACATTCCCACTAGGGCGAACGGAAAATACCGCGCCAAGAAAACGCCGAGGTAATCAATAAACACAGATGCCCCCACGAGTCCGTGAATCCATTGAAATATAATGATATCAATATTCATTAGAGTGTTTTTGCTAAAAATTGCTCAACGGGCGCATATTCATCGGTAAGCAGTATCCCCGATGTAGGCATCTGTTTCCAGAGCCGCTGCAAATACAGCATGTATTCTGCGTTGGTGCTCTGAAGGTCTGGAGTTTTTTCGGACAGTGATGCTACTAAAAGTATATTCTGAATATCCTGTGTTTCAACCGGATCTACCGGAAAGAGATACACATGTGGAAATTCACTGCGGAATGTCTGATACTCGGAATTTAAAAAAATACTATCGGGACCATCCAACGATGAAATGATATTTAAAAGCATCACGCCACCGGAGGTAAGCATGCGTTTATACTGCCGGATCGCCTCAACGGTCGTCAGGTGATACGGAATCGAATATGAAGACCGAAACACGTCCCCAATAATAACATCATATGACGACGAGCTTTCGTTAATGAACATGCGTGCATCCTGATGAATCACCCGCATACGTCTATCAGTTGGTTTATGAAAAAATTCTTCTGCAATAGCAGTCAGTCCCGGATCAATCTCAACAACATCAAGCGTCGCAGCGGGATGCTTCAGGAGAAAATCTTTGGCCGTTGAGTATCCCCCTCCGCCGATGAGCAATGCTCGTTCAATGCGGGATTTGAAATGATCTGCCAACCGGTACATTTTTGTATATTCAAAGATCAATTCGTTTGGCTGGTGGACATCCATTCCGGATTGATGCGCATAATATTCCGTATCTAGGTAGCGAATTGTCCGGGGTCCCTCCCGCACATCGTATACCCAGACTCGGTTGTATGCAGTATCGATATCTCTAAATGCTTCTGCTTGATAGGGGAAAAAAGAGTGGGGACTCAGGTATGATGCAACAAGAAAACCGATTCCTACAAGTGTGTGTTTCTGAAAGAGCGGAAAAGCGATAAAAGAAGAAAGCAACTGAATGCCAGCGAGCAAGAATAGAATATTAGAGGTTCCGAAATATGAAATCAAGACAAATCCCGTCGCGAAGGTTCCGACGATGCTTCCGACAGTGGAAATAGCGTACAGCCGTCCTACCGTGCGCCCGCTCGTTGCTACCTCATGCATGCGCAGCCGCACCGCAAACGGCGATATCATACCGAGAGCAGTACTGGCCGGAGCAAAAAGAATCAATGCTGCAAAAAGAGAACGTGTTCGCAAATCAGGTATTTCTGAAAGGCCCGCAAGTATGTAGTCCTTGCCCCACGCAAGAAGCGTAATACTCACCGCCGAAATAAATAGAATGAGCGAAAAACGCTGATACGTCGGTTTTGCGTCAGCAAGTGCACCACCCCACCAATATCCCAAACTTAAGCTGGCAAGAATGCTGCCAATAATGCTCGTCCACGCAACAATGGAAGTTCCGACATACGGTGCCAGCACCCGGGAGCCGACAATTTCGAGGGTCATAACTACCGCACCGCTCACGAATACAATGGGTTCAAGGGAATATTTCCGAAACATGAATCTTCAGCATAATTTAAACTAAAACGGGCTGCAATGCCCGTTTTAGTTTACAATTTCTTACGCAGTTCTGCGGGGTCGCCACGTGCGCCGCGCAAACGGACGTCGTCCGAATGAGCGCGCCGGCGGTCTGATGTTCAGGAATGATTCGCCGGAATGCGAAATGACCGGAATTTCCTTTCGGATAAGCCGTTCAATAGCTGCCACATCATTCTTTTGATCAGGCATAGCAAATGAAACTGCTTTCCCATCTTTTCCGGCTCGGCCTGTGCGACCGATGCGGTGTACATAGTCTTCAGAATTATTCGGAAGGTCAAAGTTAATTACCAATTCAATACCAGTAACATCAATGCCGCGAGCTGCGATATCAGTAGCAACAAGAATGCGGTATTTTCCAGATTTGAATCCTGACATTGCTTCACGACGCTGGCCCAACGAACGTTCGGAGTGAATCTCCGCAGCGTTGTGACCCAAGCGCTGTATGTCATGGCAGATTCTTCGTGCACCATGTTTGGTGCGCGAAAATACGAGGACGGTTCCGGCGTATTGCTGTAACAATTTTTGAAGCAACTCAAGCTTCTTTTCTTTTCGAACGAGGAAAATTTCCTGTTCAACCTGTTCAGCTGATGTTCCCGATGGAGCGACTTCCACACGAACCGGCAACTCCATGTGTGTTCGGGCAACCTTTACGATCTCCGAGGGCATGGTGGCTGAAAATAGCATTGTCTGACGTTCTTTCGGAACGAGTGCGAAAATTTTTGCGATTTGAGGAGCAAAACCAAGATCAAACATCCGGTCCGCCTCATCAAGAACAAGAATTTTAACTTTATCCAGACGTACCGTTCCCTGTTCGACGTGGTCGAGCAGGCGTCCCGGTGTAGCGACGATGACATTCGGCCGGCGTCGGAGCATTCCTTTCTGGCGATAAATTGGTTCCCCGCCGATAAGAACAGCAGTCATTAATCCCAACGACCGTCCAATGAGCTGAAGCATTTCTTCTACCTGAATAGCAAGTTCGCGGGTAGGAACAACGACGAGTCCAAGACCGCCTGATTTGTACAAGCGCTGCAGCATCGGCAAACCGAAAGCGAGCGTTTTTCCGGTTCCTGTCTGGGCGATGCCCATAAGATCTTTTCCTTCAATCGCAACAGGAATAGCCTGATGCTGAATAGGAGTTGGCACGCTAAATTGAATACGCTCGAGAATTTTTAAAAACTCAGGAGCAATTCCCAGGCCATTAAAGCCTGAGATCTTTTCTTCATGATCCATACTATTTACGAATTATGACCCGATTCCTACAAGGGTCATAGAGTGTTTTCGATGACGCAAACGAGGTTCGAGCCTGCCTGCCGTCAGGCAGGTCGTGTGCCCCGCTTTAAGCAGGGCAAGATTGATATGTAACAACTATACACTAAAACACGGGATAGGTCAATTCTGCGGAGAGGGTGGGATTTGAACCCACGATACCTTGCGGTATGCCGCCTTTCTCCCGCACATGGCGGAGGGTACAGGATTCGAACCTGTGAGGGATTTCTCCCACACGCTTTCCAAGCGTGCGCCTTAAACCGCTCGGCCAACCCTCCGCCATGTGCGGGATTGCGATTTGTACCTGTGCTCATTTAATTGCGCCCAGACAAATCGGGAACAAGCGAGCACTACCTGCCTGCCGGCAGGCAGGGACCACTATGCGACCTCTCCCAGTGCGAAGGGGTGCCGAGGGCACCCCTTGTAGGAACTGCGCGCGTTTGTGGAACTACGCGACGGCTGCTCTGACAGCGATCTCGTGAAAGTGCTCTCGCACATCGTCGAATGGCACTTCGAGGTCCGTCTCGACGACGAGCAATAGTACCTCACGTTCCTCCGGCAAGTACCCCGGAGGCGGCGGCTGATGAGTCAGGAGAAGCACTCGTGCCACTTCCCACTCTTCCAGCTGGGCTTCGGGCTGCCGGCCGAAGAACCGCTCATACGTTGCGAACAAGTACTCATGGCCTTCCGGACTCATGGGTTCAGCTCCTTTACCAAGACATTGAACTGCTCCCCTCGATCGAACTCGTTCAGGAACTTCTCGAAGCTCTTTGCACCCGGCGAGAAAAGGACGGTCGCACCAGGATGAGCCTTCGCCTTTTCCAATGCTTCCTGGAAACAGGCGGATAGATCTTCCTGTACCGAAAAGTCTTTACCCTCAATCAACCCCCTTTCGGTGAGTAACAATCGCATCTTATCAGTCGCCGAACCCGAGAGCAAGATAAGGTTACCGGGATGTATGTGTTCTGTAATGACTTTCCCCCATTCAAAAAAATCGAGATTGCGATCAGTGCCACCGGCAATGAGAATAGTGTCCTTCCCGCGAAAGCGATTTACGGCAGCAATCGCTCCTTCCGGCGAAGTGGCGGTCGTATCATTGATAATTGTCATCTGGTCGTTTTTAAAAACGACCTCTTGTCGGAACTTTACCTGCGGAAGTGAAGGAATTGCTGCTTGAATTTTCTCCCAAGGTACTCCCACCAAATGTGCTGCCAGAGAACTCCCCAGCAGATTCTGCAGGTTGTGCTCGCCTTTTTCTTTTACAAAGTCTCCGACGGACAAAACTGATTGAGATTTACCGTTTTCCTGAAGAAAGATCTCTCCTGCGCTATAAAACACCCCGTTAACTGCTGCCGGTAGATTTGTTCTTGAAAATTCCCAGACATGGGACTTTGGTTTTTGTGAAATAAAAAAATCAGTCCATTCATTATCATGATTTACAATAAGATGCTGGTCCGCCGTCTGATGCTTAAAAAGTTTTGCTTTCACCAGTGCGTATCCCCGCATGTCCCCATGACGGTTTAAGTGGTCCGCCGAGAGGTTCGTTATCACCGCAACATCGGGGCTCCTATCGATAAGGTCAAAATATTCCAGTTGAAATGATGGGATCTCCGCTACTGCGATATCAAATTCATTTCCGCGGTCTGCGATATCAAGAAATGGATTCACCTCACCCCAATTACCAGCGGTCGTAGCTTTAAATGATGATTGTAAAAAGGCGTGTACCCAAGCCGTCGTGGTCGTTTTGCCTCGTGTACCGGTGATTCCTACGATTCGCTTTGAAAAAAGTTTAAAGAATAACGTGCCTTCCGTTTCGACTTGTTTTCTTTCTTTAAACGCGAGCAGAATATATGGATTATTGATTGAAACATCCTGGTTACACACGACGATATCGCTGAAACGGATGTCCGCATCATCATGTCCTCCAAGCTTGAGCTGAACATTGCCGTTAATCTTTTCAAGCGATGGTTTCAGTTGCTCTTGAGTTTTCAAATCCGTTATCGTTACCGCTGCCCCGTGTTTCAAAAGCCAATTCGTCGTCGCAACCCCCCCGCCTAAAAGTCCTAGCCCGAAGACTAGGACTTTTTTTCCAGCAAAGTTGAGATTCTCTTGTGTCATACTTCCAAGCCACGCAATGCAGCAATGCGTTCTTCAACCGGAGGATGTGTCATAAAAAGTTTTGTAAACCATCCACTCCGAGACCGGCCCTTAAATGGATTTGCAAGATAGAGATGCGCTGTCGCACTTGTTGCATGGCGCAATGGCATTTGATCCTGCGCGATTTTTTCAAGCGCACTGGCCAGACCAGCAGGATACCGCGTGAGAAGCGCACCTGACGCATCCGCAAGAAATTCCCGTTTGCGTGAAACCGCCAGGTGAATAAGCGTAGCTGCGATGGGAGCGAGAATCATGGCAACGATGGCAACTATTGCGGTCACATTACTTCCGCGATTGTCATCGTCACGGCGGGAAAGTCCGCCAAAGCGGAGAAAAATATCAGAAATCATCGAAATAACTCCCGCCAGTACAACAACTACGGTCGAGACAAGAATATCCCTGTTTCCTACATGAGACAGCTCATGTGCAAGCACCCCCTGAAGTTCATTTTCATCAAGTTTGCTCAGCGCACCTTCAGTAACGGCCACTGCTGCGTGCTCAGGATTACGACCCGTTGCAAATGCATTGATCTGTCCGCTGGGAATAATATAGAGCCGTGGCATAGGAAGTCCGGCAGTAATTGAAAGATTTTCTACGATTCGATAGAGATCCAGTGCTTGCTCGCGTGTTACGGGCTTGGCCCCTGATGTCGCCAGAGCAATTTTATCTGAAAACCAATAGGCCGTGATGTTCATCACAATACTCACTATCGCTGCACCATAGAGAATCGCGGGTGCATCGTAGAGGTAGCTGATGAAGTAGCCAAGCGCTATCACAAACAGAAAGAACCCGGTCATCAGGACCCACGTTTTTCGAATATTCGTATCACGATGAGAATATAAGTTTGCCATACCTAAAGTGAAAATGTGTCTCTGAAGAGACTCTCGGAGCCGAGCGTGCATGGTAGCAAACGCGAGGCGAGAGTGAGTACGAATTCCCGGCTGGGGAATTTGATACGTGCTCTGAAGAGATACATTAGAACGACACTTTCACCGGCTCGCGCTCCGTTTCAGAGCCTAGTTCGAAGAATTCCTCTTTTTTAAAGCCAAACATGCCGGCAATGATGTTACTGGGCACCTGCTCCACTTTGTTATTGAGTGCCATGACGGTTGAATTATAAAATCGGCGGGCTGCCTGAATTTTATCTTCCGTGTCAGTGAGTTCTTTTTGCAACTCAACGAAGTTTTGTGACGCCTTCAGGTCTGGGTACGCTTCCGACAGTGCAAACAGGTTCTTTAATGCACCGGAGAGCATATTTTCTGCCTGACTATGCTCACCTACCGTATGAGCACCCATCGCCTGCGCACGTGCCTGCACGACGCGCTCCAATGCTTCGCGTTCGTGCGTGGCATATCCTTTTACCGTCTCAACGAGATTTGGAATAAGGTCATACCGGCGTTTGAGCTGCACATCAATATCCGACCACGCTTCTTTGACCCGGTTCCGGGTTGAAACCAAGCCATTAAAAACTGCGGCTACGAACAGTACGAGAACACCAAGAATTATCAGAATCCACATAGATAAAGTGATAGTAAATACGTGTCATTTATAGCACAAACAGTGCCGAATGAAAAGGGGACCCAGCGCACGAGCTAAACCCCCGGACTACTGAACTACTAGTCTACGTCGCCATTGACTCCTATGCCTCTATCGCTGCCTCGATGAATCCTTTGAACAACGGGTGCGGATCCAACGGCCGTGATTTGAGCTCCGGATGGAACTGCGTCCCAACAAAAAATTTATGGCTCGGGAGCTCCACAATCTCCACGAGGTTAAGTTGCGGATTAACGCCGGCAACCAGCAGACCCTTGGCTTGCAGCTGATCAAGGTACTGATTGTTTACCTCATAGCGGTGACGGTGACGTTCCGAGACCAACTCGGAACTGTAGAGCTTCGCGCTCTTTGACGCCGGGTTGAGCTTGCAATCATACGCGCCCAGACGCATGGTACCGCCCATATTTCCGTTTTCAATTTTAGAAACTTGATCTGCCATGGTATGGATAACCGGATGTGCAGCCGTCAATTTAATTTCTGTCGTGTGCGCATCGGTGAGACCCGCGACATTTCGCGCAAACTCGATTGTCGCCAACTGCAGACCATAACAGAGTCCGAGATATGGGATGTTATTTTCTCGAACAAACTGAATTGCTTTAATTTTTCCCTCAACACCGCGTGAACCAAAGCCTCCGGGAACAATGACACCGTGAAACTGACGAAGTTCTTCAACTGAAGCAGGATCTTGTTCATATTTCTCCGCGTTCACCCATGTTATCTCCGGTTTGCGCCCATGCGCCCATGCTGCGTGCTTTATGGCTTCAATAACGGAAATGTATGAATCAGAAAGAGTAAAATCTCCGGTACCAAAATATTTTCCGACAATACCGATTTTCACCGGTGCCTGTGCAAGCTGAGCCTTTTCAACAAATGCTCCCCATTCTTTGCCGTCACGTTCTTTTGCCTCCATGCCTACTTTTTCAAGAATTCGGTTTCCTAAATTATCTTTTTCAAAATTAACCGGGACCTCATAGATGGATTTGATATCCGGTGCAGAAATAACGTCTTGCGGATTCATGTTGCAATGAATCGCCACTTTTCGCTTTCGAACCTCATCTAGCGGAACCGGGGCCCGCGCAATAATAAAATCTGCTTGAATTCCTGCATAATTGAGCATGCGGACGGCGTGCTGCGTCGGTTTTGTTTTCATTTCGCCCACCGTGGTCGGCACGGGGAAATAACTCACGAGCATAAAAAGGACTTGGCCCGGCATCTCAAGTCGCATAATGCGTCCGGTTTCCAAAAAGAGCTGGTTTTCATATTCGCCCACCGTTCCTCCGATTTCTACAAGACAAAAATCTGCGTCCGCCTTTTCAGCAGCTTGAAGGATGCGGTTTTTTACCTCGTCCGTCACATCGGGGATAATTTGTACGCACCTGCCTTCGTACCCCAGCGTCCGTTCACGCTCAATAACAGACTTATAAACCAGCCCGGTTGTCATATAATTCTCACCCGGCAGTGATTCATTCAAAAAACGTTCGTAGTTCCCCATGTCCAGATCAGTTTCCCGCCCGTCATCCAACACAAACACTTCTCCGTGCTCGGTGGGGTTCATGGTGCCAGCATCAACATTTAAATACGGGTCGATTTTGACCGCGGTGACCTTGAAACCGTAATTTTTGAGAATCCTCGCAGTAGACGCGACGGTTACACCCTTTCCGATGCCGGACATAACTCCGCCGGCGACAAAGATGAATTTGGTCTTTAGATTTTTAGGTTGATGAGAATCCGGAAACGACATGCTACACGGTCTAGTATAGTCGCAAAAAAAGGACCGAGCAAATTTTTGGTCCTGTGGATAAGAAAAAGATGAAACCAGGGCTGGCGTTTTTACGAAACGGCCGCACAGCCCTGGCATCATTCTGACTCAACGTCGGGTAGGTTCGTTTTCACCTCCTTTGAACTTCGGACAAACGTTCCTCCGTCCCAATGTGCGCCGAAGACGATGTAGGAGCTCCGCTGCAGCCGTGCTCCTCGCTGGAGAACTACAGCCTTCACGTGTTTAGTAATATACATCGCGCTATCGGCGGCAACCTTAAACTGTGTTGCCAGGGACGATACGTTGTCTCGGCTCAAGAGAACTCCTTCCGGTCTATTCCACACGATGCACCCCATGTCGACGAACACGTTTGGAAAGACCGTATCCGCAGGCACGATTCCAGCCAAACCCCGGTGTTCCAGAGCCAGATGGATATCGCGACTCCAGTTTCGACCATCAACGGCCCCACGTATGTTTTCGAGAAGTTCTCCCGTGATGCTCACGGCGCCCTCGGCTTCAGGTATCGGCAGTGGGAAAAGCATTGAAAATTCGTCGCCGTGAGGATGTCCGAGCGTTCCGCCGTGGAGTAGGACTGATGCACCGATGGTGCGCGCCAGAAGATTGATGACGGTATCACCCACCTCGTGATGACCTTCGTAGGTGTTGTTCCAATCAGCAAAATCACGGCAGTCCAGGTACACCAACGCCCACGTGTGAATGCGACGATCACGAAGTTGGTCGCACAGATCCTGATGGAATGCTTCTTTGTTCGGAAGCCTGGTCGTGCTGTTCAGCATGCTCTTTTTCACAGCCGCCGCAGTGCGGGTGAGAGCACGTCGAGCAGCTTTTCGTGACTGCTCACCCATCTCACGCGCGGTCTCCACGATGTACGCCTGTACTTCTTGGAACTCATCCAGCAACAGTCTCTTTTGTTCTATGCTCGGGTTTTCACGAAGAAATGAAAGCTGCCGCTTAATGAGCTCTTGGACCGGTCCGTAGATCTCACGTTCTAGGTATATTTGGAGCAGCCCCACCTGAATATCGTCAAGACCAAGCTTCTTGAGGAGATCCCGGTAGTCCTCGCCTGCTTTCGTGGCATCCTGCTTCACCATAATTGGCCCCTTCCTTAAGGTATGTTGAGTTTCAAGTTGTATACGAACTAATTTCTTTATGCCATATCTTCGTGAATATGCAAGTTGAAAAAACGCTCCGTTTGGAGCGTTTTTTCTTTAGTAGTCACCCATGGGTGGCATAGGCGGTTTTGAATCTTTTTCTTCAGGCAAATCAGTGATGATTGCCTCAGTAGTTAAGATAGTAGATGCAACAGAAACAGCATTCACCAGAGCAGTTTTTACAACTTTCAACGGGTCTATGATACCGAGCTCAAACATGTTGCCATACTCTCCGGTCGCTGCATCGAATCCATATCCGTATTCCCGGGAATTATATGCTGCACTCACTACCTGATCAGGTTGATATCCTGCATTTTCAGCGATAGCGCGTAACGGCTTTTCCAGAACGGATCGGATAATAGCTCCTCCTTTTTCCTCATCGCCAATATTCGTGAGTGTAAACTCTTCATTTTTCTTTACACGCTTTGCCATATCTTCAGCTGCTTGGCGATCAAATGCTTTTCGCACTTCAAGAAGCGCAACACCACCGCCGGGAACAATTCCCTCTTCCAGTGCAGCGCGGGTAGCAGCAACTGCATCGTCAATGCGAAATTTCTTTTCTTTCAGTTCAGTTTCGGTGAGCGCACCAACTTTAATCACCGCGACACCGCCGGAAAGTTTTGCAAGTCGTTCCTGTAGTTTTTCTTTATCAAAACTTGACGTTGCTTTTTCGAGCTGCGCTTTGATCTGGTCAACACGCTTTTGGATGTCGGCTTTTTTGCCTTTGCCTCCAACAATCGTGGTGTGTTCCTTGGTCGCAACTACTTTATGGGCTTTGCCGAGCATATCAATCGTGGCAGCATCGAGTTTCATTCCTTTTTCCTCTGAAATGACCTGCCCACCTGTCACGACCGCAATATCCTCAAGCATTTCTTTCTTTCGGTCTCCAAATCCAGGAGATTTAATCGCAAGTGTGTGGAAGTTGCCACGGAGTTTGTTCACGATAAGGGTCGCAAGTGCATCACCCTCGATATCATCCGCGATAATAACAAGGTCTCTTTTACCAGATTGAGAGACTTTTTCTAGCACCGGCACAATATCTACAACTGCAGAAATCTTTCGATCCGTGAGAAGGATAAATGGATCATTGTATACTGCCTCCATGCGTTCGGCGTTAGTAATCATGTAGGGAGAGGCGTATCCGCGATCAAACTGCATACCCTCTACTAGTTCTTTCGTCATTTCAGATGACTGAGATTCCTCTACCGTCACCACGCCATCTTTGCCAACTTCATTAAATACATCAGCGATAAGTTTTCCGATTTCAGGATCGTTGGCAGCTATTGAAGCAACTTCTTGGATTGTTTCTTGAGTTACCTTCTTTTTGTTCTTTTCTAAGAGTTTGATGACATTATCAACGGCTTTTTCCATACCACGCTTGAGTGCGATAGGATTTGCGCCGGATGCAACTGCGCTGAAGCCCTCCGCCACCAGTGCTTGAGCCAGAATCGTTGCGGTCGTAGTCCCATCACCGGCTACATCATTTGTCTTTGATGCGACTTCTTTGACCAGCTCCGCACCGATATTTTCAAATTTGTCCTGAAGTTCAACTTCTTTGGCTACGGTTACACCATCTTTCGTGATAACCGGCGAACCAAAGCCGCGGTCGAGGATTACATTGCGTCCTTTTGGACCAAGGGTAACTTTTACCGCGTTAGCGATCTTATCAACTCCACGCTTGAGCGCGTCGCGGGCTTCTTCTTTGTATCTTATTTGTTTTGCCATATTCGGAATTTAATTTTGGTGTGGGGTGGCCCGACTGGGGACCCTAGAGGAGCGGAAGTAACCTGAGCACCTTTGGGGTAAGGAGGGACAGGACCCCACCCGGAGTTAATTTATGATAGCGAGAATATCGTCCTGTCTGCAGATGAGATATTCTTTATCATCGACTTTTACTTCATTGGGGCCATATTTCGTAAATAATACGATGTCGCCTCTTTTTACTTCCATGGGGATGCGTTTTCCAGCTTCGTCGAGCTTCCCAGGTCCGACTGAAATAACCTTTCCTTTTTCTTGGCGCTGTTTTTCAATGGTATCAGGAAGGATAATGCCTCCTTTTTTCTTTTCTTCCCGCAACGGCTCAATAACTATGTGATCTGATAATGGTTTAA
>Ga0210377_10003023_pt1 | contig 14517 bp, 14 predicted proteins | sample PLM4_65_b1redo_FD_155480 | JGI IMG/M metagenome (GOLD analysis project Ga0210377, IMG submission 155480) | Groundwater sediment microbial communities from an aquifer in East River, Colorado, USA - PLM4_65_b1 redo | ecosystem: Environmental > Terrestrial > Soil > Riparian zone | place: USA: East...
TGGGAACATGTGTTTCCTGTAGGGCATCATCAATTGCGAGTGAGTGGAACTTAAAGCTTTGCAGTATGGGGAGGCAGGTTTCGGGCGGTTCATTCTCAAAATCCACCCAGAGAAGTCCGCGGCGGTTCCTGATAAGTTTGGGAAATTCCTGGGAGGGGATGTTTTTTCGAGCAGGATTGCCTGGATCGTAATATAGGGAACGTATCATCGAAGTCTCCGGGGGAAGGAAATTTTATTGAAATTCATTATTCTTGATAATTTCCCAACGATTCTTTTAACAATCAGAAGTTGTAATTAATTAAATTAAAAAAAATCTTGACAAAATGAAGAATCTTGCTATAATGTTTTTATAAATTGATAATCTGATTAATAATATGAAGAATTGAAACTGTCTGTTCGAAAAAATCTGATTATTTATATTATAAACCACCCAGGATTGGAAGGTCTGATTTTTCAGGAGGTTCTTCGTCATGTATGCTGCACCTACACGTTGCCCGGTCTGTCGTTCAGAGTTGGAAGTAAGTCGTTTGCATTGCCCGTCGTGTGATACATCCATCGATGGCAGATTCACAGGCGGCCCATTTGCACATCTGACCGCAGAACATCTTGATTTTATCGTGACTTTTGTCCGATGCGAGGGTAAGATCAATCGGATGGAACAGGAACTCGATCTTTCCTATCCGACAATTAGAAACCGTTTGCATGAAGTGATTCGCGCCCTTGGCTTTGAACCCGGCAAGGATGAGGTGATTGAAATTACTGCGGAAAAGAGAAGCACTGTACTTGAAAATCTGGAATCTGGCAAAATCTCAGCCGACGAAGCCATGCGTATGTTGCGCGGCGAAGAGGAGTAAACCATGTCCCGAACAATTTCTGCAGGCAAAACTCCAAAGATCAAAGTGGACGTGATCAGTGGCGACCTCAGCGTTGTGGGTTGGGATGGTGCCGATATCCTGATCAAGGGTGACAAGGATGATCTTCGTGCTGAGCAAAACAACGATGAGGTCTCTCTCTCCTGCGGAGGAGATCTATCTTTACGTGTTCCCAAGGCTGCTTCCTTTGAATTCAAAATGATCGGTGGCGATGCATCCATTCGCGGTGTGATGGGGAATATCGAATTGAAGGAAATTGCTGGAGATCTGTCAATTCGTGATTCGGGTTCGATCGCGATCGATACGATCCAGGCCGACTTTAGTTTACGTAGTGCAAAAGGAAATCTATATATCAAGAACGCTCATGGCGATGTCTCCATACGTGACGTTGAAGGCACTGTGACACTTGAATCTGTGGCAGATGACCTGGCCTTGCGCGGTGCGCGTGGAAATGTAAATGTCAATGTGGGGGAGGATGTAGTTGTATATCTTGAGCCAAAAGCGGATGGCGAATACTACATCAATGCAGGTGATGACATTTTGCTTGTCCTTTCCCCAAATTCGAATGCGACTCTCACAATACAGGGCGATGAAATTGACATTGACTGGCCCGGCATCGAGAAAGAAGAAGATGTCACTGAACGGGTAATTACACTCGGCAACGGTTCTGCCAAGATCACTCTCAGTGCAGGTGGTGATGTGCGCGTGAGCAATCGCGCGGATGCTGGTGAGTCTGCTGATGAGTTTGGGAACTTTGCAGGTTTGAATTTCGACTGGTCCGGGTTTGGTGATCGGATCTCGCGCCAGGTGGAGCAGGCCACACGCCGTGCCGAGCAACGCGCAGCAGAGGCTGCCCGCCGCGTGGAGCGACACGCAGAAAGACAAACCCGCAAATGGAAGGCGAATGTAAATGTTGGCAAGTGGAATTGGGATTTCAATTCACAGAATGTGCCACCGCCTCCTCCAACTCCCTCCGAGCCGGTTGCGGAGGAGGAGCGCATGGCGATTCTGAAGATGTTGCAGGAAAAAAAGATTACTGCAGCGCAGGCCGAGGAATTGCTCTCTGCATTGGAAGGAGGCAAGTAATGTCTTCCGAGGAACGCAGGAAAATTTTGCAGATGGTTGAAGAGGGGAAGATCTCCGCCGAGGAAGCTGCGCGCTTGATGCGTGCACTGGATGCAGATGCGGATTCTGTTGAGGCTGAGATCGAAGTCATTGAAACGGGGGCAGGTTCCGGCTTTGAACGAAGCGATGCTTCTGAATTCGAGGAGGTCAAGGCGCGGGCGCGTCGCTTTACGATGGTCCCGCTATGGATTGGAATCTTTATCGCAGTTTTGAGCGCGTGGGGTATTTATTCGATCCAGCAAAGCGCGGGGATGAATTTCTGGTTCTTTTGTTTGATGTTCCCGTTATTGCTTGGTGTTTTGTTGATCACGCTGGGCGCGGGTGGGCAAAGTTCAAGATGGCTTTATGTCAACGTGGATCGAAGTCATGCCCGGGATTGGCCCAAAAATATTACACTGGGTTTTCCGCTTCCGCTGGGACTGACTTCGTGGTTCCTGCGAAATTTTGGGCATAATATTCAGGGAATGAAGAACACAAATGTGGATGATATTATCCAGATCCTGGATGCAACAGGTAAATCTGGTGAGCCGTTCATCGTCAATGTGGATGACAGCGAAGGCGGTGAGCGTGTTCAGGTTTATATTGGGTAAGGAGGCGCAACATGGCTAGCTCTGAAGAACGAATGAAGATATTGAAAATGATCGAGGAAGGGAAATTGAGCGCGGAGGAGGGGACGAAACTCCTCGCGGCGTTAAGTGAGAAGCGTTCGCCTGTTCCGCCTCGCGCGCCGGGGATGCCTGGTGCGCCGCGCTGGTTGCGGATCCGTGTGACGGATGTGCGTTCGGGCCGCTCGAAGGCCTCAGTGCAGATCCCGCTGGCGTTGGTGGATGCTGGCATGAAGATCGGCGCGCATTTTGCCCCTGAGGTGGAAGGCGTGGATATGTCCAATGTGATGGAAGCTTTGCGCTCGGGTGTCACAGGCAAGATCATCGATGTGACCGATGAAGAGGACGGGGAGCACGTAGAGATTTATGTGGAGTGAGTGCCAACCAGTCAACATAAAAACCACGTGTAGCAAGTCAAACAATCCCGCGCAGCGCGGGATTGTTTGACTCTTGATGATGTGTTATTCTGCCGACTTGGTTATCTGATCACCCACAATATGGTTTGAAATGAGTTTACAAGAAAACGACCCCCCTTATGGGTTGTTTTATATTTTAGGCTGTGATATGCTCCTCTCAGAAGCGCCATGACGGTTTCAAGGTTTCCTTTCCGCCGCCCGAATGGTATGTGGGGACTCTTCATCATCTGGCTTGGTCAGATGATCTCTGGACTCGCCTCAAGCACTACATTTTTTGCGTTACCCAACTGGATTCTGCAAAATACAGACATCAGTGGTAGCGCGTTGAGTCTATGGGAATCCATTTTTTTCGGGTCTTATCTGGCTGTCATCCTGTTGGCGGGAGTTCTCATCGACCGTTACAACCACAAGATAATGATGCTTGTTTATGATTTTATGTCGCTTTCGGCGATCGCGATCCTTTTGGTGCTTCAAGCTTCGGGGGCTTTGAACATATGGCACATATACATTTCGGCTGTTTTTCAAGGGGTCGGCTTTGCCTTTCAATCACCATCCTATTCCGCCGCGATCACAACCATGGTTCCCAGAAAGCAATATGTTCGCGCGAATAGTTTTATGTCGTTGCTCGATAATGCGCCTGGCATTTTAGGTCCGGTTTTTGCAGTTTTTCTGGTTAATTTCATCGGGTTGAGTGGAATCCTGGCGCTCAATTTACTCTCGTTTGTCGTATCGATCAGTGCGCTGCTTTTGGTTGAAGTTCCACCAACCCCTCATACTGTTGAGGGCGAGATGTCGCGCAGCAAATTCTGGAAAGATGTGTTTTTCGGAATTAAATATTTGATTGAACGGCCGGGTTTATTGGGTGTGCAACTCATCTTCCTGTTCGGAAACTTCTTTTCCGGGATCGCAATGTCGCTCACTGCGCTCTATACCATGATCTTCCTGCGTACCGGAGGCGATCCTAACGCCGCTGGAACTGTTCAGTCCATTGGTGCGTTGGCAGCCGTTGTGGTTGGATTATTACTTACCGGCTACGGGCGGATCAAGCGGCCAATTCGTGCCATCTTATTTGGCTGGATTCTTTCCAGCTTGTTCGGCGTGACCCTGTTCGGATTGGGACAGTTCATGTGGATCTGGTTAATCGCAGTGGTGATCGATTCAAGTTTTGAGCCTGTTGTCAATGTTTCGATCGAGACGTTTTTACAGACAAAGATTCCGCCTGATCTCCAGGGACGTGTTTTTGCTGCCAGTGACTTCCTTGCTCAGGCAATGATCCCGTTGGCTCCTTTGCTGGCTGGTTTCTTTGGAGAGAAGATCTTCGAGCCGGCAATGAGGGATGGAGGATTGTTAGCGAGCACCTTTGGCCGGTTGGTTGGCACAGGACCAGGCGCGGGCTTTGGACTAATGATCCTTTTATGTGGTATTGGAGGAACGTTGATAGGGGTGTTTGGTTACTTTACGCCTGCCATTCGTAATGTAAACAGAATCATTCCTGATTATGAACTTTATCCGCAAGTCGTGAAGACTGACAGGCAAATTAAACCCGAAGTTGAATAGGGTTTGGCGCGATTAGCTGAGGGAAATGGAAACCATGGTTGGCTGTTGGAAGTTAACAAAAGGTTCGCGAAAAACTGCGACAGTAAATATTTGCAATAGAACCACAGTCACAAGGAAAATCAAAAGAACCTAAAAAAGGCTGAGAATATCATCAGCCTTTTCTTTTATATGAATGACTGTTTTACCGGGAAGATCTTATTCCATTAACTCAATGGGAACAACTGCTGCGCCAACAATGCCCGGGCCGGTGTGGGCACCCAACACTGGCGAGATGCGCATTACTTCCATTTTTGCTACATTCAATTTCTGCCTCAATTCGTTTGCAAGTGCATCCGCTTTTTCAGCGAAGCGGCCGTGTAATACGGTAACCCACAAGGGAGTATTCCCATACTTTTCAGCCAGATGATTTGCGATCGCCACCATGGATTTGCCAAGGGTGCGTCCCGTGGTCACTGTGCTATATTTTCCGTCTGTGTCCACGCGGATGACGGGCTTGAGATTGAGCAATGCGCCGGCCAGTGCCTTGACGCGTCCGATGCGGCCGCCGCGCGCGAGATACTCAAGTGTATCGAGCGTGTAGATCACTTCAGTCCTCTCGCGGATTTTTGTCAGGCGATCCTGGATCTTATCCATGGCCCAACCGGCTTTGTTCGCAAACGCCGCGGCCAACACTTGAAAGCGTTCACCGCCTGAGAGGGTGAGTGTATCCCAGTGACTGACGTTCGCTTCTGACTTAACCTGTTCACCGCCATCGCGTGCCGCGTTGATCGTTCCGCTCAGCCCTGATGAAATGTGGATGGATAGGATATCCTTTTCCACTTGAGCAAGTTTGCGATACAACTCCGCGAAAATTCCACCCGAGGGTTGAGCCGTCGTTGGGATGACTGGTCGCATGGCTTCAAGGCGATTATAGAATTCATCTGCCGAAATATCCATCGAACTCACTTCGCCTTCCGGGAATTGAATGAAGAGTGGGGCCTGGGTGACCCCAAGTTCTTCAAGTTCTTCAGCGGACATATCTGCCGCGCAATCGGTTACGATTTTCATTTGATGCTCCTTCGTAATGAATCGGTTTTACTTGCGAAAGATTGCACTGTCAAGTGATGGATATCATAATAAAAACATCCGAAGTCAAAAGGCTTCGGATGTTGCAACCTGCTAATGTGTTATACAGGTTTGTATGCTGTGATCTTTGCGCTATAAACTGCCTTATATACATCATCGCGTGAGACCGTCTTTAGTTCGATGATGTTGCCCATGTCGGCAATGGCAGAGTCGACAGTCTCCTTATCGAAGAAAACGGGGATGATGGTAATATTCGTAAGGCCGACCGCCTCCATCATGCTGATATAATCTTTCGCGTCCACTGCGCCCGCCACGCAACCAGCCCATGCGCTCAGGCTCTGTTTAACAGAGTCAGGCAACGGACCATCGGTGACGATATCAGAAACCGCGAGTTTTCCGCCAGGGTTTAGCACGCGAAATGCTTCGGCAAAGACTTTGGATTTATCAGGCGAAAGGTTGATCACGCAGTTCGAGATGATGACGTCTACGGTATTGGAATCAACGGGAAGCTCTTCAAGAAAGCCCTGACGAAATTCGACGTTGGTGAGATTCAACCGCTTCGCACTGGACCTGGCGCGTTCGATCATTTCGGGAGTCATGTCCACGCCGATAACGTGTCCTGTCTCGCCGACTTTCTTTGCTGCGAAGAAGCAATCGAGTCCCGCTCCGGAGCCGAGGTCGAGGACGGTTTGTCCCGGTTGCAGGGATGCAAGCGTGATCGGGTCGCCGCATCCGTAACTCACAGTGGTTTCGCCGTCGGGGAGGGTGGCAAGTAAATCCGCCGGGTAGAGGTTGCTGTCAGTGCTGCAGCAATTATCGGCTCCGCAACACGAGGCGTTGCTCTTGATCCGTTCTGCATAATGCTCGCGGACAACTTCATGGATGGGGTTTGGGGTCTGAGTCATGTCATCTCCTTTTGATGAAATGGTTGGAAAATCAAATTGTCAGGAAGTTATAGATCATACCGATGAGGATGGATCCGGTCCAGAGCGTGCCGATGACAATGGCGATGACGCGCCAGCGTGCGATGGTGAGTGCGCCGCCGATCGCGCCGATGGATGTGCCCGCACCTGTGATCAGGAAGGCGAGCGCCGCACCCTGACTCATGCCGCTATCGAGCATGGCACGGACGAGGGGCAACGATGCTTCCGAGTTGATGTAGAAAGGCAGGCCAAGTGTCGCGGCGAGCGGAATGCCATATGCGTGACCCGTGCCGAATAAACTGGTGATCCATGCGGTTGGGATAAGACCGTTGAGCAAATATCCGATGAACGTGAAACCGAAGAAGAGCGGTAATAAACGTTTGCTGACGCCAAACAGTTCTTGAATGAACATTCGCAAGGTGACAGTTGGTTTTGCAGGTTCAACAACAGATTGCGCGATGACGGGTAATTCCGTACGATTCTGTGTGCATCCGCATTGAGCGGTTTCAACAGCGGGCTGCGCGATAACGGGTAGAGCGACCGGGGCGGGAGCACCCATGATGCCCAGGGAAAGAGACGGTGTTTTGGGTTGCGCCATGCGGGCCTGGTTGACGAGCCAGCCGCGCGATTCAGCAAAACTGGCAATCGCCCCGCCTGCCAACCCCAGAAGGATGGATACGACGAAGTAGGCGATGGCGAAAGACCAGCCGAATAAACCAGCGCTATAGAATAATCCTTCGGGTGAGGTGAGCGGAGACGCGACCATGAAGGCAACAATGGGTGCCCATGGGATCGTGGAGGCCATCATTCCCAGAATGACGGCCGTGGTCCCGCATGAACAGAAAGGTGTGGCGACCGCAACTCCGGTAGACATGAGAATACTGTTTTTTGTGTTGCGTCGCAGGAAGCGCGCAATGGCATCCTGATCAATGTAAAGTTTGAGTGCAACACTGACGACGATGCTGATGAGGAGCAAAGGCCAGTTGTGTGAAAATGTTTCCACAACCTTGCTGAGTGTGTATTGAAGCAGAGAGATGATGTCCATTCTTTATCCTTCGAACTTTGATTTGACGATGATTAACTGGTCTCCAGGTTTGTATAGAAGATTGTCTATGTATTGTTTTAAAAAAATTTCCTACCGATAAATGCGCTCTGTTTACCAAACGGCAAACAGAGACCGTACATTAGCAGCAACCGCCGCCGCCACAATCGCAAAGCATCCCTGTGGGACAACCGCCTTCACATTCTTCACAATTGCAGTTGTTTACAACGTTCAATTTATTCATGGCTTTCACCTCCTTTCAAATAGACGTTTGTCTATGAAATTGGGCAAAAAAAGAGGCGGTTATTTATTGACAACATTAATAACCGCTTCTGTTGCCTTCTCCTCTGGTGCGAACTTCAACATGATCTGCCCACAGCAGACCGCGATACGTTCCTGATTGAGCGTGTAAAAAGTTTGCTTGCCTTCTTCGCGAACATCCACGAGACCTGCCTCACGCAAAATGGCGAGATGGTGCGAGATGGTGGGTTGCGACAGGCCGATTTTTTCGACGATCTCGTTGACTGATAATGTGCTACAACAGCACTCGCTCATGATCTTCTGGCGGGTGTCATCGGCAATGGCTTTGGCAAAAAGGACAGGATCAAATCTTGTTATCATGCAAATGCTTCGCTAAATTCTGCACGCAGGAAATCCTGTGTGCCTTCGGGGCCGATGAGGATCAATGATACTGGTTTTGGATCGGTGTCAATCGTAAGTGTGAATTTCAAAAACGGACAACATAGCCGCTCATTGGAGATAAACTCAGCCATTCTTACGATGGTCGCCGGGCTGCCTGGGTTGGGGAATATGAACTCATACCCGTTATCGGCTTCTTGAATTGCTTGCACGGATTGAAAAAGTTCGGCTGTATTCTGAATGTGGTTTTCGCGTTCGGCAGTTGTGAACACGTTCATATTGCAGGCGAGAGGACTATCTTGCGTGTTGGATTTCATATCGACATCTTTCTATATGACATTATATAGAAGTTTGTCTATTTGTCAAGGGGTTGTTGACTTTTGATTCAATTTGCCCTATAACATTACATATAACAAAAGGAGGCTATCATGACGCACGAACCGAAACGTGTACTTGTTCTTTCAGGCGGCGGAGGGCGTGGAGCATTCCACGCAGGGGTTTACAAATACTTGATGGAGGCGAGTAAAAACGGAGTTGATGCCGCACATTCCGGTCCATGGAAACCAGAGGTGGTTGTCGGGACTTCCATTGGAGCTGTGAACGGTGCCGCCATTGCACAGGGATTATCTGCCGAGGATCTGGTGGAGGTCTGGAAAAACCTGGAGGAGAAAGACATTCAGGGTATTCCACCTCATATGCATGGACTGGCGCGCTGGATCGTGACCAAACTCTTCGGTCAGGTCATGGATGCAAGCCTGCCGCAAGTATTGGATGAACCCACCTCGCCGGTCCCTGAAGATTTCTGGCCGCCGCTGCCTCTGCTGCCGCGTTGGCTGGCTGATCGCATCATTGGTCGCTGGATCAACCTGCTTGATACCGGTCCACTCAAAAAGACCTTGCATTCCCGCTTTCAATTCGATCCGAAGAAATTAGCAGCCAGCGAAACGGCCCTGCTCATCTCTGCCACCAAAATAAAGACCGGCGAGCGGGTCCTTTTCAGCAACCGCGATGTGTTCGATTATAAAAGAGGTCGCGCGCGTCCAGACGTGTTCAAGGACATCACTGCCGAACGCATCCTGGCTTCATGTTCGATCCCACTTATCTACCCATGGACGGAGGATAAGCCAACCCGGTCACTTTATTGGGACGGCGCGTTAGTAGCGAACACACCGCTCGGCGCGGCACTGGACTTGATGGGCGACGATGTAAACATCCCCGCCGAGATCGTTATTGTGATGATGACGCCGTGGTGGGAAACCGGCGAGCCCGCGCCTGAATCTGCGCGAGATAAACCGAAATCCTTTGGTGATGCGATCACGTGGATGCTGGATTGGATGTTGCTGGCTTCCTTCCGCGAAAACCTAAAGATGATCCGCGCCTTCAACGAACTGGCTGAGCGCGAACGCAAGGAAGGAAAGCAGCCATACCGCTATCGCCTTGTCACTCCCATCATCGTGGCTCCGAAGGATTTTATGGAAGTGGAACGGATCATTGATTACGATGGGGACGTTTCGGGTAAGTTGATTTGCGATGGACATGTCGCCGCAAAAGAAAGGTTCGAAGCATTGTTCAAGGCTTAGACACCAACTTGTCCCAGCAAAACGCATTTTGTTTTGTATCTTCGCATGATTTTGATATTTCCTGTTATATCCCTGCAAACTATAAGGCATCCCATAATTTGTCTTATTGTTCTTCAATCAACAACCGCATTTTCAAGGATGGTAAATTGCTGGTTGTCGCAGTCTATCTCTGCTTTTACACCATAGGGCAAAACGAAGATCGGATCGGTATGACCGAAATCCATGTGGGTGATGATGGGTAAATCTGATCGCCCTTCTTCCTCTGTTACCACCAGGTGGAGAACTTCATCGTATTCTTTGAAGCGGTCCGGTGAGATGTTACCGCCTGGGCGTCCAAACAAGATGCCCGAAAGTTTTTTCAAAATCCCCATGGACGCATAACTTCGCAAGGCGTATTTCAAAGCACTCGGTGGAGGGGCGTCTTCGGATGTTTCCAGAAATAAGATTGCATTTTGCCATGCACTTTCGGGCCAGAAATCAGTGCCTCGCAGGAATTCCAGAACATCGAGACAGCCTCCGATCAAATGACCCTGACGGACTCCCTTACCTTGAAGAAACTTCCATCCACCAGTTGGGGTTAGACTGCGTTTGCGGGATTGATTTTCCGGATTTGCCCAATCGAGCATTTCAACAGTCCAGCTTTCGGTATTTGGTTTGACAGTTCCAATGGGTGCCGATGAAAACAGTGACTTGCGGACTGAGTCCACCATGTAGGGAAACATTCCAGTGTTTTCAGCAAAACCCGACATGATCGTTGGGCCGTAAAATGAAACTAGGTCCGCCTTGAGACACACCATATGCGTGGTGGTCGCGTCGGAATATCCCATATAAATTTTTGGATTCAAGCGGATGACGTTCAGATCCAAATACGGAAATAATCGTATGGAGTCATCGCCGCCAATGGTGGAGATGATGGCTTTGATGGTTGGATCCGCAAACGCCTGCATGAGATCGTCTGCTCTTGCCTTGGGGTTCTTGTGCAGCCATTCAGCATCCTTCAGGGCGTGTGGAGTTTCAATGACCTTAAGTCCGAACTCGTTTTGCAATTGTCGCTTGCCTGCTTCATATCGCTGGGGAAAAGTTCCCGGTCCACCCCAGGACAGGCTTACGGTCGCCACTATATCGCCAGGCTGAAGTTTTTTTGGTTTGATCATTTGGGCAAAATCCTTATTTATCAGTGACAGTTCCTGGACTAACGTACCTGCCCAATTTTGCCACAAACTTCGTTTGAATATCAAGGATTGACGATCCCGATGTTCTATTCAGCCTGGCGTATCTGTTGCCTATCGCTCAAATTCCGTTCCTTGGGTTCCCAGTTTGCTACTACAAGGCTGGCAACGATAAGGATGGCACCCGTAATCAACTGCCAGGTTAGTTGTTCATGCAGGAAAGTGACACCCAGGATCACGCCACCCAGAGGGAAGAGGTAGGTCACCATGGTTGAACGGGTCGGGCCGATTTCATGGATCAGGTAATAGGCCATCACAAAAGCCAACCCCGATCCGAGAATACCAAGCCAGAGAAGGGCCACCCACGTGATCCCTAATTGCGGCATCTCGACCGGTCTCTCGAACAGAAATGTCGCCAACCACATGACCGCAGTAGCCGAGACCAGCGGCCCGGCACTCCGTACGATACCTGGCGTATCTTCAGTGGTCTTGCGCACGTACACCGCACTAACTGCATAAAAAACAGACGCCAGTATGACGGCAACCTGTCCAAGCACGGAACTGGTCGAAGCGCTGACAAGATCCCTGCTCATCAGGACGACCACTCCTGCAAAACCAATCAGCAAGCCCAGCACTTTCGGCAGCGTGATTTTGTCATCGCGCAACAGGTAGTGGGCAATCAGAATGGTGAAGAGAGGCACTGTGGCATCCAAAATGGAGGCGACTGCCGAATCAATGTGTTGTTCGCCCCATGAGATCAGGAAGAACGGAACAGCTACATTTGAGAGGCCAAGCAGAAGCAGCGGAAACCAGGACTTGAAATTGCGCGGCCATTCAACCCGTTGGATGATAATCACCACAACCCCGAATAAAAGCCCGAACAGGGCGCGGAAGGCGACCAGTGTGATCGGACCTATTTCCTGCACAGCGATCTTGATCCACATGAAGGATGAACTCCAAATTCCTCCAAGCAGGATAAATACGATCCAGTGTTTTGTCTTCACAATATACTCCTTAAATGAAATGGGTGTTTACAAGTTGAGTTGTATCTACTAGTCAGCGATTCGAAGAACAATCTTGCCAGCTGTGTGAGGGTTCAAGCTGCGCTCAAATGCATCGCGGGCATTGGCGAGAGGGAAGACCTGATTGATGGCTGGCTGAAGCCTGCCATTGTCAACAAGCCTTGCAAGCTCAACAAGTTGTTTTCCGTTGGGTGTGACAACGAAATAAAGAGCTTTGATGACGCGTGCCGCTGCCTGCTCCTGCGATGGTTCAGATGCGACGGATACAAGCCTGCCGCCCGGGTGCACCACGGACGGTGAGCGCTCGAGCCGGTCGCCGCCTACAGTGTCGAAGACAAGGTCCAACTGACCAACAACATCCTCGAACCGCGCCGTTGTATGATTGATGACTTCATCTACTCCAAGTTTACGGGCGGCTGCGATATTCATGGTTGAAACGGTCCCAATCACATGGGCTCCACGCTCGCGGGCAAGCTGAACCGCGAAGTTGCCCACTCCACCGGTTGCCCCGTGGATGAGCACGCGCTGTCCTTTGGCTAATTGACCATGCTCGAAGAGTCCCTGCCAGGCTGTCAGTGCGGCAAGAGGGATGGTTGCGCTTTGAATATGGTCGAGCAATTTTGGCTTGGGGGCAAGGAATTCCTTTGAAACAACCACATATTCAGCGGCGGCGCCATCCCTATCAAAGGCACTGAGCGCATACACCGGCTCTCCAATTGTGACGTTTTCAACATCGCGCCCAATCGCAGCAACGACTCCGGAGAATTCGTAGGAGGGGATCGCGGGTAGACGATTGACGGGCCACTCCAATTCGTCGCGCGTGATCGCTGCAGCGTGGACTCGCACGAGCACCTCTCCTTCTTTTGGTCGGGGAGTCTCGACCTGTTCGAAAACCAATCCCGCTGGTCCATTGGCTGTATGCAGCCGTACTGCATTCATCCTTGCAGGAATCTTTGAAGTCTCAATTTGATTATTACCTTCGCTCAACCCCCCAACTTGTCCTTCCGGGTATAAGATCTGCATTTCTCTTTTGCTCCTTAGATCGATCAGGAGCAAATATAGAAGAGGCCTGATGTTTTAGCAAGAACCAGTTCTTGAACAAACCATGGTACCACTTTGATAATTTATATACGGAAGTTTCGCTTTCACGGAGTCCGAAGTCTTCGCGAAGCACCCCTGTGGGGCCCGACTTCGGGGCAAAATCGGGAGATTTTGCGCTCCAGGCGAAGGTCCTGATAGATAGGAATTTAAATCGAGCGTAATAGTTCTTTCAATCGGCGGATTCCGCTCTTAATTTCCTTCACGCTGTACGCACCATAACCAAGCAGCAGTCCCTTGCGTGCAAGCGGTTCCATGCTGAAACTCGAAACGGGCGTAAGGTCGAGATCATAATCTGCTGCCCTGGCTGCCAACAATAGATCATCCATTCCATCTGGCAGCCAGCCAACACAGTGGATGCCCGCCTCGGGTGAGTGAATTTCCAATGGCAAGTCTTTGGCTGCTTCCAACAGCGCATTGCGCCGCTCGGCGTACAACGTTCTCATCCGCCTCAGATGGCGCGTAAAGTGACCTTCCATTATGAAATCGGCAAGCACAGCCTGTTCCAGCATGGTGGTGTGAATGTCGATGAGACGACGCACCTTCAGGAAAGGATCAACCAGCGGTGGTGGAAGGATCATATAGCCAATCCGCATGGATGGAAACAGCACTTTGCTGAACGTCCCGATATAGATGACTCGATCTGCATCATCAAGCCCCTGCAGGGAAGATAATGGACGCCCGGCAAAACGAAATTCGCTGTCATAGTCATCTTCAAGGATGTAGGCGTTGGCTCGTTTGGCCCAGTCCAGCAATGTCAACCGGCGCGACAGACTCATCGTTACTCCCAGTGGAAATTGATGTGATGGAGTGAGATATACCAATCTTGCATTTGGCGCACGTGCGACTCCCTTATCCACAGCCAATCCCTCATGATCAACCGGGACAGGGATAATGTGCGCGCCGGAACCGAGAAAAGCGCCTCGCGCGCCGGGGTAGCCTGGATCTTCCATCCAAACGGAATCTCTGCTGTCGATTAACATGCGTGAAGCCAGATCGAGCGCACCTTGTGAGCCTGGCACGATCATGATCTGTTCCGGTTTGCAATGCACCTGGCGGGAGACTGTGACATGCGCCGCAATCGCTTCGCGCAGAGGCAGATGCCCTGCTGAATCCTGATATGTAAAACTATTGACGGGCATGCGTCTTGCCTGCCTGATGACGAGTCGTGACCAAATCTCGTAAGGGAAGGCATCCAGTGCGGGTGCTTCAGAGAGAAATGGACGCGGCATCTTGCCATTGGACGGCGGTTGTGACGCGGCGATTTGAGCCTTTGCCCGTTCGGAAAAAAGCGGCAGACGCGATTCTGCGTGTTGAGGCCGGGCAGTTTTCGGGGCAGTATGACGCGGCGCGGATAACAGCCAATCCGGTAAAACATGCACAACAAACGTCCCACTGCCTTCA